>JAABUJ010000118.1_pt1 | contig 176808 bp, 185 predicted proteins | sample 5559131 | NCBI WGS metagenome assembly JAABUJ01 (sample SAMN10711875, study PRJNA513366) | rock metagenome | isolation source: Antarctica rocks | place: Antarctica: Victoria Land, Mt New Zealand nord | collected 2016-01-07
GACCGTTTGTGTCACAAATTTGCGCAGCGATCAGCATCAGCTACTTCCCCAGCACAGACCAGCTGCCCTCCTCCAAAACGAACAAGCCAGCAGCCATGTCCGGGCGCGGCAAGGGCAAGACCGCCAAGAAGGCCGTGAGCCGCTCGTCCAAGGCCGGGCTGCAGTTCCCGGTGGGCCGCATTGCGCGCTACCTCAAGAAGGGCAAGGTGCGCCGCCTGGGTGCTTGCTGCCTGCTGTGTATATAGCAAGATGGGAGCACCTGGCCCGCATCTTGCTGGCCATCCCTGGGTCAACAGGCTCTTGCAGACTTGACCTGACCCTTTATCCTCATGTGCGCGCAGTACGCCACGCGCGTGGGCGCTGGCGCGCCGGTGTACCTGGCCGCCGTGCTGGAGTACCTGGCGGCCGAGATCCTGGAGCTGGCCGGCAACGCGGCGCGCGACAACAAGAAGACGCGCATCGTGCCGCGCCACATCCAGCTCGCCGTGCGCAACGATGAGGAGCTGTCCAAGCTGCTGTCGGGCGTGACCATCGCAGCCGGCGGCGTGCTGCCCAACATCCACTCCGTTCTCCTGCCCAAGAAGACCTCTAAGAAGGACGCGGAGTAAGCGCTCGCGCACGCCACTCAAGACATCCAACCGGTGTTTCCTAAACACCACCATGCGCTCGGGAAGCAGTTGGGCCCTCGCACAAGCTCTTGCCTCTCATCACTCTGATCAGCGCTTCTGCCATGAGCAGCATCAGCTTGCCAGCAGCGCAAGGCATCACGTCCTGCCAGGACTGTGTAGCAGGCCCTGCACCGGCTTTATTCTAGCCAGAGTGTTGAAGTGGACGTGCTTCAAAGACAGGCAGGCTGCTTGTTGAACCAGCCTCCAAGTGGACGTCATTGAGAGTCACAGCTGTGCGGCTTCACATCATCACCACTTACAGCCACTGGGGCGCAGGCGAGCCGTGGTGATGTATGAGCTTCCACTGCCCATGCTGCTTCTCAAACACGTTGGTCGCAACCACCCTGCGAGCCCGCAGCAGCAGAGCGTCTCAGCGTGCTCACAGTCACTTGTTACGCCTGCCGTGGAAACCCAGCAGGCGCAAGCGCGCTGCAGGTCTGCAGCCGCTGCGAGTCCCCGCACAGGCCCCCACCAAGGCTGACGGTGCAGTGCAGCCTCCCTTCTGGCAAACAGCGGCGTGGGAGCAGCACTTGCGCCCGCGTGTGCCCTGACTGTCTCCACACTGTCACACGGGCCAGGGCCGCGCACCTGCCGCGCGTGTCAGAGGCATCGATGACCTCCACGCACGTCACGACCGCCTCGGTGTCGCCGGCAAACACGCGCACGTCCTCCAGCTCAAAGCGCATGTAGCCGTCGCTGGTTCCGAGCATCAGTTTCCAGCTCTCCATCACCTGTTCGGGCAGGCCCAGCAGTGCCTGTCAGGTGTGTTCCGCGGTCGCGGCGGGGTGCGCTGCCTGGGCACCCAGGGGGGCGAGCGCCGGCAAAATGAGCAGCCTGGGGCAGAAGGCCGTACAGCTGCACATACATGCATGGCCAGTCCGCAGCAAGTCATGGGCTGGTGCACGGGCGCACGTGTTCCCGCCCCGCGACGCACGCGGACACCGGGTGGATGCACTGCACGTGCTCGCCCTCGCCCCACACCTCGTCCATGGCCTGCGCGGGCGCGCCGCACGCGCGCCCATGAGCCCGGCCAGTCACGGCGACAAGCACCTACCCACAGCGAGCAGTGACGAGCGCGTACCCGCAGGGAGCAGTGACGAGCGCCTACCCACAGGGAGCAGTGACGAGCGCCTACCCACAGCGAGCAGTGCCGGCCGCGACGCGGGAGGCACGCGCCTGAAGGCTGCAGCGCCGGAACGCGTCATAGAACCGGCGGTTGGCCTCCTCCACGGCCAGCCGGCTGTCGGCGCGCTTCCGCCTGCCGCACGGCGCCCCGCCCTGAGCTCTGGGCGCGCGAGCAGGCTGCTTGCCTGCGCCGGAGGGCTGCCGCCGCGGCGCTCACGTGATCTTGTCCCGCAGGTCTGCCGCCGCCTCGTAGTTTTCTCGCGCTACCTCCTCATCCAGGCGCTCCTGCAGCTCCGCCAGGGACGCCTCCGCTTCGCTGGACGCCTGCACGGCGCAGTGCACTCGCCGCCGCGCTCGCCTGCGCGCAAACCTGTTCCTCACAAGCACGGCGGCGCATCCGTATGGGCGTCAAGAGGCAGGCCCGGACACCAACATGTTGACAACACAACATGAAAATAATGATGGAGCGGCGCACGCACCTTTCCGAGCAGCCCCACCTGCATGGGACACATGGCCACAGAGGGTGCCGTGTGCACTGGGCGTCCAGCCGCGTTGCCCAGGCCCGGCAAGGAGGCGCCCGAAGGGCGCGGACTGCGCTGGAGCCCTGCACCGCGAGCATGTGCCTTCCGCTGCCGCTGCGTAGCTCAGGCCGATTTGCTCTGCTCTGGCTGGGCTGCCAGCTCAGCCCAGCTGTAGCCGAGCAACAGGGTCTGGCCAAACCAAGGAGCAAGCTCGCTGGAGAGTACAGGCAGGGCCTGCAGGCCGGATGCTCTTCCTGGTCCGGTGAATGCCGCAGAGTGGCGCAGGATGAGCGCCGTGCAGGAGACGCCCCACTGGGCGGTGCGGGTTGCACAGCTGTGCGAGTTGCCCCAACTTGCTAGACACCCTCTGCTTCCCGAGCCTGCAAACCACTGTGCGGCGCTGCTGGCTGTGCAGGACGTCTTCGCCGCCCACCGGGCAGCAGGCTGGCGCTTTGAGGAGCTCGAGGACGCGACACAGGCTAGCAGCGGCAGGCAAGGCTCGCAGTGCCTGGGCTCCCCCCTCCTGGCACGAGCTGCGCACTCTAACTCTCCCAGGTTCGCAGCAACGCCAAGCCATCCGCTGACGTACTCTGGTGGGCCAGGAAGCGCAAGCGCGGACGGCTGTCCCGAGGCGCCCACAGCGGAGTCACAGCGGAGGCGCCGCCCGCGCCTGCGCCTCTGGCCACGCCGCCGCCCAAGGTGGCCACTCCGGAGCATGCAGTGGTGCCCCGCGCTCGGGGCTTCCAGCTGCGTGACCGTCTGGTCGTGGCGTCCTTACCTGACGGTCCCAGACAACGCGCTGCGCTAGGACCCAATGCTCAAGGCCCTGCCATGCAGCCACTGTAGGCCGCACCGCCGTCTTGGCGACGTGTAGCCGAAGCAGCCTGCTGTCATTGTGATGTAGGGAAGCAGGCAGGCGCAGAGACGCACAACCCGAGCGTATGCAGGGCCTGGCGGCGCGGCTGCACGCGTACGGGCTGGCCACAGCGCCGGACGCGTGCGCGCTCTGGGGCGTCGAGGGCAGCCCGGCGCTGCCGCCGGAGCCGGCCGCGCGGCGCGTCTGCGTGCTGCTGTGGCAGCTGCTGACCGGCGTCTCTGCCGCGCGGTGCGGGCCGCTGCAAGTGACCCGGCAGCGCTGAAAAGCCTGCCAGTCAACGCTTTTTTTTCTCGCGTGGGCGGCAGATTGGGACGCTCCCTGCGGCCCCACGCCCGCCGTGACTGCAGCTGACCGGCGCTCTTGCCGCATAACACCGCACGGGCTGCGTACATTGCTGGTGCTGAGAGGCAGCTTCGCATCCAAGCAGGATGTTGTTGCAGCCCTGACGGGCGTGCCGTAGTAGTTAGCCAGGCTGCAGGGGCGCATGTGAAGCAGGCCATGTCCGTGCCTGCATGCTGTGAGTTTGCTGGAGGAGCAGTGCATCACAGGGCTCCGCTCTGCTGCGAAAACGGCTGCGAGTTTGGGGACCCTTTCCGTGTCCAAGCCGAACCACTCTCTCCTGGTGCCCCATGCGATGGGGGAGCAAGTCCCGTGAACGCGCACAGCGCGCAGGCTGGCGGCGGCTGTGCTGCTGGACGCGCGCTGGGCGCGCGCGACGCTGGCGGCGGTGCAGGCCGCCGCCGAGCAGCTGCGCGGCGCAATAGTGCCGGACGGCCACGCGCGGGGCGCCTCAGCAAAGCCTGCGGTTAGGTTGGTGCACATCCACTTATGTTATACAAACCTGTGCGGGATAATTGTGCTGCGACGATGCTGAGACCTGCGTGTGGCCAAGCCCTGGCGCCAGCTAATGCAGCTGCAGCGCTTCCGTGATGTGTCTAATGCATTGGGCGGCGCGCTCGTGCGCAGGGCGGCGGCCGCGCTGGCAGCGGGCCTGGAGGCGCACGTGCGCCTGGCGCGGCAGCGGTGCCCTGCCGCAGGCGCGCAGCTCACGCCCGAGCAGGCGGTGCTGGTGCGCCCGCCTGCTGGCGCGCACGGGGCTGCGGCGTGATCGGCGCTGACACACGCGCCGCGCGCGTGCCCGACTGCGCCCCGTGACTGGGCCTTTGCACAGGTTGCGAGGGAGCCGCCGCCACAGAGCAGCCGCGCCTCTGCCCCGCCTGCCCGCCTAGGCCTGCGGCCCAGCAGGCGGACGTTGATCTGCACTTGCTGCTCCTCCAGAACACCAGAACCCACGGCCTAGTGCCCACATGGAGCCCTAACCTATCTGGGAACCCTGACCTATCTTTTCCCCCAGGTTCCGTGGCCTGTCCCCTACTGGAGCCCAGCTCCAGCTCCAAGCGCCCCGCCCGCGCGCAGGCGGCGGTCGCGCTGGACAGCGCATACAACGCGCTGCTGGAGCACGCGCTGTCTCCTACCCTGGTCCCCAGTCCCGTGGCCTGTCTCCCAGCCTCCAGGTGCCGCGTGCGCGAGCAGGTGGCGGGGCGCTGGACGGCGCGTCAAACTACGCGCTGGTCTGCTGTTTCTGTGGCCTGGCCCCCACTGGATGGATGGATGGGTGGAGCTCCCAGCTGAGAGCGCCACGCGTGCGTGCAGGCGGCGGCGGCGCTGGACGGCGCGTACTACGCGCTGCTGGAGCACGCGCTGTGCTGCGGCTGGGCCGCGCCGGCCGTGCCGCCGCCGCACGCCTGGTTCCCCGCATTTGCCGCCGCGCACCCGGGTGCGCCCGCGCGCGCGCCCCCGCGGCGCGCCCTGCCTCCAAAAACTGCAGCATGATGAGCCTGTCTGCCAGCTGGCTGTCAATGGATTCCCCTTCTTCGCTGGTCTGCTGCCACACACTGCGCCGGCGTCCCAGACGAGTTGGGGGGGTCCCTGTACAGATGCGCAAACTCAGCCGACGTGCGGTCTCAGCGCGCAGGGAACGCCGCCGCGGCCGCGCAGCTGCTGCAGGCGCATGGGCTGGCGCAGCACGTCGCGGAGGTGTGGGGCCTGCGGCGCAGGCCGGGCGGGCCGCTGCGGCTGCCGCGCACGGCCGCGCGCGCCAACCCGCTGCTGGCCGTGCTGGTCTCGCGCTTCCAAGAGGGCGCCCGGCTGCTGCACGCCCTGGGTGAGCTCTCCCTGTCTCCCATGCGGGACTGGATGAGCGGGAGCGTTCTAGGCAGCGTGCCCCTGGACCTGTGCTCTAGCCTCTGCATGACACTGCCTCAGTCCATGCCACAGGTCCAGGCAAGGCCACAAGGCGGCGCTGACGACCGCGCTGCTGGCAGCCCTGGCTGCCGAGGCCACAACGCTCGCCTGCTGTTGGGCGGCCCCCCGCTGCAGCCAGTGTTGACAAAAACGACCCTGCAACCGCAGGCTCCGGAGCGCGCGGCGAGCTGGACGCGTGCGCCACGTGGGCGCCGCCTGGCGAGCCTGCTAAGGAAGCCCTAATCCTACCCATGGAGCGCCCCGCGGCAGCGCGCTCGCGGCGCGAGGGGAGAGGGCCACGCGGGGCGCGCTCCGGCGCGGGCGCGGGGCCGAGGGCAGCGTGCGGCCGCCGGGGCGCGGGCGGCGGGAACGGGCCGGCCGCGCTCGCATCGGGCGGCAGCAGCGAAACATCGGACAGCGGCAGCTACGTGACCTCCGCCGGCGATGACTCGGACGCGTCCAGCAGCGGCTCCGAGCGCTGCGCTCCCCTTGTCGCGGACCCTGGTGGCTACGCAGCTCGCGCCGGCGCGGGGTGCAGCCGGGGCAGTGCCCTTAAACAGGCGGGCGCGCGACTCGTGCGCGGAGACGCCAACGGGCGTTGCCGCGCCCTTGGACAGCCGTCGCCGCCTGGGCACAGCCCCGCAGCCGGCGCTGGCCGCGGCGCCGGCCCGCAGCCCTGGCCGGCGCACGCGGCGCTGCGCGCCTGGCGCGAGGCCGGCCGCGAGTGCCACTTCTACGCGTACGCACCGCCGACCGCGGCGGCGCTGGCCGCGCTGGCCGCACGCGCGCCGCTCGTGGAGGTGGGTGCGGGGACGGGCTACTGGGCGCGCTGCCTGCGCGGCGGCGGCGCGGCCGTGGCGGCCTACGACGCGGCGCCGCCGGGGCCGCGCGGCGCCGCCAACGCGTACCACGGCCGCGTGCCGGCCGTGTCGCAGGCGCGCATAAGGAGAGGGTAGGGTATCCTTACCCTCCCTACCCCCCCCTTTGCGGCCAGCCACCTGCCACTCCAATGGTCACTGCGTGAAGCAAACCACGTGAACGCAGGACCAGGTCTCGAGCTGCCTGCCTGGCCGCACTGCGCTGCGCGCTTGCCTCGGCCCGCTCGCAGCACGCCGCGTGCGGGCCCCCTCCCTTGCGCGCGGCCATCATCGGCATGTGTGGACACGATGTCTGTGCAGGCGCTTCATGCAGTCCTGGCCGTGCTGAGAGTAATAGGCATGTGCTCATAGTATACGCACGTCCGTGCGATGCGATGCCCGCGGGGCCAGGGCTGTGGAGGATCGAGCGCTTGGCGCCAGTGTGGTCTCTCGTGCTGCGCTCAGGTGGCGCTGGGCGGACCGCGGCGAGCCGCAGCGCATCCGGACCATGCGCTGCTGCTGTGCTACCCGCCGCCTGACGACCCCGTGGCCGAGGACTGCTTGCGCCTGTTCAGGTGGGGCGGCTCGCGCGGCCAAGGATGCTCTGCAGCGCACAGGCATGGTTAAGGAAACCTACCTGCGGCGTGCGCAGGCGGCTCGCTCTGCTGTTGTGCCGTCACACAGCCCCCATCTCATGCTGTGTGTTCTCGCAGCTCAGTGCACGCCATGTAAGGCGCGCAATGGCACGCCCAATGCGAGCCTGCCAGCGACACGGCGAGCGCGGCGCCGCAGGGGCGCGTGCGTGTGCGTCATCGGCGAGCCGCCCGGCGGCGACACCGGCACGCGCGCGTTTGCCGGCGCGCTGGCAGCCGGCTTCCGGCTGGTGCAGCGCCTGCCGCTGCCCAACTGGTCCGACACCGCGCACGACCTCACAATCTGGGAGCGCCGGCGCCCGGCGCCCTGCCCCGGCCCGGGGCGGGAGCCAGGCGACCTGTGTGAGACTCCTTTAGACGGCACCTCGGAGGCCGTGGCGCCCAGGGACGGGCGGCCCTCCGCGCTGCCTGCCCTGGAATGTGCGGCGTGCGGCGGCGGCGCCCACGGCGGCGGCGGCGGCGGGACGCGGGGCGGCACTGTGGCGCGCGGCGGTGCGCGTGCGCCTGCAGCACAGGAGCGCGGCGCTGCCGGCGCCAGGAAGCGGCGGCGTGGTCTGCAAGCCGCGGCAGGGCCCGGCCCGGCAGCGGCCCTCCGGTGTCGCTGGTGCCGAGACATTTTCTGCTCGCTGGCGTGCGTGCGCGCGGGCGCGGCGGCGCACGCCGCGCGCCACGCCCTGCGCCTGCTATTCTTCGCGCGCCGCAGCATGGTGGAGCCGTCGGACTATGAGCCCATGGACGCCGCGTGAGCGTCCCGGCCGGGCGTCCAGGCTGTGTGCTGGTCTGCATGGTTATTTGCACCATGCATGCGAACTGGCCTTGTGCAAGCACGGCGTCTGCGTGTCCATGTATGGGTTTTGACTGGCTCGTGCGTGCACATGTGTTCCATCCTGGTTCAACACTGACACAAAACGATGCTAAGCCATGATTGTAACAGCCTCTCGGCGCAAGTAGGGCTGTTGACATCCCATCTGTATTTTTGCAATTATTTGCAAAAAGGAGAAGGTGGTTGTCGTACACACTGAAAGTACTCAGTTCAAAGAGACAAGGCCAGCTTCAGCTTACTAGTCCTTCACTTTGCACCAGCACCAAAGTCTGGAGACTAGAAAATCAGCTTTGTTTCTGCACTCCCAAAGGCCGCTTCTCTTGTGAGCTAGGAGTGCTCGCAGCACAGACGCAGGAGAGCCTGGCGCTTGTAGAGGACAGGCAGTGTGTGGGGGCGGGCGCCTTGCGGGACTGTGCGCTCCCCAAGCTGGGCGACCGCGCGGCTGGAGCAGCCCAGACAGGCCAGCGCTCGGGAGGGCAGCACTCTGGAGCAGGCTGTGTAGCATAGCACCACAGAATGGAGGCCGACGCCGTGCAGAACTACGTGCTGGCCGAGCTGGTCGACCGCGCGGCCGACAAGCGGCGCCTGGACATTGAGCCGGACGTGCTGGCGCAGATCAAGGCGCTGTGCAGGGCGCGCGAGGACAACGCGGCCGCCGCAGCCGACCTGCTCCTAGACCACCTCAAGGCCAACGACGCGCAGGTGTAGTGACGTTGGAGCAGCAACGCCGAGCAAGCGTGTCTGCTGAGCAGCGCATTGGTGCTGCCAGGGAGTGCTTGCGCAGCCGGACGTGTGCCGGCTTGCGTACAGAGAATGCTGTGTCTGTGCGCAAGTGTCTGTGTGTCTCCAGGCAGGCTTGCTTGGCGGGTACCAAGAGCTCTGGTGTGTTACTTGAAAGCTCCTGCGCACAGGCAGCGCTCTGTCAAGGCAGCTCACAGTGCGGGGGCGGCGTTTCCAGTGTGCGGGGCGGGGCTGGCTGCACGCCGCGCCTGGCGCGGCCGCCCGGCGGTTGCCATGGCTGGGTCCTTGGGTGCAACTTGCACGGGGGTGGCGCGGCGCGAGAGCGCGGCTGCACGCATTGGCGCTGTGCGAGGTGCTGCTGCCGCGCAGCCGCGCGTTGCGCACGGGTTTAGCAGGGGTGGGTGGCGCGGCGCGCAGGCGCGGCTGCACGCGCTGGCGCTGTGCGAGGCGCTGCTGCCGCGCAGCCGCGCGTTCCGCGGCCGCCTGGCGGAGCACTTCCCGCTCTTCCTGGAGCGCGCGGTCGGCTTCCGCGCGGCGCGGCCGCTGCCGGCGCCGGCGGATGTGGCGGCGCAGCTGCGCGAGCGCGCGCTGGCCGCCACCGAGCGCTGGGCCGAGGACCACGGCGCGCATTACCAGCAGGCGCGCCAGCCGCGCCGCTAAGCGCATGACAGCAAGCGCTGAGCTAAAAGGCAGTGGAGGCATGTCGCAAACCTGCCCTGTGGTCGGGTGCGCCTGAGCTACCGTCGAGTGACTGCGGAAAGGTAGCCCTGTCAGATGAAGTGACGCAGACTGCTCTGACGTATTATTGCCTTGACCAAGCCACATCGGAGTTGCCCTGGCGTGGGCTCCACGACGTGCTGCGGCTCGCCGCCGCCATCCTTGCGCCTTAGCTCTTATAGCAGTGAACTGCGCGTGTGCCTCTGGCTAGCATAGCCGGCGCATGGCTGAGCGACCTGCAGCCGCACCTCACAGCCGCAAACACCGGGTGCGCTCAGATCCGGCTGGGCATGCGGTACCTGCGCGACGTGCTGAAGCTGCGCTTCCCCGAGCTGCGCGCGCGCGCGGCGGCGGCCGCCGCGGCGGCCGAGGAGCGCGAGGCGCGCTGCCCCGGTGGCGCCTTTGGGTTGGGCCACTTGCATTGGGATCATCTGCAGGGTGAGGCGATGGCTCGCACGGCGCTGCTGTCTTCTGCAGGGACGCCGCCCGTGCGCACTCGAGGAGAGTGTCATTATTAGCGCATGCAGCGTCCTGCCTGGAGCAGGTCTGCGCCCAATTAGGTGCGTCGCCAGGCCTTTTTGACAGATCGCCTTCCCCGCGTGCGCGCGCAGCGGCGCGCGCGGGAGCTCGTGCAGCAGAAGTACGCGCGCATCGCTGCCGATTTTGCGTCCGGCGCCGCCGACATCTCCTCGGTGCTCGACGAGATTGTGCGCGCCCTGCGGGCGGCGCTGCACACGCCACGCGCGAGATTGCAAAGTATGTTGCATGCATGAAGGCTGCATGATTTGCACTTGTACATGGAACGTCACATACTGTTGGCAACCAAGGTTTCCCTGTCTGCTTGGTTGAGCTGGGGCGCTATGTTGAGGTGGGTGTGATGGCGGCGCCCGCTCGGCAAGAGCTGTTGCCCAGCCGGCCACTATCCCAAGAATACGCCCACTATCCTAAGAACGCGTGCGGGTCACAGCCGCATGGGCCGTTCACAAGCGCGCGTCGGCAGGAGGAGGGCTTCCGGGCGCTGGAGGGCCGCGGCGTGCCAGCCGCGCCGGCCGCCGGCGCCGCCGCGCCGGAGCCCGACGGCGAGGAGTGGGAGGACGTGGCGGAGGCCGGCGGCGCGCCAGGCGGCGCCGCGGCTGCGGCTGCAAGCGAGGCGAAAGGAGATGGAGAAGAAGAGGGTGAAGGCAAAGGTGAAGAAGAAGAGGAGGAGGTGGAGGGCCTGGCGGCGTACGCGCGAGAGGAGCCGCCCGACGCGCTGCTCGCGGCGGCGGCCGCCGGCGCGGCGGGGGACCGGGGGGATCCGGGCCCAGGGCCCACCGGCGCCGGCTGGGCGGCGGCGGACCCGGCGGTCGCGCGCGTGCTGCGCGAGCTGGGCCGCGTGGCCGCGCACCGGCACCTGCCGGCCGTGCGCGACTGGCTGCGCGTGCTGGTCAAGGCGCGCGCCGGGCCCGCCTGCCTAGCTGCTGACAGACGCTCTGTCGCAACAAAAAATCACACGTAGCTGCCGGGGAGCTGGTTATCTGCCCTGCACACCGCATTCGCTGGCCAGCACGGCGCGCGCCTTAACGCACATCGGTGCGCATTGAGCCAAAAGCTCAAGCGTAGATCACTTTTGGGGTGCTCTGCGTGGCTGAGCAAGGCCGCCAGGCGCAAACAGACGAAGAGCAACTGGGCATCAGAGCTGCCGGGCAAGCAGCCAAGTCGCAGCGCCCTTCCCCCCCTTCACATTGATGGCGCGCGGCAGGCGGACGTAGGTGAGCCGGGCAGCGCCGCGCACGCGCGCCGTGAGCGTCTGCTGCGCGCCTGCATCTTGCTGCGCGACCGCCTGGCCGCGGCCGCCGCGCGCGTCGACGCCGCGGCGCCCGCGCTCGACGCCGCCTGCGACGCCGCCTGCGATGCAGCCGCGAGCCCCGGCGCTGGCCCCGGCGCCGGCCCTGGGCCGGCTGCGCCGGGCGCACGCGCGCGCGCGTCGGACGCGCGCATGGCCGCGGTCTTCGGCAGCAGCAGCGACGATGACTCTGACGCAGAGCGGGCCGATGCAGAGGGGGCCGGAGCGGGGCCGCAGGGCCGCGGCAGGGCTGCGGCTAGCACGGCGGCCAGCACCAGAGCCGGCGCACCCTCTGGCTCCAATCCGAGCGGCCGGGCAGCGCCCGCCCCGGCTGAGGCCTCGCGCAGACTCAGGGTCGCGGGGCCGGGCCGCCCCGCCAGGGCTGTCAGGGTCGACGCGCCGCCGATGCCGATCGTCGACCCCACAGAACGCCCGCGCTCGGCGGCGGCGGCGGCCCCGGCGGGCGGCGGGCCCGCCGCCGGGGCGGCGCAACCTGGAAGGGTTCCGGAGCCTGGCGAGCGCGCGGGCGGGGCCGCGGGGCGCGCGGCGCTGCCGCCCACAGTCAAGCAGAAGCTGCTGCAGAGCGTGCGCGCCCTGGCCGCGCCGCCCCTGCGCGGCTGCCACCTGGCATGCTGGGACATGACGTGAGGGGCACCAGGTTGTCCAGCATAAAGTGTTCGGCAGACGGTGTGCAAGGTGACCGCGAGGTGTGCAGCTGTGTGGCGCCATGCGAGTAGGGCAGGTTAAGGCTTACCGGCTCAGGCCGCAGCCCTGACAGCCTGTGGCCCGTGTGACAGGCGCCCGTGCTGCCCGATGGCGCGCACCTGCACTACTGGGACTCCAACGCGGCCGCGCTCGTCAACCAGCGCGGCATGGAGATCAACAACCACTGGTGCCGCCCGCCAGCGCTGGCTCTGCCCCTCTGTGTTTAGGGTAGGGTAATTATACCCTACATTTACCCTTGCACTGTGCGGAGTACTGCTTCCCTACCAAATGAAGAAGGCGAGGAGGTGGCCGGAGCGCTGGGGGGCAGCGCTCGGTCTGCGCGTGCCGGCGAGGCAGCGTCGTGGCAGAGTCGGCTCGGGCATGCGCTGTGGGTGCCCGCCGAGCCGTGCCACCCTGGCGCGCGCGCCTACCTGCGAGCCCTGGCAAGCTGCCCTTGCTTGCTGCGCCGGCCGGGGCCGTGAGACGGGGGCGCGGGCGGCAGGGGCGCGGTAGACTCGCACGTCACGCTGGGCGCGCAGCGCCTCGCGGAGCTCTTCGGCCAGCGCGCCTCCTTCTACGTGCCGGCCGTGCAGGCGCGGGGCTCCCTACCCTACCCTATGCGGGGCTTCCAGGCCCGGGAGCCTGCCAGCGCGCCTCCTTTACGTGCCGGCCGTGCAGGTGCGGGGCTCCCAGGCCCGGGAGCCTGCCAGCCCGCTCTCTGGGCTCTGGCCCGGCTAGGCGCTGTGCCGGCTTGCGCAGGCCCGTTGCGGCAGGCTGCTGGCCCCATGCCGCCTGTTGCGTGACCTGTGAGCCCATCAGGGTTGGTCCGGGCGTGTGGACGCGCCTGGACCGTGATGGCCACCGTTGCGTCGCGGGCGGGCTGTGCCTAGGAGGCACGTACGCTGTGCAGGGATTGCGCTGACGTGTGAGCTGAGAGCGCGCAGAACAAGCCCATTGCGCTGCCTGGCGCAGCCGCGTCCGCGCCAGCGCCCGCGCCCGCGCCCGCGCAGCAGGCGCAGACACCGCAGCGGCCGCCGGCCGCCGAGGCGCCCGCGCGCCCCGCGGCGCCGCGCGTGACCCAGATCGGGCTCGACCCGCTGCGGAGCCTCACGGGGGGCAGGCCGGGCGCGGCGGCGCGCGCCGCCTCCGCGGGGCCAGGCGTGCAGCCGCCGCTCTTGGGCGCCAGGTTAGCCGACGCCAGGTCAGGCGGCGACGCAGCGCACGCCGTCACCACGCCAGCCTCGCGCGCCCGCGCAGACTCAGCGCCGGCGGACAGCGGCGCCGCTCTGGAGCCGCGAGCGGGGGCGCCAGCTGAGGCCGCAGCCGCACCGGCAGCTCCTGCAGCTCACAGCGCGAACCCAGGCGGGCCCGGGGGGCGGCCAGCGCCCGCCGCCAGCGCCGCCGCGCCGCAGCACCCGCCAGGCTCCAGCGCGGCGCCCGCCGCGCTGCCCGGCGCGGGCGCGCACGATGCAGCGGCTGCGCCCGCGGCGGCAGCAGCGCCTGGAGCGGCAGCGCGCATGCCTGGCAGGACGGCAGCGCCAGCCGCAGCGGCGGCAGCGGGCGCCGCGCAGGGCCCCGGCGCGTCCGCGCGCGGCGCCGCGCGGCCGGAGCGCCCGGCCGGGGCCAGGCCCGGGGGCAGGGCTGGGGCCGGGGCCGGGTCGGAGCGCGCGTCGGCGACGCAGGCGGCTGCGGACCGCGCGCACAATGCGGCGGTGCTCGCGGGCGCGGCCGGCGATGAGGCGTATGCGCGGCACGTGGCGGAGGAGCAGGCCGCGCAGGTGCGGGCGCGGGCGCCACCGCCCACCTGCTTGAGATGCACGTCACGCTGCTGGCCCCCACCGGCCGGCGCTCGTGCGCGCTGATCGGCACCAGCACGCAAGCGCCGCTCAGGAGCACGCAAGCGGAGCACCCTGCGGTTATGGCCCAGCGCTGCTGCTGCTGCGGGTGGCAGTAGTGCAAGCGCGTAGCCTGGTTTAGCAGCCTGTGCAGCTCCTGTGCCGGCGGGGTAGCACCGGGCGTGGTGTGGCGGGCTGCGCCGCGAATGCGCCGCGCCGCCGGCCGGCGACAGCCGCGCCGCCTGAACCGGCTCAGACGCTGTGCCGCTGGACAGGCCGCGGGCGGGCGCGGGCGCGGGCGCAAGCGCAAGGGCACCGTGGTGCAGCGCCTGGCGCGCAAGCTGCTGAGCGGCCGCGCGCGCGACGCGGCGACCGGCGAGATGCTGGAGGCCGAGACAGCCGCGCAGGCCGCGCTGCACTCCAACCGCTGGGAGGAGCGCTGAGCCCGACGGCGCGGCGCGGCGGCTGCCCGGCGCCGCGGCGCCGCCGCTACCAACAGGCGGACTGCGCGCATGTACACTATGTGTGTAAATTTGAAGACTATTTTACTGCTCTTCAGGCAGTATGTCATGCAAGCGCTGGGCTGTTGGAGCGGACATGACACGGCTGTGGCGTAGCTGCGGCATAGCCTTCCCTAATTTCCTTTGGGTGCTGCCAATCAGCTGCGAGAGCGCTCTCACTGTGAAAGTTTCACATGTTGTCACCCTGCTCTGTGTGTCTGAAGCTGCAGTGTCAGTGCGCGCATGTCTGTTTGCAGCCTGCATGGCATGTGGCATGTGACCAAGCCCTCCAGCCTTTCAGGATGTAGAGGGACCCTGTTGGCCGCTGCTGTGGCAAAGTGGCAGGGTGGTGTTTACTGCGCGCATGCAGGAAAAGCCCACCTGGTGTAGAAATGTGGTGCATGCAGGTGCAACAGCATGCAGGCTTATCTCAGGGCACTGATCTGCATAAAAATAGATCCCGCGCCTTGAACACCATCCTTTTTATTTGTGTATGCGCAATATGCATGCGCGCTCCACTTTGCGCTTGGCTGACTTGCTCTATACATACTCATATAATACTCAAGTGCTCGAAAGGCAGCCATCTGGGTACCGCGCAGCTCATTGTGTCTGTCTTCTGGCGGCAAGCGTGTCCACAACAGCTGCCCAGTGGTGTGCGTGAATGCTAGCAAGCAGATTGTCTGTGTGAGCGTGCTTAAAGGTCTGGTGACATGCTATGCATCATGCTGACATGTGAAGCATGCGGTGAGGCACCAACACCTGAAAGCAAATGCAGTTCTAGCGTCTCTACAAGGCTTCGTCGGACACCTTGCTGCATACGCAGCGCATGGAGCCCTTGGGCAGTGCCAGGCCGCGATGCCGTGCACCCAGTGCACTGCCGAAGCCATTTGTGCCCATGCATGTCATTTGGACCCCCCTCCCTGCTGTGGCTGCCCCCCGCCCTCGGCCGCCCATGCGCGGATGCGCTCGTGCGCCGCCCTGGCTGCCGGCAGGTCCGGCGCGCCAAGGGCAGGCCAGCGGCGCCAGGCCAGGCGCTGCAGCGAGTTCTTACGCCAAGGCTCTTCAGCCTTGTCAAAAATGCCCACCTCAACGGCAAAGCACTCCCCATGCCTGTCAAGCATCCCACGCACGACCTCAGGACTGGCTGAGGTTGGAGTGGGCCTCAGGGAAATCTGGGAGTAATCTGGGAGTGCTCGGCGCACAGCTCTGCAGCCTGCAGGCCAGCATGGCAGAGATGGTCCACATGGCCATGTCCTCATTTATAAATGTACCAGGGTGCGTGCCTACTTTCATACTTGCATACACGCAAACAGGCGATCACGAGCAACGATGCGCACAGACCTGGATCTGTCAAGTGTAGCGGAGCAGATATCAATATTGATGCTGGACACGTCAAAATGTTGGCAGGCTGGCGAAGCCCTCCAGCATAGGGACGTCAAACATGACGCTCCTCGAACCTTCGCCATCTGCTTTGGTCCTCATGCGGACAGTCTGCAGCCGCGGCAGCCGCCCTGCCAAGCCTGCGGCTGACTCCGGCGCCCACGCCAGGAATCCAAGCCAACTACATTCCGGGCCGAGCAGGTTCAGCTCCTCCAAAGTGCCTGGCAGTCGCTCGGGCCACAACCACACGTGGGGGAACAGCATGTCCCCATCCCCAGGCCCAAGGTCGCAACTACAACTATTGTTGATGCCCAGCTTGGTCAGGCGCAGGCCGCTCAGGTCCAGGGCAGGCCGCTCCGCCTGGCTGGCACGGGCCACCAGCTGCAGCGGCACGCCCGACAGGCTCAGCAGCGTGCCGCCGTGCAGGGCCAAAAAGTTGTCGAGCAGCGGATGCTCCCATAGAGCGTCCCTGGTGCAAAAGCTGGCGGCCTCGACCCGGCCGGCCTGCGCGGGCTCAAGCAGCCAGCGGCGCTGGACCGCGCGCAGGCACGCCGCGCTGAAGTCGAGCGCCAGCGGCAGCGGCTGCGCGCGCAGCAGCTCGCGCACGCGGCGGCACACGAGCGCCAGGCTGGCCGCGTGCGCGAGCTGCTGCCGCGCGGCACACTTCACCAGCTGCATCGTGCGGCGGCCTTTCCGCCCAGGCGCGCCGCAGGATGCCGCGCAGCAGCTCGTCGGGCAGCGGGATAGAAGACGCCTGCGCGGCCAGCAGCGCGCCTAAGCGAGGCAAGCGCACTCACGTGTGTGGCAGGTGCACGCGCGTTCCGCCGCTCAGTGCTGTACAGTGCTGGACGAAGGCCGCGCCTGGTCAGCTGGCTGTGGCTCAGCACTGCACGCTGAATTCCCCGCACCATCAAGGGTGTCCATGCCTCGATGTGTAGGGCTTCGCCCGCGGTCGCGGCGTGCACACAACGGAGAGGGCTTGAACAGCACACGTCAGACGGGTGTCCAGCCAGAAGAAGTGCAGCCGGCAGCTTTTTGCTGTTCATTGACGTAACATGCGCATGTGCCCCACATTGAGCTTTCACAGCATAATCGCACAAGAAACGTTCCGACTTTCAATGCTTGAACCCAAAACAGGCTAGCAGGAGTTCCTTTCTCCATGACTTCTTCCGGTCTGATATAGGATGCGCTTCCTGTAAGAGCTAAACTACAAAAAGTAGAGTGAGCTAAGCGGAGGTAGTATAAGAAGCACAAGCTTAGATTCCCACGTCGTCTGCACCTGAGCACTGTTTATACGAGCCCAGCACTGCATCAGTGCTGTCTGTATTGGTACACTTGGAAGGCAAGCGGGCTGTTGCACAGGCAGTTCCAGTGTCAGCGAACCACCGCTTGCACAGCTGCAAGGGGCACAGAGCGGCTGGGGAGCGCCTCTGGCAGGTGCTATGTGAGCCCCAATGCGGGCCGGCGGCAACGGCAGTGGGAGCCCTGGGCCGAGCGGGGCGGAAGCGGGCGACGCGGGGTGGGACTCGCAGGCGAAGCACAACAAGCCTGCAGATGCTCGGAGCAGGTGCTGGTCCCTTGGCCACCGCGCCGCTCGCGCCCCGCGCTTTCTGCGCGTGAGCACAAGTGACCCCAGCGCAGGCTTGTCTGGCCTGATGTGCTCGGGAAGGTGTAGAAAAGCGCCTACTTCTATCATGTGTTGCACGCTCATGCTTTGGAGCCTGTGCATGATGCGCAGGACAGCTCTCCTGTACCTGGTCTTCTTCCTCGGGCTGTGCGCCGGCTTTGTGGCCGCGCAGCAGCTGTACCTCCGCAGCGCAGCGCGCGCGACCAGGCCCGCGCTGCAGGTGCTGCCTGCGCTCGCGCCCTGCCGCTGCCTGTGAGGCTGCTGCGGCAGCCAAGAGCGTGCAAGAGTAGATGAGCCCAGGCGTCTGCTCGCCCGCAAGCGCGGGCTGCGCAGGCGGGTGTGCGTCAGCCCGGGCGTCTCAGACACCAAACTCTCTGCGGTGACTAACGTGTGGCCTACGGGGGGGTTTGGCGGTGCCGCGCTTGGACGCGCTGGTGTGTCTGACTCGGCGGTGGGGGCGGCGCAGGCGGACGGCGGCGGGGCCAGCCTGCTGCAGCTGCTCGCGCGCGTGGCGCCGCCGGCCGCCGGTCGGCCGCCCGAGGTGCTCATTGCCATCTCCAACTACAACCTCATCGTCGGCGGCCAGCTCAACGCCTGGCTAGAGGCGCGCGCCCGGGGCCCTGTGGCGTTCTGGGGCGTTCCAATGTGCACGTCTGCCCAACTCCCGCTCGCGCGCCGCACCGCTGTCTGCCGGCTCAGCGCCCGGCTGGAGGCGCGCGCCCGGGGCCCTGGGGCGCTCCAGGGTGCACGTCCCGCCCAGCTCCCGCGCCGCACTGCCGGCTGCCGGCTCGGCGCCTGGCGGGAGGCGCGCGCCCGAGGCTCCAGGGCCCGGCCTGCATGCGCTCAGCACCAGCTTCCTACGGCTCGCTCATCCCCGCCCACGCAGGGTGCTTGCCCATGCCCCCGACGCTGGGGCGCGGATGCTTCGGTGCAAGCACCGCACCGTCCAGGGCCCTGCCTGCTTGCGCCTTGGCGCTGGCAGCCGCGCGCAGCCAGTGCGCCGCGGGGGCTCTCACCGCCAGCGGCCCCGTCGGCACGCAACGCCCCGCGGCGCGGCCCCTGCAGCGCCTGCCTGAGGCGAGCGCGGGCGCCTGAGGCGCGCGCTCACGCGCAGACGCGCGGACGGCCGCGCAGCTGCAGGGCGGCGGCTCGCAATAGCCATCGGGGTCCCAGGTCGAGGGGTTCACCCACCTGGCCCCGCGCGCGAGCCCATGTACGGGCGCGCAGACGGTCGCGCGCGCGGGCGTGACCAACTACGTGGTCGTCGCGATTGATGCGGCGCTACGGGACCACCTGGCGCAGCGCGGCATCAACGTGTACTTTAAGGACATCCAGGCGCGCCGCGCGCGCATAGGACACCTGCTCGCCTGCGCGCGCTAGCCTTTGATCATGCCAGTACGAGGAGGGCTGATGCGTGTCCAATTTATATTGTATACATGCCCTGCAAAGTCAGGTTCCAATCTAAACGTATGACTACGTGAATATATTGCCAAGCTGCCCTGCGAGCCCGGCGCCGGCGCGGCCGCGCAGGTGGACAGGGCGCAGGCGGGCACGGGCGACAACCACGCCATCAGCGCGCTCAAGTTCAAGATCGTCCGCGAGTTCCTGGAGCTCGGCTGGAGCGTGCTGCTGTCGGACGTGGACATCGTGGTCGTGCAGGCGCGCGGGCGCCGCGCCCCTTGCTATGCACGGGGCGGGGTGTAGGGTATAGGGTATAGGGTAGGGTTAAAAACTGGGAGCTGCATGTCTCCCTTGGCCTGCATGTCTGCGCGGTGCTCCAAGCCTGACAGGAAGCTGCCTGCCTATCGCGTGCAGTCTGCGCCAGGGCGATCCCTGAGCAGCGCCGGACTTGACAGCGCCCTGCCAAAACTTGCTTGTCTGCGTCCGCGCCATAAGTCTCTCGCGCTCAGTGCGTGCTCTGCAGTGTATGCGTACTGCTCATCCTGCTGGTGTTGCCGGCGGCCGGGCCTGCGACCCTTCGCTTGACTTCGAGGCGCGCCCTATCACAGCAGCGACTCCTGTGTGAGCGGCGCAGAACCCGTTCCACCACCTGTACCGCGACCACGACTTGGAGGGCATGTCAGACGGGTGCGCCCACTTCTTCTTGGGTGCAGCCTTTGGTCCCACAGCAACGCTAAGGCTGCGTACTAGTCCTTGGTACGCCAGCATGCACTCGTAGGGCGCCCTACACCCTATAGCATATACCCTGCCCTATGCTGCGAGTTGGTCCCCGGTACGCTGGCCTGCCTTGCCGCCCACGCAATGTTTGCGTCGATGTGCCTCGCGACAAGGGCAAGAAACCAGGACGCCTGCCGGCGCTCCAGGTACGACTCGCCATCGGCGTACGGCCACATCGAGGGCCTGGACGACCCGTCGATGGGCTGGGCGCGCTACGCGCAGGCGCGCCTTCGACAGCCTGCGCCCTCTGCCTGGGGCATGCCTTCAAGCAGTGCTCGAGCATGCTCAGCTCTGGCGTTGGAGGGTTTAAGTGGTGCCAGCTGCAAAAGCTGGTGCCTTTCCACATGCAGTGCCCCGGATGTGTTGTGTGTTTGCATGCACGGCGACATACTCATCATCACAGTACAGTACAAGCCATACGGTACAAGCCATTGCTGTGGCCATGTTGTGGCGTGCCCGAGGGGCAAGTAGAGGCCAGCTGCAGGACCCCTGCAGCGCTGTCATCCTACCGTTGTGCGCGGGCGGTCGGTGCGCCGAGTCCCCAGCGCGTACGCCGGCTGCGGGGCCGCGCAGGGCACTATGCACCTGAACATGAACAGCGGGCTGTTCTACATCAAGGCCAGCGCCAAGACCGTCGCCTTCATGGACCGCATCGCGGCGCGCCTGTCGCGGGAGAAGGCGTGGGACCAGGCGCGCGCCCGCCCCCGCCCACACGGCCAGGCTTAGGGTGGGGTCTATCTTGCGGTTGACAAGAGAGCTGCTGATGTTGCGGTGCGGGCAGTCTCATGCTGGGGAGTGCGCTGGGGAGTGTCCTGCGCCCACCAATCTCCGCTGCATAGACCTCTGGTGCAAGTGGGTGCGGTGTTTGCTCGTGGGACTGATGAGGCCCTCACCCATGAGGCCTTCCCCCATGCGACTGACAGTGGCGGATGGTGGGCCGATGAGCTCCGCTTGGCAACGTCGCGCAGCTCTGCCGGGTAAGCGTGCGACGCACCGCGCGCGTGGATGCTGCCATGGAGCTGCTCCCGTGAGCGCTTCTGGCACGTCCAAGAGCCGCAGTGCATGCCGCTGCGGGCAGCAGCGTCCAGCACTCACACGGCCGGCACGGGCCTGCAGTCCGCGTACACTGAGGAGCTGCTTATCTTACCCTTATCTGCCATATATCCTGGGGGCGGCAGTCTGTGTACAATGAGGAGCTGTTCTTCCTGAGCCACGACGACTACGTCTCGCCGGGCCTGAGCGTGCGCATCATGAACATCCACAAGTTCATGAACAGCAAGGCGCGCCGCGCTGGCGCCACGCCACTCACTGCACTGGCAGCCCCCCCGCGGGGACGCTGTTGCGGGCTACTCGCCCAGCCCCCGTCCTGCCAGCCGGGGCGTGTCGTGGCTGGGCCGCAGGCCGCCTGATCCACAGAGGCCCTGCCGGCATGTCCAGGCTGATGAGGCGCCTGCGGGGCGCGCAGGTGCTCTTCAAGGTGTACCGGCACCTGCCGCGCTCGAAGCAGACGCGGCCAGTCATGGTGCACATTAATTACCACCCAGGTGCGCCTCGCGCGATCTGCAGCCTCCCCGGGACACGCCTGGTCAGCAGACGCGCCTGCCTGGCCGCAGCGGATCTGCCCATGCGCAGCGCCCTGCGCACCTACATGTTGAGCCCTGCGTGCGCGCATGTGTGATCCAAGCCCTGCGTTTGGCATCACCGAGGCGTGCGGGTGACGGCGCTCCTGTTGCATGCCTGCATGATGCCTGCATGCGACATCAGCAACGAGCCTGCTACACGGCAGGCCGCCCGTATTAAGCTGGTGGTTAACTTCCTTGACGGCGACGCCGGCGCGCTCAAGCGCTTCCCAGGCGGCTCCGAGCCCGACTCATGATGACCAGTGCTGTGGCGCTGGCCCGCATGGCCGCCGCATGTCGACACAGCGCCTGGGAGTCCGCCAAGGGTACTGGCCCGATGCAGCATATTGCGTTCAGATATTCGGGGCCGAGCTGCCTCCCCATGCTGCTTGCAGCGTATCGTCATGGGCGTGGGCATGCTGTGCATGCCGCCCCTGCTCAGCGCGTGCCGCAGGCCATTCTGCGGGCGCACAAATGAGCATGAAGCCAGACAACGCACTGGCAACGAAGCGAGCACACCTGCTGGCAGACATGCTCGAGCGTGAACCTGCACTGCTCGTGGCTGTGAGGCTTGAATTAAGCGTTGCTGAACAGCTGCATGCGGCATGTGCAGGGTGATGCAGGCTTGCTGAGCTATTCTCAAATCCCCAAGCTGCGACAGTGAGTTTTGCATGCATGGAAACGAGGCGCGATGCACAAGCAAAACTACCTTTGTATTTCACACGCGCTCAAGTGCGGGTGCATTAGTTGGAGCATGTGCCCTTCAAATGAGAACGTGCGGGCCTTGCTCATGCCTGACTCCCCGCATGCCTCCGAAGCTTCACGCCCCTCCTGCATTAGCGCCCCGCCGTCCATCCAAGGCTGAATGATACCTGATGCCTAGCCGGCGTCACCGCATAGGCAGACATCCAGCGTCCTTGGCCTGCCGCGCTACGCAGCGTGTGGGCAGCACCGAGGGTGAGCGACGCAAAGTTACAAACTTGCTTCTTTGGCGTACGATGTCTTTGGAAGTCCCCGCTTGACCCTAGTCGAGTGCCAAGGTTTGGTGCACCAATTTTTGCGCGGTTGCGTGCTCCGCTCCTGGCACTGCGACGAGATCAGAGAGGCGCTGCGATACTGGGCGGGCCTGTCTGTGAGGTTCGGCGCCCAACGAGCACGTACTCGCAGCATCAGTTGATCAGCGTCCCCGCCGGCCCGCCGAGTGGGCCGAGTACGCCAGTGCGGCCGGCTTACTGCGCTACCTTGTCCAGACTGCTGCCCCAGCCGGTGCGTGGTGATTCGTACGTGTATCTGGCTCTTCCTACGATTCCCCCCACGCCCCATGGCTGCCGCTTTATGCGCGCCGCTGCTGTGGGGGTCCAGGCTGGACACTCAAGAAGCTGAGATGGGACGCGGAGGGGCGGTGGGTGGCACTGAGATGCCGGACGCATTGCGGCGCCTGCCAGGTGTTCACCGCGCTCGGCGGCGCTCCTGCCAGTGCACACGCCAGTGTTGTTCTGCAACGCCGCGAGCACGCATGCGTGCGCTGCCGAGCGTGCGTGAGCCAGCAGCCGCGAGTTGTCAGCTGCGCCGGCGGACGTGACCATCGTGACCATCTGTGACTGCGCGCAGAGCCGACGCGGACGGCGGCGCTGCGCGGCGCCAAAGCGGCCTTCCACTTTCTTTGCAGCAACCTAGTGGTCCTCGCGCTCGGGCTTGCAGCGGCGCTGAATGCGGTGCGGTCCAGCCGCCAAGCTGTTTCATCGAGGGGGGTCGAGGTGCTGCAGCTCTGTGAAGAGCGCAGCACTACGACGTAGCCAAGCAGACAGCAGAGCCTCTGGGGCCGCGCGCCCCCGCGTGGGTGCCGTTGTGCAACAGCGCCACTGCGTGACTGGCCCGCTGTCACCCGCCTGCATAGTCTCACTCCAGCAGCGCAGCAGACGCGCCTTGAGCGGTGCGGCTCTGCAGGTCCATAACGTGCCGGAGGGCAGCGGAAAGAGAGAAGCTTCGTGGCAGAGCTCGGCGAAGCCTTGCCTTCTGTCGCGCTGGGACCGCACGCCATACCTGACCAAGTCGCCGCACACACGTAGGGGCGCCTGCGCGAGGCGCACGAGCGCGGCGAGCTGGCGGCTCTGTGCAACCGTGCTCTGCTCCTCTGCCAGAGCCCGCTGGACATGAGCCTGGTGAGCGCCGGCGTGACACCGCCGCAGTACAGCCGAGTGCCGTGTTGCATCTGCGCATGCAGGGCTTTGCTTCTTCTGGGCTCTGCATTAGGATCGATGCGTTTGTGGGGGAACCAGACATTGCTGCATGAAGCTGCTGCTCGCTCATGCGTTAGCAGTATGCATGCATGCAGCCTCTCCAAGGTCTCCACCCAGGTGCCCCTCAACTTCAGGTGTACCTGGCAGTGCTGGAAGGCAGGCTGCGTGCTGCGCTGCGCTGTACTCTAATAGCCTGTACATCTCAGTAGTCAGCAGGCATGCCACGCATGCCGCCAAGCAGTGTTGCGCTCCACAAGGGTCGGGCGCCGCGGGAGGCGGGAGGCGCGCCGGCGGTCGCACTGCCCTGCGCTGGACCCCTGTAGCTGAGGCGCGCCCGGTGCAGGGCGAGGCGATGGCGGCGCAGGCGGCCGTCCTGATCGTCCTGGCGGCTGCGGTGTGGCTGCTGCGGCCCGCGCGGCGCACATACCTGATCGACTGGTACAGCTTCCGGCCGCCCGAGCGGTGCGCCGAGGGAGCGCGCTGGGCCACAGGCATGTGGAGGCTGTTATGTTGTGTGTGCACTCGTCAGCGAAGACAGGCTGCACCTGCTGAGCATGTACAGACGCGTTTGTGACGGCAGCTGGGACCAGGGCCGGGCGGGCATACTCACCTAGACAGTTGTCAGAACTCCAGGAAGCGCACCAGCAAAGCTCACCTGTGCCAAGCGCAAGGGACGCATGCGCTCACACCAGCGGCGAGCGCGAGGACAGCGGGGCAGCGACGGCCCGGCGCGCCCGCCCGGCTGAAAGGCGCCTGCGGCGCGCGCAGCATGGCCGCCACGATCGACGAGATGAACGAGGGCATCGAGCGGCGCACCTGCTGGAACGAGGAGAGCAAGCGCTTCATGGCCAAGGTCATGGAGGTCTCGGGCCTCGGCCCCAGCACCTTCCTGCCCGACGGCGCGCCCAGGGCCCGGGCCGCCCAGCCTGCATGCGCACCCTAACCCTATACCATGCATGAAGCAGTCACCAGACAGGGTGCCGACCGGCACCCCGGAGCGACGGACGGGGCAAGCTGCAGGGCCGCGTGCCAGGCGGGACAGGGAGCAGGGCGCGCCTGCCTGACCGGCCTGCCGCGCGCGGGGCGCGCGCGCAGAGGTGAAGGAGGGCAAGGCGCGCGACATCGTGATGAGCAACACCAACAAGCGCGCCGAGACGGAGCTCGTGCTCCTCACCAGCATCCAGAAGCTGTTGGAGCGGACGGTGCGCCGCCCGCACACCGGCCTCTGCCGTGCGCGGGTCCAGCTGGCTGAGCAGGACAGAACTGGTGCTCGGGGTCCTTCCGGCATGCTGCGAGCTGCTGCTGTGCCAACATTCGACGAGCTGTGGCGCCCCTGCTCCATGGCGTGGAGCGCGCTCGCCCGCGGGCACGAGTCCTGCTGTGGACGCACGGGAGGCAGCCATGCCGGTGTGGCGCCAGCCTGCGGCGCTGTCCATGCCAGGCGGCCACCGACCCGTGGCCTGGCCGCCGCCAGGGCATCGAGGCGAGCTCCGTGGACGCCGTCATTACGACGTGCTGCACATTCAACCCGACGCCCTCGCTGAGCGCGTTTGTTGTGAATCGCTTCGGGCTGCGGCATGACGTCAAGACGTACTCGCTGGGCGGCATGGGCTGCAGCGCCAGCGTCATCGCGCTCGACCTGGCCAATGAGCTGCTCAAGGTGCTCCAGGGTTGGGGCAGGTTTCGTGATGCAATGGCTGCATCACACTGTAATTCTAGCCCTAGCCCATATGCGGCAGTACAGGGGCCAGCCAGCGCCCTGCAGATATTTGCAGGGCAATGCCAAGGGTCTGCCCTCTTAGTAGCCGAGCGAGCCTGCGCTTTGAGCGCGGGCGCGCTGGGATCGCCGCCTGCGGCCCACCGCAGTGCGCGCGTGCGCTGAGCAACCCCGGCATGCGCGTGCTGGTAGTGGGTACGGAGAACAGTCTGGACAACTTGCACAGTGCCCCAGAGGGGAAGGTGGAGGGGAGAAGGAAACGGGGGAAAGGAACGGGGGTGGGCGGCTGACCGCGCGCCCTCTCTCGCGCAGAGCAACCCGGGCATGCGCGTGCTGGTGGCCGGCACGGAGAACATCCTGGACAACCTGTACTGGGGCAACCAGCGCTCCATGCTCATCACCTGCTGCATCTTCCGCCTGGGCGGCGTCGCCGCGCTGCTGTCCAGCCGGCGGGCCGACGCGCGGCGCGCCAAGTACCGCCTGCAGCACCTCGTGCGCACGCACCTGGGCGCCTCCGACCAGGCGTACAAGTGCGGCCCGCGCCCCGCCCTCCCCCGCGCCCCGCCCCGCGTGCCTCTGCGGGCCTGCCCCGCGCGCCTCCGCGTCTGGGGACAAGTGTTTCTGCAGCGCCTCGTGTGCACGCACCTGCGCGCCTCCGACCAGGCACACAAGCGCGGCCCGGCCCCGCGCCCACCCCGCGCGCCTCTGCGCGCCTCTGCGGACCTGCCCTGCGCGCCTGTGCGTTTGGCACACAAGGGGAGTCTGCACACCCTATGCGCATGCGCCCGACGCGCCTGCTGGTGCGTGCAGCGCGGTGCAACAAATGCGGTGCTCCAGGCGGTGGGGCGGTGCGGCCGGTCACAGCCACCGTGAGCGTGGCTGTAACGCTGCCGCACGCATTCCCCGGAGCGTCGCTGCAACAGTGTGCAGGCGCCGGCGGCGCTGAGCGCGGGCGGGCGCGCGCCGCAGCTGCGTGATGCAGAAGGACGACGAGGTCGGCAAGCTGGGCATGCGGATCGGGCGCGACCTCATGCAGACAGCCGGCAAGGCCCTGCGCATCAACATCACCACGCTCGGCCCGCTGGTGCTGCCGCTGTCCGAGAAGCTCATCTACGCCGGCAACCTGGTCGCGCGCAAGGCGCGCACCCCAGCCTCTGCCAGGCCCCAATGAGGCGCCTGGCTGCCAACAGGCTGCAGGGTGCCTGGTCGCGGTGGTTCTGGCAGCGGGTGTGGGAAGATCGCGCCTCGAGCGCACCTTTGCTGGCGCTGTTGCCGGCGCCCTGCATGCCTGCAGGGGTGGGGCATTGTGGGGATTTGGTCGGCAGGGCGGCTGACCGGTGCTGCCCCGGACGGGCAGGCGCTGGGCCTGCGCTCGCTGAAGCCGTACGTGCCCGACTTTAGCACCGCATTCCAGCACTTCTGCATCCACCCGGGCGGCAAGGCGGTCATCGAGGAGGCGCGCTGCCCGGCCCGGCCTCGCGCCTCGCTGCGCTGCCAGGCCCCGCCGCACAGGGCGTGCGGCGCTCCGCTGCCGGCGTCCCAGGCTGTGTGCTGTGTGCAGGCGCACAGACGTCCTGCATTGTGTGCCCAGACACGGCTTGAATGTGGCGGTGATGGGTGTTGCAAGGACCAGCGCCTGCGCCTGCCACCTGATCGGGCGGGCGCGGCGCGGCGCAGGTGGGCAAGCAGCTCAAGCTGGCGCCGCGGCAGTGCCTGCCGATGGTGGTGCCCTTCGAGCGCTTCGGCAACACCAGCTCCAGCAGCACCTGGTGGGCCCCTGCCGCCCCTGAAGTGTAGCGCGCTAGCAAAATAGTGTCAGGGTCAGGGCAGGGCGGCTTGCACATTGCCCAGGCATAGTGCCGGACGTGCTCGCATCAATTTTGGCCGCGAGCCTCCTGGCGTGCCGCCATGCACTGCACGCGGCCTCATGCGCCGTGCATGCAACCCAATCCGCCTATCATGACCCAGCCTGCCCTGCCTGCGCCCAGGTACGCATGGGGCTATGTGGAGACGAAGCAGGGCGTGCGGCGCGGCGATCGCGTGTGGCAGCTCGCCTTCGGCAGCGGCTTCAAGTGCAACAGCGCGGTCTGGGTCGCGCTGCGCGACTGCAATGACCAGCACGACGCCTGGACAGACACGCCGTCCTGCTGACCGGTGCTGCACGCGGAGCCACCGCCCTGGTGACAGACGCAGGGGCCCGGCGGCCCCAGGGCGCCCACAACGCAGAGCCCGCGCCCTGTCTGCAGGAGGATGTGGCCGCCGCGGCACACGCGAGCAGGCGCCTCTCTTGCCGCCGGGTTTGTGCGGCAGGTGCCCGTGTCGCGCCTGCAGCAGGGCGCGCAGGGCCGCGCTGCGCAGCGGCCGCCGGCGCCCCGGGAGCGCTGTCGAGCGCGCGTACCTGCCGGCCCTTGCTGTTGCAGGCAGGTTCAAGGGGCGTGGCCGAGCAGGCCGCTTGCGGCCGGTCGAGACGAGTCCCACATCGAGACAAGTCCCGGCTTCCGGCTTGGGAGGACTGTTATAGGGCGAAGGCTGTCAAGAACTGTGCACGGCATCGGCCATGGTTTTCAGTTTGGCGCTGCATGCTGCCGTCCAGTGGCGGGTATGCTGGCATGCGATGGTGCCTGGCTTCAGCTGCGCCCGCGAGTGACACGTATGCGGCGCACCTGCCTTCAGCTGCCCTCTGTCAACGAGTGAGGTACTCTAAAGCTGCTTGCTGCGCACTCCATGCTGCAGTGCTGCCAAGTGGGCATGTGATGTTTTGGTGCGAAAGCAGGGCGCCCTGTGTATGAGACCATGGAAGTGTGCTGCATCTGTTCGCACGTATGGTACGCCCCGCTGCTGCGGGCTTTGGAGCACTGCATGTGCATTACAACTATTAAGCTGGGGACCCGAGCGCGCTTGATTCTGGTGGCCCCTGAAGGGGCTACCCGCATGCTTTCAACAACAGGGCAAGTTGGGAGCTCCTTCTGCATGCAGCCTCTGCACTGTTTTGTGCTTGGCGACACTCCTGCTGTGCCCGCAATCAGCGTCTGCATGGGGTGTGGGGCGAGGGCGGCATTCATGCCCACCCTCCGTGCAGCGCGCTTGCGCAGGGCAGTCGGCCCCTGCCACATTGAACGGGCGCCGCGAAGTGTCAACCTGTGAAGTTACGCAGTGCAGTGCGCCTGGGACGTTCAGAGGCTGAGCGGGGCAGGCCTTCCGGCAGCCACAACGCTGCCCCGGCCCGCTCCGCAGCAACGCAATGCTGCAGCCCTGCAGGTTGCAGCATGTGGGCTGCAATAGTGCGCGGGCGCGCTGCACACGCATTGGGTGTTTTCTCGCCGCCTGTGTGTGCTGGCTTTTGATGGCGAAGTGTGCATGTTTCGTTGAAAGTTGTTTCTGCGGCCACTCTCGTGGCAAAGGCAGGACCCGGGCTGCGAGCGCGGCCGGGCGCTCTATGCAAGTGAGGAGCTCATGCCGGCAAGCGTGCATGCAGTGGCTGTATTCAGTGGTGTGCCCGCTGTAGGTAGTGCGCTTTGCGCATGCTGTTTTTTGCATGGCGAGTTTCGCATGCTGCAACTTCGGAAATAAAGGCTCTGTATGGCTCTACTCTTTCTTACACGCAATTTGCGTAATTTCTTTGCCGGCTGGCATGCGCATTGCGCACCACAGCTGATCAAGTGCAAGTCAAGGCAGACTGTGGACATGGTGCGGGGAGGCCCAAATACCCGGCTCCACGTTTGACACTCTTCACATGACAAGCTGGTGAACGCGGAGCAGCGTGTCACCTTGTGTTGTTCTGCCAAACACCACGCTCTCCATACGACTTGGATGCCGGCAGCATCAAGTCACAACGAACCAAGGAACGGGTGTGCAGTATCTGTGCTGCAAAATTTCAAGGGACCCACGGAACAAAAGCCACGCGAGCTGGGGTAAGGGACGAACCAGAGATTGAGTACCTCACCAATATTACACCATTGCGTGCTGCAAAGTGGCGCAAAACTGCCAGATGTGCTGGAGGAACTATAAGTGTGAGAGGCGCAAAAAGCGTATGGACCCCCTCCCACCGGGGCTCGAACCCGGGACCCTAGCCTGACTTTCGCCATAAGAGCTATGCGCTAACCAACTGCGCCATGGGAGGCCATAATATCGTCTTCCAAAATCCATCGTCTCAGCGGCATTTCACACACTTTATGTCCACCATGACGCCAACCATCATTATTACAGGGAGCCTGAGCGTCCGAGTTCTGTCCAGCGCCTGTTCTCTGAGCACAGAAGACACCGTGGTTGCTGAGGAATCACCAATGAAGCAGTGACTGTGAGCGGTTTGCACAGGCGCACGACAAGCGGGAGATGTCTTGAGAAGTCAGCTGCTCACTCCTGTCAGATACCATATTCAGAGACTCAGCGTCCTGCGCAGGTCCAGGTGCGTTGCGTATATACAAACATTGCCTGCAGACTAAACTGATGAGCTTTTTTGTTTCGCGCCGTGCGTGACTGTGGTTTATTGCACATGCAGGACTGCGGGTCTGCTTGCAGAGAAAGCCAACAGAGGTTTGGCACGCACCTGTTGACGCCATACAGAGCCGTGGTCATTTTTTTTGTGGATGGAGTCCGCTCAGTCCGAAGCGCAGCAGCAGGCATCAGTGTCGCAGGGCGGTGCGTCTGAGCACTGTTGAAGTTTCACACTCTGGCCAAAGCAACCCGCGCTGCTCCTGTGCTGCTGGCCCTGCTTGTCATCTTGCAAGTGCGACTCACACCGTACAACCGCGCCAGCGCCTGCGGCAGACGCGGCCACTGTGGCGGCTGCCGCAGAGGCCTACCGGCGCCTGCTCAGCGGCGGCGGTTCCGGTCAGATGAACCTGGCAGCAGTGCGGGCTCCTGCTGAGCCCGTGGCTGGCGGTCCAACGAGTGCTGTGCCCCTGGCATGCAAATCTGCATTGGAAGAGCTTTGAACTTCCTTCCGCCTTGCTGCAGGAACCCGCAGCTGAGCAGGTCTTCTCCCGCCACGGTGTGCGCCAAACCCTGGGCGGCGCCGCAGGTGCGCACGCACGGCGAGGACCTGCGGCGCACCCTGGACCAGGTCATCCTGCTGCTGCAGCACCATGCTGAGCGCGTGCAGTGGTGGGCCTGCCCGCGCCCGGGTGTTTGGCCGCAGCCTTTATTCGCACCGAGCGGTGCACTTGAGAGCGGCGCACAATCAGCGGAGCACCGGGGGAGGAAGCGTGACTGACCTGTGACCATGCAAGCCTTCCCTGGCTGGCGTAGTGCCGCGCAGCGTGTATGCTGAGGTGGCGCTGCCCCAGGCTGGTGGCGCGCCGAGCCGGCCCTGCGCGCGGCAGGACCGAGGCGCTGGACCAGTTTGCGGTGGTCAGCGTGCAGCTCGCGGCGCTGGCCGAGCAGCTGCGGCCGCTGGCGCGCCTCTATGCGGCGCGCCCCCGCGCGGTCCCGACGGTGGTGTAGTCAGGTGAATCGGCAATGTCATGGGCATTGGCTGCAGTGGCGGGCCAGACAAAGTGCTATCTGACACGCCCCAGACGTCAGGCAGCACATGCACAACCCACAGTCCTTCTTCCCCCGGCGCTGCCACCCCCTGCAAGCCAGCATGCAGTGCATGGTGATCATGCTTGCGCCCACCTCCTTGTGAGGCCTGCCGCGCCTCTGCACTTGCAAGCTCGCTTCTCCTTCAATCAACATGCCTGTGGGCGCTTCTACATCTCTGCCAAAAGTCCGCCCTCAATATCGTTGCGCAACCTGCACAGGCCAGTGTCGCAAGTGAGCCTCGTGACCTGACGTCTTATCTTCTGAAAATGCGTAGCTGCAACCAATTGCAGTGAGCTGTGCATTGCAAGCGGCAATGGACTTAACAGCTCCTGCCCTGCGCAGGCGCACCCGTGCGCGGTGAACGCGGCCAACGCTGCCGCGCTGCCGGTCATGCTGGCCACGCGCGCGCTGCCCGAGATGGAGGCTGAGCAGGCGGATCTGCTAGCGCGCCACCGGGCCGCCGCGGGCACCGCGCCGCTCGGCGCGCAGTACGAGGCAATTGGGGTGCGCGCACCACCGCACGCGCGCAGGGGCTTGGGCGATGCGGCAGCAGTGTTCTTGATTGAATGGGGCGGGGGCGGCCGATGGCGCATGTGCGGGTGTGCCCGCGTCGGGCGTGCGACGTGCATGCGGGGAGTGCGGCCACGCGCGCTTGGGGGTGCCGACAGTGGACGCGGCCGCTGTGAGGGCTTACCATAACCCCTAAAACTTGCTCAAAATGCGCAGGTGCAGGTGGAGCGGTTCAACGCGCTGGTGGACGCTGCCACGCTGCACGTGGCTGACAAACCGGGCTCCGGCCCGCTCGACCCCAAGGCGCGCGGCAACGCAGAGCTGCACGGGAAGCTGGTTGACTATTTGTGCCACGCTGATAGGCGCAGGGATCCCAGGACTGGCACCAGCCCCTGGTTGCATCTTCCGGGTGCAGGCTGTTCGCAGGCTGAACGGCAGCGGCGTATGTGCGGCAAGCATGGAGTCATCGGGCAGTGCCAAAGCGGCGTGCACCTCTCTCCTTTGTACTGTGCTGCAGCCCCGTGCGCATCCATATCATACCTGTGTGACCAGCTGGCGCACCCGGCGGGTCTGCAGGGGCCGCTGCGAAGGGAGCTGGCGCAGCAGCTGCGCGCGGCGGCCGCGCCGCCCAGCAAACGCGCAGTGTCGGTGCGCATGTTCTGCACTGCCTGCATGTCCTGAACTGTGATGAGCTTAATTTACAGTGTCAAATCTCGCTGTGGTCGCATGATGAATCCATGGGGGCGGCAGAGGCTGCTGCCGCCTTATCAAGAGCGGGCATGCATGCAGCCCAGATCTGCACAGCCCCGAGCTGCACTTGCGTGTATTTAGCATACGTCGTCCTGCGACATGCGGGGCTCCGGAGCGGCCGCATAAGTCCAGCACCGGGTCCCATTGCGCAGCCACGCTGATGCATGGCCTGCACAGCTCTTCATATGGGCGGCTCTCAGGCGTGCGGCACGCCGCTGCGGTGCAACTCCGGCCATGCGCATGTTGCAGGGGTCGCCCTCCTGCGCCCTGGACGCATGCAGCAGCACAGTGTTGTGTGTCTGCCGTGCGGCAGGCCAGGGACGCGCGCGGCGCAAAACGCGGCCCGGGCGCGGCGCTGCTGGCGGCCGTGTCGCGCGGCGACGGCTTGCAGGCGTAACAGAGCGTGAGGGCCCGGCATGCGCGGCAGGCGCGGGGCTGTTTGCTGCTGTGAGCTCCAGTCAACTGGACAGTCAGCATAGTGCATCTTGCAGAGGTGCTTGACCTGTTACGGCTGGCCCGTTCTCTAAGCGCCATGGTTTGTGCTTGGTTTCTGTATGTTTTTATAGCCCTGCTAACGCACTGGAAGGTGCCAGCCAAAGCATGCATGTATCGCCAAACTGGAGCAGGTTTGTGTAACTCGACAGGTGAACAAGTAGTATAACTGGCACACCCGTGAACAGTGAAGGCCAGCACGGCACACAGGTAGCTGAACATCGTTGCCAGTGGGGCAGAGACCTGACCCCATGTGTAGAATACCAGCGCTAGTTGATGTGGGCCCACATATGTTGTGACGTGTGCTTCCTGCAGAAATGCATGGAGGGTAGCAAAACCCCTTGTAGTGAGTGACCTGCATCAGCCATCAAGGCTGACCGAGCCACAAGCGGGGTGCGCGCACTCAAGCAGAGTCAGGCATTGACCGGCACTGAGGCCCCTCAACTTCGCATGCAGAAATACCCCGACCAATGAGAGCGCCCGCTGCAGGTGCTTGCTCATCAAACCCATTAACATATTTATATTGCTGTACTATCACAAGTGAATTCTAACAGGGAAGCGCTTGTTTAGTTAGACACAAAGAAATAGCAAGGATGAGTAGACACGCGTGCGTCGCAGCCTTGTGCGTCGCACTGCTGGCTGCGAGCGCGCATGCAGAGCAAGTTCTGACACTGAACGGCGAGGAGGCGTTTGACAAGGCTGTTTCAGAGAACTCATTCCTGGTTGCAGAGTTCTATGCTCCGTGGTGTGGTGCGGGCCTCCCGCCAAATCTGCACTGCGGCCGTGCGTGATTGCCCGACTTGCTCACACGTGAGCGGTGATTGGGCGGCAGGGCACTGCAAGAACCTTGCGCCAGAGTATGAGAAGGCTGCCATGGACCTGAAGGCTAGGGGCTCCGAGATTGTGCTCGCCAAGGCGATCCACCCACCCCGCCTCCCGCTTCGGCCAGTCACGACCTTCTTGTGCTAACATACTGGGCAGCTCGCTGCTGTCAGCTGAAGTGGTCCTAGGGGCATCTCCTGCCACTGAGTGCAGGCCAGGGACTGCTGAGCCTGCATGTGCACAAAGTGCAGCCAGTTCTGCATGCTTGTGTGAAGCACAGCCCCCTTGATGCGCGCGGCACTGCATGCTCTCGCGTCACCCCACACACAATGCGCGACGATCAGAGCCGATCGGCGCGGCGGCGCCGCCGCAGGTGGATGCGACCCTGGATGAGAACAAGCCCCTGGCGTCGCGGTACAGCATCGGCGGCTTCCCTACGCTGAAGGCACGCCATGCACTTTCCTCTGAGCTCTGCTGTATCCTACTTGACTAGCCATGGCTGATGTATGCCAAGCTGAAGGCACGCTGGGGGCTCAATATGCTTGCACACTGCCGCTCTCCTTGGTAGCAGGCAGGCAGCTCTGCTTTGAATTCTTTCTTGCAGAGCAGGAGCTGAGGCTGAACACACTGGGGTTTTGCAGATCTTCCGGGATGGCAAGGTGGACACGCCCAGCGACTACAACGGCCCGCGCGAGCACGCGGGGATTGTGTCGTACCTGGAGAAGATCTCTGGACCCGCCAGCACCGAGCTGAAGACCGCGAGTGAGGTACGGTTTTGCAGCTGCCTATCCTGAACTTTACCTGCCTCGTGCCCCCTGTCATGCCCGCTCCCTTATGCAAGCTGCTGCAAATGCATGCCGGTCCTTGTCGCCTGGCAAAGCTGAGGGCCGAGAGTGCAAAGCACCGCACCAGCGTTATCAGAGCGTGCAGGCGAAACTCTGTCATGGCGACAGAGCATGCCACTGACTGTGCATGGGAAGCCACTTGCAACGGCCTGGTGTTCTAGGTCACTCATCGCCTTGCGCCACCCGGCTCATGCCTTGGAATGCTTTGCCCGGCCGCGTTTGCCCAGCCCCCAGGGGTCTTGGGCGCGCGCGCGCGCGCAGGTTGCAGAGTTCCGTAAGAAGGACCTGGCGCTGCTGGGCGCGTTTGACGCGGGCGCGCCCGCGCTGGCGGCCTTCCTGGCGACCGCGGAGGCGCTGCGCGAGGACTTTGACTGCGCGCACGTGCTGGACGCGGCGCTGGTGCCCGAGGCGCGCGCGGCCCCTGCCCCGCGTGCAGCGCGCCCGTGCTTCGTGGAATGTTTTGGCAGTGCAATATTTACAGCGAGGAGGCTGCTGCCCTGTGCTGCCTGGCGTTTATTAAGAAAAAGCTGTTTGTATATAGCTAGCACAAACCGCATCGACGCGCTTGCTGTGGTGCCCTGGGCGGCGGGGGCTGCGCCCCGTCGCTCAGCCCGCATGCTCGTGCTGAGGCGGTGGGATGAGGTGCTGGGCTTCATGCAGCCCATCAGTGCAATCAGCCCCTGCCCAGCAAGCGAGCAGGCCTCACGCATGGGAGCGCGGCTGGTCGACGCGCAGACTCGGTCAGCGTGGAGCATGGGCGCTGAGCCGAGCGGTGCATGTGCTCGCAGGCCAAGAGCGGTGGGGCAACTGTCCTGCTGCTCAAGTCGTACGACGAGCCGGTGACGCCGTACACCGGCGACATCACCGAGGACGCGCTCATGCAGTTTGCGCTCTCGCACGCCGAGCCCGTCCTGCCCGAGATGGACCAGTGCGCGCCCTGCCACCCGGGGTGGCTCGCCCAACTCGTGGCGGGCGCGCGCGCGTCAGGCACAGGTTCAGGGTTAGGGTAAATCTAATGCCATCACCCGCGTCGGGCGCGCGCCTGCCAGCCAGGGCCCCGCCGCATGCGCGAGCACGCGCTGCGCTTGAGCACCGCCGGCGCGCGCAGGACGGTGCGCAACAAGCGCGCGCTGCAGCGGATATTCGGCGACCAGACGCGCCCCAAGTTCCTGGCGGTCGTGCCCAAGGCGCGCGCGCGCGGCGCCCCCTGCGGCCGTGCCGCCCTCGCGGCGCCTGCCTGTGCCGGCGGTGCCAAGGAACATGCACACGTGGCGCCGGTGGCCAGAGGCGCTGGAGGCCAGACCCGCACTCCACTGCAGCCCATATACCTCAGCACGGCAGAGAGCCCGGTGCCAAGGAAACGTACGAGACGAGCAGCAGCAGCCTGGGTGTAAGTGCGCTCATCCTGCGGACGGCCAGCAAGGGGGGGTTCCGGCGCGGTGGCAGGGCCACCAGGCGGAGAGCAAGCTGAAGGACGAGATGACCGCCGCGGCGGGCGACGCGTCCAGCAAGGGCAAGCTGGGCTTCCTGTGGGTGGACCCGGCCACCGCCCCGCAGGTCAACCCCCGTGCGCCGACCCCTGACCAGGCGCCCCGCAGCGCTTGCCTGTTCCGCGCGGTTGCACTTCAATGATCTGCTCTCGGCAGTGCCCGCGAGCCTCGGTGATGGAGGTGAGGAAGGCAGGCAAGCAACGGCCGCTGAGCGCTCGGCCGGGTCGGCACAGTGCGCGGTCGGCAGCGCCCGCGCGGTGCCGGCGGCGAGGCGCGGCTGGCGGGAGCCATGGCGTTGCAGCATGGTGTGAAGCATCGTGGGTGCGTTCCCGCCTGCGCCCTGCCTGATGAGGCTCACCGTGTCCTGGTGGCCGCGCGCAGGTTGGGAAGTTCTTCGGGCTGGCGGACGGCGACCTGCCGGCGTTCGCCATCCATGACCAGGCCGGCGACGGCAAGTACCTGGCGCGCAACGTCAAGGCCGGTTCCGTCAAGAAGTACGTCAAGGACTTCCTGGTGCGCCACCTTTCCCTGCGGGGCCGCCTCCCCGTGCCCCCAGCAGCCGCCCCGCCGTGCGCGCGCCCCGGCAGGCCGGCGCGCGGCGAGGCGGGCGCCGCAGGCCATGTAGAAGTTGACAGGACGCCCGCTACCTGGGCCAAACACGCCCGTCGAGGACCGCTTGGACGGCCTGGTCGCGGCGTTGCGGACTCGGCTCTGCCCAGCGCACAGTGCCTTTGGTCGGGGTGCAGGATAGACAAGGACTTAGGGTAGGCCAGGCGTCGAGACGGCAGGCGCGCCGCGCGCAGGCCGGCAAGCTGGGAAAAACAGTGAAGAGCGGAGTGCGGTCTGGGTATCAAAATGCAAGTATGGAAATATGCCAAAAAGTCAAAGTGTCAAGCGCGCCGCGCGCAGGCCGGCAAGCTGGAGAAGACGGTGAAGAGCGAGCCGGTGCCCGCCAGCAACGACGGGCCGGTCAAGGTGCTGGTCGCCGACCAGTTCGATGAGCTGGTCATCAAGAGCGGGAAGAGCGTGCTGATCGAGTTCTACGCGCCGTGGTGCGGCCACTGCCAGAGCCTGGCGCCGACGTACGAGCAGGCGCGGCCCCGGGCCCGGCGGGCCCCGGCTGCATGCACGGCCTGGCGCCCCGCATGCAGTCAGGGAATTGTGGTAGGTTATGGGTGTGGTAGGGCAGCTCTGGTTCGCGCCGCGCAGCGCGGTGGGCACCACCCTACGGGAGGCCAGGCAGCGCGGTGAGGGCGGCCGCTGCATGGCGCCTCTGTCGTCAGCGGCCGGGCTTGCTGCACCCATGACTCAGGGTTGTGGCAGCCTTTCTGCAAGCCGCGGCCTGCTGTGCTTTGCCCTTTCTCGGTGTGACAGAGGGTTGGCGGCAGAGCAGCGACGCCCGCACAGGTCAGCGCGTTTGCAAGCCGAGCTCGGCTGCGTTCTGCTGTCTGGGATGCGCACGCGACTATGCTTACATGTGAACACCGTCGCACAGCTCCATCACATAATCGTTGACAGTCAGAACTGGTGGGCTAGGGTTTGGCAAAACCCAATCTCTGTCCCCCCGTACCGACGGTTGTGCGCGCCGCGCCAGGTGGGCGAGGCCTACGCAGGCAACGACAACGTGCTCATTGCCAAGATTGACGCCACCGCCAATGACATCCCCTCTAAGCTCTTCAAGGTCCAGGTGCGCTGGCGGAGCCCTGCATATGTAGGGTTTAGGGGTTCTGCATGGGCACGCAGGCTCGCTAGCGAAGGCTGTTTTTGCGGTGCGGGCGCATTAGCGCATGTCATGCGCAGGCGCTGTGGACAGGGAGCCCTGCATGCCTGTGGTGCCCTCCCTGCATGCGCCGCACAGCACCCTGCATTCAGAACATCCTCACAACAATCAGCAGGCGGGGCCGCGGAGCTCGCTGCGCCCTGCACTTGAAAGCATGCCGGCACCCGACTGGACTGCCATCGACACCAAGCAAGCCAGCATCATGCCGCGCGTGCCGGACCCGCGAGCCAGCGCCACGACCGGCTACCCAAATATGCTGGCGTCCAGCACACATGGAGGCCTGTGCCCTCGCAGGGCTTCCCGACGCTGTACCTGTACAAGGGCAAGACGAAGGAGGTCATCGCATACGAGGGCAACCGCTCGCTGGAGGACATGGTCGAGTTTGTGGCGCTGCACAGCGGCGAGGCCGCGCCGGCGGCCGCGGCGGCGCCCGGCGCGCCCGGCATCGAGCCGGCCGGCGCGGACGGCGATGAGGAGGATGCCAAGGACGAGCTGTGAGCCCGTATCTAAACAAGTCTCAGAGAGAAATCGCCTGCCTGGCTTCGGGCGCGCGTGCGCCAAGGCTGCAACGAGGCGGCGCATACCTCCTGGCCCGTGCGCGATTCGGTCGGCGAGGCCGAGGCGCTTGGGTCGGCGGCGCCCTTCGAGCGCGCGCACGGGGCCAAGCATTTGCGCTGAGGCCCTGTGACGCGGGCCGAGGAGGGGGAGGCCGGGCTGATTGATAGGGGTGGCTGTCGCTGTGCCTGCGTTCTGGGCGCGCCGCGTCTGGGCGGTGTGTGGGCGGCGACTGGTTCTGGTATGCTTTTTGGGTAGGCCGTCAAGACTCCGGCCTCAGCTTTTCTGAACGGCACTTCTTTGCTTTGGGGCACGTTGGTGTGCGGCGCATTGCCGAGAACATGCACAGCCGCGGACGCTCTGTGTGACCGTGTAAACAGGGCTGACGTGTGGGCAGGCGACGAGCGCCGACCAGGCACTCCAGAGGTTCACATGCCTTCTGAGCGGACCAGCTCCATGCTTCCTTCCCCGCAGCCCGAACGCACTACAGGCCAAACGCCTCTGGCGGCGGCGGCAGCAGCTGGTCTCCCCGCGAGTCCATGAGCTGCACCAGCGCCAGGTACGCCACCTGCGCAAGTGCGCGAGTCCCAGGCCAGCATCAAGCTGGGAGCCTTGCGCACGAGCGTGTATAACAGAGCCTGTGCGTGGACGTTCACTGGCGGTGCTGCAAAAGCGGGCGCACCCCAAAAGCTATGGATACGATGCCTGTCACGATCGCGGTGGTTTGCCCCTTTTGCAGCCCGCCTGGAATGTCTGACCGCATGTGAAGCAGTGTAAGAGGCCAGTCAAGGACTCGCTTGCGCGGCAGGACACAGGCAGCAAGGCGCCCACCCAGCTTTGCAGGCGTCTCAGTCTCTGTTGGAGGTGTAGGCCGGCGCTCAGTGCCGGCCACCTGAGCACTCGCGACACGGCTCAGGCAGTGCATCCGTCAACAGCAACCCCTGTGCTGCAGGGCACGCTGCTTGCACACGCAGGATAGCACCACGTCGCCTGCTGTAGCGGTGTGCACCTTGTCTGCCTTCTCCTGCTCCTCCTGCGATGCGCGGCACCGCATGCAGGAGCGCGCCGGCCGCGGAGACAGGTAGACCCCGTGCGACTGGGACACACCTGTCGCTGCCAGCCTGCGGCGCTGCGCCACTGGCCGTCCAGGGCGTGCTAGCGGCGCACCGAGCGCATTCAGGCAGGCAAAGGCGTGCGCCATCCCTGCGCCTTGCTAACACACACGGGGCGCAAGTAACAGCAAGGGCCTTTAGCTGTGGACGACAGCGGGCTGAACACTTTTCCTTGGACTCTAGGGTTCATACGATGGAGCTGCAGTCTAGTGGATGTGGCGCACCTTCGACTCGTTTGAAAGAAGTGCAAGCCAGTGAGCTGAGCGTTTTCGGATTCGGGCAGGCCATACAGGGGAGACTGGTGCCTCAACCAGCACGCGGAGAGGTCATGGCGCTTGGAGCAGCCACACACTTGTTTCAGAGCGCCCCAGTGTGTCACAGCAGAGGTGTGCACGGCCCTGCTGCACCTGTCTGGCGGTGAGGAGCAAATATGTTGAGGCCCGAGCGGGTGCACTGACGCCACCTTGGGCCGCACAGCGCGGCGCAGGCTGCTGGTCTGTTCACCCGTGGCTGCAAAGGGCAATGGTGTGCAGCCGCAGCAGCAGAAGGGAGCAGAGCAGCCCTCTCGGACAGTGAAGGAGGAGCTTGGTGCGCCATCAACGCCCGCCCAAGCTTGTGACCACGTACAAGCACTAGCACGGAAACTACTTGAGAGTACAGGCGCTGGGAAACTGTGCCGAATCAGGGATGGCTATCGACTTGAGTACCTGTGCTCCACTGCAGAGTGGCGGCGCACGGCCAACCGGGAGGCCAACAAGGGCCGCGACCGCAAGGACTTGTACACTGATAATTGGTGCGCCGGGTCTGCACGGCGCCTGCAGCACAACTCGTCGTGTGTTGTGTGAGTTGACCCCCGCCAGCAGGGTTGCGCCCTGTGCAGCCGCCCAGGGAGCCAGAGACGGTGCCGCGGCGGGCTTTCCAAGTATGACTTCTTACGTCGTGTCTTTGACGAGTTGCTGGAGGGGAAGCTTGTTGAGGTGTGGTGCGCGGTCTGCTGCCTGGCGCGCCAAGGGAAGGCAACGATGTGAGAGCATGTGGGTGAGTTTGGTGCAGGCTACTTGCACGCTTTCGGATGGTTGCGGAATGACACGGGAGCGTCACTTGTGCACCCTGGGCCCCAAGTGTTCACGGCTGAGTCGGGAAGCACGTACCGTGCGTGGCTGCCACAAACATGCGTATACTGAAAAGGGGGCTGCTGAGCCTGCTGTGTGCACGGGAGCTCAGGGACGGCGACGTGTACAAAGGGAGCAGGTTCAACGTGCTCACTGTGGTTGCTGCTGTGTCCATCCTGACGCCCCTGGCCGGCCTGGTCTTTGCATGGTGGTCATATGGCAGGCTGTGGGGCTGATTGTGTATGGTTGGTCTGACAGTCCAGATGTTTTGGGTTCTAAGTTCTGGCTGGCAAGGCAAATACCAACTTTCTTACAAGCGCGCAAGGTGACCTTTGCACGCGCTGAAGATTAGCTTAAAGTTGCATGCTTCACAACATCTGTTGTGCAGCACGCGTGTGCACAAAGAGAGAGTGCATACTTGTACAATACCAAAGAGTGCATGTACCATTGTGCTGGTGTATGAGCGCAGACCTGGTGATGTGCGGGTAAATGAGAGTGGCACATGCGGTAATGCGAAAGGAGGCGCAACGGCAACTGTGTTAAACGGGGAGACAGTCAGCCTCTATGCCTCCTTGCACACACCGCTCCTGACCACCCTGTGCATAACTACAGAGGCCTAGCTGGGAGCGCTGGTGACATGCGCAGCACCCTGAAGCTGCCCCTGGCCCCCTGCTGCCTTGCAACCTCACGGCACCTTGACTGTAGCAGCGCCCTGCTCCACATAATCGAGCGCACACCCGCAGCTCTGCCACTGCAGCCAGGCTTCATACTTTACACCCGTGCAAGCACGCAAGCACTCCATGAATCAAAACGTGAGGCATTCCTTAACAGGCCCCACTCTGGGCCGCGCGACCTACCGCACGCCGGTACAGCTGTCTGCGCGGCCCAAAGCTGCGACGCCAAGCTATATGCGGGGCAGGAGCCCTGCACCTGCGAGCGGCAACACAGGCCGACATCGCTAGCACCTGCGCATGCAGGTTCCCGCCAGAAAAATCCTGAAAGGGCGAGGCGACACAGCACATCCAAGAGCCTCCCTCTGGCCGCCCGGCACGCCTGACGCCCAGCTGAGCCCGAACCTAAAAAGCCTCCCCTAGGCGACCTGACACACCACACTCGCACCACAGCTTTGCGTCCCGCGCGCTCACTACCACGCGGCTTGATGCGCTGCAGGGCGGCAGCAGCGCTCGCAGCACGGCGCGTTGCGCACTGGGCGCTTATAGAGGGACACTTCGACAATGCGAGTCACTGCAACTGCTCTACTGCCACCTGCATGGCCAACCTCGGGCCCCCATTTCGCCCCAACAGGCCCGGATTTGTGCAAGGAGGCTGCCAGCCATAAGGCGGCGCTGCCCGCAACGCGTACTGCTGCCGCTCGTGCGCTCTGCCGCCCCACGCCCCACAAGCCAAAAGCCCCGGCACGCCAGCCGCCCCACCGCCACCACGAAGCTGCGGGGGTCAGGGCAAGGCGGGGTCAGCGGTAGCGGCGCCAACGAGCTCAGGCGCGAGCCAGGCCGCAAACGCGTGCGCGGCCTGCGCCTCAGCAGCCTGGCGTGCCAGGAGGTCGTCCCACGTGCTCTCCAGCAGCCGCTGGCTGCGCGCCCTGCGCGCACAGGCGGCAGGCGTGTCAGCAGTGGGGCAGGGCGCGGGCGCGGGCGCGCTGGCGCTGCCAATCAGGCTTGACACGCCGGGGACTTGCGTGCGCCGCGCCGCTTCGGCAACGCGCGCTGGCAGGGCCCTCCATGCACAAATAGGGTGAACATTTTAATTCATGTGCATTGTTAGAATTCATGGCCTTGCCCTTTGCCAGGGTCTGGCTTTGCTACGTTCCGATAAACCCTGCGCGGCATGGGCGCAGGCTTTGCTACATTCTGATGAACCCTGCGCGGCGCAGGGCTGGGCGGGCGGGCGGGCGGGCGCGCACTGCTGCAGGAGCGCCGCGCTGGGCGCAGAGCTGAGGGAGGTCGCCGAGCCGCCCGAGCGCGGCAGCTGCCTGAAGCCGCCGCTGCCCCACGCAGGCGACGCGGCGCGCTCCATTGGCGCGCGGAGCGCGCTGCACGCGCGCGCAAACGCCGACCCCGTCCCGCCCGACGACCCCGGCGACGCCGGGCCCACGCGCGCGCAGCCGGCGCTGCCGCCCAGGCTGCCCGCCGCGCTCGCCAGCGCCTTGCCGAGGCGCGAACCCGGCAGGGGCAGGGTCAGGGCCGGCCCCAGCCGCGGCGCCTCGCCCGCGCCGTCGGGCGCGCCTAGCGCCAGCGAGCGCTGCAGGCGCAGCGCCTCGGAGTCATGGCGTTCGCGCAGCGCGGCGCACGTCGCCAGCGCGGCCACGGCGACAGGGCTGGCCGGGCTGCTGGACAGGCTGGGGCTGGCGTGGAGCCCTGAGAAGACCCTGTCAGAGCCCGGCGTCGCCAGCCCGGCCGGCGCCGGGCTCCCGGCCAGCAAGCCAGGGCTGCCGCGCATCAGCCTGGCGGCTGCGGCGGCCAGGTCCGGCGGCGCGGCAGAGGCTCCCGCGTGCGGCGACCGCATGGGCGTCAGCGTCGGCGTGCGCGCCAGCGACGCCGCCGCGGGCGCGGCAAACGTCAGCGATGGCGCGCGCTCGGCGGATGCCTGTGGGCGCGGCGGCGGCGGCGGCGTCGCGGGGTGGGAGGCGGGGCAGCCTGGGCCCGCGGGCGAGCCGGGCAGCACGGCGGTGTGCGCATGCGGCGGCGGGGCCTCGGGCCCCGACGGCAGGGCGCGCGCCCCGTCCGGGCCGGCCTCGCCCGGCAGCAGCCGCGACGCCGGCAGGAATGGCGACGCGGGCACCGGCGACGCCAGGCCGCCCAGGCACGCAGCGGGCGCCGAGCGCGAGGGCGCCAGCGGCGTCGGCGGCGGCGCCGCGCCGCAGCCGCCCTCGTCGCAGCGCCGCAGCAGCTGGCAGGCGGACAGCAGCGGCGACGGGCGAGCCGCGCGCTTGGCCGGCGCCGGGCGCCAGAACACGGCAGCCTCCAGCTCCGCCGCGGCATCGTGGGGCGCCGAGGAGCGGGTGCGCCGGCCAGGCACGCCGGCCGCCGCGCCCAGCCCCAGCCCAGCGCCGCCCAGCGGCGCAGCCGCCCAGCGGCCGGACGGTCGCGGCGCGCGCGTGGCGGAGCGCGCGGCGCGCGTGGGCGGGCGCGCGCGCGCGCGCTTGGGGCTCGGCGTAGGGCTCGGGCTCACAGCGCCGCCGCGGTCCGGCCACCCGGCACCTGCCTCCGCAGCCGCCTCGAAGGGGTTGGCCCACTCCGGCTTGACCACGGGCACGCGCGGGGCCCTGGGCGCGTCCCTGGAGGCTGCGGCCGGGACCCCGCCCGCACGCAGTTCGAGCGCGCCGCCCTCCAGCCCGCCCGCCTCCGCGCAGTACAGCACATCGTCCAGGGTCTCCACACCCTCCTCGCCATCGCCCTCGTCCTCGCCCGCCGAGTCGACGATCGGCGCGCGCTCCGCGCGCGCGCGGCGCGGCTGCGCGCGCCGCGGCGCGCGCTCGGCGGCGGCGGGCGCGGGGCCGGCAGCGGCCGCGGCAGCGCTGCGCTTGTGCGCCGCCTTGCGCTGCGGAGGCGCCGCCAGGGGGGAGCGCGGCGGCAGGCAGTCGTCCGATGCTGCAGCGCCGCCTGCGCGCTCCCGCGCCGGTGAACAAGCAGGGCCTGGGCACCGCCCAGCCAACGCGCCCTAGCAATGCAACAACACGCCGTGCGGGGCTGCTACGCGCGCCGCAGTGCTGACACGCGCCGCTGACAGGCACAGCAAGCGTCCAGGCCAATAGCTGACTTGTCAAACAGTAGCGATTATGCCCTGAACCTGGCGACAGGTTCAGCCTGGGTTGCGGCTGCAGAAGCGCCGCGGAGTGCGCACCCAACGGCGACAGCGGCGCGCAAACGTTCGCTGCAATGCCTGCCCCGGCGTCCACGCGGATGCGCAGCGGCGCCCCGCTCGGCTTGCCGCCCGCCTTCGCGCCGTCCGCCACGGCGCCCGCGGCTAGTGCGCCGCCCTGCGCATCCGGCGCGGCCGCGGGCCGGCCAATCGCTGCGTCGCGCGCGCGCGGCGTTGGGAACAGCTCCGCCTCTAGCAGCTGCGCGACGTAGGGCGCTGGCGCGCCGCCCGCCGCGCCCGCGCGCGCATCATCCTCCCTCGGCGCGCCGCGCCGCTCGCTCGCGCCCGCGCCCGGCCGGCCCGGCGCCCCGCCCGGCGCCGGGCAGGCGTGCGCGGCGCCGCCGCCGCCCTCGCGCTCTGCGCCGGCCGACAGCCGCCTGGCCGGCGGCGCGGGCGGGGCGGCGGGGTCGACAAGGCAGGCGCCCGGCCGGCCGCGCGGCGAGCGCGCGGCCTGGAACTGCGCCGCCTGGCGCACGGCCAGGCGCTGCGCGCGCACGCTGGTCGCGTCTGGGCCCAGGCCGTCCAGCGCGTCCTCGCCTGCGGCGGGCGTAGGGTTAGGGCGCACGCTCGCGGCTCAGGCGCGCGCATCCCGGGCGCGGTGCCGCTGACGCACAGTGCAGCAACGACGGGCACTGCGCACCAGCCCAAGGGGCACTGTTGACAGAAAGGGCTCCTACTATTTGCAACAGGCTGTGGGTGCGTACTGCCAGCTGGACCATCAACGATCACGCTCAGCACGCCAGAGAGCGCTCAACACGTCGCGGCCGCAACCGGCCGAGCAGGCGCTGTGCAGGCACGCGCACCGAGGCAATCGGCAGGCTCGCCGCCGGCGCCCGCCGCGGGCCGCGCGCCGGCAGCGCCGCCGTCGCCGCTGTCGCCCTCGCACTCGCCGGCGGCGCGGCGCGGCGCCGCGGCGCGCACCACGTCCCGCGACGACCGCGCGGAGCGGCCCTCGCCGTCAGAGTCGCCGCCCGACCCAGACGCCGGCCCCGCCTCGCGCTCCGGCCCCACAGCGCGCCGCCCGGCGTCGCCCTCGCTCGCGCTGCTGTCCGCCTTTGACGCCTCGCTGGGCGGGGCCACGCAGGGTTTGAAACCCAGCGCGGCGTTATCGGCGGCGGCGCCCGCGGCCTCGCTCGGGCGCCCGCCGCGCGCCGCCGCGCGCGCCACCGGCAGCTGCGTGGACGTCGTCCGCGAGGCCTTGGAGTTGTCGGAGGACGTGGACACCTTGCCCGTGTCGGCGGCGGACACTGACATGAGCGCGCACGGCGCCGCCCTGCCATGCTGCGCGCGCGCGTCGCCGCCCTCCGCGCCCGTCCGGCGGCGCTTCGCGGCCGCGGGCAGCGCCGCGAACTCGCCCGAGCGCCGGCGCACCTGCACCACAGCCGGGGCGCACAGTGGGTTTACCGATAAAAGAATTCCCCTGCGTACTGGCAACAGCCAGCGCTGGCAGGCAGACAAGGCAGACAACGGGTGCGACGGCAATGAGTACGAGTGTACACGCACTAAGGCTCAGACAGGTCCCCGCACAAGCAACCTGGTCGCCCAGCCCTTGCGCGGACGGCGAGGGGGCGCGGCCGGGCGCGCCGCGCGCACCTTTTCGCCAGGCCGCAGGCCTGCAGATGTCTCCCCGTCGCCGCCGCCGCTGCCGCCGCCGGCCCTGGGCTTGGGCGAGCAAGGGTGCGCTGCTGGCGGCCTGGGCGCGGCCGGCGTGCGCACAGCGCCCCCGCTCTGCTCGTCGTCGCTGTCGCTGGCCTGCGCTTGCGCACGCGGGTCTGCTCCACAAACCCTGCCCGGCCCAGCTGGACAAGAGCACCCTCTGCGCTCATGCTAGGCCTGCGGTGCGACGCAACGACTCTTCGCCACCGCGTGCAGGTCCGGGACGCACAGCAGCTCGTCCGCAGCCCACCTCCGCACGCAACCTGGACAGCTGGCAGAGCCGCCAGCACGCGCGTGCAGCCATGCTCGACATGTCTGGACCAACAAGGGCACCGCAAGACAACGACTGCGCCCGGCGCAGGGGCTGCACCTGCGGCTGCAGCCGGGGCGCCGCCGCGGCGCGCCGGCTCTCAGCCAGCGCGAGCGCCAGCGCCTGCCGCTCCGTCAGCCCCACTGCACGCGCACACGCGGCTCAGCACCAGCCACGCCAGGCCGTGCGCAGCCCGCAGCGACCCACCCGCTCGTGCACCGCACGCCAGCGGCTGCCGGGACAGCCCCACGCGCGCGCAGCTGCACAGCTGGCGCGGAAAGCTGGCACGCACGCCGGCGGCCGGCCAGAGTGTCTCCTGAGGAGGGCAGGGGGCGCACTGCTGGGCAACCCTTCACGTCAGCCGCCGCGCCCGGCTGCTCGGCGGGTCTCCCGCAGCCCCCACGCACGCCAGCCTTCTCTTCCCTGCAGGCCGCCCGGCAGGGCCTGTGTCAGCGCACAGCAGCAACGCAGCGCATCCATCCCTCATTAATGTGGCCTGCGGGAAAAGTTGGCGCTGATCTGCCAACTGTGTCCGCGCCACAGCCACCTGAAGCTGCCTATCGTACGGGATCGCCCTGGACGTGCCACACACCAAGGAGACCACAAAGACCCGGACTGAAAGCTGCCACATCAGCCGGCGCGGCAAACATCCTGTCACTTCCTGCGGTGGGCAGGCGCTGGCATGGCCGAGCCCCGCAGCGCCCCGCGCCCCAGCAGCCGCCACGCGCTCGCCGCACAGGGCCAGCGGGTGCGGCTGCGTGCGCCTGGAGGCTGCCTTCCCAGCCCAAAACGCTTGTGATCATCGCTAGGGTTGTTTGCATGCTGCCTCCCGACTTCTGAAGTACGCTCCTATGGGCCCGGGGCGAGCTCCATACGCGTCGCGCGCAGCCCGGGGTGGCACAGCAGTGCAGGCATCCAGTGAAGCTGCCAGGCCGCGACCGACTTATCCGCTAGCCCGCGGCCAGCAGGTCTCCAACAGCCCGCACGAGCCGAGGGCACGCCTGGCTGCACTATCGGTTCCAGCCTCGTGCCGCCAGCTCACGTCTCTGCAGGCGGCCCTTTCTGTGACGCGTCTCCTCACCTGTCACGCCAGCGACCGCTGCATGCTGAACCCACTCATGGCGACGCTGTGATACGCAGGCAGCGCCTGTGGCTTCTCTCCACAGGCCGCCACCGCCACCGAGTGCACAGGGGGTTCGCCAGACCTACGGGCTAGGGTCCCTCCTCGGGCCGGGGTGAGGCAGTTGAACGAGCTACACAGGTCTCAAACTTAGGCTGAAGGTACTGTTGCTATAATCCCGAGCAAGGGTAACGGTCAACACTTGAGCCTCTGTGCGGGACCCATGCGGGCTCCGCCCTGACGCGATGATGCGCTAAGTCAAGCGCGCTCAGAGCCCGCGCCCTCGCCAGGGATGGGCTGCGGATTCTCCAAGCCGGACGTCAAAGCAGGCGGTGGAAAGCCCAAGGACGATGCTGCGGTGCGCCGCGCGCATGCGCCTGCTGCTCTGCCTCACCGCTTGGCGTGCCGACCAGCCTGCCGGCAGCGCTCCGCCCTGCCCTGCAGGCAAGAGGAGAGCAGGAAAGCTTCGCACTGGTCGAGCGGGTGCCGCGCGAGCGGCAGGTGGGCGCGCCTGCCGCGGCCAAGGGGGCCGGCAAGCTGACCAACAGCGTGCTGGGGAAGCAGACAGAGGTGCCGCCCCGCTTGTGCTCGCCCAGGGCAGCCCCGACCCACCCGCCGCACGCGGCATGCACGCATCAACGCCCAGTGCCGCGCTGCTCAGTGCGCGTGGCGCGCTCTGGGGAGCTGTGTGGCAAAGGGCGGCCCTGCTGAAACTTCTGGTGAGCAGGCAGCTTGCGCAGCTGCAATCCAGTGCCGCCAGTGCCGGCACTTTGGAGCGCAGCGCTTTCGGTGCGCGAGCTGCTGCCCGCGCTGGTGGCCACCACCCTGAGCTGCACACTGCAGCCCGGCCACTGGATGTGTGGAGCGGGGAGCTGTCAAGGTGCCAGGACTCTGCCCGCAGTTGGGGCCTCGGGCAGCGCAGCGGCAGGGGCGTGAGACGGGGAACCAGGGGGAGCTGCGGCACTGCGGGAGCGGCGGCACGCACCTGGGCGCCGTCCCGGACGGCGCTGTGCACCTGCGCACCTGGGCGCATGCATTGGCTATGCAGCACCGTAGCTCTGCTGCTGAGCGGGCCTGGCGGGCGCGCAGGTCAAGCACCCGCAGCGCTTGGAAGCTGTGAGCGGCTTTGCAAGTGCGGCGGTGAGGGGCTTGGTGATCACCAGTCCAGTCCACTGCGGGGCAGTGGGCAGCGCACGCACGCCGGGCACGCCCGTTTGCCAGGGAGCGTGCCTGGCACCGATTGGGGTATAGGATAGGGTCTAGGGTATACAGGGCACCAAATTAATCGCACGCATGCGCGCAGGAGCTTGCGCGCAGGAGCTGTGCAGCGCGCGCGCGCCGGGCCGCACATAAACCTGCCAGCGCTGGCCCGCCCTGAAGGTGTCTCACACGTGGGGGGTGCAGGCGCGCAGGACACGCGCGTTGCGTGCGTGTAGGGCCGCGTGCGCGGCCGCGGGCAGTCCGGCTGGTCCACATTTGTATGCAGTTGGGGATATGTGCGCGTCGGACGCGCGCAGCGTGTATGCGCTGGCCCGCGTGCTCGGGCGCGGGCGGTGCGGCCGGTCCACAGCCCTCCCCCCACATTTGCACAATCCCACCCAGTTTTTGGATTATGCGCGCGCAGGATGTGTGCACAGTGTACACCCTGGGCCGCGTGCTCGGGCGCGGGCAGTTTGGCACCACGCGCCTTGCGGTGCACAAGGCGAGCGGCCAGGAGTACGCGTGCAAGTCCATCGGCAAGCGCAAGCTGCTGTGCGCGCCCGCCCTGCGGCGCCGCCCGCCGTGCCGGCCATGCGCAGTGCTGCCTCGCGCCGGCCTGTTGTTGGCGCCCGGTCTGGGGCAGTGCCAGCCGCTCTGCCTCGCGCGCGACTGTACTTTGAGGAGGCGTGAGTGTGTGCACCATGCGCAGCGCGGCCACTGTCAGCCGCGTTCGATAGAAGGGCTCTCAGGTGGTTGCTCGCACGGTCTGAAAGCGCATGGTAGGGCTGCAGATGGTGGGCGCAACAGTAGACGGCAGCAGCAGGAGAGGACACTTGAGCATCCCTGGGGACGTTTCGGTCTTGTGTCTGATGCCTGGCACTGCGCGCGGCGTTCATGGCACAGGGCGCATGGGGTCCGCGCCGGCCTGCGAGCCGGGCAGGATTGCAGCGGGGCAGGTGGCGAGGGTGTGGCGGGCGCCGCGCAGGACGGCGGAGGATGTGGAGGACGTGCGGCGGGAGGTGCAGATCATGCACCACCTGGAGGGGCACGCCAACATCGTGAAGATCTTCGGCGCGTACGAGGACAAGCACAGCGTTCACCTGGCGCGCGCCCCCGCTCCCCCCCTCCCCCACCCATGTGACCTCGTCGCACCCCGACATTGTGAAAGCCTTTGGCGCGTACGAGGACAAGCACAGCGTCCACCTGGCGCGCTGCGCGGCTCCCGCGCGTGTGTCATTGTTGCGGCTGCGCATGCGCTGCGGCTCCGGGCGCATTGGGCTTCGGCAAACAAAAGACCTCCATGCGGGTGCACGTGCCAGGGCGCCTAGTCGGGCGAGGAAAAATGAGACCAGGCTGCTCAGGTAGCGTGCGCGCGCGCGGGCGGCGTGGAAATCGAGTTGTTTGACTTACTGTCCCCGACCCAGCCTTACCCTAACCCTGTCCTTTTTGGCCCTGCAGGTGATGGAGCTGTGCTCGGGCGGCGAGCTGTTTGACCGCATCGTCGCACGGGGCCACTACACGTGCGCCCACCGTTGGGCGCCGGGGCATGCACCGCTCGTGAGGCCGCTGTTGTCATGCATCAGGAGTCAGGCGGGTGGGGCGACAGGCCGCCATGGGCTCGTCCGCCGAGGTTTCTGTGTCGCCCCGCGCGCTCTGTGCAGACTCTGCGAGCCGCTGCTTGCAATCTCTGCGCGGCGCACAGCGGGCTGGCGGGGCGGCTGTGGCGGCTCCAGAGCTGTGGCTCCAGAGCCGTCTCAGGCCCGGCTGCGCGGTGACTGAGTGCGCCGCGCCGCGCCCGCGCGGCAGCGAGAAGGACGCCGCGCAGCTCATCCGCACGATCGTGAGCGTCGTCGCGCACTGCCACCACCTGGGCGTCATCCACCGGTGCGCCGCCCTTGCCGTACCCTCCCATACCCTGGCGCCTGCCGCGGGAACCTGCGGCGCGCGCGCGCGCGGGAGCCCCGGCGCAGCGCCGCACCCGTCCCGCGGCGCCTGTGTTTGCAAGGTCCCATCATTGTGCGGCCTGAGTGTGCAAACGCGCGCCCGCCGCGAGGCAGCCCTGCCTGCAGCACGCGCGAGCGCGGCGGCGGGCGTGCAACCCTAACCCTACCCTGCTGCGCGCCAGCGACCTGAAGCCCGAGAACTTCCTGCTGGCCGACCAGAGCGACCGCGCGGAGCTCAAGGCGACCGACTTTGGGCTCTCCGCCTTCTTCCGCCCGGGCCAGGTGTTCTCCGAGATCCTGGGCAGCGCGTACTACATCGCGCCCGAGGTGCGCGGCCCCTCGGTCAGAAGTGTGTGGTCAGGGTAGAATAGGGTAGGGTGGGGTTGGGTAGGTACCTTCAGGGCCACCGCCGCCTATCTGCAGGGCCGCCGCCGCGCCCGCGCGCCGCGGCGCGGCGGGCGGCTGTGCGTGCGAGCGGGCTGGGCCCGATGCGGGCCTGCGCGGCGCGCAGGTGCTGCGGCGGCACTACGGCAAGGAGGCCGACATCTGGTCGTGCGGCGTGATCCTGTACATCCTGCTGTGCGGCGTGCCGCCGTTCTGGGGCGAGACCGAGCAGCAGATCTTCGACGCCATCCTGAAGGGCCGCCTCGACTTCCAGTCGGACCCCTGGCCGGCCATCAGCGCGGAGGCCAAGGAGTGCGTGCGCGCGATGCTGCAGCCGGTGCGGCCGCCGCGCTGCTTCGGCCCCCTGCCTGCCGCGCTCGCGCGCGCGTGCCGGCAGCATGCGCTCGGCGCGGAGGGCGCGTGGTGCACATGCGCGGCTGTCCAGCGCGGATGCGGACCTGGCAGCGCCCAGCCCTGACGCACCCCCCGCTCGACGCGTGGCCGGACATGCATGCACACGCTACGCTGCTGGCTCGTATGCGCGCCGCGCTGACGGCCGCGCCGCGCGCGCGCGCGGCGCAGGACCCGAAACGGCGCGCGACGGCGGACGCGATCCTGGCGCACAGCTGGATGCGCGAGAACGGCACCGCCAGCGACCGCCCGCTGGACAACGTGATCCTGACGCGCATGCGCGGCTTCGCCGGCATGAACAAGCTGAAGAAGGAGGCGCTCAAGGTCATCGCGGCCGGCATGTCGCCGGAGGAGATCGCCGGCCTGCACGCGCTCTTCCAGGCGCGCGCGCGCGCGCCCCGCGCCCCGGCCGCCCGCCCCCCAACCGCCCGGCCCCGGCGGCGCGTCGCCCGCGCCTGCGTGCGCGCGAGGTCGCGGCCGGCCTGCGCACGCGCTGCAGGCTTTGCGTCGCGCAGGGCGTTGTCCCGGCAGTGCACGAACAATTGCGCCGGCATCGCTCCGCCCAGCCCTCATGCTTGGCGTCAGCGGGCACCGGTTTCTTTAGTCACCGGGGAAGGCAGCGTTGGCCGGGGGCGTGCCTCCCGCTTGGGCCCTGAGCGGTCGCGCAATCGCTGGGACTGGACGACACGACCCTAAACCATGCCCTAACTCTATCCTATCCATACCCCACCGCCGCGCCGCGCAGTCGCTGGACCTGGACGACACGAAGACCATCACGCTGGAGGAGCTGGCGGAGGGCCTGCGGAAGCAGGGCAGTAGCGTGGCGCAGAAGGAGCTTGAGGTGCCCTAACCCTAACCCGACCCTAGCCCGCTCACGCCCGCCTGGCTGCCGGCTGTCGCTCAGCAGGCAGGGGCCACGCGGCGCCTCGCAGGCGTTTGCCAGGTGAAAGCTCTCCAGTCTTTACAGCCTGCTGCGTCGTGCCAAGCCATCCTGCCGAGCCCGTCGGTGTCCCCATCCCGAGCCCTCGCTCCCAGGCAGGGCTGGATGCTGGTGCTGGCCTCCAGCCTCGTCAGCTGCGGTGCTCGTGCGAGCAGCTGCTGCCGTATTAGTTTCGCACAACGTCAACGCCAGGGGCGCCCTCAAGTACGAGGATGTCCTGGGGGCCATTTGGCCGGGTGGGCGTCAGGGCGGGGCGGCCGCGCTGACGGGCGCGCGCGCGGCGCGGCCAGCTGCTGCTGGGCTCCATCGACATCGACGCCAGCGGCACGATCGACTACGAGGAGTTCCTGGCGGCCACCGTCAACCTGAGCCAGCTGGAGAAGGAGGACAATATGTACCGCGCGTTTGCGCACTTCGACACCGATAACTCCGGCTACATCACCGTGGACGAGCTGGAGGCCGCGCTGAATGTGCGCGGGAGGAACACGTACTTTAGGGTACATGTGCATCCTTAGGGTGTGAGAACCAAGCGCTTGCCCAAAGCGGGGTAGTGCACTCTGTTGCGACTGCGCAGGGGGGTGGAGGCCAAAGGAAGAGATGGATGAGAAAAGGTGCGCTGTGGTCACAGAAAGGGCCTGGGAGCAAAGGCGCGCGTGAGCTGCTGGCTGGTCAGGAGCCAGGGTCGAACACAGCAAGCATTTTGGTGGCGGGGAGTGAGCGGGGAGACCACAGGCGCCTGCCGTGCATGCCGCCAAAGCCGCCAAAGCCGCAGGCCGTTGCCGGGCACTGGATGGCCTAGTGACTGCTTGTGTACGGACAGCAGAGGCGGAGCAAAACGCATGCAGGGCGATGCATACCTATCACGCTGTGCACTGACTGACCACCGGCCGCGCGCGCGCAGAAGTCGGGCGGCGGCGCGAACGTGCAGACCAGCGTGCGGGAGATCCTGGCGGAGGTCGACAAGGACAACGACGGCCGCATCGACTACCAGGAGTTCTGCGACATGATGCGCGGCCAGGTGCGCGTCCGCGCCAGTGAAGCACTCGTCTGTGCCAAAGTCGTTCACATCTGTGCTGGTGTCACATGTAGCGCCAACAACCATTCGGATGAACAGATCTGTCACATCTGTCCGGCTGACATTCTGATGCTGACCTTTTCCTCCCCAGCACCTGTTCCAGACAGCTCCTTAGACATGTGTGGTGCCGCGCCAGACCCAGCACGCGATTGAAGTAGCCACGAGGAACAGCACCGAGCTGCAGAGCCGCGCGTCCAACTTCCGCAAGGGCGCTATGTGAGCCACGCCAGCCACGTCCAGCCTGCCGAGCACGTTCAGGGCTTGTGCGCGTTTTTGTGGCTCCCCCCGTGCGCAAATGTAGCTGGCCGTGTAAAGTGCTGTCGGCTGGTCTAGGGTGCTGCGGCTGGTCTGGGAGTTGAGCGGCAGCCGTGCTGAGCAGCGCATAGGCCTGCTAGCCCCTGTCGGGTACCTAGGTGTGGCATCGTGGGGGCATGGCGTGGCACATGCTGCTATGTCTTGCAGCAGTGAAGGCATGGGAGTGGGAGCCTTGCGGCAACCGCATGTATGTGGCCCGGAGATTTCTGAAACGGTAGGGTTCAGGCGGGCTGTCAAAGGGGCCCTGGGGTGTGCATGAACGCGCCTGAAGTAGCTTGCTCCAACGAGATGTGACACCATCAGAGACTAGAGCAGCCTCAAGGGGCGCGCATGGAGTCTACCGGCAGTGTATAGATCAGTGCCCTGCAGACTTGCGGGACCGCGTAAGAATGAATGTCGCAAGCCTGCACCCGCTTGCCAGGGCTGCTTAGCCGGATGACAGTGCTGTCTGCGCTGTGGTGAGCGTAGGTCAGCGCACGAGTGTGCAGTCCTCGTGCTGTGATTGGGGGCATCGTTTCTAGCAGATTAGCTATTGTTACTACATCCTGCGGGGAAGCATAGCCTGCCTACAGCCGGTCCGCTGTAGCGAGACGGGAGGCCGTAGCTGGTCAGCAATGGCTTGCTCGTGCTCTGGGGACGCTGCATGTGTTGCTGGGAGCCTGCCTGCGATGGTCGCATGCAGCATTGTAAGGAAAAGTAGCCAAGACAAAATCATCGATCCAAAATGCAAGGCCTTCTACATATAGGAGTGTTCACAGACGCCGCTATCAGGCACCCCATGTAGGGTCCTGTTGTCCATGCCGTGCCAACGGCCCTTGCTGAGCCTACGGGGTATGCACAGCAGCAGCACTTCATGTGCCAGCGGCCTTGGGCGGAGGGCCAGTCCCGCGCGCCGGCCGCGGTTGCATCGGCCAAGCCAACGAAGCGCAGCGCGCACAGCTCAAGCGTGTGGCCCAGGCATGCTGGCATTATGGCATTAATGCTGCGATGTGGAGTACCAGTCCCGTGCGCCGGCCGCAGCAAAGTCCGCAAAGCTGGCGTAGCGCGGCGCCCAGCCAAGCGCGGCGCGCGTGGCGGCGTTGTCGAGGCGCTTGCCGCGGCTGCGCCCCGGCGCGCCTGTGAATTCTGCGGCGCCCTCGAACGCGCCGCAGGCCTCCGCCGCGTCCATCATCGCCTGCTCAGCCCCGGCCCGGGTTGGCGAGAGGCTGCACTGGGTCGAGCCGGCACAGCACAGGCACTGCAGGCCCCCGCCCCGCCGATCGCTCTCAAGCCTGGCACAGCGCGTCCCTTTCGTCCTTGCCGCGCAGGGGGGTGCCTCTGCAGGCGCACTTGGCCCCAGCTGCCCCCACCCCCGAGCCCGCCGCTCAATAATCAGTAGCCCAGCATCTACGTGCTGCTGTGTCCAGACCGTTTGACCTTAGGCCAACCTGGAAGTGCATCTGTGGCCAACCCAGTGACGAGCAGGGTCCCATGGCGTCACTCAGCGTGTCCTTTGTGCTGGCTGCCTGGCAAGTACACCAGTCGCCAGCCATGTGCAGGCTGCAGCCATCGTGCTGTGCTCCCTCGGGCATCACTGCTTCACGTCTGCATGACGTCGCCCTCCCCCCAGTAGAGTCCAGCGTGCATGCCATGCTCCACCGCAGCAAGCTCAGGGCAGCCGTCGCAGCGCCGCAAACACAAACGGAGGTGGTTCTGGCCCGCGTCGTCGACCCGAGCCCTGCTGGCCGCACTGCAGGCAGGGCAGGGCGCGGCGCGCGCGCACCCGGAAGGTGACCGGGGCGCCGTCGCAGCCCAGGAACACGCGGCCGCGGAACGGCCGCCCCTCTGGGTCGCTGCCGCTCAGCACCTGCCGCACCCGGCCGCACCCAGGCTGCTTTGTTTGTGGTTGCTGGCCCCAGGCGCGCTGTCCTGACGTGTCTGCACGGTGTTTCAAGTGCTGGGGTCTGGTCATGTAGAGCATGGTGTTAGGTCATACGCTAGACGGCTGCATGGCCAGCGCCCGACAACATGGAGGGGCAAGCTGCCTCAGGCTCTTGCTATAACGATTTGAGCCAGGCAATGCGGAGGTCGTACAGCATGCTGTGCTCCAGCCCGCTTGGGCGCGCTGCTGGCCTGTGCAGCCTCAGCAGGACAGCAAGATTATGGTCAGGACTTGCGGGCACTTACATTGGAGCAACCACCCTCCGCGTTCACTCCCGTCGGGGCGACTGGCCTCCGTGCGGCGCGCACCGCGGCGGTCAGCAGCGCGGCGTCCTCGTAGTGGAGCAGGTTGACCGTGTAGCCGCCCCAGCGCTCCACCCGGCCGGCCTTGAGGAAGAAGGTGTGCGCGCCGCGCCGCGCGTGGTACAGCCCGGCCAGCCGCGCCACGCACCCGCCCGCGCCCAGCACCGCGCGCTCCGCCGCCAGCAGCCTGCGCGCCGCGGGACCCTTCCCATCAGTCCGGCAGGAAGAGTGCTGCGCATGCCAGCAGCGCACGGCCGCCGGCGGCAAGGAGTGTATGCTCCACGGGAGCCGCTGGCGCCGAGCATGTGACGGAGCATGTGCCTCCGATCCCGTTTGTCGACAGGAGGGGCGCAGCCGCTGGCCGCTTCATAATCAAGCTGCTAGCTTGCAGACACGGCTGAAGCCTACTTGGTGCCCCAGAACGATGCTTTTGCACTAGGCTGGGTAGCATGGAATGCTGGGCGTGTGCCGAGCACCACGCGAGCGCGCGCCTGTCAGTGCGCTCGCTGTGGCCCTCCGCGACGACGGGCCCCTCCTCCGGGCAGGGCCCCCCGCCGTCCTCCGCATACACGCCCGCGCTCCCCGTGAACACAAACGCGCCCGATCCGTCCCAGCGGCCCAGCGCCGCACGGATCTGGCGCGCGTGCGTGTGCCAGTTCAGGCAAAGCCGGCAAAGTGCCCAAGCTCGCATTGCTGGCTGCAACTTGCCGCTTCACTAGTGCTGCCCCACATCTGGCAGCTGTCATAAGCAGTGCAAGAGGCTTTGTTACATGGGTGCCCTAGTCTGCGCTTGTTCTTCATTGTATAATAATGTGATGAGAGACGGGTCGATGCGCATGCACCCCATGTGTCAATGGCTGGGACATGCAGTCGTCACATGCGAGCTGTTCATGATGGCGGCTTGCCTGCGCTGCGCCCCGGACACACCTCTGCGACATAATCGTCGCTGCCGGACGGCGGCGCTGAGAATGCCACATACGGAAAGCGCCGCTCTTCCACCTCTGCTTTTACGCACGGCGATATTCCCAGTGCCCGAAGCCTGTGCAGCAAAAGTGTCTGTGCTCAGGCCTGCCCGCACCAGCGGCTATATGTGCCTCGAGCCGGCGCAGATACGGGCTAGCTACGCTTCTCTTGTCTCGCACAGGCGAATTGACTTGGTTGGAGGCAGAGGTCAGGTGGTGCATTGGTGCGCTGGGCAGGACCATGTCGGTGTGCCCAGATACACCGCAGTGAGCAACAAAGCAGTGTGCTTCCTTGTCAGAGCGCAGGTGGAGAAGCAGCTTGCAAGTAGGGGCTTGCAAGCAAGGAGCCAATGCCGCACCGCTCATGGTTGGTCGTGCTGTTGGTCAGGCCCACGACAGTCGCGCTGGGGTGCTGCTCCCGCCACACAGTACCCAGGTAGCTCCCAAGCACGCCCGGGCCTGTTGCAGTCCTTCCCCATGAGAGCTCCGCATCGCCGGCTTGTGAGCAGGCAAGCGCTGGAGCGGCTTGGCGCACCCACAATCAACAAGTCCTGCGCGGTGCCGTCTGCGGGCTCTGTCTGCTGGGCCGCCGCCCGTGCATGCATCCTTTGCAGGTGTGTACGCTGTGCTCCAGCCTGCTGCCTCCTTTGGGCAGGAGGCAGCTCTTGCAACAACAGCAGCCGCTGGCACGAGCGTGCACTCTGCGACCTATGTCGAGCGGTAAGCGCAGTGTGGCAGCAGGCAGGCGGCGCTGCGTGTTGGTGCGTGTTCACCAGCGGCAGCTGTAGCATGGCTTTTGGCAGAGCTAGGCTTCTGGCACCTAAACAAGTGCCACACACGCCAACCGGACTGCGCCCACACTGGCTCTCTGCTCTCTGCTATCTTGCCATCCACAGTTGTCGCGACCACATCAGCATTTGTCTCTCAAATCCTGCAAAATCTGTAAAAGCAGATACACATGCACACATACGACAACCCCTACAGCCGTGCCCGCTGCGGCCGGTAGTCCTTGAACTGCTTGCGCAGCTCCAGCTTGGAGATCTTGCCGGTCGCCGTGTGCGGGATCTCCTTCACCAGCACGCAGTCGTCGGGCACCCACCACTTGGCCACCTTGCCCTGCGCGAGCGCCAGAGCGTCCTCATGCAGGGCAAAGCACAGATCAACGATGGCATGCAGAGAGCATGCGAGCATCATTTTTGAGACAGTGGCTTCTTGTGCATGCCAGATAACCTCAACGCCAACACGTCCTAAGCTGAGCTCCACATATTTAGCCAAAAACGCATTTCTGGGAATGACTTTGGCGAAGTAATCCGCTGCATAGCTCAAGCAACAGCGCACATATGTGTGTGTCATGAGAGAGGCTAAGCAACTCAGCACTCAGATTGGACACAGTCCCCTCATAAACGAGCTTGAGTAAGCGCGGGCGCAGACTCAGCAGGGCTGCCTGCCTGCATGAAGGCCAGCACGTCCTCGGGCGACGGCGGCGGCCCGGACGGGTGCGGCACCACGATCAGCAGCGGCCGCTCGTCCCACTTGGCGTCTGGCACCGCGATCACAGCCGCCTCCTGCACCTGTCGCCCGCACGCGCGCACGCGTGAGGCTGTGCACGACATGCTCGTGCCCTGCCAGCAGCTGCCGCCGCACCCGCTCTCCTCATACAGTCAACTCACACCAGCCCCGTCGCAGCATCGCACGCGCATGCCACGCGCTGCAGGCCAGGGCGCCGAGGAGGCGCGTCACCCGCCGGGGCGCGACGGCTTCTGCCTCCCACAGGCCACGCCCATGGGAGACACGCAGCAGGCCATGAACCTAGCACAACCCTACCATAACCATAACCTACCCTACAGCCATGCGAGCGCCCTGGGGGCGCCCGCGCTTGCGGGTGACCGGCGGCACGTTCCCCAGGTCGATGCTGGAGATCCACTTGCCGCCAAAATAAGGTTAGGGTACACGCGCCAAGCCAGGCGGGCGTCCTGGGTGCGCTCGCGCCTGCGGGTGGCCGACGGCCACATTCTCCAGGTCGATGCTGGAGATCCACTCGCCGCCGCTCTTGATGACGTCCTTGGCGCGGTCGGTCAGCTGCACGTGACCGAAGCGGTCGATGTTGGCCACATCGCCCGTGCCGAACCAGCCGTCCGCGCTCACATTGTGGCTGCCCTCATGCTGCGCGCGGCGGTTGGGGCCATTGCGTTGCTGTTCCCGTGAAAACCCGCTGGCCCCACACGAGCAGACCTCAGGCCAGGCCAGCGTGCCAGGCTCTGCAGCGCAGGCGACGTCGGCGCTCCTTGTCAGTGGCCATGCCTAAGTGCTTGCAACCATACTGCCAGTGGCAGCAGCAGCGCCTACTGCCAGGCAAGCAGGCAATTGCTTGACACACTTCCCAGCCACGCCGTGCTCAGCTCGATAGCATGCCACCAGCCGGCAGCGGCAGTGGCCGGCATAAAGTGCAACACACAGAGCTTGAGCACCTTGTGTCTCAGGCATATGACAGCAAGAGTTGCTTCATATAATGGTAATTCACCAAGTGCAAAACGACAGTGGACGCCCTGAAGTGTGCAGGTGCGCGCGGGAGTGCAGAATCGACATCATGACAGCAGTGCATGGCATGGGCGCAGGCGCGCACCCGGAAGTACTCGCGCATGACGTGCAGGCCGCGGCACTGCAGCTCGCCCTGCGCGCGCCCGTCGTGCGGCAGCGCGCGGCCCGCGTCGTCCACGATGCGGACGTCCACAAACATGCTCGGCCGCCCCTGCGCGCCGGGTGCGCCAGGGCCTTCTGGCGAGCTGCCGATTTGGCGGTCTGCGCGGGACCTGCAAAAGCCGCGCAACACATTGCCAAGAGGCCGTCCCCTACGTCTGTGGGGCTGAGCTGCTGGGCGCTACAGGCGCCTTGCCCGCCATGCTCCCTGTGTTCATTTGTTTGATACACAATTGCTTTCCATGCCTAGTGCAAGCAGTCTGCTCACACCGTGCCTTGCTCACATGACAGATGTGGCAAGGGACGTCCTCGTCCTGCAGTGGGGGCTTGCTGGCGCAGCAGAACTGACACTGTATGGCTCATGTGTGCAGGCGCGGAGCATTGCATGGCAGTGTTTGATAAGTACACCAGTGCGGCACACCACAGCAGGAATGCTCACTACAAGAGAAGTGGGTGCACCTGTTTGCTCTTCACTGCCAGCCGCTGCTCCCTGGTCAGGGGCCCGAGCGTGCCCTTGATCGCGCCGACGGTGCCAATGGGGCACAGCTCGGTCATTCCTGCGCGCAGCACCCGAACATGGGTCAGCAGCCTGCACGCTGAATGTAAATGATCTTGGCACCGCTAGGCCTGCATGTTGCTAGCTGTCTGTTGTTCTGCTGTGGATAGCGGAGGATAGCGGCGCGCATGTGCGGTGTTCCTGCTGCGGCATGGTCGCCATGCAGCAGCAGCGCGGGTGTACCTCAAGAGTCACATGTAAGCATGAAAAGCCTGGCAGGGCGCTGCCAGCATGCCCTGCACCGCCCAGGCAGGCGAGCGGGCCGGGCGGCACCCCACTGGTGGCGGACTTCCACGCCGTACTCGTCCTCGAGGCGCTGCGCGGCGCACAGCGCGCTCAGCTGCAGCGCGCCGCGCACGCGTGCATTGGTGCGCGCAGGCAGCGGGGCAGCGCTCTGTGCGCTGCACCGCCGAGCACCAGTGCATGGGCAGAGCTGGCAGCACAGGCGGGACAGGGCAGCACCTGCATGAGGGACGGCGGGCAGGCGGCGCCGCCGATGCAGACCATGCGCAGGTACGTGAGGCGCTGCCGCGTCGCCTCCAGGTGCTGCAGCAGGCCCAGGCAGACGGTGGGGACGGCCTGCGCGCGCGTCCTCTGTCCTTGCATCCCACTGATTTGCATTGTGTCACGACAGAGCTGCAAGTTGTACAACTCAAAGGCTTTTGGTGCGTAAAGCGCCCTTCTCGTGGCGTGTCAGCCTCTGACACCGTCCACAAGAGACAGACCACACACAGCATGTGGTTTCCTGGCGCACCGCGCTGAAGGTGCACTTGTGGCGCTCCAGCAAGTCGTACACGGACGGCCCATCCAGGTGCGGCCCTGCGAAGGGAGCCTCCCACTCACATGTGGTGCGACTTCAATGCATCAATGCGTATTAGCAAGATCCACGGCTGCAAAGAACACGCCATCAGTGCAGGCCGCTTCCGCGTGGGAGTCCCGAGCGGGGCCCTGAGGGCAAGCGCCACATAGCTCACGAATGGCGCAAAGCAGCACAGCCGTCACACTCGTGCAGCACTGGCGGCCCGTGCGCATGCGGCAGCATGAGGCACGCGCCGATCGCCCGCGCGGCAAAGGCACGTGCGGCACCCTACCCTTGTGCGGCGACCCGCCCTAAGCGAAGCGCACCCGGCAGCACGAGGCATGCGCCGACCAGCGGCGCGGCAAACACCAGGCCCCAGCTGTTGGCGTGGAACATCGGCACGACGGCCAGGACGCGGCTGGCGCTGCCGAGCGCCGCGCCGTCCACGCCCGTCATCATGAATGCTGTTCCCCGCATACCCAGGTGACAGCAGGCCAACAGCATGTTTGTGCACAGTCACTGCTCAGCAGCATATATGTGCACAGTCACGCTGCTCACACCCCTGGTCTTGCGCGCTGGCCATGCGCGCCCTGACATCAGCACAGCTACAGTATACGCTGAGTGCAGCCATGCCGCCCACACCTGGCATCACGGGCGCAGGCCATGCACGCCATGGCGTCAGCGCACCCACATCCATTTGGGGCCATTGCATTGACAGTGCATGTGGTTCCGGCGCTGTGCACGGGCCAAGCGCAGTGCACCAGACGCAGCGCGCTCCACACCGGCACCTCTCTATCTCGGGCGGGGCGCAAGTGGGCCCGCACCGTGGAGGTAGTTGGCCCTGTGGGAGTAGAGCACGCCCTGTGCCGGAAACGCATCATACTGACTCAGCGCGCACGCCAGAAACAGATCTGTCTGCGGGTGGATAGAGTAGGCAAACCCATCACGGTTCAGCAACAAGCTCTGCCACTGCCAACACACCTGGCGCCCCGGCTGATTAGCCCGGGAGGCGCGGAGACCGCGCCTTTGGCCGCCCTGTGGTGCCGGACGTGTAGCACAGGCCGCAGGCGTCGTCCTCGTCCACCTCCACCCAGCGGAAGCGGGCCTCCCCGCCCGCCTCCGCCGCCAGCAGCTCCTCGTAGCAGCACGGCGCTGCCGGCAGCCCGCTCAGACCGCCCTGCATTCGCACACGCCCTCCCACGCCGGAACATTGCGCTAAATGCGTGCTGGCAAGCTCGTGCTCGTGCTCGCGGAGCAGCAGCACACGCGTGCACCTTTGGAGCACCACTGGAGCTGAAGCAGTGCGCCACACGATGTGCGAGCACCCGAGCACTTGTGGAAAAAATATGATGGGAGCCATGCGCAGCCCGGGTGCCTACCTGCGGCATGTGCCCCCGGTCGGTGAGCACGACGAACGCGCGCACGCTGCGCAGCCGCGGCGCCAGCTGCGCCACTAGCGGCGCGAGCGGCGCGTCGAACATGAGCACGGCGTCCTCGGCTGCGGCGGCGCAGCGCAGCCCGTCAGCCCGCTAGCGCCGCCATCACTCGCCGCCGCTGCTGGCGTCCCTGCCGCTGTGCTGCAAATGCGGGTTGCCCACAGCGGCGCACACGGCTCGCCCGAATGCAAGCACAGCACTCTCCGCTGCCGCAGCGACTCTGCGCGATTGTGCGGCGCTCAGGCGGCCTGTTCGGCGGCTGCAGCCATGCTGCTGTAAGCAGCGCGATCAGCTTGCGATGCGTGCTGGCACCGTCTGCTGAATCTGTCTGCTGTAGCTGAGAAGCTTGGTCTGTGTGGCTAGTCTGTGCATGCTCTGCTGTGGCACAGGAGCTGCAGGCTCCCACCCGACTCTGCTCCCAGCAATCTCAAAGCCGCAAAACCAACGGTCATATCTCGACCATCGCTGGTCCCCTTCAAGGCAAGCATCAGCATCCGCTACATGCTACTGGTTCTCCTCCGCCACCACTGGCGGTGCCGGCCGGGTCTTGCACACACAAGACGTGCTGTGGCAGGCCAGCGCTGCACCCCGCACCATGGTTTATGATGTACTCCAGGTCTGCGGCAAACAGCCGCGGGTTGAGCGTGTGGCACACCGCGCCCAGGCCCATGATGCCGTACCTGCCGCGCCGCGCGCCTCTGCTGCCTTCACACGCGCACACGGCACCAGGCGGGCACCTGTCTATGACATGGTCGATGAGCAGTCAACCGGTGGTGCAAAGCGCGGCGGGGGCTGCGGTACAAGGCCAGGCGTTCCACCAGGAGCGGGGCGCACCAGGCCTCCAGGTGGCGTGTTGTGTTCCACGCCAGGGTGCCCACGCGGTCGCCCTCCCTGCTGGGGCACACGCTGTCAGCCAACATGCTGCGCGGGGGGCGCTGGCTGCGAGCTGTGCGCCGCGTTCGGCGCGCGCGCCCCACAGCATTGGCAACACCCATGCGGAGCCATCTCCGCGTGACTCACGCCCCGTGACCTTGTCGTTTTCATCTCATGTCCCAAAGTCAGCGGCTGCGTTTCAGCCCTCACGCGCTGTATGCAATCAATGTGCCAGCCTACCTACGCACGTGATGGACATCACAAGCAAAACAAGTGTGTAGCTGCGGTACCGAGCGCTGGGCCTGCGCACGATGTAGAGCAACCCCACGCAGCTGCCTTCCACGCTGCTCGGCAGTTGTGAGCAAGAAGCAGAGAACAGGACCCAATCTTGAGCTCTCTGTGGCACAACAGCGTAAGTTCCGCACCGTACGCCCAGCCTCCTCAGGGCCAGCGAGCACAGCCGTGCCCGCCGGCGCACATCGCCCCAAGTGCACACCTCGGTTGGGCCCTCAGGCGTGCGGCAGATTATCTCCTGCACAACTCGCTACTCAGACTGGGCCAGAGCCATCTATACCAGCTACCAGCTAATAATCGCAGCTCTGGAGAGCATACAGGAGTGCTGCTGGAGACGGGCAGTGTGCACCTGCTCGGTGTGCCAGCGTGCCGCATAATCAATAATCCGTGTCACGACCAGCGAGTCTGACATCATGAGGCCCTTCATGGTGGCAAGCGACCAGCTACTGTTATACAACGAGCCTCCTTGCCTGCTAGTTCTATGAAAAAATTTCACACAAGTAAAGTCGAGACCGAGATGGTGGGCTGACTCGACGAAGGCAGCGCAGGGCAACTAAAGACCTGCAGGTGGCAAGACTGCCAAAAGAGATGGTGGAGCATAGCTGTCCTCACTCACTAGGTGTGCCCAACACCGCTGTCATTTCACACTGGTGTTGCAACACTTCCAGCTGCCCAGAGGAACTGCAGCCGCTCATCACATGGGGTGCACTCTCAAATTTGCAGCCCTTCCTATTGTTAGTAATAATGCAAGTTGACAATGGAGCCTGAACATAGTGACATGTTGCATGGCACCTTGACAGACTTACACCAGCCAGCACGGATTACAATATGTGCTGCACCTGAGACCCTTGGACACGGAGGGAGCAGCACTTGTATTTACAGCTGAAGCAGCTGTACATACTTTCACCGCAAACACCAATGAGGAATTGCCTGCATGAATCAGACAGATGTCAGAAATGCCAGACCATGTGGTCCCTGCACAAGACAACATGGCGCATGCAGCGCGCAGAGGCACCAGGTGTCCAGCACGCTCCAGGTCGACTGGCTGCACCTGTCATGACTGCATGCATGCACATTGTTCTCTTTCGCAAAGTTCAGCCTAGGGTTACCATGCAGCACTGCTGTAGTACCCTCAAATACAGCCACGCATGCCCACCTGAAGTCCCTTACAAGCGCGTCACGCAGGACTCGTTGCTAGTCCTAACACCCCTAGGCATGTGCCCGCAATTGTAAGCCTACGAACTGGGTACGAGTGTCCTGCATGGCAGGGCCCTCATTACCCTACCACAGTTCCACCTGCGCGCAAGGCTTTCACACAGCGCACTCTGGTGAACAATCTTGAAGCCACACACCAACCACTTCAGCGCCTAAAGACAAAGAGCGTCATCGAGGCGCGCCCCAAAACCACTGGGAACCTGAGTTGGCCATCAGCGCGGCTTACCAGCCCAGCACCTGCCCGTCAGCGCGAGGGTCGGACCCGCCCCACAGCACGCCGGAGTGCGGGTCGCGCCGGATGATCTGCCCGCGGCCGAACACGGCGCGATCGTGCCCGCCCACGCCCGCCACCACCGTGTGCCCGCGCTGCTTCAGGCCGGCCGTGGTGGCCTCCGGGAAGCCCTCCTCCAGCAGCAGCCTGCGCAAAACGCAAGCATCCGTGGTCAGCCGCTGCTCGACGCCCGCGTCACCATGGTGTGCGGGCCTGCGCAGAGTCGCCATGCCTGCAGCAGTCAAGCCGCATACTTCTGGGTGCAGCCCTTGACCGCTAGCACATGCGGGGACCCACTCAGCTTGGCGCACGCCTGTCCAGACCCTCCGCACCGCCCTGCCCCCAACCAGCCACCCAGGGCGTCGCCCCTGCACATGCGGCTGCCACCTCCCACATGGCCTGACGCAGCGAGCAGGGCCCGCCAGCAGATGCCAATGCGCTGCGCACAGGAACGTTCAAGCGCATAAGCCCTGCGTTCTGCAATGCGTATGAGCCCTGCGCCCTACTTTGCCAGATGTACCCGACGTCACCTGCCTACCTGTATGTCTGGGACGAGTACTCGCTTGCCTGACAATCCTGGTGCTTGAGCAGGCCTAGCTAATCTGAAACAGGCTTTCACAGTAACCTAACAAGCCTGGGTGCGCCGAACGGTGCGCGCACTCAGAGCCCTTCCATGAGAGGGGGCGCACTCGGAGTGGCGGACGCAGGCGGGCCCCGCCGCGGCGTTCACGCCCGCGATGGAGAAGCGCGGCGCGTCCAGCGCGGCCTGCGGCTCCATGCCGTAGTCCAGCATGTTGCTGAGCACCTGCTCGGCCCAGCGCCCAGTCAAGCCCCACGCTAAGCCAAGTGCATAACTTCCCGCGTGGCCCCGCGCTATACTGCTGAGCACCTGTTTGGCCCAACGCCCAGTCGCGCCCTGTGCAGCACCCAGTAGGGTAGGGTAGGTTAGAGCAGCCTCCCTCATTGCCTTGCGCCATAGTCCTGCATGATGCCACGAACCCGCTGGCACGGGCGCGGCTGTCGCGCCCCGCTTCAGTTGTGCACCCCCAACAACGGCATCCAAATTCCCAGCAGCGCCACGCGCGCTCGCGCTGCGGAGGCGCGCGCTGCCTCCTCTGGGCGTCGTTGGAACACGACAGGTGCCAACAGGGCGCAGGCCCTCGATGATGGAGCCATCACGGAGCCAAACCCTCGCGCGCGCCTGCAGCTGCCCCTGCGGCTGCTGGTACGCGCCCATGACGCCGAACGTGCAGAAGAGGTGGCCGTCGGGGTCGGTCGCGAGCGCGGGCATGATGGTGTGGTAGGGCCGCTTGTGCGGCGCCAGGCAGTTGGGGTGTCGCGCGTCCAGGATGAAGCCGTAGCCGCGGTTGTGCAGCGTGAAGCCGCAGCCGTCCGGTACGATGCCTGCGCGCGCCGCGGCGCAGCATAGAGCATTTGCGGGACGCGTCGCAGGCACGGCAGGGCTCTGGCTCGTTTTCACACGCAAACTCGCTGCTGCGCATGCACAGGGCGCGCGTGCCGGCTGAGGGCTGCTACCCCGTCCTGCACAGGTGCTCGGCCAGGCAACAAGACGTCGCTGCATTGCGCCCAAACACGGACATGAGCTGAAACACTATGTTACCGAATAAAGTATGTAAATACATTCTTTCTTTCTTTTTTCAGACGCGCACCGGAGCCAAAGCCCATGTAGTTGGAGTTGATGAAGGAGCAGCCGTTGCCCTCGCCATCTACGGCGCACAGGTACACCGTGTCGCCGCCCGGGCGCGGCGGCGCTATGACCACGTCCGGCGACAGCTCGCCCGGCACCATTTCGGCCGCCTGCGCGCCGCCGGGCAGACCTGTAATACTCTCGCGCGGCAGATCAGACACCGATGCAATGCCCCAAGCGAAGCACACTGGCATGCACAGCACGCGCTGCAACGCGCCTGGTCCGGGCGGAACAGCTGCGCGCGGCGGCGCTTGGCGTACTCCTTGCTGAGCAGGTCGGCGGTCGGCACGCCGGTGGCCTCGGGGTCCGCGTTGTACGCGAGCGCGTCTACAAAGCCCAGGCGCATGCTCTCCACCAGCGCGTGCACGTGCTCCGGGCCGCCCCAGGCCGCGCCCGGGACTGTGCTGTCCTGCTCCAGGCTGTTGAGCGCCATGAGCGCCGCCACGCCCTGCCCGCGCGCGCGCGGTCCCGTCGGCGCGCGCCGCGCGCGTGCAGTGCCGGCGCGCATGCTCGCCAATTTATTTGGCCATGAGCGGCCCCGCGCGCCCGCTGGTGGCTGGTTTCCTGACTGTTCTGGGCCGCGACATGTGACCTAGCCGCCGGGAGGTTAGATTTCAGCAGAGCACAACTGCAAGTGGGCTTCATGGACACGGCGCTGTCCGAGCGGGGCGGGCGGGGGACGGCGCGCACGGCGACGGGCGGCGGGATCTCGTAGACGGTGTGGCCGCGGAAGGTGGAGTGGATGGGGCGCGTGGGGTGCGAGCGGTGCGCGGCCAGGTCCTCCGGCGCCATCACGCCGCCGCGCTGCGCCAGCGCGGCCACGATGGCCTCCGCGATGCGGCCCTTGTAGAAGCCTGCCGCATTTTGTGGAGAGGCGTTTTATAGAGCTGCCGCCCTAAGCCCCGACACAGCACAACGGGAGGTCCGCGGGCGTGCGTCACACGGATCAACGAGGCAAGAGAAAGAAAGGTGCCATGCCCTGGCCTCAGGATTGGGTGATTTTCAATTCAGGAGGGCGTCAGCGGAGGCGTGGCCATGCAAAGCTTCACCACTTTGCTTGAGTGAGGGCCTGGCAGCAGCACTGCCGCCGGGCTGGAAGCCTGCCCGCGAGCCCAACATGGCGCATGCGGCAACAATGCTGCTCCTCACCTTTGAGACCATAGCGCTCCCACTTTTATAACAGCGAATCCGCCCTCATGTGGCTTATTGGTGGAGTGGGGAGGGCCTGCAGGCAGTCTATGCACCACCAAGCATGCATGCCTGCAGACGGTTGATGCGACATTGGGTACGGTCCCTGTACACCAAGCATGCACGCCTGCTTCACACTATCTGGCACATGCGCGCGTGAAGATGCGCATTTTGCCTGCCCCTGTCATCGCCGATCCAGGGGCTCCACGGCAAGGTTCACAATGCTCGGCCGCACGACCAGGGTGCCATGTCGGGCGCGCGGCCCACGCACCCTCCAGCGCGCCATGCTGCGCGACGGCGCGGAACGTGGCGGCAAGGTCAGGGTTGCGCTGCAGCTGGCCCGCGCGCGGCGCGCGCCCGTTGGCGCCCAGCATCGCGCCCGCCGCCACGCCGCTCGCCCTCTTCAGCGGCTCCGCGTCTTCGCCCCACTGGTGCCTGCGGCCGCGTGGCGTGCACAACTGTGCATGATTGCGTGTCTTCAACAGGACATGGCAGCTTCTGACAATCACCTGGTGCAGCAGGTGTCTTGGGTTTGTTGGAGCTCAGCAGCGCCTCCTGTTCACCGAGCCAGGTGGGCTCGCAGGCACGCTCACAGTGCACCGTGTACATAATGCATAATGCACCGGCCGGACAGCAAGCATTTGACAGTGCTGCTGCGTACACAGCAGCGCTCAAGCAAAGCCCGGTCCGCAACGCCCTATTCTGAGTAAACAGGACAGTGCCAGCAGGGTTGAAGGCCCGGGCGGAGGCGGAGCAAGTCTGGTATGGGCCCGCACGCGGTCACAGGCGCTACCGGGAACCCTCCCTCTGCCAGCTCGATCGCCGGCTGGAGCACCTGCAGCGCGCACGACCGTCACGTCATACTCACATTCCAGTCCGCATACACAGGACTCCCATCGAGGTCAAGGTCCCGACGGAGCGGAGACTGCGCCGCCGCCTGATCAGTGTGTGAAAGCCGTCACAGCTCACACAGGGCGCACTGCGGGCATGCAATGCAGTGGCTCACATCACTCCAGTGTGCGCCCAAGCGCTGGGCGCTGCGCGCGCGCGCAGGGCCGCGCCTGGGCCAGCGACAGCTTGCCGAACGCCTTGACCGCGTCCTCCCAGAGCGCGGCCGCGCCCGGGACCGTCACTGCGAGCGCGCCCCGCGCAGGCAGCTCGCTGCCGGCGATGCCGCGCTCGCGCACTGCCTGCGGGCGCGCTTTCGGGCTTTAGGTGTGCACAATGCGCGTGTGCATCAGGTACATGGTCAGCGCTCCCGCTTGCGTGTTTTTCCCCCTTTTTTCCATGCATTCATATATGCAAGCACTGCAGCAATATTGTTTGCTTGGGGCAATGCATCACACCCATGTCCGAACAGCTCACACCTGGCCCCAGGGCACGCAGCCGGCAACCAACGCCGCAGGCAATATGTTTGCCGGCAAACAGGCACGCTTCTATGCATGCATGCTCAGGCTGCGGGACCACTGTCACTGAGGCAGAGCGGGGCAGCCCGCCTCCAGGGTGAGCGCCGCCGGCGCCGCGCCGCAGCCCAGCAGGGCGGTGACCTCCTTCGTCTTTGCGTCGAAGAAGAGGCAGAAGGCGTCGCCGCCAATGCCTGTCGTCAACGCAAGAGTGTCACCTTGGCGTGCCCGTGGCGAGGCTGGGGCGCATGCGTGCTCTTAAGTGTGTACAACAGGGAGCGCTCTCACCGGTCGAGCAGGGCTCGGTGACATTCAGAGCGGCGGCCATGGCCACAGCAGCGTCGGCGGCGCTGCCGCCCTGCTGCAGCATGCGCATCCCTGCCTGCAAGGAGTGGCAGTGCCGCACATTTAGCTGGCAGAGCGCACTGCACTGCACACACAATGCTGGTGGCTCTACGGCAGAAGCTGTGAAGTGAAACGTGCGGCCGTCGCCCAAAAGCAAATTGGGACATCCGCAAGTGTGCAAGCATTGCCAGGCCCTGCCAGGCAGAGCACCTCGGCAGCCAGCGGCTGGGTGCAGGCCACCATTCCGCGAGTGCCCAGCACGGGCGAGCGGCGCGAGTTAAAGTCCATCATTGCGCTGTGTGGCTGCATGCTTGGAGACGCCATATCAGTTCTTGTCTGCTTGGACCAGTGGGCTCACACAGCAGCTGAGCAACTAGAGCGTCCGCAAAGCCCTGTCACGCCGATTGCACTCGTGCCGTGACTGCACATAGAACACACACCATACACTTCAAGCACGTTCACACAGCAGACGGGCCGCTGGCTGTGCTCCTGACAGATGTTTGAGTCACATGACGCACGCACGCATAAACACACAAGACACGGCGCTTCTCTCGGCTTGGCGGGACATGCAGCGACGCGATTGCTTGTATTCATTATCCTTTCCCTATGCCGCCATGAGTGTCATGTCACCTACAACGGGAGGTGATGGCGCACAGAGGCGCGTCTAGACATGCTGGTCGTGACAGCCAAGCCCAGGGCGCAGTGTTGTGCAAGCAGGTCGCTGCGCAAGGGCTTCCCAGCGACCCACTCTGCATGCTTTGCAGCGGCAGACGCAAACCTGCTGTGTAAACTTGCCCTGCGCAATCAGAATACATGCCAGGCTCGGTACCGGGGGCGCTTGCGCTGTGACCTGACAGCGGCCCAGCACAGCTTTGCCTGTGTCGCTTGTCACGCTGGACAGGCAAGCCTCGATGCTCTCCCGGCTCAGGTATGCTTTCCGCTGCTTCCGCTCGTTGCTTTCCTACGTAAAGTGCACCACGCTAACATAGTTTGTCCACTGTCTGAGCCTTGCCTGACCGCATATTACGTTCCAGGCCGCAGACGGCGAGGCTGTCCTGGTCGCCTTCTTTGTGGGGGCAATGCTCCTGGCGAGCATGCAGCGCGCGACCGTGGCGATCCTGGCCCTGCCCCTGCAAGCCGCGCTCGGCCTGAGCACGCCCCAGCTCGGCGTCCTTCAGGCGGCCGTGCTCGTCGGGTACGTGGCTGGCCAGGTGCGCGCGCGGCGGCGCTGAGTCGCGACCTGGGACAGAGTGCCGGCCGTGCCCGCCGCTATGGGCACCGCTTAACCGTGTTTGAAGGACCTCCCGGACTGGCGCTCCTTCAGTCCAGCGGTGGTTGAAGAGCTGCACCGTGGCCACCCCGTAGCTGCGGAGGTGGGTGATGTAACGGGCGCGGGGTGTACACAGGTGCCCCTGGGCTTCGTGGCGGACCGCGTGGGCGGCCCGCGCGTGATGCTGGCCAGCCTGGTCGCCTGGAGCGCGGTGGCCGCGGCCACGCCGCTGGTCGGCGCGGCGCCCGCGGGGTCCGTGTTCCCGCTGCTGGTCGGGGCGCGCGCCGCGCTGGGCCTCGCGCAGTCCTGCCTCATGCCCGCCACCTCCGCCATGGCCGCCCAGTACGCGCCCGGGGCCGCCGCGGCCGCGTTTCAGACCCCGCTCAACGGCCGTGCTGGGCCCTCGCGCAGTCCTGCCTCATGCCCGCCACCTCCACCATGGCCGCCCATTGCGCGCCCGGGGCCGCCGCGGCCGCGTCCCAGCCTCCGCTCCTTTGCAGCACTGGGCCTCGTACCGCCCAGCTGTCCTGTCCTTGCTGCTCACAGGCATGCCTACGTGCGGTCCACGACCAGTGTCGTCCTGGGCGGGTGCCCTGGGAGGGGGCCTGCCCCGCGCAGCGCGCGCGCCCATGCCCTGCGCGGCGCGGCCAGGTGGGTACAGCCCGGCGCGCGCGCGCGCGCGCTGGCGGCCATCTACGCGGCAGCGTCTGCGGGCACGGTGGCGGGCATGCTGCTGACACCGCTGCTGCAGTGGCCCGCCGCGCTGCACGCCTTCTCGGCCGCGGGGCTTGCGTGGGCGGTGCGCCACCTTTCTGGTTCCGCGCTGCCTGCGCTCGGCGCAGGCACGCATGCTCGCACCGCTGCATCCCTCTTCTGTCGCAAGGCTGGTGCGGGCGGCGCGCCGCTCGCCCGTTGTCTGCGCTGCCATGTGCCCGGCGCGAGGCGACCCCGCTCCAAGCGGCTGCATGACGCGCCGGTGCACCCATGTCGGCTGGGGTGTGGGGGCAAGGTGATGTTGCCTGTGCTGCAGGGAGCGTGGGCAACAGTGGGAAGCCATATTGGCTTGGCTGCGGGTGCCCGGTGTGTGCCGTGTGAGCTGCGCTGTGCGAGGGCAAGGTGTGGACAGCAAGCCCTTTGCGGGAGCAAAGCGCTTGGCGCGCCTCGCGTATTTGCTACATCATGCAGGCTCACTCGCATTTGGCCTGCTGATGCACCCTGTTGTCATCATTGAGCAAATTGCTGCGGCGGCGTGCGCAGGTGTGGGCTTGGATGACGCTGCCACCCGCGCACTTTGTGACGGCGCCGTGCCAGCCGGCGCTTGCTGGCACAGCGTCCAGTGGCGCACGGCGCTTAGACGCCGAGAAGGCCCCGGATATGGTTGCGGACCCTGGGCGTCCGCCCTCGCATGCGCAACTCGACGCACCGCGGCCGGCGCCCGGCCCGGAGGCGCGCCGCGAGCGGCGGCGGCGGCGGGGGCAGGTCGCGCTGCTGTGCTGGACGCACAGCGTCATCGGCTTTGGCTTCTTCGGTGCGCCCTGGCAGCTCGGTCTGCTGACTCCTTGGGCCGCCGCGGCTGTGCAGCTGCTGCATGTCAGCGGGTACCAGCGACGCAGTACCCTCTCTGAGGGCTCAGTGTGCCTGCCACTGGTCCCTGCGTGCCCGCTCACAGCACTCTTGAGCATAACATGGCAGCAGTCCAATAGCAGCGCGACCCTGCTTCCCTGCAGGGCGCCTGCGTTGATGTACACTTGGCACTGGGGGAGCACCCAACAGTGCTCACCACTGGTAGCCGTAACGCCTCTGTGTTCTCCCACAAACTCCCACACCCTGCTCATCTCCAATGTGCCTGCCTCTTACGCCCTAGCTGCGCAGCGCTGCAGTTCTGGACGCCGGCGATGCTCGCGGCCAGCGGCATGTCTGACCTGCGGATGCTTGGAGCAGCCAGCGCGGTGCCGTGGGCGGTGGGCGCCTGCCCGCCCTGTGCACTGCGCGTCAGCCACCTCTCGAGTGTGGCATTGCAATCCCCATCAGCAGATTCCTGAACCCTAGCCCTGTTCTGTTTGCGGTCAGGAGTGGAGTGAAGCAAGAATACTGAATTTTCTGCACACCAAATGCATCCTGTGCATTTGAGACATGCGTGATGCAGGCGTGGACATGCGCTCGCAGTCCCCGTCACTACAGCGGCGTGCTGTGCACGTGCGCACGCTTGCCATGCATGCAGCGCGCCGGCCTCTTGTGTGTGTCTCAGGACTCGCGGCGGGAAGGTGCGCCCGCCGCGCTGGGCGCCCGCAGCTCTGCGCCCATGCGCCGCATGCCGCGCAGGCGGCGGCGGTGCTGCCGATCGCGGCCGGGCGGCTCGCGGACCGCGCGCAGGCTGCGCTCGGCTGGCCGCGCCTTCGTATGCGGCGGCTGGTCCAGGGCGCGGCCTCCCTGGGTGCGCGCGCGCGCGCATGCGGTGTCATCATGAACACAGCATCCAAGTCAGAAAGATATTGGGGCGCTTATTTGCGAAATATAAATTATTTTGGCCTCCGAACCCTGCAATCACAGGTTCCCGGCATGGCCGGCCATGGTGCAAGCCGCGCCCAGGGCCAGGCGCAGCTCTGCTCGCCGGCGCGGCGGCACGCGTCCGGCCCACAACGCACCCGGGCTCAGAGCGAGCGCCCTGGACGCGCCGCGCCGCAGGCCCTGCGCTGTGCCTGCTGCCGCTGGCGCTGGCGCGGCGCAGCCTCAGCCCGGCCGCGGCGCTGGCCTGCCTCACCGGCGCGGTCGCGTCGGCATCGCTGTGCTACGCGGGCTTCCACCCGTACGTGCTGGCGCGCGCGCTGCCGCACTGTGTGGTGCAATCGCGATTGTGAATGTGGAAGACCACAGCCTGGCCGCACCCCGCTGTGCTGTGCGGCCGTGCGCGCCCCAATGTGCTTGAAAGCTCGCCGCAGGGGTGGAGCGGCATGGGCGCAGAGCGATGTGGCCTGAGCCCGCAGCCTGAGGGTGTTGGGCCAGGTGGAGACTGATGCATGTAGGAGCGCTCAAGGTTGGAGCATGCGCGGCCTCACCCTAGCCCTAGCCCTAGCCATGATGTCTTGTGGACCCTCCGCTTCCAAGCCCCGGCGCCGTGTGGCAACGGCGCAGGACGTGGCGCCGCGCGCGGCGGGCCGGCTGCTGGGCCTGACCAACACCTGCGCGACGCTGGCGGGCATCGCGGCCAACCTGCTCGCCGGGCGCCTGGGCGGGGCCGCAGGCGGCTTCCGGCCCGTGTTCGGCGTGACCGCCGCGCTGTACCTGGCCTCGCTCGCGACATTCAGCGCGTTCGCGCGCGGCCGGGCGCTGTGACGCACGCGCGGCCGCCCGCGCGCCGCCCGGCCTCGCCCGCGACGCTCGGCGCGGCGGCGCGCGACCAGGCTCTTTCTGTGAGACTGGCGCAGCGCACGGTGCCTGCTGCTCCCAGCCAGGGCTGCCCTGCCGGCCCGCAGGGCCAGGGCGCCGCCGCTGCGTGTGTGCTGTGTTGGCCCAGCTTGCGCCTGTGCCGAGCCACATGCTGTTGGCGAGCTGACAGGGCATGCATGCATGCAGTGCATTTGTTGTTTGTAGCAAGTGGCTACAAGAACTGTGCTAACATTGCAATTCGGGTAGTGTGCCCCTGTTCTGCCTGTAGCACGCATGTGAAACATGCTGACTGTAGGTCAGCTCTTCAGTGTGTGCCAGAGAGCTTGCGCTGTGGCACGCCTCTATGCAAGATGAGCAGATTATATCAATATTGGCCAGGACGCCCCTACCCTGTCCTTGCTGGCCAGCATGCCAAGCATGCTCAGAGTGAACCGCATGTAGCATGCGGAGGCTGGGCGGCCTGCTGCGCAGCTTGCCTGGCTTCACAAAGCGCGCCTGGAGCAGGCAGTGCCGCTGGGCGTTCCGCTCGAAGGCCGCGGCGTGCGCAGCCGCAAAGCCGCCAGCATTCAGCGTCATCCTCCAGCCGAAGACTGCGCAGGAGCCTTCCTGGGAAGAGCTGCTCGCCACCGCGCGCCTGTCGCGGCGGCAGATGGCCGGTCGGCGGGAGTGGGACGGGGGCGGGCGCGGGCGCGGGCGTGGGCGCATCGCGCCGGGCCAGCGGCCCGTGACTGAGCAGCAGCGCATCAGCATATCAGAGCAGCTGGGCATCTTTCAGCGCAGCGACGCTCCAGGCGCGTGCTGCGGAGGGGACGCCTGCGTGCAATCCGTTCGTTGTGCACGCCGAAACATCTGTCTGAGCAAAACATACAGAAGTTGCCGGCGTCAGGTATGTAGGTGTTGGACCAGGCAAGTCTGTACGCTTTTTGTGCGGCTGCAAGTTTGTAGTCGCTGTATACCGCCACACGGCAAGTGACCAGCAAGATGACGAAGTGGCGCGCCGTGGAGCTACTTGTGTGTTGGAATCAAGTTGAAGAGCAGTTGAAGGTGCTGGCACTTAGGCCTGTGGTGTGACTGCAAGCATTCCACATTCCCCGCCGGGGCACGCAGAGCTGAAGTTTGAGGCGGGCTTGTCCAACCATGACCGGGCGGTGGTGCACGCGGAGTGCCGCAAGTATGGCTTCACGTCGAAGAGCTACGGGTGCGCGCCCTGCTCCCGGAAAACAGCCTAGCAGCCTGGCCCAGCGCCGACTTGCAGTGCCGCTCGCGTGCGCTCCGCGGCAGCACCGGCACACGCAGGAGCGCGGTACAAATATACATGTTGGCACTACCTACTACGTGCACTGCCAACAAGCAGAGCAGGGAGTGCGGTGCGTTGGCATGACGCAAGCAGGAGAGGCCACGCTGTGCACGCTGCGGGAGCGCACAGGAGGCGCCGCGCACGTAGGTTTTCTAACCTGCGGAGGACAGTGTGCAAAGGCGCCAAAGCTCATCGCCACGGTGCAGGAAGGGCGCCGGCCGGCGGGTCACCGTGAGGAAGCCGCGCAGCAGCGGGCGCGCGCGCGCCGACGTGTTCGACCTGGCGTTCAAGCCCGAGGCGCTCGACATCCTGCAGCGCCACCTGCAGGCGCGCCCTGCCCTGCCCTGCACTGCCCTGCTCTGCCCCGCCCTGCCCAGCCGCGCGCAAGGACGCTCTGTGCGCCTGCAGCCCTTTTGCCCCAAGAGGGCTGTCGAACGCACTGGGCTGCTCCTGTCGAGCGCACTGGGCTGCTCCTGTCAGGCGCACTGGGTTGCTCCTGTCAGTAATGTCGCTGGCCACACCTCTTGAGTGTCAACGCCACGAGGGACTCTGGCTGGTACTGAGAGGGATAGGGCATGATGGTATGGCAGTACCTAGCAAAATTTAATTAAGCGGCAGCAGGGTGTGCCCAAAGCTGTCCAGAGCCGGTGCAGAGCCAATGTCTCTCCAGGGCTAGTTGTTAGCCATGCCGGATCCGCGACGCACACGTGCACCGCGCCTCGGTGCGCAGGAGCACCCGCCGGCGCCCGACGAGCTGCGCAGCGGCGCCGCCAGCGCGCAGCTGCACGCGCTCGGCTGCAGCGGTGCGGAGGGCGGCCAGCGGCAGCGCGGCGGCGGCGGCGGCAGCGGCGCCGCGCAGTTCACGGCCGAGCAGGTGGCCGCCCGGCGCGCCGCGTGGACCGCGCGGCAGGCGACGCCCGCCGTGGCCGCGCTCGCGGCCGCCCGCGCCGCGCTGCCCATCGCGCGCTTCAGGCAGCCGCACCCCCGTCCTGCACGCCCCCTGCCCTAAAATTCTAGGCAGTCGTGCTGGCGACATGGCCTGTGCTCGCACAGCGGGTGCGGGTGCTCTGTGCCAGGGGCGCCTGCTGCGGCTCGTGCCCCCAAAATGGTTGCGACACCCCCTGGCCCTGCCGCATTTGTCGCAAACGGCTGGCCGTTCCTGCGCACGGCTGGCCAGGCAGCCGCCCCGCAGCGCGCACGCCGCGCCCGCCGGTTGCCAGGGTTGTGGCGCGTCAGGCGGCAGGGGTGCGGTGGTGACCCCACCCTGTGATCGCCGGGCGCAGGGAGGAGATCCTGGCGGCGGTGGACCGGAGCCAGGTCGTGCTGGTGGCGGGCGAGACGGGCTGCGGCAAGACGACGCAGGTGCCGCAGTTCCTGCTGGAGCAGGCCTGGGGTGCGCGCGCGCCCGCTGGCCCGCCGGCCGCCCCCTACCCCTGCGGCGCGCCTGGCACAGTGGCACCCCACGCCCCCCGCTGCGCCCCGCAACCTGCGGCAGCGGCCCTGGACTTGAAGCGTGCCCGGGCCCTTGCCGCCGCCTGTGTGCGGTCTTATCACGCGTGCGGCATTCCGCCGTGGCAGGCGAGCCCGGCCCTGTCATGAGTAGCCACCCGGAGCCCCGCCCTCACTCCTGTCGGCGTGGCTGCTGCGTTTCCGCACACTGACTGCGCCACACGCCCTTGTCTGCTCTGCCTCCTGTGGATGCCCAGCAACCAGCACCAGCAACCCGCATGCAACCAGAGTGGGCCGCCCGCGTGGCCCACTCTGGATTACGGGCTACAGGCCCTGACCCCCGTGCCGCGCCGCGCGCGCAGCCGCCGGGCGCGGCTGCCGCATCATGTGCACGCAGCCGCGGCGCATCAGCGCCATCTCCATCGCGGAGCGCGTGGCCGTTGAGCGCGGCGAGCGCTGCGGCGATAATGTCGGCTACACTATCCGGCTGGAGTCCAGGCGCGCCGCCCGCGCGCGCCAAGCTGCTATCCTGCAGCGGCGTCGCAAAGTCAAGATGAGGCAGAAGGAAGAACATAGACAGGAAGAATAGAGAAAGGTGTAACTCAGTGACCCGCGCAGACCTGCGCGCTGCGCTCACGGCCGCCGGCCGCGGCGCGCATTGCGGGCGCCGGCGCGCGCGCTGCGCGCCTCGCAGGCCTGCAGAGGCGAGCGCGGCGGGGGCGCTGACGCGTGAATGGCATGTGCGCGCGCAGCGGCGGCCCCGCCTCCTCGCTCATGTTCTGCACGAACGGCGTGCTGCTGCGCATGCTGACGCACGGCGAGGGCCTGGCCGGCGTGACGCACATCATCGTGGACGAGATCCACGAGCGCGACCGCTTCGCCGACTTCCTGCTCATCCTCGTCCGGCGCCTGCTGCCCGCGCACCCGGGCCTGCGCGTCCTGCTCATGAGCGCCACGCTGCACACGGAGCTCTTTTCCGGCTACTTTGGCGGCTGCCCGATCGTGCGGGTGTGCCGTAACTCTAACCCAATCCCGACCCTAAGCCTCTCCCGCACCCCGCGCCGCGCCACAGCCCTCAGCCCGCGCCCGTGGCTTCGCGCATGCTGCAGTGCCGCCGCGCTTGCTGAGCTGGCCTCAGGGCGGTTATGTAGCCGCGGACGCGCCCGGGCCCGCGTCCACCCGCTGTGCCAACATGGCGGACGCCATTGCGCGCCTGGAGGCTAGCCGGCTCGAGGCGCTGTCCCCCGCCTTGATACAGCCTACCCTATCCCAACCCTGAACTCCACCGGGCGCGCAGGTGCCCGGGTTCACGCACCCAGTGCAGGACCTGTACCTGGAGGACATCCTGGCGCTGCTGGAGGCGCCCGGCGGCGGCGGCGGCGGCGGGCGCGGGCGCGGACGCGGCCGCGGCGGGCGCGACGGCGGCGGCGCAGGCGGGGGCCACGCGGGCGCGCTGGCGAACGGCGCGGCGGCCGGCCGGGGCGCGGCGGCCCTGGGGCCGGAGCGCCGCGCGGCCGTGGAGGCCGCCATCCAGCAGGCCTTCATGGGCGGCTCCGATGCCGACTTTGATCACCTGCTGGAGGCGCGCCCGGCGCCCGGCGGCCGCCAGGACGGACGGAGGCTGCAGGTTCATGGCGTTGCTCTGCATGCCGTCCTGTGGCCCTGCATGCACCGCCGTGTTCTCATGGACGAGATGGAGGGCGGACAGGGTCTCAAACAGGGACACAGCTGTCCGGTCTGCTTGGAAGCGCCGTGCAGGCGGGACAGCAGCCCGCAGCGACCCGCTCCACGCCGGCGCGGGGCGCGCGCAGGTGACGGGCGCGGCGTCGCTGGACGACGGCGAGGCCGGCTCGCCCTGCATCAACCTGGCGCACCCCGCCACGGGTGCGGCTCGCCCCGCCGCGGGCCTGCGTACTCATGCAGCGCCGCCAGTAGGCAGCTGGCCTGCGCCGGCATCGCAAAGGCTCGTAGCTTCTTTCTGCGTGCTTTCACAGCGCTCCTAGTGGGCAGCAGCCGTGCGGCGGCAATGGGCGCCGGAACGCCTCACAGCTCCCCCGCCGCGCCGTTTTTCAACCTAGCATGTGCAGGGGGCGGGCCCAATGCAGCACGTGGAAGCTCGCGGCATGTCCAGGGGCCGCCTCGCTGCGGGCGCCACGCCGCGCGCCGCCCCCGCTAGAGGTTGGGCCCCGGCCACGCTCGACGCCCTGCAAGCGCTGTCCCTGAGCCAGCGCGCGCGCGCGGCGCAGGCGCCACGCCGCTTATGGCGGCGGCCGGCAAGGGGCGGCTGGCGGACGCACAGGCGCTGCTGGCCAGCGGCGCTGACCCGCTAGCGCGCGCACGCGACGGCAGCACCGCCGCCGACTGGGCGGCGCGCTTTGGGCACGCGAACACAGCCGCCGCGCTGCGCGAGCACGCAAAGGTGCACCCGTGGCAGGTCATCTGGAATACTTTTCAAACCGTGAGTGTCTGAGGCAGACTGTGAAAAGTGTGGCGGAAGACGTCAAACGAGCCGCATGCGCCCGATTGCCGCACGCAGTGGCTCTGTTCAAAGGTGCCTGCGGCCCAGATGTGTGACCGGCCGCTGAGTGGCGCCGGCCGCCGCGCGGCAGGCCGCGTTCCACGCGGAGAGCGTGGCCACGTCGGCGCTGGCGCTGTCGCGGTACCAGGCGGGTGCCGACGCGGACGAGGTGGACCTGGATCTGGTGCAGGTGAGGCACACCCCGTTTCTAACCTGTGGCAGTACCAGGCAGGCGCGCACGCCAACCAGGTGGATCTGGACCTGGTGCTAGGTGAGGCCATGGCCTACCCTACACGGGGTCCATCCTCCACACACGCTCTGGACCTGGGCCTAATGCAGGGGAGCCTTGCATGTGGCTCCGCGAGCGGTCATGCATGCCCTGTCGCTCACGCGACCATGAGAGCCTACCCTGCGCAAACCTATCCTGGTCCATGTCCGCCTGCACACAACAAAAGCCTGAGAGAGACCTCTTTAGCACCTACCGTCTGCCTGTTGTCGACCGCCTCCCCTCTGCCCCTGTCATCCTGAGTGTGCTGCAGAGTCCAGCTGTGTGCAGGCGCAAGGGCACCTGCACTGTCAACAGAGACATGTACACTACAACCTCTTCCTCCTCACTGCTTTTTCTTCCTCCTATTATTTTGTGCGAAGAGGCGGCTGCTGAGCGCCCGTCATGCGGGTGCTCCCTGCACCTGACGCCCCACGTGCCGCCGTAGGCGCTCCTGGAGCATGTGTGCGGCGAGGGCCAGCTGCGGCGCGTGCAGGGCGACGCGCTGGGCGCCGTCCTTGTCTTCCTGCCCGGTGCGCCCGCCTGCCTGCATGCGCCCGATAGGCGGCGCAAGACGGAGCGGCTGCGGCCCCGGCGCGCGACTGGCTAAGGGCCGCGGCGCTGCCGGGACGCGCCGAGGAGCACTTTTGAAGGGTGTCGCTGTGGCTGGGTCGCAAGCTGATAAGCGTTGGGTATGGTGATTCCGATAGAACCCCTAAACGTGCTGTGCATGTATGTATGTGGCAAAGGGCGGATACAGTGTTGAGGGGCTAGCAGGGCCCTCACGGCATGCGCGCTGGTCACAGCAGCGGCCGCACTGCGCGCAGGCTGGGACGAGATTATCCGGCTAAAGGATCGCCTGGAGAGCAGCGCCGCGTTCGGCGGCGGCCGCTGCCAGGCGCGCGCGCCCCGGCTCCGTACCGCCACAAGTTCGGACGTGCCTCGGCCCGCTTGAGCACGGGCTGCTTGCGCACCTTGCAGCGCCGGCAAGCGCTCTGTGTGCCTGCTGCAAGCGACTGCTCAAGATCAAGCGACAAGTCGATCTGTGAGCAGTGGTGTGACGCGACTTGGGCGGGCCCGCGGGCGGCAGGTGCTGCCGCTGCACTCCATGGTGCCAGTGGCTACAGGGTTGGGGCCTAATTTACTCTAACCCTAACCTACCCTAACCCAGGTACTGCCACTGCACTCCATGGTGCCGGCGGCGGACCAGCGGCGCGTGTTTGCGCGGCCGGCGCGCGGCGTGCGCAAGCTGGTGCTCGCGACCAACATCGCCGAGACGGTGCGGCGGGCCCGGCCGGCGCTGGCCGCCCTGACACAAAATGGCAGCGTCATGCGAGCGGCCCTGAGCGCACAGTGGCTCTGCGCCGTTCCGCACATGCCTGTGTACTCAGTCCCGTCGGTGTCGTCCTTCAGAGTCGGGTCGCTTGGCGCGCACGGCGTTATGCACCAGGCTGGCCTGCAGGGGCTGCGCACTTGCACCCCCTTCTGCTTGGGAGCGCGGCTCCAGCAGCCTTACTAGGCGGCCTTGTGGTTGCTGCGCTGTTTCTACCCACCTTGGTCGGACGGAGTTGGGTGGGCTCCCGTTCGCGGCGGTTGGTCGCATTAGCCAAAATAAAAAAAGGCGTCACGGATGGGCAGGCGGTGACGCGTGAACAGTAAACACTTGCTGAACACTATGTTAAATCATTTGTGGTCGTCAAGAATAACAGGCATGGTGTCACTGGCGGGCAGGCGGTGACCATCGACGACGTGGTGTGCGTGATCAATAGCGGCCGCCACAAGGAGAAGAGCTACGACCCGTACACCAACGTGTCCACGCTGCAGGCGGCCTGGGTCTCCAAGGCGTCTGAGCGCCAGCGCCGCGGTCGCGCCGGCCGCTGCCAGCAGGCGCGCCGGCGCCGCCGTTGCAGTGCCTGCACGGAAAAGCCCGAGTTACCGATGTTCTCTTGCTGCATGAGTGCGCTCCGAGCCAGTGCTCCTGCCATTGCCGCAGGCCCCGAGCGCTGCCGCTAGCGAGGCGGCGGGGCTGTTTGCTGCCTGGTCGGCATGTTGTAAGCGTCCCAGGCACCTCTGAGGGCCGTGCAAGTGCGCACCTAGTAGGCGTGCACGCCCTCTGGCGACGCTGCGAACGCATTGCTGTCGCGCCGACAACGCGTCTGCGCCGCCTACCCCATACTCTACCCTAACCCTAGCCTATGCAGGGCGTGTGCTACCACCTGTACTCGCGCGCCCGCAGCGCGGGCCTGGCGGACTTCCAGGTGCCCGAGCTGCAGCGCAGCCCGCTGGACGAGCTCTGCCTGCAGGCGCGCCGCCGCCCTCCGCCCGGGCCCAGGCCCTGCGCCGAACGCGACAGGGGCGGGCGGGGGTCCAGCAGGCTCGCCAGTGGCGCGTCGGGCTCACAACGGCGCCTGGCGCGCTTCACCTGCCGTGCCGGCTTCATTGCATCGCCAGAGGGGCGATGCAGGCCCATTAATCTGCCTGATATGGCGCAGGGTGCGGCCTGAGGCCGATCCAGGCTCCGCAGCTCTCAGTCTCGCCGTCTCCCAGCCGGGACAGGCGCCCGGAGCCGGGCGCTCCGCTGGAAAGGAAGGTCAGGATGCCAAGCGCCCTGCGTGTCGACTGCGGCGAGGCTTGCGCCCTGGGCCCCAGGCCAAGCTGCCGGAGGGGCGCGGTTTCGGCGAGACGACCGTGGTCCTAATCACAACCCCAGGTCAAGCGCGTTGGGTCGTAACCTAACCCCAATCCCAGGTCAAGCTGCTGGAGGGGCGCGGATTTGGCGAGACGCGCGTGGGCCCCTTCCTGGAGCAGGCGGTGGAGCCGCCGCCGGCGGCCGCGGTGCAGAACGCGCTGCGCCTGCTGGAGGCCATCGGCGCGCTGGAGGAGCGCTCCGAGCGCCTCACGGTGCGGCCTGCCGGGGATGTCGGGGATGAGGAGCCAGGCACGGGCCTGTGCGGGCGATGAAAGCATGATCCGCGCCTGATCAGCCCGCGCTCGGGATGTGCTAGGCGGGCGCGCCGAGCGCGCTATGGCGCGGGCGCCTCAGCCGTGCCTGTCGCGGCTCCTCCCTGACAGGTAGCGCATGGTAGCGCTCGACTTTTGGCGTGGTGGGTCATGCGCCGCTCTCTTCATGGGGCATGGCCATGCCCGAACAGGCGTCGCCGGGCGAGCCGGGTGGAGAGAGCAGGACTGCGGGGTCGTGTCAGCACAGGCACCAGTGACAGGAATGACATGCACTCGATGTGTCTGATGCCTCGGCTCCAGCACGGGCGCTTCTGCAAAACACCCTACAGCAGGGCGCCCGCCGGCGCAGGTGCTGGGGCGGCACCTGGCCGCGCTGCCGCTGCCGCCGCGCGTGGGCAAGATGCTGCTGTACGGCGCACTGTTCGGCTGCCTGGACCCGGTGCTCACCGTGGCCTGCTGCATGGCCTACCGGTGCAGCCCCATGCGCCCTACTCTACCTGACCCTACCCTACCACTTACCCCCGCCTGGCCGCCCCGCCCCTCTCCAACCCCGCGGCGCGGCCTGTCGGCTGCCGTACAGCCTTCCCGGCGCTGCCGGCCTGCCGCGCGCCCCCACCGCTACCCAGCCTGCTGGATGGCGTCCTGGTTGGTCTCTGGAAGCGTTTGCAAGTGACGTGCCGCAGGACCGCCCTGCCGGCGTACTCCACCCTGCGGCTGCCTTCCCCTCCCCTTATTTGCTGTTGCTCGGCGCCCATGCTGCATGGCCGAGCGCTCGACGCGCGCACGCTCGGCAGCCCACTCTGCCCCTCGGCCTCTTGGTGCCGACACTGGCTGGCCCTGGCGCGCGTTCACGCGCGGCCGCTCGGACAAAGCGCGCGCGAGCCGAGCGGCTGCCATGCCCGGCCGCAGGGACCCCTGGGTGCTGCCGGTGGAGGCGGGCGCGCGGCGCGCGGCGCAGGCGGCCAAGGCCGCGCTGGCCGCGGGCGCCGGCGGCGGCAGCGACCACCTGGCGCTCGTGCGCGCGTTCAACGGCTGGGCGGCCGCGCGCGCCGGCGGCGGGCCCGGCGGCGAGCGCGCGTACGCGGCCGCGCACAGCGTCAGCGGCGGCACCCTGGCCATGCTGGACGGCATGCGCGGGCAGCTGCTGGGCGAGCTCACGGCGCGCCCGCCGCGCCCGCGCTCGTTTCTGTCTTGCCCCAGCAGGACGGCATAGGGTAGGCTTAAGGTATGGCGCTCTGCAAGAAACGCGGCGTGTCAAACAGGCAGGGCGCAGCCGGTGAGGGCGCGCGCGCTTCGGCGCATCGACGGCCTGGCGCGCCCGGCTGCAGCAATTGGAGCGGCGCGCTGCTCAGGCTGCGCGCGCGCCGCGCGCAGGCGCGCGGCTTCATCGCCTCGCTGGCGGGCGCGTCGCGGAATGCGGTCGACGCCGGGCTCGTGCGCAGCGTGCTCGCCGCGGGCTTTTATCCGCAGGTCCGCGCCCCGGACCCCCGCGCCGGGCTGTTGCGCGCAACCCTGCGCTCGCCGCAGGTTCCGGAAAAGGAGGCCGACAGACGAGGGGGGGCGTTCCCTATGTGCTCGCGCACGCGGCCGCCGGCATGCTTGCTGCGGGGAGGTGTCGCACCCTTTTGAGCGAGCATCTGCCCTGCTCTGCTGCGTGCGCGCAGCCGTCTAGCACGCCGCTTCTGTGTCAGCGCCCCGCGCCGCGCTGAAGTGGGCTCAGAACATGGGGCGTGGCCTGTAGGGAGGCTGCACAACGCTGACGCTGACCCAAGCAGTGTAGGGCCACCCGCTTGGTGAGGCGGCGGCTGCGCGGCCTCAGTACCGTTCTAAGAGAGCGTGAGTGCTGCCTACCACAGGCCAGTGTGCGTCCGGCGCGCCTCAGCCTTGTTTGGATGGTGAATAAGTAAATGCGCGTCCCAGCCCGGTGCCTGGACGCGGCAGGTCGGGCGCCTGCTGCCGGCCTCGGACGGGAGCGGGCGCGAGCGCCGGGGCGCCATGATCCTGACGGCCAAGGAGGAGAAGGTGCAGCCTGGGCTCGGAACCCTGTGCTTACAGGGTTCTGTCCAGCCACATGCGCGTGCACTGAGCACTGCTCATGCGCTTGCTGCATGGCCACAGCTGAGCCTCACCACGGGAAGCGAGCGTGTACCGCTCCGGTCTGCCACCGTGTGGGTTCCGGCAGTGGGTCCGGCAGCCTTGGGCTCAGATCAGCGGTCTGCTGACGCAATGAGCCTGCCGCCGCAGCGCACCCTGTGACCGCATCATATGTCTCCCGTGCGTGCGGGCTGTGGTGGAACCTGGTTGCATCCGCACAGCACCAGCGAGCGAGCTGCAAGGGCGGGCGCGCGGGCGGCGGCCGCAGGTGCGCGTGCACATCTCGTCGGTCAACTCGGGCCTGGCGGCGCCGCCGCCGCCGCGCCGGCGCGCCGCGGCGCTGCCGCCCTGCCCGCTCATGATCTTCGAGGAGGTGACGCGCAACGAGTCGCAGCTCGTCGTGCGCCAGTGCACCGCCGTCAACCCGCATGTGCGCCCGCTGCCCGGCCCACGCCTGCGCCTGCTCGTGGGAGTCGTGGAACAGTCATGCAACAGCAAAATAGCGTGAGTGTCAGAGCGCAGCCGCCTACCTGCACTTGAGCTTGGGCTCTGTTGACCTTGTGAGAAAGGGGGACCCTCAACGTGCTGGGTTACCATGCCTTGAAGAGTAGCTTGCACAGAGGCCTTGAGACAAACTAATGCCAGTGGGAAGGGATGCCTGTAATTTGCGCTCGCGTGCTCGGGGAAAGAGGGCACCCGGCGCGGCATGCGCGTTGCAGCCTGCCCGGTCTCCTCCTGGCGCGCTGCGACCAGCCTCACTGCCCCCGCGGGCGCCGCTCAGCACCGGCACGCCCGCCGCGCGCACACCAAGCCTGGCACCGCAAGGCGCCGCGCCGCCGCGCCCGGCCACCCTGACCCTAAACCCCGCGCAGGTGCTCCCGCTGGTCGCCGCGCACGTGTCCGCGGCGGGCCGCGCCGCCGAGGACTGGGCGGCGCAGGCGGGGAGCCCGCCCGCGCAGGGCGCCTCGCCGGGCGCCGCCGGCGGCCCCGCGCGCGGCCTCGCAGAGCCGGCCGGGCACGCGAACGGCCGCCCCGCGCCGGTCGGGGACGGTGCTGCGGAAAGCGGGGAGGCCGCGGAAGACCACGCGTCGGACGAAGCGGGGTGGACGAGCGAGGACGAAGAGGATGCGGACGACAACGAGGCGGACGGCGCGGAGGCCGGCGAGGTCGGGGATGGCGTCGAGGACGAGGACGAAGCGGACGACGTGGACGAGGAGCTGGTGCCTGAGGCCAGGTGGGCGCGGCGGCATCCAGCCTCAGGTCGCGCGCATCCAGCCACAGGTGCTGTGCAACCATGTATTTGGAACGACCCGCTTCGGCAGTGCGAGCTGGCAAGTCTGGTCAGAGCGGGCACCCGGGTGTCCCGCGCGGGTGCATGGCTGGGCCTGAGCGATGCTGCCCCTTGCGGCAGGGGCGGCCGCCGCTCTCGCGTGCGGGGGAGGAGACGGGTCAAGCCCAGCGCCGTCGACGATGAGGACGAGGAGGACGAGGACGAGGACGACGATGTGGAGCCCGGCTACGTGCGCGCGGTCATGGACGGCTGGCTCACGCTGCGGCTGCCGGAGCGCGCGCTCAGCCCGCTCCTCTGCCTGCGCGGCCGCCTGACTGCCTGCTTCGCCGCCAAGGCGCGCCCCCGGACGCCGTGCGCACCAACGCGCCCTGCGCGCGCCGCGCGCGCGCACGGCGGGGCCGCGAGCGTCGCACGCCGCTGTCTGCATGTGCCACCCCGGCCGGCCGCCGGCGCGGCCGGGCTCCAGCTGTGCGCCTGCCTGCCGCCCGGGCGCGGCCTGCGCTCGCATGCGCGCAGCTCTGCAGCAGCTGTGTCTTGGCACCGCTTGCTGCCAGTGTCCAGCAACCGAGCCGGCAGGAGCTGCACCCAAGCATGCTGACATGTCATGGCCGGCCCGCAGGTGGCCAACCCGCGCGAGCCGCTGAGCGCCGCGCAGACGGACGCGCTGCGCGCGGCCGCCGCGCTGTTCTCGCTGGAGGCCGGCGGCCCGGACAGCGGCGCCGCGCTGGGGCCGCCGCCGCCGCCGCCCGCGCGCGCGCGCCCCGCCCGGCCCGCTGCCTTCCCCGGCCCCGCGCGCGGCCGCGGCGGGGCGCCGCAGTGGCCGGCGCGCGCGCCGGCGGCGCCGAGCAGGCGCGGCCGGGGCAGGTTTGGGGGCTCGCCCGCCGCAGCGGGCGGCGCTTTCGGTGGGACCGGGCGCGGAGAGGGCGGCAGCGGCGGCGGCGGGCGGGGCGGCGGCGGGCGCGGTGGCGGCGGCAGGTTCGTGTCCGTGCAGGGCTGGGACCTGGCAGGGTTTGCCGAGGCGCCCGGCAGCGCGCGGGGCCGGGGCGGAGCGCAGGGCAGGCAGCGCGGCGGCCGCGGCAGGGCAGCGGAGTAAATCTTTAAGGTGTGGGGGTGGTAAGTGTGATGTTTAGTCTGCATGCCATTTATTGTTAGCTGCATGAACGCATTGGTGGCTTGCACTGGGCGCCGATTATTGGGCAACCATCAACAAACTGTTCGAACATCATCGTGGAACCACCGCCGTTGAGCCCAGCAGCAATGCAGGGTCGTCTGGTCGAGCAAAGATGCACTGCATTTGTGTGCCTTGGCTCAAGTGCCGTGGCTCGCTTGATGACTGTGACGCACGTCGCAGCCATCTTGCCAGGTGCTGAAGATGGGCTAAAAAAGGTTCAAGCTTCGCACAGGGGTCTTCACGGGGAAGAGTCGGCAGAATGAATGACTGCATTAGAAGCTTGGATCACTTCATGGGCAAGGGATAGGTACTTCACCCTACCCTGTGTGGGGCAGACGCCGTCTCCTTTGAGCGCCTACTGACATGCACTGCTGGGTGAGCGGGGTGCTCATATCTCTGCCTGATAATATGTGAAGCAACGGCCAGCTCTCACGTTTCAATTATCGGCAGGACTTGTCTTCTTGACCCTTCCCAGGAAAGACTGCAGAAGCCTGTTGCGTCATATTGCGTCACGGGCTCTGTGTGCGCCATGACAGGGAGGTCGCGCTGGAGCTGCTGGCACGGGTTATGCAGCACGCCGCAGGCGGCACGCCCGTGCTGGTCGCGCACAAGGGACGCGCGTTGGCATACCCAAGATGACCGACAACATCGTATGCGCTGGCACAGTGCGTGTCCGGCAAGTGGTGGTACATGGACAGGGCTCTCCCTGTCCTCTTTTCGCCTGGTTTGTTGACTTGCGCGCCAGGTACGTGCACACGCGCGAGCTTGCGCGCGAGCTGGCCCGCAAGTCAAAGAATCCTGTCGAAAAGTGGAGAGCGCCTTGTCCCGGAACCAGCACCTGCCGGTCAGCGCAAAGCCAGTGCGTGCGAAGTTGTCGAACATGTTGGTGATGTCGTAGTCGCGCCCCTTGTGCGCGATCGGGACTGGCGTGCCGCCTTCGGTGCGCCTCGTGAGCTCCACGCCAGCAGCTCTGGCGCACCATCTCTGTCATGGCGCACGCCCTGTGCGCTCGACGCAACAAATTTCTACGGTCTTCATGGGAAGGCTCGAGGAAATTCTGGCCGCAGCTTCAGGGAAGAACAGCTATCGCTTACCGCGTGCTCCTCGGGCCTGGCACTGTGACACCCACAGGTTCTAGCTTGTGGGCAGGTGAGCGCCGACAGTTGATGGTCTGACAACTGCAGTTGTCAGGACATCAACTGGTGTCGCTTCAGGGCTCATATTCCCACATGTTAGAACGGCTCAGCATGACCGTCTCAGATCGCGTGAGTACCGCGCTGAAAGCTGCTGCTTGCACGCGCACGAGGCGACTACATGTGTAGAAGCAGCTGCAAGGACGTGCTGCTCTGGAAGGCGCAAGTAAGTCGTAGCGTGCTGCTGCTCAACGCGCATGACAGCGCACAGAGCTTGCGCATAGACTGTGCTGCAGCATTCGCAGCAGCTTGTGTGGCGCGCTGAGCCCGCCCACTGCCGTGCGACAGCACCACAAAGTCGCTTGAGAAGCACCTTCACCTGCATGAGCTGCATGCGCTGCATAGGGCGCGCAGCCTCGAATTGCTTGTGTTGTAATAAGTCACAGAGTGTACTGCACCGCAGCTAACGCATGACTGACCATCACCTACTGCCTACATGATCTCAAGTCCCAGGACATGCGTTGACACGGGCTACCACTCCTACTCTGAAAGAGTCGCAAGCATGCTCAGGCCTGGCACATGTCACGCCACACGACTGCCTGACCCCCGGGCTGGCCACCCTCCAATTAACCAAGCCAACACATGTGCGCAGGAGAGTGCCTTGCATGCGCAATGAATACACGTTGTGCAGATGACACCCATGAGGCGGGACAGGGTGGGCCGCATGTCCAGACCTGCCTGAGTCATCGCGCCAAGCAACACTCAATAGAGCCCGCGTCAAACAACGCTGCCACATCAACGTCCCTGACAACGCTCCCGCAACAGCGCTCCCATCTTCACCCCGACGGCGCTCCCATTATTCCCGGCCGCTGCCGCGACGCGCATCGCACCAGTCAGCCCAGCGCTTCCATGCGATGCCCAACAGGCGCTGACATGCACTATGACTTCTGCTAGCCCTGAAATTGCAACAAAAGACCTAACCATAGGACCAGGGCCACCCCGTGGCATGCAAGAGCAGACCCATTCGGTCACCGCCGGCCCCTGCCGCCGCGGCCCCCATGGCCCCTGCTGTGCCCGCCGCCCTGCCCGCCGCCGCGGCGGTCGCCGCCGCGCCGGTCGCCGCCGCCGCCGCGGCCGCCAAACCCGCCGCCGCGGCCGCCAAACCCGCCCCCGCGCCCGCCGTACCCGCCGCTGCGCCCGCCGTACCCGCCGCCGCCGCCGCCCTCGCCGCCGCCGCCAAAGTCGCCGCCCTCGCGCGCCTTGAGCTCCGGCAGCGCGCTCGGCTGCGTGAGGTAGGGCTCGGCGGGGTCCTTGGCGGCCCCGCGAGCCAGGCTGCCGCCCTCAGCGCCGTCGGTGGCGGCCTCGCCCTGGCGCCCGCACGCCTCCAGGAACTCCTGCCCGTCCCAGTGACCAGCATTATTATAGATAAGTATAACATGACTCTGGTCGTTTCAGAACTCAAGACAGCAAGAAACACACCGAGCGGCTGACAGGGCTGAGCTGTTGAACAGCCCATGCACATGCTGCGGGCGACACAGCTCAGAGGGCGCCCTTGCAAGCAGGCCCGCGCCGCGTCTGTTCTGCAACGCCTGTTGCCTGAGGTCGACGTCGTTCACCGTGCATCCCGCATTCCGGCAAAGCGTCTGTCAGACACGCTCCGGCCACGCTGCGTGGGGCCGCGCCTCGACGTACGCGGCGGGCACGTCAAACACGGCGCAGCGGCCGTCGGCGGTCATGCTCATGCGCTTGACCTCCTCCACGCGCTCGTCCGGCAGGTGGCGCTTGAGGCAGGCGAAGACGTAGCCCGGGCGCTGGATCTCGGCCGGCGCGTGGAACTGCAGCGTCACAAAGTCCTCGTGCGCGGTCAGCAGCGAGCGCGCCTGCGCGCGCGCCACGATTGTGGTGAGTCCGATTGGACTCACAGCTGACACTTGCTGCGCCTGAAACGCCGCACGCCTTGCAGGTTTTGTCGGCTGAAGGCCATCAGGGCTCGTGAAAGCCTGCAGGTCGGCCAGCACCGCTTGCGCGTATGGTGTGGCAGCTCCCACAAGTAAAGCAATGCCTGCTGTGCATACAAGGTCTGACTCGACACTGGCCAGGCCAGACACGCTGAACACCAGGAACAGGCAACGCCCCTCCTGACTCCTTACACATTATGCACCGACCAGGCCAGCCACAGACATGCGGGACCCGACAGCACAGCGACGTCTACCCCCGCGACATGGAGTGCAACAGCGCGGCTGCGCTGGATCATCGACGCGCGCTCGCACGCAAAGGTACAGAGCGCCGGATGGTCGGCAGCCTCGCCCTATGCCCTAACCCTACCTGACCAGACGCAGCACGCCTGCAGCACCGAGTGCCCAGTGACCTTGACGAGCGCCAGCGCCAGCACCTCCTCGGCGTCGCCAACCGCACGCAGCAGCTTGCCTAACCCTATTTCTAACCCTATGACCCCACCCCTACCCTACCAGGTGCAGGCGCGCGGGGCGCCGCGCCTGCAGCACAGAGTGCCCCGTAACCTTGACGAGCGCCAGGGCCAGCGCCTCCTCCGGGTCGCCCACCGCGCGCAGCAGCTCGGCCGCCGCGGCTCGGAACCAGGGCACCGCGGCCCGGTCCGCGGCGGTGATCGCCTCCACAGCGCGCTGCCCTGCACGACAAAGATACTGTGTAAGGCATCCGCCACCCCGCCGCACGAGTGCGCCCAGGGCGCCGTGCCACACACTGCCAGCATGAGAGCCCGCCTGCACGCTCGTCCCGCACGACAGCCACGCTCGAGCCCCTCATACGTACTCTGATCGCGCCCCAGGCGCAGTGCAAGCAGGAGGGAACAGACCAGCTCCATAAAAAACAGCTAACCCTAACCCTACCCTGCACCTGACAGGGCATGGCGGGGCGCGCCGGCAATCTTCGCCATCTCCTGCGGCTGCGGCGCGCCGATGCGCTCAAACTTGACGCCGGCGCGCTTCTCAATGAAGGGCACGAGGCCCTCCTTGCGCCGGTCGACGAGCGTCACGCTGACGCCCGTGCAGCCCGCGCGGCCCGTGCGCCCGCTGCGGTGGATGTATGTCTCGGGGTCCTTGGGCGGCTCGCACTGCAGCGCGCAGCGCGCTCAGCAGCATGGGTCGGACCCCAGCACGTCTTGACCACACACACTACTCTAAACTTACAAAGAACCTTTCTGTTTGACTTTGGCACTATCCCCTGTCGTCCGAGCTTCCTGGCAACAAACACTGCATCGCCTACGTGTGCAAGTCATTCTGTGCGCAATACCGCCGCAGGTGCGTGAGCAACACGCGGGCCACAGAGGGCGTCAGGCGCGCACCTGCACGACCAGCTCGATGCCGGAGATATCCAGCCCGCGCGCGGCGACGTCTGTGGCCACCAGCACCTCGAACTTTGCATTGCGGAATGACTTCAGCGTCGTCTGCGGCCAGGAGCACTGACATGCTCAGATTGCGATCCCGTCATGAAGCATAGCTGCATGAGCAGCTCCGCACGGCAACCCCCAAATCAGTCGCAGCCGCGCGCTTGGCCACTCGCACACCCACACGCACACCCACACAATGACAAGGTCAGCCAGCCCAGCAGCGCTTCCACAGCAACGCACAGTATGGCCGCTGCGAGCGGCACGCGCACGAGCGTCACTGTGTGGCGGCTCGCGCAACCGGCGCTGGTCCCATAGCTGCTTAGCTGCTCTCCCAGGCTTCCACGCTCATACAGGACCAACACCCAATATACAAGCACCGCATGGTGAGGGCGCGCGGCGGCGCGCCTCGCGCTGCTGCTGCGGGATGTCGCCGTGCAGCGCCTGCGCGCGCAGCTCCTGGCCCAGCACCGTCGCCAGCTCGTTGCAGTCGCGCTTGGTGTCGCAGACTGCGCGCGCCGCGCGCACGCCCAGTCAGCGCGCGCATGCGCCGGGCGCCTGATTCGCACGCGCCACAAGCCGCACGAGGAAGTGCACCGTTTGCGCGCGCGCGCAAGCAGCTGCTCGTCAACGCACCTCCTCCCATGCATCACCCGTCGACATGCAGCATGAGCCTGGCAGTCAGCGACACATTTTTCTGCAACGGGAGCGTTTGCTCCTGCTCTTGCGGCGGCAGGAGCAAATGCATGCCCCGATCTGCACCACTCGCGCCCCAGCCTGACACACTGCAACACTCCTGAGCCGTGCGCGAAAGGCCCCCCATTTGGCAGAGGCCATGCGCAGCGGCCGGTTGGCAAAGCGGCACCCTTCGGTCAGGCAGCAACAGCGCAGCTCGTCGCAGTGAGGGCCGGGGGCGCACAGACGATGGTGCGGCCGCAGGCGCCGTAGCAGCGTACCAGGTCGCCGACGACCTGCGGCCGCTGGCTCCAGTGGCAGGGCAGCACCAGGTGCTGCACGCTCGCGCTGGCCTGCGCGCGTGAGACGCGACGCGTCGGGCGGCGCCGGTGCGCGCGGGCGCGCCGCCGCGGCCCCGGCAAGTGCATCAGGGCCCCCGAGCAGTCTCTGAGAAGCGCACCGGGCGCGCCCGAGAGACGCGCGAGCGCCCCCTCGCTGTGAGTCGACAGCGCACGCGCGCGCACACAGGTGCCACAAGCACGAGCTAGGACGCAATGCCAGGCACGACGCTGGTGGTAGGCGTGACCGCGCTCCATGCAGGCGCTCTTCATGGTGCAGGCGCTCTTCCTGGACCCCCGGCTGTGCATTGTCGGCCAACATCCAGCCCATGGCGCGACGGCCTGCGGGCGCGGGGCCGGGCGCGCCTTCATCTTGTCGGTGCCGACCAGGTCGACGGTCTTGAAGCCGGGCTGCAGGAAGCGCTTGGTGATGTCGCGCACCCAGCTCGGCAGCGTCGCGCTGAACAGCAGCGTCTGCACGCCCGCCGCCGCGCCGCCATGGTTCAGGATCTGCGCGCCCAGCCGCGCGCGAGGTTGCAGTGAGAGTTCGGCTCAGCGAAGTGCAGCTGCAATGCGCAGCCGCAAATCATACCCACGTCTGCAACGCAGCTCTGCGCGCTGCGCAGCCCAGGACACCCAGCACCGCGTACACATGCAGCGTCACGTGCAGACCTGTAATGCGCCGCAGCCATTGCCGACAGCGACATGAATGGATTGCCTGCGCACCTTCTCGACGTCGTCCACAAAGCCCATGTTGAGCATCTCGTCGCACTCGTCCAGGACCCGGAACCTGCGCGCAGCGAAGTGAAACAGCCTCTGTGCCCGTACCTCCGCACGCCATTAGCGCAACTGACAGCGTACGAGCGGCCCACGCGCGCGAGGTGCGCGCGGCTTGCGCAACCGCAGGCTGCCGCGCTTTGGGCGGGCCTCGGCGTGGCCGGGCGGCCCGGCAGTCGCCTCCCTGCCGCACCCGGCACCCGCCCGGCGCCCGTGGCGCCGCCAGGTGGCCCTTGGCGGGCCTGGGGGTTGGGTTACAACGAGGCAGGGGCGCGCACTGCAGCTTGTGCAGGCGCAGGCCGCCGCGCTCCAGGTGGTCCTTGACGCGGCCGGGCGTGCCGACCACGACGTCCAGGCCGCGCCGCAGCGCACCCTCCTGCGGCCCGTACGGGCTGCCGCCGTACAGGCAGGCGGTCGCCAGCGATGCCGCCTGCCCGATGTGCTCAAAGTCCGCGTGCACCTGCGCGGCGGCGCGCGCGCGGTGGGCGCGCGGGGCGCCGGCGCGGCGGTGCTGACTCATGCTGCTGGGCGTCCTACCCGGTCAAATGGTTGAAGCCTTTGCCGCCGCGATGCATGCTGCCGCCACGTCGCGACGCATGCCGCACTGGCAGCTATGACACGCAGCTATCACATGCGACCTGTGAACATCTGAGGATGAGCTCGTCGCGCGTGTAACGGTGGTCGTACAAGTGCCGGAACCTGCTTGCAGCATGCGTCCAGGCAGAGCCGGCAGGGACGCTGTGCCCCTGCTGCAGCGCCCGCCCGACCAGGCTCTCCTTCCCGCACACGGCCTCAGGATGCAGAGCGCCGGCCGCGGCAACGAGACGCGCGTAGTGAAGGGCTGCCGTGGCTCCTCTGCAGCCCCACAGCTCTCAGGCCGTTGCTCCGCGCAAGACTGCCTGCTCGGGCCTGCTCGCCTGCTTAGCCAGCTCGCGCGTGGGCGCCAGCACGATCACGCGCGGCGAGCGCCCCTTCTCCGGCCGCTCGGCCTTGTTGCCGTCCAGCAGGCGCTGCACTATGGGCAGCACGAACGCGAGCGTCTTGCCGCAGCCCGTCCTGCGCGCGCACCCGGGCCTTGCTTCGCCTGTACGGGGCAAACCCTGCCCTTTGCTGTGCGATATCACATTAGCAGGTCCCGCACACGCACCCAGGGTCTGCAGAGTGAACGTACTCCGTCAGGCACCCCCGTGCTTTCCCGAAATGGCTGCGAGCGCTCGCACAACCACCACCTGGAGCGGCCGAGGGACGTACAGCAGGCCGGCAACCACTTGCAGCACAGCCCGAATTCAAGCACATCGCACACCCCACAGCTGTTCCCCTATAGTGCAGACGCGTAGGGAAAGGTACACACAGGCAGCCCCTTCCTGAAGGACGGCCACACCGGCAGCACGAACACCTCGGCAGGCGCGGACGCAGCGCAGTGGGCAGGCGGCGCACCGCGCGCGGCCGACCAGGTCGGCGCCGTCGAGCACAGAGCGCAGCGTCTGCGCCTGAATGGGGAACAGCGCGCCGATGCCCTTGCCGCGCAGCAGGTCCCGGATGCCGTCCGCCAGCGGGAAGTTGTCCAGGGCCAGCGGGTCCTCCGCCGGCGGCGCATCCTTTGCCGCGCCTGCACGTCGCGAGAAGGCACTCAAGCGCCAGAGCGCCCTTGCGAGGCACATTGCACCTCGAGCAGCCGTCACACGGCCGCCTCCGGCTCCCAGGTGGCCACAGGGCTCGCAGGCGCGAGACAAGCGCGCTGCCTGAGTAGCAAGGGAGAGGCGGCGGCGCGCACCCGGGCCTTCGGCCGCAGGCGGCGGCGCGGCGGCCGCGCCGAGCTGCAGCCCGCTCTGCACGCTGGCCGCGCTGTCGGAGGCGGCCGGCGAGGGCGCCTGCTTCTTGGCCTTTTTGGCCTTGCGCGGCGCGGCGGCCGCGCCGTCGGCGGCGGTCCCAGCGTCCTCCGCCTTGCGCTTCTTCTTCTTCACCTTGTGCTCGGGCTGCTCCTCGGCGCTGACCTCCCTGACCTTCTTAGCCTTCTTTGTCTTCTTGACGGGCGCAGCATCGGCCTCCGCGGCCGCAGCCTTCTCTGCCTTTTTCTTGGCCTTCTTGTCCACCGCGACGCTAGTCATAGCCCTGTTTTGCACAAGCACGGCTGTTCTTTTTACCACTGCACAGACTACAGTCCTTCAGAAAGCCTTGGTCACGCGACTTTTGTCCTGTGGCCCGCTCGGGCCTCCACAAAGGGAGTTCGAGGGAGCTGGCTCATTGTGCTACCCTCGCGGCGAGGGCCTCGCCTCACGGAGCTGAAGGTGGGCAAATCAAGCGCAGGAGCCTCCTCCTCACCAAGTCCAGCCCAGTAAGGCTGCTTGCCTTTCCAGCCGCAGAGTTGCAATGCAGGCGGGGGCGCGCAGGAGTGTGGACGCCGGGAGTGCTGTGCGCTGGGGCTGCGCTACGCATGCCGGCCTGCAGCGCCCTTCGCTGGCAGCTGCGCCGCCGGCACAGCACATCCGGCGCGCGCCGCTGCGGGACAGCGGGGGCCGGCTGGAGGCCGCGCGGGCCGTGGCGTCTCCGGAGGTCGAGCTCGACCAGCGCGGCGCAGACTTTTGCGGGGATGGTGCGCGCGGTTGCAGGCATACGTAGAGCTTTGAAGTAACGCACCAGCCAGGCACGGCGCGTGGAGCCGCGGCAGGCACGCGCGAGGGCCGCCTCACGCAGGAGCAGACACGTGTTTGCGGCTCTGGGGAGGCCTGCGGCGTGCGGTGCGGCGTGGTGCTGCAGCGGGCGCAATGCAGCTGGGTAGTGCAGGCGCAGCAGTGACCAGGGGCAGCAGGGAGCGGGCGCGCGGCGCGCAGGCGTGGTGCTGGAGCGCGCCAGCAGCGGCGCGGCGGCCAGCAGCAGCCGGAGCAAGGGCAAGTACTACATGAATGTGATGGGCTGCGCGATGAACCTGTCCGACTCGGAGCGCATGGCCGGCGTGCTGGAGGAGGCGGGCTACACGTGCGCGGCCGAGGCGGGCGACGCGGACGTTATCATCTACAACACCTGCAGCATCCGCGACAAGGCCGAGCAGAAGGTCTACAGCGCGCTCGGCAAGCAGGCGCCGCCCGCGCCGCCGCGCCGCCCGCCCTGTCCCCTGCACCTGTCCCTCTGCGCGCGGCTTGTGCGCACGGCTCGAGGCCTCGGCCTCGCCGCGGGGCGCGTGCGCGTCGCGCCTCGCCACTGCGCGTCTTGGCACGCGCCCGCGCGCAGCTCGCACAGCCCAATTAGGCGCTGCGCTGCTGCCTGCGGGGCCCCGAGCGTTCCCGCGATTCCTCCGGGCCTGTCTGGCCGGGCGCGGGGGCCTGCGGGTGTGGTGACGAGGGTGGTCCAAACCCCAACCCCGCGAGGCTGCACGGCGCGCGCAGGCCAAGCGCAAGCGGCAGCACATGGGCAGCCTGAAGCTGGTCGTCGCGGGCTGCGTGGCGGCGCAGGAGGGCGCCGCGCTGCTGCGGCGCGTGCCCGAGCTGGACCTGGTCATGGGGCCGCACCACGCCGGCCGGTGCGCCACCAGGATAGGGTAGTGGGGTTACCTCTCCTAGCACCACGCGCTTGTTGGTATGGCAATTCGACAAGTGCCGTGTCCCATGTGGCTCTGCACCGCGTTTCCTGTCTTCCCGTCCTCCTGGTGGCCCTTGTCCGCGTTGTAAGTGTACCCACACTACGCTCCGCCCGACCGCCAAGTGCCGCAGCCGTGTCACCAGCACTTGCCCAACATTCGCTCACCGCCAGAGCCTCCGTTGGAGGTCCTGCAAGCGCTGCAGCCGCGTGGCGATCGCGCCGCCCGCTGCCTGTCCCATGGAGGACGCCGCCGCCGCGCGTCCCCGCCGCACTGCACCCCGCAGCGCCTGAGAGCAGCGGCGGCAAGGCAGCGCGCGACTCCCGCAGTGCACCCTGCAGCGCAGGACGTGACAGCAGCGGCAGCGAGGGTGCGACGGGCGCGGCGGGGGCGCGCGCAGGATCTGGAGACGGTGCCGCTGCGCGTGCTATCGTAATGCGCCCCGTAGCGCATGGCAGCAGCGCCAGCAGGCAAGGACGCGCGCGACGCGTTTGCCGAGTGTCCAACGCGCGCAGGATCGGCGAGCTGCTGGAGCAGGTGGACCTGGGCGCCCAGGTGGTCGCGGTGGAGCCGGTCGACATCCCCGAGGACATCGCGGTGCCGCGGCGCGACTCCGCGCTCAGCGCCTGGGTCAACGTCATCCACGGCTGCAACGAGCGCTGCACGTACTGCGTCGTGCCCAACACGCGCGGCGCCGAGCAGAGCCGCGCGCCCGACGCCATCCGGGCGCGCCGCGCGGGCTTTGCAGTTGCGGTAGCTGGTACGGCGCCGGGCGGCCGGCGCGCGCCGCCGGTCTGCAGAGCTCGCTGGGCGTCTCATGGGACCTGTCACCGCGCCGGACGCTCCGCCCCCATTGCGCTGCTGCGCCGGACATGCAAGTCACAGCGCACTGCAACGCACGCGTTTCGTGTTATCAGTGACCCGGCGGCGGCACGGCCAGCAGGCTTGGTGTCGCAGCGCGGCTGATGGGGCGCGGCGCGGGGGCGGTGCAGAGGGAGATCCTGGCGCTGGGCGAGGCAGGGTACCGGGAGGTGACGCTGCTGGGGCAGAACGTGGACGCATACGGGCGCGACCTGCCTGGCGCCGCGGCCGACGGCTCCGGTGCGCTCCCGGCGGCATGGCTGCTCCGCCCCGCGGCCGTCTGTGACGTACACGCGGCCTGCCCGCCGGCGCCCCTGCGGCAGCTCCAGCGTGCCTCAGCTGCGCGCGCCGTGTGAGCCAGAGCGCGTGGCCAGCGGGTGACGTTGCATTGCCTGTCGGTGAGCAGGGCTGCATGCACTGGAAGGCAGGTGTAGAGCGCCTTCTGGCCTTGGCTCGGACCCTGTTTAGGTCGGGCGCCCGGCCTCCAGCCAAACCTTGTGGTGGCCGCATCAGCAGATGCTGCGCGGCAAAGGCGTCTGCAGAGCCGTGCTGCGCCAGCGCCAGCATGCATGGCTCAGGGCTCATGCGGGCCTCGGTCGAGCTCGGCGCGCGCGCGAGCGCAGGCCGGCGGGAATGGACGTTCACAGACCTGCTCCGCCACGTGCACGACGCGCCGGGCATCCAGCGCATCCGCTTTGCCACGTCGCACCCCAGGCGCGGCCCGACAGGCCGGCACGGCTGGGGCGCGCGCGCTCGCGGTCGCGTCACACGCTGGGGCTAGTGGCAGCTTCGGCGCAGCAGGCCCGTGGAGTACGCGGGGCTGGCCAGTGTGCTGCGGCGCCTGGCGCCTCTGGCGTGCTGCACACCTGTCTTGGGGGGCACGGCCGGGGCGTCCTGCGCGCGGACGGCCAGCGGGTATGGCTGGTAGGGCGGCGATGCGCATGCAGGGCCGCGTGGCGTGCCTCGCGCAGCCTGCCGCTCCGGAGGCGGTGGGTGTGCCCGGGTGGGCCAGAGCAGGGTGGGCCCCGTGCCTCTCCCAGAGCTCCCCGCGCATGCATGCGGCGCATGGGGGCCATCCGCTCGTGCGCGGCCTGGCGGGCCTGCTGACCCATGATTATGCAGGGCGTACCCTGACCTTACCTAAAAGGGTGCAACTGCGCGCGCAGGTACTTCACCGAGCGCCTGATTAGGGCGTGCGCGGAGCTGCCCAAGATGTGCGAGTTCTTCCACATCCCGTTCCAGAGCGGCGACAACGACATCCTACGGCAGATGAAGTGCGCACGCGCGGGCGCCCGCTGCTGCTGCCCGCTTGCGCGCCAGCATGCTGCGCTCCGGGCCGCCCGTGGAGCCCTGCTTGCAGGCAGCCTGCCTCAATCAAGCAATCGGCAGGCCTGTGCCTGTACCGGCCAAAAGAGGCGTAGTCGGGGCGTGACTGCTCTCTGCTTGCCCATTTTGTCTAGCTGCGAGGCGTTTTGTACACGTGCAGAATATGGGCGAGCGGTGGCGGCCAGGGCCGGCATGGGGCCCCAAGCGTGTTGGTTGTGCTTGGTACTACGTGCGGTCTCAGGATTTCAGCCTGAAGCGCTCACCGCGCTGCTGTCTTGCTGGCACCCCAGCGTGATGGACGCGCAGCCGACGACGCAAGCGTGCCTGCCCCGGCAGGCGCGGCTACACGCACCAGCGCTACCGGCGCATCATAGAGAGCATCCGGCGTCACATGCCCGACGCCAGCGTCAGCGGCGACGCCATCGTCGGCTTCCCAGGCGCGCGCGCCTGTTCTGGCTCGGACCGGGGGGGGGTGTGCATCTGCTCGATGCACGGTCTTCAGCTGCCTGGAGAGGCGCACAAAGCACGCCGACGGCGGCGCCAGCGGCCCACCCGGCGAGGCGCGCCCGGGGCGCTTGCGAGCCCCGCCAGCGCGGCCGCCTCCGCGGCCCCGCCCACGGCCGCGCCACGGCGCGCCTGCCGCGTGGCGAGGGGCGCGCACGCCGCGCGCCCGCGCGGCCCAGCGCGGGCTTGCGGGTCCTCCGCGCGCGGCTCGCCCCGCGCGGCGCTGCATGCCGGACGCCTTCGATCCGACGCCTGCGGGCGGCCGCGCAGGCGAGACGGAGGAGCAGTTCGAGGCCACCTGCGACCTGGTGCGCGAGGTGGGCTTCGACCGCGTCAACACCGCCGCCTACTCGCCGCGCCCGGCCACGCCGGCCGCCGAGTGGGACAACCAGGCGCGCCGGGGGCGCGGCCGCGGCCGCCGCGCGCCCCGCTGCGCTGCCTGCGGCGTGTGGGTTTTGCGCGCGGCGCCGCACATGGACGCCGCCTGGCGGCGCAGGACCGGCAGGCGGGCTGTGCTCTGAGAACACCCATGCTGCATGGGCAGGTCCTCTGCATAAAAGGTCCTCCAGGGTGCCGGGTAGCTGCGATGAGGCACCCGCGGTGGGCCCTCGACGGGCCCTGGGCTGCACAGCCCCTGGATGTGCTGCACGGGCCAGCTGCAGCAAGGGTGTGCAGCTCGGGGGAGGCGGTGCCATGGCGGGCGGCGGCGCGCGCAGGTGGCCGACCTGGTGAAGCTGGACCGGCTCAACCGCCTGAACCGCCTCGTGAACGAGGTGGCTGAGGAGCGCGCGCAGCGCTTCCTGGGCCGGCCGCTCGAGGCGCGCGCCTCCTTGCCTGACCAAGGCTGCAATTAGTCCTATACCCGCCCGGGAAGCGAGGCCGGCCTTGCGCTCGGCAGCGCCCTGACGCGCGCAGCGCCTCTTCGCACAGCCGGTCAGGAAGCACCAAGCGCCTGTCCCAAAGTGTCGCGGCTCCGCCGGCCCGTGTCGGAGCGGGGGCGCCTGAGCTTGACGGCGCCCTGGTGCATGCACACATCGCATGCCTAGCGGCGCGGGGCGCGCACTTGCGCGGCAGCTGCGTTCATGGGGCGTGTGCCCGCTCCCGCGTGCGGCCGTTTTCGACGCCTGCAGACCTTTCCAGGCGGCCTTGGCGCGCGGGGGCCGCCCGTGGCGGCGCCGCATTTGCCATGCGAGCGCGGGCGCGGCGGCGCAGGTGCTGGTGGAAAGTCGTAGGGCTCCCAGTGCTCTGCCGTACCCTATATAGGGTGGTCTGCTGACCGCCCCAGGCGCGCGGCGGCGCAGGTGCTGGTGGAGGGCGACAACCCGAAGGCGGCCGGCCAGGCAGTGGGCCGCAGCCGCCACAACAAGCTGGTCTTTTTCGATGGCGACGGCGCCGCGCTCGCCGGCAGCCTGGTCACCGTGCTCGTCGAGCGCGTGCATGCGTACACGCTGTTCGGGCGGCGCGCGGCGGCCGCGCCGTGAGGGCGCGGCAGCGCGGCTGTGCCGGGCGACAGTAGAGGGAAAGACCTGCGGAGCCAGCCCAGGAGTGTAACCGTGTTAACCTGCGCAAGGGCTCCTCTGTCTAGCGATGATCATCGCTCTGCATTTATTCATCCTTGTCAACAACACAATTGGGTGCAGAGCTCCCGTCTGAAAGGCTGCACACTGCCGCCCTGGTTCTCAAACTCTCACAGTCACTTTGCAGACTGCACCTTGCCGTGTGCTTGGAGCTAGTCCTTTAGCCACCGCTCACGTGCTGGCATTATGGACCACCTGAGGACGCACGCGGAGGCACTGGAGGCTGAGCTGAACCAAGCGGTGTCCCTGGGCGTGCGTTCCTGCTCACACGCACTCAATCAAGCGACTGTGCCTCGCTGCATTGAAACAAGCTCATAAAGACCCAGCGTCTCAGCTCCTGATGACCACTACCACACGTGTGTTGCGTCTGCGCAGACCACGATCATGGCAGCAGCATACAACGGCGGCGTGGTGCTGGGCGCGGACTCGCGGACCAGCACAGGGAACTACGTCGCGAACCGCGCGACGGACAAGCTGACGCAGCTCACCGACAAGGTGACCGCCCCTGTTGCCCGCAGTGCGCGACGTTTGCCAACCATGTCCTGCAGCTGCAGCCACACTAACATACTTGCGCGGCAGCTGTGCCTAGGCCAGACAGGCTCGCCACCCACTGCCCACTTCACCTGTTTTGTAAGGGAAGGAGGTTGGAACGGCCGCTCCGCCCGCTCACGCTGCTCTGGCCTGCGCGGCCGTGCCGGACACTTGCCATCGGGCGCGCCAGGGGCTGCGTTAGTGCCCTGCAGCCCGCCCGGCCACTCGTCCACGGCGCCCGGCAGCGCACCCGGGGCGCCGCGCCGGCAGGTGTACGTGTGCCGCTCGGGCTCCGCGGCCGACACGCAGAACCTGGCGGCGTACGTGCAGCTGTACCTGCACCAGCACCAGATGGAGCTCGGCGGCGGCGACGTGTCCGTGCGCACCGCCGCGCGCCTGGCGCAGCAGATCGTGTACGGCAACAAGGCGCGCCGGCCCCGCCGCGCCGCCAGCTCGCCCGACTGCCGTGCGAGCTCAGAGCCGTGGCCGCTGACGCGCGCATGCGCTGCGCGGTCCTGGGCCTGAAGACGGGGCCCAGCGGCGCCCCTGCTCTGTGCGCTGCTGCAGCGGCTTGGCCGCCAGCCCTGGTCGGCTGCGCGGGCTGCCCGTGCCGGCCTGGAAGCGCCTGCATGCCGCGCGGTGCAGGGGAGGGCGCGCTGACGGCTGCGTTGTGCGCGGGCGGCCAGGCCATGCTGCAAGCCGGGCTCATCGTCGCGGGCTGGGACGCGCGGGAGGGCGGCGCCGTGTACGGCGTGCCGCTCGGCGGGACGCTGGTCCGCGTGCCTTTCACCATCGGTGCGCCCTAACCCTAGCCCCTTCACCATCAGCGCGCGCGCGGGCCCTGCTGCCCCCCCCGTGTCCAGCTTTGCCTGGCCCTGGCCGGCCGCCTGCTGCTGCTGCATGCACATCCATGCGCTGCGTGTCGGGTGAGCCGGGTGCCTGATGCCGTGTTGAGGCGCCCGTGGTCGCCGGCATGTGGTATGCTCTGCCCGCGGGCTCGCGTGCTTGGCTTTCAAGGGCGCGCACGTCGCAAGCGCACGCCGCCAGGCGCTGGGCTCGAAGCGCGTCACGCGTCCAGCCCGGAGGGGTGCGCCGAGCGGCACCCGGCACAGCGCCCTGGGGCTGCCCCGTACCGACCGGCCGGCGCGCCGCGCGGGCAGCTCCGGCTCGGCCTACATCTTGCATCTGCGCTGACTGGCCGGCGCGCCGCGCAGGCGGCTCCGGCTCGGCCTACATCTACGGCTTCTGCGACAAGCACTGGCGCGCCGGCATGAGCGAGGCGGACTGCCACGCGTTTGTGGTGCGCGCGGTGTCGCACGCCATGGCGCGCGACGGCAGCTCCGGCGGTGCGCGGCGCCGCCCGCGTTCACCTGCCACAGCCTGGCAGGCCATCTTGTCACTCCGGCGGTGCTGTCGCGCCCCCGAGACTCGCTGCCAGCAGCCGAGCAGCCCGCGTTGCGCCGCTTGGGCGCCCCCCTCCCCCCGAGGAGGCATGCCCGCATGGGCAGTGCACTGTCCGGATTGTCATCCACGCAGTAGCCCGGGCGCCTGAAGCAGTTGTAGCGGCAGCCCCAGTCTGCCGCCATGCCGTCACGACGCCGCCCCAGGCAGGCAGGCACACGTGGCAGGCAGCCCAGCGCTATCCGCTGTGCAGCCGTCACGACTACCTGCTTTCATTGTTGAAGAGCGCTTGATAGTGTACGCGGAGCTATGACATGCATGCGGAGCCCATGCGTAGCTCTGCCGAAATCCCGACATGATTGCCCAGCTTTGCCTGCCGCTCGCCTGTTGCTGCCAGAGGACGCCGGCGCGCTCATCGGCCAGTCATACCCGCGCTGTGCCGGGCGTGCAGGCTGCATACGGACCATCGTGATTAACAAAGCTGGCGTCAAGCGGCATTTCATGCCCAACAATGAGGTGCGCTCCCCGCGCAGGCTGCTGCGCTCAGCGGGGGCGCCTGCGAGCTGCCGGCGGCCGCTGCCCTGCCCTGCCGCGGCGCTGCAGGAGGGCTGCCGGCACAAGGGCGCGCTCACGGCGCGCGCGCGCGCAGATTCCCGCGGCCTACGGCGAGCTGCAGGCGCCGCTGCGCGCAAGCGTGGCCGCGGGAGGTGGCGGGCCGGCGGAGATGAGCCAGTAGGCGCTTGGGCGGCCGTGTAGGCCGCACTAGCGCGGGGAGCTGCGTTGCCTGCTTTGGGTCTGACTCAGGACCTGCTGTACCCGACCCCGATGTAAAGTGCTCCTGCGCCCCAAACCAGTTGTGAACGCGCTCCCCGGAAGAGTGAGGCTGTGAACGCGCTCCCTGGAAGAGTGAGGCACAGCGCATGTGCATGCACGGCCAGTCTTCTCTCCTCTAGGTCCAGGGTCACATCCTAGGGTCTGCCCTGCTCTCGCTCGCTGATACTTCGCTAGCGTCGGTAGCTTGGCGTGACGACTGTTGTAAGGGGCATCATAAGCAGGCGCAGGCTACGGCCCAGCCCGCCGGTGTGTAATAAGTCTGGGGACTCAAAAGCCCTCACTCTCCGGGGCAGCAGCGCTGCCAGCCAGTGACGCAGCCGTTGCCAACTGCCGGGGCGGAGCCACACACCGCCGGGTTGGGCTGGGGAAGATGGCGCTGGGGAAGATCGCGCCATCATCGTCGCCAGGCCTGGATGACACGGATGACGCTGCATTCGCCCAGCCAGGCGGTGCGGCACCATCACCCGAGGCCTATGGGGCTCGCCGGCCGCTGGCCGGGCCGATGCATGGATTACGGCCAAGCGGCACGGACGTCGCTGTCGGCGCTGCAACTGCTGCCCGTACAAGCTCTTGCTGCCGTGGCAAGTCCCACGGGCTCGCTGACACCGGTGCGGCCCGCCGCAGGCCTGATCGCGCGGGAGGTCCAGGCGCGGCGGGCACTGGGCGCAATCACCGCGCCGGGGCTGCCGTGCGCGGCGCACCAGCTGGGGGCGGCCTACCCGGACGCGTCCGGCTACCGCACGCCTGAGCCGCAGGTGTGCAGGACCGGCCGCGCTGCGCCTGATCCCGCTTGGCTTTGGGAGCCTGCCAGGCCCCACTACCACGACGGCTTGGACACGCCCAGGCGCACGCAGCGGACTTAGTCCACCGAAGGAACGCCGACGGCCTCCAGCGCACGGCGCCGTGCCTCCATGACCTCACCCTCAACCTGTGTGCGGCCGTGGGCTGGGGCGCGCGGGGATGCTGACTCGTATCCGCGCCGGCGTGCAGCCGCGGCGTGTGCCGCAGGGCCCGCCGCCGCTGCGCCGCGTGCCGCCGGCGACTGTCCTGCCGTCGCTGGGCCGCCTGCTGCCGCGAGGTGACCCCGCGCTCTGCTCGCCCGGGCCGGCCCAAGATTGCTTTTACCTTTGGATCAGTGGGTGGGCCACCAACCTGGCTGGCTGTTCATATCTGGTCAGTGCTTGATCCTTGCACACAATGCTCGCACGGGATATGTGCTCGCACGCGCACCACTTCTGGCTCCCCTGATCAGCCCTGGTACACGGTGCCGCGGCGCCTGATCCTCGTTCCGTACCTGCCGAGCGGGCGTTGCAAGTGCTTAACCCGACGCAACTCGTGCGCGCAGTGCTCCACTTCGGCGCGGCGCCCTGCACCGCCGGCGGCGACTGCCCGCTGCACGGCCACGGCGGCCACGCTGCCACCTCGACGCTGGCGCTCGCGCACTCGCCCGCCGTGCTCAGCAGCCCGCACGCGACGACCGGCACGGCCTGGTGCGCGAGCGACCTGCTGCGTGCGACCGGTGGCGCAAGTGATGGAACGTGCTAGCCTGCTGCAGCGCTTGCGCCGCGTTGCCAGCACCTGTGTGTGCTCGAGTGTCTCTGGCGAGACAGGAAGCATCCGCGCTCGGCGCAGGGCCGCTTTGAAGGAGGCACGCCAGTTGCCCAGGTCAGGCGCATCGAGTCCCCTCCTGCCGCTACGGGGTCTTGGACAAAGGTCTCAGACGTGGGTACACCGGTTGGTGAACAGAGCTGGGATGACCACCTGTTTGGCTCCCAGCTTCAGCTTTGCCGGTGTAGGGCCTGGAACGCTTGCCCGTAGGTTCCTGGCTTCCTTAAGCCCATGCGCGCGCGCAGCCCCGCTGACCCTCCGCGCGCGCCCCCAGGCTGCCCAGCAGCGCGAGCAGCAGCCCGCTGGCGAGCCGCGTGCGCGCGCCGCTCGAACTGTGGGGCGCCGCGCGGCCGGCCGGCAGCAGCGGCGCGGAGACGTCCAGCGGCAGCGCCGGCGCGCCGCCGGCGGCCCGCGCAGGCCGCCGCCGCCGCCGCCGCGCCTCCACCGGCGTGGCGTGCGCGGCCGCTGAGGCCGAGGCGCTGCGCGTGCGGGTGCGCGCGCCCGCTGCACCCCTGATCGCGTCTGGGGGCCGGAAACTCCCGGTGGCGATGGCCGGGCGGAGAGTAGCTGTGTCGTGACTCCCTGTCTGCTCAGTGCAGGTGGTTTGAGGGTCCATATTACGGTCACCTAAAACATAAAACGTTTGCATGTGAGGGACTTGGTGCTGGTGGAGCAGGGGGGTGTGTCACATTGGGGCATGCTAGATAGGCACCTCCTCTTAGGGAAGGACCCCGGATGCTGACGCGCGCGCCCGCGCGCAGTGCGGCGAGCTGGAGGCGCGCCTGCTGGCGCTGGGCGCGCCGCTGCCGCCCGCGCCGGGCTGCGCCGCCGGCGCCGGCGCCCGCTCCGGCAGCGACTCGGACGCGCACAGCAGCGAGCGCCTGCCGCTGCCGGCCGGCAAGCGCGCGCGCAGCGGCGGCGCCGCGCCGGGCGCCGCCGCGGCCGCCGCGGCCGCGCGCCTGGGCGCCTGACGCGCCGCGAGCAGCCTACATAAAGTACAAAGTCAGCCCTGGGCCGCCTGTGGGCGGCCAGGGAGCCCGCTGGGCCGGGCGCGCGCGCGTTCGGCCGCGGCCTGTAGGCTTCAAGAAAGCGGGGCGTGGCTGCCACTCGCGCGTGTACCATCCTCGTGGCCGGCGCGCAGCGCCTGCGGCGCCGCCACCCCGCCATGTTTCACTGCTCCTCCGGATGCGCCGGGCCCTGCACGGACGGCGCTTTTACCCGCTTCCACGCACTGAGGGGGGGGCGGGCCGCGACATTTTGCGCGCTGCGTCGCGCCGCGCCCCTCCCACCACTGCCGCATCGCTGCACCACGCCGGGCGCGGTCCCGCTCGTGCTTTGCGCGCGCACGAAGCCGGCCGCTGACGGCCGGGAGGGTGGGGACGAGGGGACCTGGGGACGGGGCACCAGCACATCTGACCACCGCGCTGCACCCGCCATCTAGCCGCACCAGGTCGGCGGCGCGACCTCGGCAGCCCGGCTCCGTCGGGAGTCGGGCTGCGCGAGCCCGCGCCGCGGCCCTGCCCGCACACATGCATTGCTGCGGTCTGCGCGGCCCGACGCATTTTTCGCTGCCGCGTCGGGTGCTGAGGGTTTTTAGTATGCCGCCGCCTCGCATTCTGATACCGCTTCACGCGGGCGCGCCGCGCCAAAGAAATGCCGTGTACCAAGGTATACACTGCAGCCAGGCCGGCCGGGGAGGGCCGGCCGATGCGTGCGCGTCCGCTCGCCCGTCTCCTCCTCGCTGCACACCCTGCCCTAAACCTGCAGCTGCACGCCGCCGCAGCCCGCAGCCGGTCAGAGACCCTTGCGCTGCCGCAGCGCGGGCCGCGGGGCTCTGTTTCACTCGGCGCGCACGGCTCCGCTGCGAGCCGAGGCCCCGCGCCGGGGGCGCGCCTCGCAGCGGCGCCGCCGCCTGGAGCTTGCGCCTGGAGCTTGCCTTGTAGACAAAATGTGCCGCTGTGATGACGCTTCTCAGGCAGCCACTCGGACTGCGGCGTGGCCTCCAGGGTGTGTGGGGGGGAGGGGAGGGGGCTAGACACGCACGGGGGAGACCAGTTAGTGAAACAAGACATGCTCGCCGGCACAGCAGGTGCATGCCAGTTTGGGTGGGGCGCGGGCTTACATATGTGACATCCGGCGCACGCCAGCCCGCAAGGCGGGGAGGCCGTGCCGAATTACAGGAGTGGGGAGACTTGCGTTGCTGCGCGCAGGGCGCGGCGCCTCCCAGGGCTTGCCAGAGCTCCCTGAGTCTGCCAGGGCTCCTGGGTGAGGCGCCCACTGATGCACGGCTTTGGAAAAATAAAGCAGGCCGCGGGCGCATGCGTGCCTGTTGAAGCTCTTGCGCCGCCGGCGCATGGGAGGCTGAGCTCCCTGCTTCACCATGGGCGCGGTCCGCGCGCTGTGAATTTACTTCACCCGCGCGCCCGCTGGGCCAGTTTGCGGGGCTGTTGGACCCTGTTGCATGCCGCGCCACTTTGGGCGCCCGGCGCGACGTGCGCTGCTGAAGCGCACATCCGCGGCGGGGCGGCTTGCCGCCCCGCGCTCTCGCAAGGCGCGCGCCGCAGCGCCTGCGACGTGGGCGCCGCCCGGTGCGGATGCGCGGGGGAGTTGAGGGGACACAGGCGCCAGTTGTCGGCGGCACCATAAAAGCGTGCGCCGCACCTCGCGGCGTCTCGCACCCTGCAGCGGTCAGTATGCTGGGGCGGGACACATTCGGCGCCCGCCCCGACGCCCAAATTTAGCCCGTAGCCTGGTGGCGGTGCAGGGCCAGTCGGCCCTGCTGCCTAGGCAGAGCGGTGAGGGCAGGCAGCGAGAACTCTGTTGTTTTTACTTTGCGAGCCCGAAAGAGAGCGTGAGAGCCGCGGCACGGGCCCCGCGCGCGCGGGGGCCGGGCGGGGGCGCGCGCGGGGTGCGCTGATTGCTTTAGGGGTTTTGCGCCAAAAGTCACCTGCAACAGTGTGGTGTTTTGAGCCGGCATGGATCAGAGCTGTCGTTTCCTCAGCAGGCAAGCCGTGGGCGTGCGCCCGTCATAAGGGTTGCCACGCTCGCATGGCGCCCCCTTGTGGACCCTTCATGTCCGCGAGGTGGCGCACCTGTTTGACGCGTTGTGATGTGCATGTCTTTACACGCTGTGGGCATATGCTGGTTGTGATGTGCCAGCAACCCTGGGGGAGGTCAGGTGGGCGGTCCGCAACTGCTGCTGGGCGCTGCCCCGCAGGGCAGCGCACGGCAGGGGTTGTGGCCGCCCTGTTTAGCCTGCGCCCTGTCCAGCCCGCGCATCCCGGAATGCAAGGGCTGTCTGCAATTGGCGGTGCACTGCACTTGTTTTTTTGGGAATGTCCCTCTTGCCGCGACTCAGGCCCGGTGCTGGGGCCGTTATGGGGGCAGCCGGGCATGACTCAGGGCTGAGTGCAGCACTGCCGCTGGCGCTTGGTTGAGCTGCCGGCAGTGCGCATGATTTGGGGCGCGACGCTTGGTTTCGCGGCTCATATTGAATAAAAGCCGGCGCAGTGTTGGGAAGCGCAGGTGGGCGCCGGGCTTAGATACGCAAGTTGGGCGCCGTGGCTAGATACGCAAGTCGGTCTCTGCCGGTGAGGCTTTCCATGTAGATTTCGCTGTGTTTGCGCCATGTGCAACTATCGATCTCAGCTCCTCTTTCACATGGGCTTTGATGCGAAGCTGTTCTGGAAGTCTTACCAACACCCCTGCAACATTGTGCCATGCGAGTATTGACCATGCAAGGCCCAGCCTGGAAAACACGGCAGTGCCCGGCAAGGTGACATTCGCTGAGGAAATTTGCCAACCGCCATCCAATCACCGCCATCCAATGCACCCCACATGAGGCAATGATCAGCCTGACACGGCCAGCAAAGGTAGTCAAATACACCAGTACGACACTAAAGAAAAACTCTGCTGTGCGTCTGCCGACCTAGCACAGAAATGTGACTGATGCTGCTTGCGCATGCCAGAGCAGGTTTGTGCCAGCTGCTCCCCATGGCGTCTGGTGAGACCCACATGATGTGCCACACGGGGCGCCGCCAGCAGCCGGCCCTTCCAAGCATGCAGCCCCCGAGCTGACAGGCTCGGCTCAGGGCAAAAATACTACAGCAATGTTCGCATCGCCTGCCGCAGAGGCTGCACGGTCGAGCGTCCCAAACGCCTAGCAGGTTGACAACCAAGTGCGCTGCCAGGTGCCAGAGGCATGGAGCCAGTACCCCCCCCCAGCGGTTCTCAAGCTCTGAAAACTTGGCGTCTTATAACCGGACAGGCGCCGCGCCGCAGCAGCCTGTGCGCCAAGCTGCCATACCATCAGTGGTAGCGAGGACGCGCGCCCAGGAGACGCGCACACCTGCGTGCCCCGACAGCTGGCCGCTGCGAACCCGCGGTCTGCCCGCTGCCGGACCCAGCCCGAAGAGGCTGGCGCAGGGGGCGGCGCAGGCGGGCGAGTTGACGCCCGCCCGCGCCCGCCGCCCCGCGCTGCAGCAGGCGGCGGCGGGCGCCTGCTTGCAGGGCCGGCCGGGCGGCCTGATTGACCGGCGCGCTCGCGCAGCTGCGCAAGCCGGGCGGCCGGGCAGTCTCCTTGAAGCAGCGTGTTCGCGCAGCTGCGCATGCGGGCCGGCCGGGAGGCCGCGGCGCGGGCCGGCCGGGCGGCCGCCGCGCGGGTCGCTCAGAACGTCTCCTTGAAGCGGCCGCGCGCGTAGCCACGCAAGCCGGCCGACTCGCGCCCGCGCGCGAACGCCTCCACGCGCTCCAGCAGGCGCACGCGCGCGTCCAGCTCGGCGGCCTTGGCGCGCGCGCGCAGCAGCCGCTCGCGCAGCGCGGCCGCCAGGCGCCGCTGCCGCGCGGCCTCCTCCTCCGCCTGCGCCCGCACCGGCGCCTTGGCGTCACCGCCCAGCTCAGTGTGACGCCTTGCGCAGCCAGCTGCCTTCATGTAAAATGCGTTTCTAAGAGCGGCCCTCTGATCATGTCTGCGGCACTGGGTGTGGCGGGCGGGGCAAAAGCAACGGGACTGAGCAACGTGATGCGCCGCTGCCGTGCGGTAACCCCCTGCGCCGCCCGCCGCGCAGTCGCCCCGGTGTCCGCCGCACGCGCCAGGCACTCCGGGCAATGCGGGGTGCAGCGACGGCAGGCGGGGCCCGAGCAGAGGCGGCGCCCGGCATGGCCGGGCGCGCGGTGCGGCTCGGCACCCGGAGCCTTCCATGTCCTTGGGTGCGCGGTGGGCCTATGCCAGGGAGCCGCTCGTGGGCTAGGCTGGCTCGGTTCAGGCATGCGTGCGCGCGGCGCCACGAACTCGCGACTACAGCGGGGTTCTACACTATCCTAACCCTACCCTACCCCAAGCAGACGCAGCAGGGCGCCGCGCCTGCTTGGCCAGGCGGCCGGCCCGCGAGGCCTTCTCCAGGTTGTCCTTCGATGCGGCGCGCGACAGGTCCGCGATGCGCACGACGCGCAGAAACTCGTGCTGCAGCGCGGCCACGCGCTCGGCCAGCGCGGCGCGGCCGCCGACCAGCTTGGCGCGCGACTCGGTCAGCTCGCGCACCACGCGCGCCAGGCTCTCGCACTCCTGCGCCTGCACGCGCGCGGGGCGGCGGCGGGTCGGGGTCGGCAAGTAGGCGCGCTGGATCTGCTGCGCTCAGACGTGTGGTCTACCTGGGTCGGCAGACTGCCGCGCGCACGCAGCGGGCGCCCCGGCACAGGAGAGGCAGGGCAGAGAGGGGCGGAGAGGCAGAGCCGGGCGGCCCGGCGGGCGCACGGGCTTCTGACCGCCGCGTGCAGGGTCAGGGTCTCCGGCTGGGTGGTCGCAGCATTAGGGTATCCGGCCGGGCGGCCGCACCTTGCGCGAGGTGGCCTCCGCCGCCAGCCGCCGCAGCCGCTCCTTCTCTACGACCTCCGCCTTCAACTTCTCTGCGCGCGCAGCCCTACCCTATCCCTACCACGCAGGCTCGATGGGCGGCCGGGCTCGCGGGGCACGGCCGCGCATGGGCAGGCGGGGCCCTGCAGTCACGTGCGCGGCGCAGCTCGCAGATCGGCGCGCATGCTCCGGGCGCCTACACGTCGCAGGCGCTGGCGGGGCCTGTGGGCACGGGCGCAGCCATGTCCGACTGCCGCCGGCAGCGCCCAGGCGTACGTCGTGCTCGCAGGCGGCGCGCTGCCGCACTCCATGCTTATGGACCCAGCGAAAGCGCGCGGGCAGCGGCGCTTGAGCCCTGCGCCCCCACCCCGCGTGCAGAGCCGACACTCAGGCCTGCTCCGCAGGGGCGCGCACCAATGGTGCTGAGCAGCGCCTCCTCGTGGCTCTGCTCGCGCAGCTCGATGCCCTGCACGCCCAGCGCGCTGTCGGCCGCCGCGCGCCGCGGCGGCGGCGCCGGCGGCGGCGCCCAGCGCGGCACGCGCAGCACCAGCTGCACCTCGCTGTACTCCTGGCCCTGCGCGGCGCGCGGGCGGCCAGTCGTCAGGCGCCCTATACCCTACACCCTACCCTATACCCTGCCCAATGCCCAGCGATACAACCGGAGCGGCGCCACGAGCGTGCGCTAGGCAGCATCCTCATGATGGGGGTGACAGGCTGTGAGCCACAGGTGCCGAGGCGGGCCGGCCGAGGATCGGGACCCCCCACCTCCTGGTGCGGCAGCGCGCTCAGCACGAGCGCCTGCTGCGCGCCGCCGCCGGCGCCGCCGCCGCGCTCCTCCGCCGTCCACACGCCCGCGCCATTGCCGCTGCTGCTGCGCCCCGCGCCGCCAGCAGCGCTGCCGTCCGCCGCATCGCCGGAGTGCGCGCACTGCGCGCGCGAGGCCGCCGGAAGCGGTGTCAGTCGCAGACGCGCGCAACAACTGCCCACCACTTTGCGGGGCTGGCAGGTGGGCCAGCCTGGGGCGCGCAACCTTCCTTGACAAGGGCCGCGCAGCGCGCACACTGCACTCCCGGCCTCTTGCAGAGTCTGTCTATCAGTGTCCACCTGTGGCAGCCGGCCAGTCCCGGGCCCATCTCTCCTTCCATGTGCAACGCCCTCCATAGCGTGCAACGGGCGCTCATTGTCAGCTGTCTACAGCCACATAAACATACGCAGGCAAGCCCCTGCGCTGCAGGGTTCCAGCTGCTCCAGCCGCGAATGCGCACGCCTGTGCGGCGCGCACCGTGATCACGGTCTCGGTGTTGGCGCGCACGAGCGCCTCAAACAGCGCCGCCCTCGCCTGCGCGCCGGCGGGCGCGCTGCCGCCACCCCCGCTTGGCTGCGCGCTGGCCGCCGGCGCGCCGGCCGGCTGCGCGCCGGCGGCGCCGCTGCGGCCGCCCGGGCACAGCGCCTGCGAGGCCCCGCTCCCGGCGCCCCAGGGCCCTTCGCCGTCGGACGAGGATGAAGACGAGGCCGCAGACAGCTCCACTTGCAGGCCCGCCGGGCCCATTGGCCCCATCGGCATGGCCGCCGCTGCCGCAGGACTCTGCGTGCGCGCTCGCGGCAGCGTCCAGCTGCCCCGCAGGCTGCCTCAGAACAGCGCGCGGCCCACGCACGGGCTGCGCAGCGCGCCGCTCGCGCACTTGGTGTCCGGCGCGGCCCTGCACGCGCATATGACACTAGTCAGCGGCACACACTGCGTCTTCACAGCCAAGACAGTGGGCAGCTCTGCAGTGCTGCGGGGCATGGGGCCGGCGAGTGAGCGGCTGATGTACTGCCAGGAACATGGTCGCGCGCTGGGGAAGCCCTCCTACTGGTGAGTGTGATTTAACCAGGCACAGAGCGTCATACACAGTGCGGTCGTCCACCCGCCTGCGCACACTCTGTGCAAAAAGTGCCAGCCTGCGCAGGATTCGGCGGATCATGCACAGGCGGCGCTTCAGGCGACGGGCCTCACTGCAGCAGCGCTCCAATGCTCACCACGACAGAAAGGGGCAGCTGCGATGCAGAGCCGCAGGTGTACTTGCGCAAGTGCTCACATCTGCCGACACGCTGACCGCCGCAAGACAACGCTGGGCTTGAAGGCGCTGCGCTTGGACAGGGCAGAGGGCCGACGGACCTGCGCGGCGCAGCCGCACAGCCTGTTTTGGCGGGCGCTAAAGGCTTCGGTCCGGCCCCAGTTGGCGCAAGCAGGCCGAGGTACACACCAAATGGCTGCTGCGCGTCTGCGTGTCTGGCTGCGTGACTGCTGCGTCCTCCCGTTGCTTGCACGAGGGCGCGGCCTGCGTGCTGGGGTTGCAGAAACCTGGTGCTTCAAAGTAGGCAGCAGCTTGATGAGCGACATCAGCATCCCGAACAGGTGCTGCAGCGCCGTCTTCATACACAGTGTGATTAGCACACATCCAAGGCCGCTGAAGCAGCCTGCTCAACCTGTGTCACGCCGGAGCATGCACAGCCTCTGTGCGCGCTGAGGTACTGGTGGATCCTCAGGGCGTCTCAGACTTTTGCTGTCTGTCCTGACCATGAGCGCTCATAGCTTGAGCAAGCTTAGCTAAGCCTAGCTACAACCGGGGCAAGTGCCGGGTCACAGCGCGCAAGCACCTACCGGCAGCAAAGCTCTCGCTCGCGTGACTGCGCCGGCCGCGGCGGCGGGCGCGCGGCCGGCCCGATGAGCGCGCTCACGCAGCGCGTGCCCGACGCCGAGGCGACGCTGGTCGAGTTCCCGGGGCTCGTGCGCGACGCGCGCGCCGCGCTCGCCATGCTGGGCGCCCTTGCCGCCGCGCCGCCGCGCCCGGCCAGCGGCGCCACGCTGCACCTGCGCCTGCGGCCCGAGGACCCGCTCTCGCACCCGCTCGCCGCCGAGCGGCAGCCCGCGCGCGGGTGGCTGCTGCGGGTAGCGCAGCCGGCGGCCCGCGACGGCCACGGGCCTGGCCCTGCGGCGGCGCACGGAGCCGACGCGCGCGCTGGCGCTGCTGGCGCGGCGTGCGGGGAGAGCGGCGCGGAGGGCGGCGTGGGCGTGGGGCCCGGGGCGGCGCGCGCGGCGCTGGTCGCGCGCGTGCAGGCTGCCTTCCGCTTCACGGGCCTGGCGGATATGCAGTACGCGGCCTGCGATGCGCGGCTGCCCGAGGAGCGAGTGCGCGCCCCCCGCGCCGGCTCCGGTCGCAGAGCTTTCTAAGCGAGCTGGGACGGCAGAGCAGTGCGCTGCCGGACAGGTCAAGCCAGCGTGCAGACAGCCTGCTGCTCGCGCGGTCGGCACGGGCTGCAAACACAAGCGCCTTGCTCCATGTCTGGCGCAGCGCGGGCCCTCGGAGGCCTGCCTCTGCCCCGGTGCTGCCCGGGCTGCCCGCTCAGCTGCTGTCTGTGCACGCGGTGCGCCCCTGGGACTGCAGCGGTAGGGCGTGGGTCAGCAGTGACCGACAGCTCGTGGCCCTGACCTGCAGTGACAGGGCGCTGGCGCAGGTGCGGCGTCACCTGCCGCACTGTCAGCATGGCCGGGCCGGGGCGCGCAGGCGCCGTCCATGCGCGGCCCGTACGACTGTCAGCATGGCCAGGTCGGAGCGCGCAGGAGCTGTCCATGCGCGGCCCGTACGGCGCGGACAGGGCGCCGCTGCTGCACGTGCCGGCAGGCCTGGCGTCCGGGGACGTGCCGCTCGACTACGGCCACCGGCCCTTCTTCGCCGCCGACCCCGACGAGTTCAAGTCGGGCGCGCCCCGCCGCGCCGCCGCCGCCCCGCCGATAGAGATTATGCTGCATGCAGTGCGGTGATGCGAGGCAGCTCAGATGCGTAGCTTTCAGAGCGCCCGGGAAGCGCGGGCGGATCTGCCGTCGCACGGTGTGTTGCACATGGCCAGGGCGCAGCATGCACTGAGCAGGGGCGGGAGGCAGCGGGCGTGCCAGAGGTGCGGGGGCTGAGGGCAGCGCCGGCGACAGGCGCGGGGCAGGGGCGCGGCACGGGGCGGCAGGCGGCGCACGTGGTCAGCTTCTACAGCCTGGCCGTGCCGCAGGCGGCGACCGAGGGCCCCTCAGGTCGGCGCCCTGCCCTCTCCCTAATGCTAAGCGACCCCACAGCAGAGGGGCGTGGTGTGCCAAGCGGGCTTCACGTGCGGCCCGCCGCGCTCCTGGCGCGCCGCAGCGGCCCTGTCCCTGTCAGCGCAGGCGCAGCCCGGGCGGCCGGCAGCGTACCCCGCGTGCACTCGCCGGCGCGCCGACGCCGCGTTGCCGGAGCCAGCCCCGCCCAGCCGCGTCAGTGCCCCGAACGCAGTCGCCCCGCATTCCGGCGCGAGGCGCTTGCCAGGGCTCGAAGACCTGGGGCGCGCAGCAGCCATGCGCGGCGCGCGCCGCAGGCACTGCGGAGGCATCGCTGGGCGTGGAGCGACGCGCAAGCGTGCGCGCGCTGGCGGACGCGCTGGCGGCGCGGCCCGTGTGGGCGCCCGCGCTGCTGGCTGCGCGCGTGCCGGCCGGAGCGGCCGCGGACGCAGAGATGCACAAGCGCGTTGCGTACGTGTTCCGCAACGGCGCGCGGCCTGCGGTGGGCCGGGTAGGGGCGGGTAGCGTAGGTAGGGTATGGTAGGGTTAGGGCCTGCGCTGGGGCCGGGCGCGGGAGCCCCGCGCCGCAGGCCTGCATGTCCTGCTGCGCGTACCCTGGCGCTGCCGCGAGTGTGCAGACGATGAGGAGCGCGCTGCGCCTGTCCTGCACGGGCGTGCGGCCTGCGCTGGCATGCGCCTGTAGCAGGCAGGAACGCAGCCTGGAGTGTGCGCTGGCAGGGCAGTGCTCGGTGGCGCGGCCGCGCCGGCCGCACCAGTGCACGCGCGGCCCGGACGCCTGTCCCATGGCGCGTGCGCGGTTCGCAGGGCCGTGGAAGGGCTGCTGGGTGCGCTGCGGCTTCGACCCGCGGCTGGACCCGGCCGCGCGGCGTCTGCAGGTCCTGGAGCTCCGGGTACCCGCCGAGTGGTGCGCGCCCTTGGGGCACCGGCGGGCGCGCGTGGGCGTTGCTTCACTTCGCTCGGCGCTGCGCCTTCAGCTCACCCCTTGGCCCTGGTACCATCGTGATATCGTGTGACAATGCCGCATCATGAGCAATGTGATCACACACTGGGGAGCACCAGACGGGCCGGCCTGCTGCCGATGCGCGCCTTGCTGTCATGTGGAGGTGGGGGGCATCACCGTGCCTGGCACGCGGCCCTGGGGTGGAGGGGTGCATGCATGACCCGCCGCCGTGCCTCCAGCCGGGCGTTGCCCAGTGGACCTGCAAGCGCTCTTACGAACGCAGTGCAGCCCCCATCGAGTGCTCGCGCCATGGGCCGAACGAGCCTCCAGCCATGCTCCCCGTGTGGTACTCATGGTGGGGCGGTCCATGCCAGGCGCCTTGCGCCGCGCAGACGCGCGCCCACTATGATGCCCGAACTGAAGCTCCCCAGGGCGCATGGCATTGTGCCCCGTGCGTTGCGCAAGTCGGGCAGCGCCTGAGTACTCCAAGCGCTGCGTCGCGCAGGCGCGCGCGCGCGTGCGCAGACCCAGCACCGCAGAGCGATGCGGGCGCGGGTGCGCCCGCGCTGCAGAGCGCCTCTGCAGCGACCGCCGCCGCCGACGTGCACAGGTGCACGGCTGTCCGCTGACATGTTGCGCGGCTGCTCATGCACGTCACTTGAGCATGAGCACATGCAGGTTTGACACTGGGTCATGGCTCCTGTCAGCGTTCGGCACACACATCAGGTGCTCAGGGTTGCCATTGGTGGTGGAGTGGCTGTCCTCCTCTGCAACCCGCCTGCTCTTGCTGTATAGATAGGCCGTAAACCTAAACCTACCCATACTTTACGCCTCAGTGCTGCCTGCTCATGCAGGACATGGCTGTGCGGCCCAGCCCGCCTACTTGTGCTGCCAGGGGCTGAACACAGGAGCCCTGCAGGTTTGCGCGCGTGCCCAACAGCGAGGCGGCGCTCCTGCAGCTGGGCGACTTGGCGGACGAGGGCGTGCAGGCGGCGCTGGCGCGGCCACCGCGCGACCCGCCCTGCGACGAGCGCACGGGCGCGCACGCAGCCCAGCAGTGCAAATGTCTGTTGTGCTGCCTGATGTTTGGGTGCTGGAGAGCTGCACCTGACGCCCTGACTGCCCGCACCAGGCCTCGTCTCTGCCTTGTGCGGTAACACAGGAGCAGAGGCGTGTGTGACTGTGCAGACAGCGTGTGCGTAGTTTGCCTGGTACGTGCGTCAAGGCTAGGCAGGCTCCCGTGGAGCTGTGCAGTGAAAGAGAGCATTGCCACAACTCGGCGGGGGCCGTTGCGCCAGAGCCTGCGGCGCGCTTGCAAGCGAAACAGCCATGCGCTCTGCTGTCGTTTTGTGCATGAGCATGTAAGGGCGCCTGTAAGGGTCTGCGGGGCCGCCGCCCGCAGGCTGGCTGACGGAGGACGCCTGGCAGCAGGTCCTGGGCCGCGTCCATGCGCGCTTCCGTGCGCTGCCGGAGCGCGGGCCGGACGTGCCCGGCCCCGCGTGCGCCTCGTGCATCCCGCCAGCCCCATCCATGGCTCAGTCCCGTGTTGCTGTCCGTGCACGGACCTCGAAGCCCCGCGCATGCCGCGATGAGAGCTGCTTCTGTGTCCAGACTCTGCCGTCAACGGCCCCGCGAGCGCGCGCAGGGGCGGGGCGCTCAGCAACGCGGGCGGCGAAGGCGCGACCGCCATGGAGGTCGACGCGGCGGCGCCTGGAGAGGCGGAGCGAGCCCCGGGCGGGGCCGCCGCCACGGTCGCAGCGCCTGCACCCAGCGCGCCCCGGCCTGCCAGCGCAGAGGCGGCCGGGCGCGCGGAGCAGGTGCCTCTCGCCACGGCCAGCAAGCGAACTTCCTTAAGAGCGCATGCGCGCAGGCCTCCTGGAGCTTGTGTCAGTCGAGCACAGCTCATGCGTTTAAGTGCCGGGCCTGTCTTTCCCTACTGTGCCTGCAGACGATCATCGTCAACGAAGCAATGGGACATTGTCCGGGCGAATCTGATCCCGCCTGCCGCAGGAAGCGCAGGCGGACGGGGCGGCTGGGAGGACGGCCGCGGAGGAGGCGTCCGGCATCCTGGCGCCGGCGCTGATGCATGCGCTGCATGCCGGCCTGGGCGGCGAGCGGGCGACAGGCGAGGCCATGGCCGGTGCGGACCTTTCATGGCTGTGCTGCCAGCAGGGCAGGGAGTCGGGCTAGGCTCAGGGCTGCGATGCCAGCAGGACAGGCGCTCGAAACGCATGCCGGGTCGCAGCACCTGTGGTCAGCTGGTGCAGGCAGGCCGCCCTGGTGCTGTGGCCTGGTCATTCCTGGGCGCACGTTGTGCTGTGCCGCCGCCCCGCGTGCATGCTGTGCTGTGCCGCCGCTCGCAACAGAGGCCGCCAGACCAGCGACGTGAGTGGCGCTGCTGGGTTGCAGTGTGTTTTTTTTCTGTGTCCTTGGCATGATTGGGTTGTAAGTAGGAGGCCTGCACTGCCGCTGACCCTCGCTCCTTGGCAGCGGCGCTGGAGGAGTATGAGATCTTTGGCGAGGGCGATGACGGCGGCTCAGAGGACCCCCCGGCCAGTGCTTACGGGGCCGGCAACGGCGCCGCTGGTGAGGAAGCTGAGACAGACGACGACGAGGTGGGCGGGGACGACGATGACGAAGGCCAGGACCATGAAGAGGAAGGGGATGACGAGGAAGACGACGAGGACGAGGAGGCTGGCGGGGAGCGCAGCAGCGTGTGAGGGAGTGAGGGCATTCCCCAGCACACCAGCATTGCATGGTAATTCTAGACTAGGCTGTAACGTCACTAGGGTGCATGCTGCCCGACATGCAGCATTTGATGGAGCTCATCAAGCGAGCTGCTTCACAGCTGGAGCTAGCTTTGCTCCATCTTTCTTTCGTGACAGAGCTTTAGTTAGCTCCAGCTAAGCGACCGCTCGCACACAATGCAGAGCACAACACCCGGGCACGTCAAAGTCTTCCAGCACTGAGCACTTACTCTAATAAGCGCAAGGGCCGCAATGGGAGTTCCAGGCCTGTTTGCCTGGTGCGTCCGCGCTTGCTATGCGCTCATGTGGGACCGACTGTCGCTGCTTCCTCAACAGACTGATTGCACTTTGGCGCCGTTCGGCAGGCTGAGGCGGCGGTACCCGCTGATAGTAGAGCCTATCACCGCGCCTGCACTGGAGGCTGACGGCCAGAGCAGCTGCGACAACCTCTACATAGGCAATGGCCCAGCCTGTAGCACCGCTGATGCCTGCGAGTTGCACTGCGAGGCAGCCTGAAGGCTTGCGCTCCCGCAGACCTCAACCACGTGGTGCACGCTTGCTCCCACCCGGGCTGGCGGGTGGAGCCTTATGAGACGGAGGAAGACATGTTTGCGGACATGCACCTCTACATAGACAACCTCGTCAGCGTGACGCGGTACGCTGCTGTGCTGCAGTCTGCTACAAGAGTACCACTGCCGTGCAGCTTGGGCCAAGGGCCTGAGGTTTCTGATTGCTGCGCAGGCCGGCGCGGCTGGTGATGGTCGCAGTCGACGGGGTGCGCTGCGCAGCGCCCATTGCCGCGCACCTGCGCGCCTGTGGCTGCCAGCGTGCTTGACTGCCAAGGGTGGGAGAGTGCGAAACCGCACCAAGGCACTCATAGTAGCTTCGAGCAGCCTACTGACGACCTTGCCTCTGGGCAGGTCGCGCCAGAGGCCAAGATGAAGCAGCAGCGCACGCGGCGCTTCATGGCCGACTACTGTGAGGGGATGCGCGCCAAGCTGGAGGCAGAGGTGTGGCGCCGCTTCTGCACTGTGCCCTTGCGTTTGCTGACTGTCATCTAGGGAGAGCGGAGTGTGCAGGCCATGCTGTGGCCTTGGCGGCTAGACGTACCGCGCTTGTATGAAACTGAGGCAAGATACACAGCGTCCTGTAGCGGCATCAAGGTAAGCCCAGCATGCAGCATGCAGACTACCAGCAGGCGAGCGGCGCCAGTCTCGCGTGGCTTTTCTGCCCATGAGCATCCTCTGCCCATGGGCATCTCTGCCCATGCGGAGAGGAGGCCATGCGCACGGACAGCGCAGGGCCTGCAGTGCGAAAGAGGGGCGTTGATGCCGCCCCATGGCCGTGCGCAGGTGCGGCGCGAGGTGGCCGCCGAGGTGCCGGGCGCCTTCATCCCGCCCATCCCCAACTGGGACAGCAACGTCATCACGCCGGGCACGGTGTTCATGGCCAAGCTGGCCGCCAGCCTGCGCGAGTACCTCTGCCGCAGGCTTGCAACGCACCCCCACTGGCAGCACATCCAGGCGCGCGCTGATGTTTTTTCACACATCCTGCTCAGCATGTGCAGGATGTGCACATGCTGCACATCCTGCAGCATGTGCACTGATTGGCGGAGCACACAGTATCCTCGGTCATCGACACAAACCTATGCAGACCGCCCTGTGCCTACCAGCTGGTGTCATGCTGACGCGCGGGCTCTTGTGGAAGCATGCAGGCTGCAGTGGTGAAGCAGGGTGCGCCGCTGCCCTTCGCAGGTGCTGTTCTCTGACGCGGGCGAGCCTGGAGAGGGCGAGCACAAGGTGTGGGCATGCCCGGCGCGCCTGGACGACTGTGCTGTTGCCATGCGCAGTGGGTGCTCACATGGGTAGGCACAGTGTCTCTTGACTGCCAGCCGCAGAGATGCACAAGGGGGGGTCGTTGGGGCTGCCGCATGCTGCAGTAATGCTGGTGCTGCCCCGGCCTGCATGCGCCTCTGGGCACGCAGGTGAGGCAGGGACGGTGCACCAGGTTTCGCCCAGTAATGATACCCTGAGTGATATCCTGAGCGCGCATGCGCTCTGTTTGCGCGCAGATTATGCGCTTCATCCGCCAGCAGCGCAGCCTGCCCGCATTCGACCCCAACACGCGACATGTCATCTTCGGGCAGGCGCGCGGGCGGCCTTGGCTGCTGTCTCGCAAGCTGGTGCAGAATGCCTAGCGTTTTGTCAGTAAATGCAGCAGGAGCACCCCTGCTCCTGTGGCCATCGGTGGAGAGCAAATGCGTATCCGCAGACCCAGGCACTTCCACACAAATGCAAGCTTTGCAGCCGGTGCCCCTGCCGACGCATGCGCCCCCGCACGCTCTGAGCGTGGTGCGGCCCGGTAGGACGCCGACCTTATCCTGCTGGGCCTGCTGACGCACGAGCCGCACTTTGCGCTGCTGCGCGAGGCCGCCTCGCTCGAGTCCGTGGTCGACACGCTCGACCTGACCACCTCGCCGGTGTGCGCCCACGCTTCATGTGGCGCTCCGCTGACAACCCAGCATTTCGTGCGAATGTTGCTCAGCTCTGGCATTCACTGGAATCGAGGACTGCCTGCTTCCTGCTTTCTTTGTGGTTTGGAGATGGCCCCTTCCCTTACGTATTTGGTTAAGAGTGCTACGTGTGAGCGAGGGCACCTGCGTCCTTCAATTGGTGCATCTCGATAGGACCTCTATCGGCACGCGCATTAGGCATGTGCCTTCCATTCTCACGTTGGTGCACGACCTTTGGACTCACCCCGTCTGCGCGGCGGGCAGATCCAGGAGCAGCCGCTGCACTACCTGCACCTGTCCACGCTGCGCGAGTACCTGCGCTTCGAGTTCGCCGACCTGACCGGCCTCGACCTGGCCACCGACTGTGCGCGCCGCTCCGCGAGCGCCCAAAAGCCGCACACTGCAGCGTGCTCTGGGCGTGTTGGGAGTGGAGCCGCGGCCGGCACATACGACGCTGTCACACTGAGGCTGCCAGCATACTGCTTGTGCCATGAGCTGTTGCAAACAGTATCACCTGTTGGAAAGGTGTGCTCTTGTCAGACACTCTATACTTGATGCAGGCAATGCTGCATGAGCAAGAACAGTGGCATCAGAGGTCTTGGCATGCAGAAGGAGGTGCAGAGTGTAGGCGTGGGCGGCCTGGTCGCGACATTTCATGCATGCTGCACAGGTCCCGATGCGCCGCCGCCCATGCACCGGGACTGTCCGGATGTCGAGGCCGGCAGCAACGCCGAGAATGATGAGGGTAGCAGCCCGGCGCGGGCGCAGAGCGCCGCCGGCGCCAGCAGGGACGACAGCCAGGCCGCTCCGGGCGGCCAGGCCGGCTTTGACTTTGAGCGCATCCTGGAGGACTTTGTGCTGCTCACGTTCCTGGTGCGGCTGCGGCTGGGCGGCAGGGCTCCCCGTGTTGCGCAGTGTCTCAGCCTGCAGGGTAACAGGTGTAGGTCTGAAGATTGCCTGGGTCCGTCTGTCTGGGGCTCCTACATGCTCGCACTGCTGGCGCATGTCTCGTACGGCACTCCAGCAATTCGCTACAATGTGACTCTGGCAGCCAGTTTTCATGACAGTTTGTGCCTGGATTAGGTTGACCTGCAAGTGCGTGGGAGGGCTGTTGTGGGGCCCTGCTCAGGCACAGGCCTGGCAGGTATGAATCAAGTGGTGACCAGGGACATGGCGCGTGACCGAGGGCATCCACGCACAGTTACAGCATGCGCACCTGCGATCCAACCCTACCTAACCCTATTAAGCTCGCCAGCTTAACCCGCGAGCGCCAAGCGCGGCAGGCCGGCAACGACTTCCTGCCCAACGTGCCGTCGCTGGAGATCTATGACCGCCCGTCCGCGCTGGACACGCTGCTGGACACGTACAAGGCGTCGCTGCGCGCGGCCGGCAAGTACCTCACCTCCAGCGGCAAGGTCCGCCGCGGCTGCCCGTGCCGGCAATTTGTTTTGGCTTGGTAGGCAAGGTCTTTTCATGCAGGGTCTGACCTGGCCTGTGTCATCCGGGCCCATATACAGTTCAGCGCGCTGACCTGATGTTCGGCACACTTCCTGTTGTTAGGGCACATGTTGTTGCATGGCCATGTGTCGTATATAGCTGCAGTGCGCTCCTGTTCTGGAGCACACTAAAATGGGCCCAAGACAGCACGAACGGCTCAGACCAGCAGAGCAGGGAGGAGCGACACACAATCTCGATCACACGCACCACTGTGCAGGTGAACCCGGACGCCCTGCGCCGCTTGCTGGCCAAGCTGGCCGAGGACGAGGAGGCGGCGTATGCGCGGCGCGCAGCGCGCGCCGCGCAGGAGCAGCGCCGCAAGCTGGAGGAGCTGGCCGGCCGGGAGGAGAGGGGCGCCGGCGGCCCCGGCGGCGGCTTTGCCGGGCCGGACGGCTCGGGGCAGTGGGTCAGGCGCGCCCCTGCGCCCTGCCCCGTTCCATGGTGTCCTGACTCAAGTGTTCTACGGCTGTTGTGCAGCGTCTATTTCGTTCCCTCGTCGCCGCAGCCGCATGCCTGTGATTGTCAGGTGCGTCCTGCTCCGAGCGTGTTGCACAGCTGCCGGAGGCAGAGGGATGCAGAACCGCCTGGCAGCCAAACCCTTCTAGGTCTGGGTAACGATGCTGCCTAGTGAGGGCAACGGTGCGGCGCACGCAGCGTGGGCGAGCTGGGCCCGGACGACGACCTGGACGCGCTGCTCAGCGGGCTGCCCGGCGCGCGCCCCCTGCGGGTCCCCGCTGCCGCCTGCATGCGTGCTTGGCGGCCCGTACACACTGCTCTCCACGCCCCTGCCAGCATGCGTCCTCGGTGGCCCATTCTCGCTGCTCATCCGAGCGCACACCTGTGTCGCAGCTTGGACACGGATGCAGCTTGGGCTGCCTGGCCGCGTGCCCCCCGCGGATCCATGCCGCTGCCTGCATGCGCCCTTGGTGGCCCGTTTCCGATCCTCCTCTGAGCGCATGTCTGTGCCGCGGCCTGGACATGCTTGCACTTTGGGTTGCCTGGCCGCGTGTCCAAAGCCCCGCGGCAGCGTGCGCGCGCCTGCCTCGAGCAGGCGCCACTGCAGAGCGCATGGCCCGCTTCTCGGCAGAGGGCTCGCCCGGGCTTGGCGGGCGCGCGCCGCCGGCTCCCTGCATTGCTCGGCTGCGGGCCGTGCTGCAAGCGCGCGCCGGCGGGCCCCCGCATGCGCACGCCGCGTGCTGACGCTCCAGGGCGCCACGCATGAGCCCGCGTGCGGCGCGGCGCAGATGAGGCCGGGCCCGACGGCTGCCGCGTTGACCTGAGGACCGCCGGCCCCGCGGAGCTGCGCGCCGAGGCGCGCGCGCGCTCGCTGGCCTGGCACCTGCCGTCTGCTGGCATCCTGTGCGCGCTATCTGGCGCATGCTTGCAGCGCAGGCGGCGCTCGCATGGCACACATGTGTAGGAGCGTCTTCACCCGGCACTAACTTGAAATGAAGCACTAATGAAGACGTAGGAGACGGAGCGAACGGCACAGCGCATGGAGGAGAAGCTGCTGGGCGGCTCCGACTGGAAGCAGAGGAAGAAGAACGCATGCAGCACCCACGCTCGCACACATGCAGCACCCACGCGCAGGTGGCGCGGCGGGTGAAGCTGCGCCTGGAAGCGAAGCTGCTGGGCAGCGCCGACGCGGACCCCATCCGCTTCACCATGCCCGGCTACCGCGCGCGCCTGTACGAGCAGCGCTTTGGCGCGTCTCCAGGTCGCCGCCCGCTCAGGCCCTCGTCGCCGCCACAGGGCCTGCCCGCGCCCGTGCTGCCGCCGTGTGATCCCCGCATGATCAGCCCTGTCTCCGGCCAGCTCTGCCGCGTCGGCGCGCCGCAGCGCCGTGCATCCGGCCGCGCCCGGCTGGACGCTGACCGGCGCTGTATAGCCGCATGCGAGCGTGGTGGGCCATGCGCTGTCCAGGCATGCCATCTGCGCGCAGGCGATGAGTGGGGCGGGCTGTGTGGTCGCGGGGCAGGCCTGAGCGCCATAACCGCCATGCCGCCCATCGCGCATGCCCTTGTGGGTAGCTGACTTACCCCCTCGCCGCGCGCAGCCTAGCATCCAAACTAGGGTACTAACCCTTTAGAGGTTGCAGGCGAGGGCGTGGAGAAGGCGGCCAGGCGCGTTAGCCAGGCCTTCGTCCAGGGCCTGGCCTGGTCGCTCGCGTACTACACGCGCGGCCCGGCGCAGCCGGCCGCGGCCGCGCCCAGGGGCGCGGCCGACAGCGCGTCCTGGGAGTGGTGCGCGCGCCGCAGCGGCCCTGGAGCGGTCAGAGTTGCGGCGCTGAGCGCTAGACAGAGCAGGTCCACGAATGCACCCGCCGTAGCGCGAGCGGGCTGAGGTCGCCGCCCTGGCACATTGCCCACATTGTTTCTTGTTGGCAGCAAGGCATGCACGGCGCAGCCAAGGAGGCGCGCCTTTCCAGTGTGCGCGCCAGCACGTGACCGTGGAGTGCCGCGCAGGTACTACCCGTACCACTACGCGCCGCTCGTCTCCGACCTGGCCAAGAATGCGGGCGGCCTGGGGAAGCACAAGACGGGCGGCGGGCGCAAGGCGGACGGCGAGAGCTGGGCGCCGCCACATGGGCCCGTGCGGCCGCTCGTGCAGCTCATGGCCGTGCTGCCGCCGCGCAGGTGCGGCGCAGCAACCAGGGACCTTGCCGGAGGCTGGGGGGTTTGATGTGCTTGCAAATCAGACACCCGGACGTGCCCACACAACTCACAATCAGCGCCAGTCCACTGGCTGCTGCATAAAGCACTCAGGACCGTCACCGCCTGCCACCGCGGCAGGTGGCCCGCACTGAATGACGCAATTGCTTCCTAGCAGCCTGCTGCAATGCATTCAAAGTCGTAGCAGCGCACCGGCGTTCCGCATGCGGGGGCAATGGCTCCTGTGCGCCAGCAGCCTGCGGGGCCCCACCGTGCTGCGCGCGCGCCGCAGCGCCGCGGCGTGCCTGCCGCGCAAGCTGGCGCGGCTGGTGGCGGGCACGCAGGAGGCCCCGGCCGGCGGCGCGAGCGTGGCCAGCGCGCTCGCCGACATGTTCCCGCGCGACCTCGCGCCGCTCATCGACATGTCCGGCAAGCGCTGGGCGCACACGGCGCGCCGCCCGCCCCAGCCCCGCCGGCAGCCGCGGCCGCGCCCGCGTTGCGCATCGCGACAGCGGGCCCGGCCAGCCGTGAACAGCCTCGTGTGCGCTCAGATGACTCGCTCAGGCGACAGCGTCGTTTGGGGGCGCCTCTGAGGCAGGCGGTGGCGCGCCTGGCGCCCGAAGGGGCGTGCACAGCAGGGTACTTTTACTGCTCATGGCGGGACCGCGCTGTGCAGCAAGGGATCAGCGCAAGCGACGCCGGCCACCGCGCGCTCAGGCGGTCGTCAAGCTGCCCTTTGCGGACGTGGCGCGCCTGGCGGCCGCCGCGCAGCAGGACGCGCCCGACGAGCGCGAGCTCACGCCCGCAGAGGAGGCGCGCGCCCTCCGCGCGCGCGCGCTTGAGCGAACCGGTCTTTAGGTTGTGACTTCTGCATGTATGTGACTTCTGCAAAATCTCTCAAGGAAGGGACTGACCCGGGTACCCTCTCCAGTAAACAACATTGCAGTTATGTCGCTTCAACGTGGCTCTCGCCAACCACACACAGGCCTGCACCATCTTTTGCATAGGAATGCCCGGCCCCCGCGGGGCAAGACAAGCAAGCTGGCGCCGCAGGCGCGCAACGAGTTCCGCCCGGCGCTGCTGATGATGCATGCGGAGCACGCGCTGGCGCCGCGCGCGCGCGCCGTGCGCGGCGGCGCCGGGCCGCAGCCGGCAGCATTTGAGGATGACGAGCAGCCGGGCGGCGCGGCCGGCGCGGCGACCGTGCTGACGCTGCTGGCGGGCGGCCCCGGCCCTGCAGACCCTGAGCAGGGCGCGAGCGCGCCCGCCGGCGTGCTGGAGCTGCCCGTCGACCTGGCCGGGGCGGACGCGCCGCCCTGCGCGCCCGCGCTGCTGCTGGGCGCGCCTGCACCCTTGCCGCCCCTGTCCTTGGTCCTCTCGTGCGCCCTACCGCCAGCCGCCAGCAAAGGCTGCGCGCCCAATTGGGCAACATTGCATGCATGGGCAATCGCAGGGACTGACGTGCGCCAGGAATTGAGTCCACATCTGAGGGCTAGATGCCCTCAGATGTGCCCAGCAGAGCCCAGCAGCACATCAAGTCAAATACCAGACGCAACCTTGTCGAGATATGACTGCTTCATTGCCCACGCCGCGTCGAGATAGTCACTGAAACTTTTAAAAGCAGCGACATGGATACTGTGCCCTGCTGTGCATCGTGCGTGGCACCGCGATGCATGCACGGGCGCGGCCTGAGCGCGGCGGGCGCGCAGGCGTGGAGAGGGGCGAGGCGGTCGTGACCGGGCGCGTGTGGCAGCGAGGCAAGGCCGACGAGCAGCGCAAGCAGGCGGCGCGCGCCATGCGCGGCGTCGGCCGCGGCGGCCGCGGCCGCGGCCGCGCGCCCGCGCGCGGCGGCCGGTGCGCGCACCATGCGCCGTACTGCTGCGGCTGCTTGTGCAGACGCCAGGCTGTCTGGGCTGATGGGGTGCATACATGCAGCACTGCCTGCGCCTGACCTTGCATCACTCAGCGCGCCAGCGGCGCTCTCGCGCTGACGGTGGGTGCCAAGTTTGCTGTGCAACGGAGCCTAAAATTGGTGGCAACGACCGCGCAGCAATGAGCAAGCGCACGGCGGCGGCGGCGCTTATGGCGGCGGCGGCGGCATGTATGGCAGCCCGCAGGGCGGCTATGGCGGCCGCTTTGGCGGCCCTGCAGCCTCGCAGCCTGGCGGGCGGTCCCCCGCATACTCCGGGCCGAGGTGCACCCACAGGCCTGCATGCTTGCTGTCTGGTCCGCTGAGCTTTGTCATCTTGTCGGCGTCTGATACTAGGACCTGTGTGCATCTGCCTGACGTGCTTATTCCTGGATCGGCTTGCGGCTACACCCTCACAGCTTGGTCGAGCAGTTGAGCGGCGCTCCCTAAAATGGCAATTGTTGCTGCCGCAGCGTGCCTGGCTGATCCAATGTGCGCTCCGCCTCGCGCGCAGGGCCGGCGCTCATGTGGGCGGCAGGCATCTGCGGACATCCGGTGCCCTGTCGTTCGGCCGTGGCGCGCCGCCCGGCTTCGCCTCGTTCGACGTGGCGGGCTGCGCGCCGCTGCCGCCGCCCACCTGGGGGGATGTGCGCCTGGGCAAGGCCAGTGACGCCCCGGCAGAGCCCCAGCCGTGGGCGGACACGCAGGGCCTTCCCGCCGGGGCGCGCCCGCGCGAGGTGCCTGGCGATGCGGCGCTCGCGGCGCGCCTGCAGGCGGAGGAGGAGCAGGGTGTGGGGTCAGGGCCGCGCTCTCACGGCCACGCCGCGGGCCACCCCGGGGACGGCTGGGACAGCGGGGCCGGCAGCGGCGGTGGGTGGGACGCGCGCGGCGGCAGCGAGCGGGGCGAGGCCGACGCATGGGGCGGCGCTCACGACGCGCGGCCGGACACTTCCGAGGATGCTGCGCTGGCAGCGCGGCTGCAGGCGCGCCATGCGCCGCCTGGCCGCTCACTTCTTCCTTGCAAGCGTGCCGCCGGGCCTGTGACAGGCCTTGGACTTCGCGGCGCCACAACATGCCGAAGGCGGTGCCTCGCGCATCGCTTGCGGCTTGGTGCACTGGTGTCCGGTGCCCGCATCTGGGCGCTTGCTCTGCATCGAAGACCCTCGAACTGCGAGCCTGCGCTGCTCTGCCGAGCCCGGCGGCCGACGTGCCTGGTGCTGCCAGGTCCCGGCATGCGCGCAACTCTTGCTCGCTCCGACGCGCAGGCGGAGGAGCAGGCGCGCGCGGCGCACAACCGGCCGGCGCGCCAGAGCCGCCTGGCGCGCACGCTGGAGGCGAGCGACGCGGCGGTCGCGCGCCAGCTGGCGGCCGAGGAGGAGGCGCGGCTGCTCCGCCTGCTCACCGGCGCGCCGGAGCGGCCCGCCGGCGGCTGGGGCGCGCCGTACGCGCCGCCCGCGCCGGCGCCCAGCCTGCAGGCAGGCCCCCCTGGGGACAGCCCTGTCTTCCCGGGCGCGTGTGCCTGCCGGGCGGGCAGGTCCTGCACCGGGCAGCCAGCAGCGGCCCCTCGCGCTCCCAGGGCCTCGCCTGCTCAGGCAGTGCGTGACGCTGGGTGAGGCTTCGCGCAGGCTTTCCCGCCCCTGGACAGCAAGCCGCCGCCGCCGCCGCCGCCGCAGCCGCTGCCGCCGCCGCCGCCGACTGCGCCCACCGGCGTCCCGCCGCCCTATGGTCATCACATTGAGCAGCAGGCCGCGCCCCTTGGTGCCGGTGAGGCCGAGGGCGGCTGGGGTGCGGGGTCGGACGCCAGCGCGGCCTGGCCTGACAGCGGTAATGCACCCCGCCACGAGCCCCACTACGATCCGGTCAATGATGGCGCCCCGCTGCGGCCGGCCAGCGATGGGTGCAGCGGCTGGGCCGATGACCGGGGCGGCGGCCCTGCGGGAGCGCGGCCAGGTCAGGGGGACTGGGGCGGCAGCGCCGCAGGCCCGGAGCTGGGGGCAGAGGGGGCGGGCGGGTCGTGGGGCGCGAGCGCACCAGCGGCGTCGCTGCATGCAAACGGCCATGCGACGCCCCAGGTCAACGGCGGCGGGTCGAGGCTGAACGCCAATGCAGCGCCCTTTGGCGCCCTGTGCAGCGACACGGGCAGCCACTCCCCTCACTCTGAAGCAGGCACTGCTGGCGGAGGGCCCAGGCTAAACCCCAAGGCCGCGCCCTTTGCAGCCACCCGGCCGTATAACCCCCTGACTATGAAACAGAGCCCAAGTGGATGGCAATAGCTGAGGTCTGTCGCGGCGGCCTGTCTGTTGCGACATGTTTGCATGTACCCCTGAGCATCCAGAATAAATGTGCCTGCATACAGCCATGTGCCAGAAGACAGAGTGTGTGTGTTTGCGGAGTGGCGTCACTTCTTTGTGTCAGTGGTGTGGTGTAGCCTGTATCCCTGTATGTCATTAGTCTGTTCCGTGTGTGCAGCGCACGCACGGACATGTCAGGGTTTTGTGCACAGGCCTCATCAAGCATGTAGTTAAGACCAGGGACACAGCCTTCCATGTGGTGTGGCCATGTGGTGGTGATTCAATGTGGAGAGCCAATGTATCAAATGTGTATTGGAGCAGACCACGGCAATACCCAGAATGACCGCGGCTCAACACACCATCCACCTCCTTCACAGGCATAGTGGGCAAGCGGCCTGCATTCCGTCAACCACAGCTCTCGGTTCAGCTAACAGTGCTTCCTCTCTGTTTCCTTTGCTGGCGAAAATCGTGCATGCATGCCATGTGCGCCGTTCATGCAGGCATGCACACGTCACCATCTGCGGGCTCTATGATGGTCGGATTGCATTCCAATGGCCGCGTGCACACTCCCTGGATAGGAAGCCTGCATCAGTAGGGTTCTGACTCAGCCACCTCCAGGTCTGTACGAGCTGCAGCACGACTTCTTGTCTCCTGTATCCCCAGGTCGCCCCGAGTGTTGAAGTTGCCAACGATAGCAATGGAGAACGTGCAAGAGCGGCTCGCGGCCCTAGCTCGGCACCTGGATGGCGGCGCCGCGGCGAGCAGCGCAGGTCTGCACGTGCTGCACTGCAGCGTTATTGACTTGGGACACACTCTGTGCTGCACACGCTGAGCAGACGCGTTGCCTGTTGCCGGCAGGCGTGGTCCCGCGCGGGGTGTCCGCGCCGCAGCCGCGCGAGCGGCCCACCCCCGGCGGCGGCGCCGGCACGCTCACGGTCGTCGACAACCGCACCGGCAAGAAGTACGAGATCAAGGTGACTTGGTGGCCCTCCAGCTTGCCCTCATCAGACCTGCCGCACGCCTCAGCTCGGCAGACCCCCCTGCAGCCGCTCGCAGCCTGAGCGCCTGCACGCCCTGCTGCGTGCCAGATTGACGAGAACGGCACCATCCCGGCTACCGCGCTGAAGCAGATAAAGGCCGGGGGCGACAACGTGGGCCTGAAGACCTATGACCCGGTGCGCTGCGCGGGCGGCGCCGCTGCACTGCTTGCCGGCTGCTCAGCAGGGCGCTACGTGTGCCGGGCCTGCAGGGCTGCTGAAGCGCGCCTGCTGCGCAGGGCTACGTCAATACGGCGGCCTGCAAGTCAACCATCTCCTACATCGACGGCGACAAGGGCATCCTGCGATACCGCGGCTACCCCATCGAGCAGCTCGCCGAGCGCTCCAACTACACAGAGGCGCGGCCACGCCGCCGGGCTGCCGACAGTGTCCCACCGCTGCCTGCCGGTTGCCTGTGCGCAGCCAGTGTCAGGGCTGCGCGCCTGGCCGACGGGCTGGGTGACAGGTCTTGTCAGGGGCGACGGCCAGTGTGAGTGTGCCTGGGTTCAAATAACCAGCGCCGTGACAGCAATGGCCTGTTTGGTAGGTGCGTGCGGCCCTGCGTGCAGAAGAGGCACTCTGCGGCCTGCCGCCGCAGAGGGAGGCCGGGCGGGTGCCGAGCCCCCGGAGGCGCGCGCGCAGGTGGCGTACCTCATCATCTACGGCGCGCTGCCCTCGGGCAAGGAGCTGGCGCGCTGGGACGAGGCGCTGATGCGGCACAGCGCGGTGCCGGTCGCGGTGGAGCGCGCGGTGGCCGCGCTGCCGCACGACGCGCACTTTATGGGCATCGTGCTCACCGCGCTCAACGCGCTCAGCACGGTGCACCCGGAGCAGAACCCGGCGCTGGCGGGGCAGAGCGTGTACAACAGCCGCGAGATCCAGGACAAGCAGATCGTGCGCATTATTGGTGCGCCCCAGCGGCTCCCCTGAGGCGTGCCTGCCGCGGGGGCGCGCATGTTGCGGGCGCGGGCCTGCCGCGGGGGCCTGCTGGCTGCGCTCGCGCTCCTCGGCCCGCATGCGAGTTGCCGCCTGTGCACACGCGGCGGCCGCGCGCGCCGCGTGCCGGGTCTGCGCAGGTGGCAATGACGGGGGTCCTCGGCTGTCTCTTCCAGCGTGCCTGCCCAGCTCTCCACCCCAACACGCGCAGGTCACCCAGCGCGCCCCGCGCCGCGTTGCCGCCGGCGAAAAAAAGCTGTTGCGGCATGGGCACGGGTCCGTGCGGCGCCGCGGCGGCCGGACGCCTGACGCGGGCAGGCGCGCGCGCGCGCAGGCAAGATGCCCGCGATCGCGGCGCTCGCGTACCACCGCGCCAGCGGCCGCGCGGCCGCGCAGCCCAACCAGCGGCTGTCGTACGCGGAAAACTTCCTGTACATGCTGGACGCGGGCGCAACGCCCAGGTGCGCCGCGCTTGTGAGGCGCCCGCGCGCAAAAGCGCGCACCGCCAGCGCATCGCGTGTCGCGGCGCGCACGGCGTCTTGTGATGCCGTCGCGCAGGAGCGTGTGTGCGCCGCCCGCGAACAAGCTCTGCAGATGGCTTCATTCCAGAGTCGTTGCGTGTGTGAGGGCCGCAGCGGGCGCGGCGCTGCCTGCGCGGCCAGCTGACGCGTCCGGGCCGCGCGGGCGCAGCTACCGGCCGCACCCGCGCCTGGCGCGCGCGCTGGACATCATGTTCACGCTGCACGCGGAGCACGAGATGAACTGCTCCACCGCCGCCGCGCGGCACCTGGCCTCCAGCGGCGTGGACGTGTACACCGCCGTCGCAGGTGCGCGCATTAGGGTTACCTACCCTATGCGCCCAATGTGCCCGCGTGACCTGCTGGCAACGCCGGCTCTGTATGGGCGCGCGCTTCCGCCACTGCTGCCGCTCAGAAACTACTGAGTTATTTGACCGCGAGCTCTGGCTGCTGGCCCCGCTCAGTTGTGAGCTGCGCGGCTGCCGGGGCACGGCCGTGCAGGGCGCGCTCGCCGCGCCGCCCGCTGCTTGGCAGCGAGAGCGGCTGCGCCAAAGGACGCGGGCGCTGCGTCTGCTATGCGCTGTGCCGTGCAGCGCTAGGGCCCCTGACGCTGACGCGGCGCCCGCCGTGCGCGGCAGGCGCGGTCGGCGCGCTGTACGGCCTAAGTTAGTGCCCTAACCCTACTCCAATCGTAACCGGCAGGCGCGGTGGGCGCGCTGTACGGGCCGCTGCACGGCGGCGCGAACGAGGCGGTGCTGCGCATGCTGGAGCGCATCGGCAGCGTGGACCGCATCGCCGGCTTCATCGAGGGCGTCAAGGCCCGCAAGGAGAAGATGTTCGGCTTTGGGCACCGGTGCGCGCGGCTTGTGTGTATGGCAATGGGCGTCGGTGCGCGTGGCCTGTCGGCCCGCACATGCACCGTGCGCCGCAGCGGCGCGCGGCCGTGTGCGCGCGGCACCTGCAAAGGGCTTCCAGCGTTAGCCAGTGGCAGGCTGGTGGGGCAGTGGCGCTGCTGGGCCGGGATGCATCACATGTGGTTGGGTCAGGCTCACCCCGGCAGCAATATGCGTCGGGGGGCTTCGTTCGACCGCATAAGTTTCCACTTCTGTGTCACGGGGTGGAGCATGAAGCGGACGGCGTGGATGAGCACCCCCGACAACACTGTGGTGGCGCACTGAACAGCCGGAGTCATGGTGCAGCCACCACACGCACCCGGTCGTTCTACATGGCGCGCGTCGTGGCGGTCATCGATATGAATCGCTGCTGGCCGGGCGGCAGGGTGTATAAGAACTACGACCCGCGCGCGGCCATCATCCGCAAGGTCGCCGAGGAGGTGTTTGAGATCCAGGGCCGCGACCCGCTGATCGAGGTGGCCATCGCGCTGGAGAAGGCCGCGCGGTCGGACGACTTCTTCGTCAAGCGCAACCTGTACCCCAACGTGGACTTCTACTCGGGCGCGCCCCGGGCCGCGCCGGGCTAGGGTTGGGGCGCTGCCTTACCCAACCCGAAATCCCATGTACAGGGCTCTCGCGGCGGGGCGCTCGCGCCTCGCTGTTGCCGTCCGCGCTGCCGGCCGCTGGGCGGCGCGGAGTCCGGGCGGGCTGCTCGCTCGCTGAACGCGCGGGCGGCTGCGGCGGCGCGGCAGGCCTGGTGTACCGCTCGATGGGCTTCCCACCGCAGTTCTTCACGGTGCTGTTCGCAGTGCCGCGCGTGACGGGCTACCTGGCGCACTGGCGCGAGTCGCTGACCGACCCGGACGTCAAGATCGCGCGGCCGCAGCAGATCTACCTGGTGCGGCGCCGGGACACGCGGGGCCACCTTGGGTTTTGCAGGCTATGTGAAGGGCTCCTGTCGATTGGGCTTGTCTTCCGCCTCGACGGACGGGTGGCAGCGCAGGCGTTTCTGTATGCGTGCGTCTGCGGAGCTGTGTGCAGCAGCTGCATGCATAGTAGCCCGTGCAGTGACTAGCTGCGCCTGCTTGCACTTGCTCGGGTGTCCGCATGTCACTGCGCAGGCACCCCACGCTTTTGTTTTACATGTGAATTATGTGTGCGCAGTGGAGCGTGAATCGCCTGCACGGTGTGAGCTCAAGGAGGTCAGGCAGTGCCTCTTAAGGCAAGCTAGCACACCAATGAGCGCATGCGCGGCAGGGCGAGTGGCTGCGCGACTATGAGCCTATGTCGGAGCGGAGCCAGACCGGCGGCGCATTGGGTGCAGTGCCGCCGTCCAATGCTTACCGGCGGCGCATTGCAGGCACCAACTGGTCGTAGGGCTAGTGTCCAGGGCGGTTTAGAGCGGTGTCGAGAAACAAAGTGATAGGCAGGTCAGAGGACTTGCGATGCGTGCAGACCCATGTGGTGGTGTGCGCAGCTGTTTGGCCGTAAGGGAGACTGTGGGTGATGATGAGCACTCGCCCCCGCACACCAAGTTGCCAGTGCTTCTGCAGCGTCAGTGGGTAGGCGCAGATACGCCAGGCGATTGGTGACAGCGCAGTTTTGAGCCTCAACCGTGTAGTGTCTAGCCAGGAGCGTCAGGTCTTTCTTAGTCAGGCAGTGTGCAGCAGCGTGCATTTGTTGTAATGAGCGAGGTTACTTTTCAAGTGATGTGGGTTAGAGGCGCCTCATCAGCTGAGGGAGACATGCTGTACACGAATGTGGCACCACTTGTGTAACAGAGCACCGGCATGTATTCGGAGCGTGACGACTTACATGTGAGGCTCTGCATCGGCAGTCTGCCATGGGATGCCGTGCATGCTCCCTGCGACCAGCAATTAACAAAAAGCCAGTGCACACAACATACAGTTGCGCTCAACGATGCCCGCCTGCGCGCTTGCGTGCACCACACAGGAGCGCGCGCATCACTCTCGGCTGCTTGCCAGGGGCACGATGCCCTTCCAGGCGAACACGGCCGCGAGCGCGACGACGTCCGCGGAGTACACGAACGCAAAGCTGCGCCACACGAACGGCAGCGTCACGTTGAGCAGCGGGATGGCCAGGAAGAGCAAGTTGAGTGCGTCCTTCTCGGCCGGCGGGCAGTCGCGCGCGCGCAGCGACGGCACCGTGAACATCCAGATCGACCACATCCTGCGCGCAGGTGTGTGCCGCACTCAGCGCTTCGCAGAGGAGGTGCTGCATGCTGCAAATCGCTAAACGGCATGCAGCAGGATAAGAGCGAAGCGTGAAAGAGCGCAGTTGCTTACTGCGTGAGCCAGGACACTGTCACGGTGTTGACGAGCCCTGGTATGCCAGGACATTGTCACGGTGTTGACAAGCACTAGTATGCGGCAAAGGAAGCGGAGCATACCCCAGCATGCGTGGAATGCTTGGCTGGTCAGTGGGAAAGAGCAGGTTGAAGGACAGTAGGCCGCCGACCGCCAGCATCACCCACGCCTGCCACTCAAAGATGTTGTACAGCAGGCTGCCTGCGCCCGACACAGCTAGTCAGCAGAGCTGGCCCCCCTGTTGCCAGCCACTGCAAGCCAAAGCACAGCAGCAGCACCAACGAGGAGCCGCGCCTGGGTATGCCGGGTTCCTGGTTGCTCCAGAGGGCCGCGGCGCAAACGTCGTGGCAGCGCCCCGGGCAAACTTTGTCACCTGTGCGGGGGGCGTGTTCAGCAGTGCCACTCATACGTCTGATACACATTTAAAAACAAACACACAGCTCCCACGTCTGGCGCGCCTCTTTCTCCACGCTGGCTGCTGAGGCGGGCGCCGACGGTGCTCCGCTGTCGCCCGCCCTGCCTGCGCCGCAGAGATGGGCACAGCTGAGGACACTCGCAGCCTCACGCACCGCAACCTTGCAGGCAGAGCCACAGGGGCGCTGTGGCCTCACCAGGCGCGGGCTCGTCTGCCTCGCTGCCTGCCGCGCAGGCGACGCGTGGCCGCCCCGGTAGCCTCAGGCTCCTGGATGGCTGCCAGCTGCGTGTGAAGGGCTGCCTGCAGGCGCAACACCTCCATGCCGGCCGCATGCCTCCGCCAGTGGATGTGCCGGACGGTGTGGACCGTGCGCCGGAACACACACTACTCCCGATGAACGCCATCTTCTTTGCAACGAGTTGCGTGCGCCCTTCCTGTTTCAGCTGTGTCAGAAGCCAGCTCAGGGAGGGCAGGACCCTAAGCATTGGCAGATTGGCTGCCACTTGGAGGGAGTCTCAAAGCTCTCGTTTGTTCCTGTTGCGCCCGGTTGTCTTCGAGCCCGCATGCTGACAACTTCAGCAGTGCGCAGCAAGCATTGTGCGTTTCGCGGAAGAGCTGCGCGCGCTCCTGCACCCTGATGGGCAGCTGATCCAAGCGCGCCCTGGTCCTGGCCGCGCCGCCACCTGCCATGGCTGCGGAGCAGGACCCGCTGAGCTGCCTGGCTTTTGCTGAGGAGGTGCGCGGAGTCCGCGTCCGTGAACACACACGCTCCCTCCTATTGTCGCTCCCGCTACAGGCGCCGCGCTCAACTTGAGTGGAGTTATGCTTGCGGCTGGCAGGGCGATGTGCAAGAAGACGTGCCGATTGATGACGATGACGACGACAGAGAGCCTGAGCACGCTCATCAGGCGCGGGGGCGCACGCACCTAACTTGCGTGTTATGCACCAGGTCCCAGGTATACATCGGCGTGTGCGCGCGTGTGCAGGGCGAGCCCCACGCGCCGCTGGCTGAGCCCCATGCGCCGCTGACTGAGCCCCATGCGCCGCTGACTGAGCCCCGCGCGCCGCTGACCGATGACCGAGTCACTGGCCACGAGCACCCGGCGCCCGCTGCCGAGGAGCACCCAGAGCAGTGCGCCCCGGAGCGGCCGGCCTGCCCCTGCCCTGTGACCGCCAGTGCGGCACGGAGGTACCTGCTTCGCTCCTAGGCCTGAGCCGAGGCAGCAGCAGCGGCTGGGCGCGAGAGTTTGCGCAAGCGACGTACTGGCCCTGCAGCCGGGTGGCTTTGCATGCGATGCTCCTGGAGCTAGCGCACCTGCACCGTGCTTGCATTGGGGACATAACAGGCCCACCCCGGGCTTCGGCCGCTGCAGCAGGGACTGGTCGTGGTCCCAGCCGGCAGCGGCCTCTGTTGCTGCCACCGCAAGCAGCGTGCGGGCCGCCGTCCGTCCGTGGGGGCGCCGCACAGGCCGTCAGTCTGCCGACGCGCGCGCCTCGTGCAGCGAGCGCGCTCACGCGAGTGGAGAGCCGGCAGCAGTGCCCTAAACCTACCCTTTGCTGCAGGGACCGGGTGGCCAGCTACTCGGCGACCACACAGTACGACCAGCTGATGGGCGGCGCGTACGACGACTCGCACGTGTTCGAACGCGGCGGCGAGATCGAGCCGGCGGCCGCGGGCGCGCGCGACGCGCCGGCGCTCGCGATCGCGGTCAAGGACCCCGTGCGCAAGGTGGAGGCCTCGATGCTGCCGGGCATCAACGGCGGCTATGTGACGTACCGCGTCGATACGCGCACCGCGCTGCCGGGCTTTGCGCGGCCCGAGGCGTCCGTGCGGCGGCGCTTCCGCGAGTTTGTGGTGCGCCGGCGCCGCGGCCCGACCACCTGAGCTATGAACGGCGCCATCGTGGCTGTTATTTTCTGGTGGCGGCAGCGTCTGTGCAGGCTCGCTCAGGGACGTGTGACGTCCAAACGCGCACGGCCGCGCACGGCCGCGCACGCCCGCGCACGCCCAGCATCGCACCCTTGCAGAAAACTGCTCAGCCGTTGCAGCGCAGGCCGGTCGCTGCTGCTCAGCCAGGCGCGGTGCAGCCTTGCTCGGCTGCAGGCGAGGGGCTCGGTCGGGCGCGGGCGCCACACGGTGTGCCGCGCCCAGGCAAGGCGCTGAGGCGGGGGCTGGAAATGCGCATGGTACATTGATTTGTTCAACACCGTCAAGCAAAGGTTGACGCGTTGGCGATACATTAACAGGAAAGTTGGAGGTTTCAACACTGAAGAAGGGAGCGGCGGCCGCGCAGGCGCTGGGCGACCTGCTGAAGGCGACGCACCGCGGGTACGTCATCCCGCCACGCCCCGAGAAGAGCCCCGTGGAGGGCCAGCGCGCGTCGGCGGACTTTGTGGAGGCGCGCCGCGCGGCGCTCGAGCACTACCTGCACCAGCTGGCCGGTCACCCGGTGCTCTCGCGCTCCCAGGCGCGCCCAAACGCGCCGCGCCGCCCGTCGCGCGTATGTGGCCCGCAGCGTGGGCGACGCCTGGTCATGTTATGCACGCGTGCGCGCCGCGCTGGAGCACCGCCCGCGCCAGCCGGCCGGCCGCCCGGCGCTTGCCCCAGCCCAGGCGTGCCTGCCGGCCGCGCGCCGCCGCCGCTGTCTCGCAATGAAGCGCCCGCGGACACATTGGAACGGTGCGTGGGGACGGGGCCAACAGCGTGGGAGCAGTGAGTCCTTGATGTTGCAGCATCCCGCGTCCATGAGCTGCGCCGCAGGCGGAGGCTGCGCCCAGCGGCCCGCCTCGGCGCTCACGGCTGCCCGCCCGCCCGCCACGTCCGCCCGCGCGCCGGGCGGCCGCTGACGGTGGTCGAGCCCTAAACCTAACCCAAGCGCGCGCAGGAGCTGCGCGTGTTTCTGGAGGCGGAGGGCGCGCTGGCGGCCAGCCACGCGTGGGCGCAGCTGCAGCCGCTGGGCGGCTCGCTGCTGGAGGGCGTCGCGCGGCTGCCCAAGCAGCTGCTGGGCGCGCGCCCGCGCGCGGCCCGCCTGCGCTGCCCCCGGCTGGTCAGTGGCACTGCAGCACGCGGTCTTACAACTAGCCTGTTGCGCTGCCCGGCCGTGCAGCCGCGCAGGCGGCGCTGCCGGCGCCCGCCTGGCGGGCGCCCGCCCGCCTGGCAGGCCTGCGGGTCTCCACCTGCGCATTGCCGCCGCCTGGCGGCCGCCCGCGCCGCCGCACCCGCCGGGCGGCGCCCCGTGCTAGGCGCCGGGCCGCCGCGCGGCCCACACGCGGCTCTCATGCGCGCCATGTTGCTCCGGGTCGGTGACCAGGCCTGACCGGCGGCGTCGCGTCGCCTGTCCGCAGCGCGCACAAGATCCTGTGACTCTGAGCCCCGGTCACCCTGGCGCGCCCGGGCGGGCAGGCACGGAGGGCGCCATCCCGGCGCCGGCGGACGCGGCCAAGTCGACGCGCGCGACCGGCGACCTGCTGCGCCGCCTCAAGGAGCTCGGCACGGCCGTGCGCAACGACTACAAGGAGCCGCCGGTGATGGACGAGGCTGAGACCACGCTGCGGGCGCGCGGCCCGCCACCGCCCCGCGCGCCAGCGCAGGCTCCCCACAAGCGCAGCCGCCCGCGAGCGCACGCGGCGTCGAGCGCGCCCGGCCCGGCAGCGCCCTCCAACCAGCTTCTTGCGCTCTGTGGTGTGACCGGCGCCGCGTGGGCGCCCGCCCGCGCGCATGCCAGCAGCGCGCCGCCGCGACGGTTTCGCGCGGCGGCGGCCTGACAATCTTGTTGCCTAAGCAGCCCTAGCTGGCTGAAGCAGGCTCTTCACCTGAAATGCCTGGGTTAGCACACCCTAATCCTATCCTAGCCGGCGCGCAGAACGCCAAGCTGGGCGTGGAGGAGTTCCAGGAGCGCGTGGTGGGCGCGTCGCGCAAGGCCGAGCGCCTGGTGGGCGCGCTGGAGGAGCTGGGCGCGGGCCTGGGCGACCTGGGCCTGGCGCTGATCAAGGCGGCCAAGTACGAGGACGAGGAGGGCGGGCGCTCGGGCGCGTACACGCTGTCCGCCTCCGCGTCCAAGGCCATCGCGGCAGAGGCCAAGCGCGTCGGCACGGCGCGCGGCCCGCTCATGTGCACTAGCGCACTGGCACATTTTCAGATGCGTGTTGCCCAGGATGGGCGCGCCGGCACGGCAGACCCTGCGCCCGCGCGCAGATGAGCGCTCGCGCGCTGCGGCTGCACACTGTGGAACAGCGCATGCGCACAAGCGCATCGGCGCGCATCACATGCGCGCGGCCCCTGTAGGACGGGGACGTGCGCGCGCACCGGGGCCGGGCCGCGCTCACGCGCGCGCGGCTGCGGCGCAGGCGAGCCTGCGCCTCTCGCGGACGGCGCGCCAGGCGACCGCGCAGGCGACCGCGCGGCTCGCGCCGCTGCATGACCACCTGGCGCTGTCGCCGGTGCGTCCGCGCGCCGGCCCCGCCGCGCTGCGGTTTGAGCTAGGGCGTTGGGTTGTTGCCTTCCGCCCTGTGCGTCACCGCTTTGCGACCCGCCAGGCCTGTGGTTGTGGGCGCGCGCGCCCCCGCAACGCCGGGGGCCTCTTTTCTTACACGTGCTGGCTCTGTGCGGCCTGCCCTGCACGTCGGTCATGCGCTTGGTGTCTGCAGCCGGCGCGGCCGCTGTCGGGAGCCCGGCCTGTGCGCTCCGGCGCATGCTGATGGCAGGGCATAACCATGCGCAGCCCGCGCGCTTGCGCCCGCCGGCGGCGGAGCGAGGCGTGCGGGGCTGTCTGACAAGGGCTTGGCGCCGCGCGCGAACCAGCCTGTGCCTCTGGCTTTAAACCCAGCACGCCTGGGTGCGCCAAAGGGCGCGCGCACTCAGAGCCGTTCCCTGTGTGCCGCCCCAACCCCGGCGCGCGCGCGCGCAGGCGGTCTGCAAGGCGCTGCGTGAGCGCGAGGCGGCGCTGCTGACGGTGCAGGCGCTAGAGGCGGAGCTGGAGAAGAAGGCGCGCGGCGTGGCCGCGCTGGAGGAGGAGGGCCGCGCCGTGTTCGGCGGCGACAAGGGCAAGACGCGCCGCGTGGCCGGGCTCACGTCCGACAAGGCCGCGCTGGAGGCGCGCGCGCATGGCGTTTCAAACATTGGTCGTAGGTTTATGGTTAGGTTTAGGCGCCGCGCGGGCAGCGCGGGCCGCGCGCGGGCGGGCTCCATGCCGGCCCGCATTGGACGGTCCGTGCAGCTTCCGGCGTTGAGGCCTGTCGCCGGCAGGCGGCGACGCCGTGCCGCCCTTTAGCGGCGCCTTGTGGCGTGCCTTGGTTTCCGGCTGGCATCGCAGCTGGGGCTGGTGTGACAATAACAGTCGGCGCTGCTGTCGTCGCGGCGGCCTGACAGGCCCTGCCGGCAGGCGGTGCTGCTGGCGGCGCGCGCGGAGCGCGAGCGCGACCGCGACCGCAACCTGTCTGCGCAGACCGCACCCTGGCCCACCCTAGCTTTGACCCTGACACTGACAGGCCCCGCCGGCAGGCGGCGCTGCTGGCGGCGCGCGCGGAGTACGAGCGCGTGCGCGACCGCAACCTCTCCGAGCTGCAGCGCGTCACCGCGACGCGCTCGGCCGACTTTGCGCACATGCTGGTGCGCGCGTGCGCCCACTGCCCCGGCGCTCGAAGGCTCCCGCGCGAGCAATCTGGGCCGCGCGCTGCGTACGTGTGGGGTGTGCCCGGTCGCGCTACCGCTTAGGCATGGTGCGCTGAGAAGCGCCGCATCGGGGGGAATGCCGGCGATTGGGGCGAGGGCCGTGTGCGCATCATGGTGCTGCTCCGCTAGGCTGCATGCCCTGGTGGGATCCTTGCCTGTGTACACAGCAAGCGTCGTTGCCGGGATGGCAGGCTGCAGTAAGGAGCCCCGCTGTCTGTGCGGCAGAGTAGAGGGGCTAGGGCGCCAGCGCGCGCGCGGCGCGCAGGACCAGTTTGCGGACCTGGAGGAAAGCTACAACGACCACTGCGCCAAGGTGTGGCGCGAGGTGGCCAAAGGCGTGGGCGGCGAGCACGCGCCCGCCAGCTGAGGCCGGGGCGGCCGGGCGGGCCAGCGGGGGCGCGAGCGGCGGCGGCCGCAGGCACTGCAGGGTGTGCTGCCGCGAAAGGAGCAGCGGGCATGCGGCAGCGCCGTGCGGCCTCTGTGTACAACAGCCAGTCAGCTGCATGGCAACAGGAAGGACACGTGTTGTGCGGGTGGCGGAGCATCGCTCGCCTGTCACAGCCGCGTGCGAGTCCGGCAGCACCCAAAGCGCCTAATGACAACAGCAGACAACACCTAGACGCAACCGCAGACACGGCTGAGAACCGCAAACCAGGACCCTCTGACACCAAACACACTGACACCTACTGCTCTGCAATCGCAAGCCGGTCCAACATCCCCACTGCCGCCTGCCCACGCTCCCGCCCGCTACCAGTGGCACGAAAGCAAGGGCGCCCCAAAATTGCAGAGCCGCTCGGGCAGCCTCAGTCAGACTCACTCGGGCTTCTTGCTCTGCAGGCTGCTGACGTAGCGCTTGGCAAAGTACTCAAAGTAGAAGCAGGCGCCGTTCCAGGCGGACACGCTGAGCACGAAGAGCAGGAAGAGCGTGTGCGCGCCCTGGTACGACCAGAGCAGCCGCGTGAGCACCAGCGTCATGGTCGTCAGGCCCATGTGCCAGGCCATGTACACCAGCGGCTGCGCGCGCGCGCGCATGCAGGGCCTCAGCATGCCGCCGCCGTGCAGGGTTACGGTAGGGCGCACGCGGCAGCGCGGGCCGCACACGGCGGACCGGTCGGGCCGCCGAGCGCGAAGGGATCGCCTGTTTCTTGGGCGGCGCGCACGCGCGCCCCCGCCGCGGCCGCCACCAGCCCCGCGCTTCTTTGCAAACACGGCTTGTTAGTAAAGTGTACCTGCAGGGGCTGCACTCGTGCGCGGCGCGCCAGCGTGGCGACCCAGCGGCATGCTGCGGCCAGCTCGCAGGATGCGTGGCCGCCAGTGCGGCAGCCCTGCGGGCGCGCGGTGGCGCAGCGCCAGCTCGGCTCGGGCGCCAAGGGCGGGCGGGCGGCCGGGCAGCGGCGCGCCTGCCAGCGCTTCGGCACGCTGAGCACGGAGCGGCCAATGGTGGTGCGCGCATTGTTGACCGTCATGTACTTGAACAGCGTCTCGTAGCCGCGCTGCTGGATCTTGTCGCGCGAAATGACAAACACCTGCGCCGCTTGGCGGTGTCTTCGCGGCCGCGCTGCAGGGCTTGGGCTGTGCGACTCCGCGCGCCCCAGTGCAGCCCTGGCGAGCAGGGTGTTGCGCGTGCAGCCGCGCCCAACGTGTGGGCCATGACTGGCAGCACTCCTCATCCTTTGAGGCTAGGTCCTCGTGATACTCGACGCCGGCCAAAGCACGCATCATGCAAGGCCACCCCTGGTTGCCTAGTGATTCATACCAAGGTGCATGTTGCCACCCCCCCCCGCATGCCAGCACGCGCCGCTTCCAGGCCCGCTGCTGCGCCGCGCAGGCGCCGGGCCACTGCGACCAGACGCCCGCGCAGGTCACAGCTGCGTGAGTCGGCGCGCGGGCGTGCGGGCGCAGCGCTAGCGCGCCTTGGTGCCACGCGCCTACTTGGTGTAGTACACCGTACCCTATAGCGCGTGCGCCTTGGTGTAGTGCAAGACCCTACCCTAGCGCGCGCGCGCCTTGGCGTAGTACACGAGCGCCCAGGCCAGGTAGGGCAGCAGCGGCAGCAGCACCAGGTCCGTCAGCGACGCCTCCTCCCACTCGCGCATTGCGGCCGCCGTGCGCCGCCCCGACTCGCGCCCCTGCACCTGCGCGCGCCCGGCGCGCCCGCGCGCTGCCTTCAGGCTTTTCATGGAAACGAGCAAGCCACACACGGGCGCATGCGTCCACGTTGCGAGCAAGAGCGCTGCGGTGCCCCTAATCGATCCTTTATGAAGTCACAGCACAGCGCCGCTCCCTGAGAAAGCGTGGACGCACCTGCGGGTGCCACCGCTCGGTCCATGCGACGCAGGCGGGGTACCAGTGCAAGAACAGCGACGTCACCTGCGCCGGCACCACAACGCGCACTCGCCGCCTGCCGTGCGGCCCACGGGCGACGTGGCCGGCGCTGTAACGCGTGCATAAGCACACAGGGGCAGAGCACACAGTGCGCGCAGGCTATTCATAACACGGCGCGCAGGTCTCGAGGTGAAGCGTGGCAGGGCCGCTCGCGCCAGGCACGGCCGCACGGGCGGTGCAAGGAAGGGGAAGGCCCGGGGGCGTGCGGAGCGAGCGGGGCGCGCCTTATCCAAGCTGTGGAAGACGAGCGAGTTCCTGCGGCCCTGGTGCGGCTCAGGCGCGCGCACGGGGGAAGCAGGATAGGTCCAGGGTAGGGTTAGGCTCTGGTAGACGAGCCAGTTCCTGACGTGTCAAGCCTCCAGGTAACCCAGCACAGGCGTGCCGCGGCGCTGCGGTGTGCATTCCCCTAAAAGGCCGACCCAGCCGAGGGGGCGCGCGCCGAAAGGCGACAACGCTCCAGGCGAGTGGCCCGGCCGCATACGCGAAATTGACCTGCGCGCGCGGGGCGCCCGGATCGGCGCCGGCGCGCGCGAGCCACAGGGGGGGAGGGCGCGCGGCGCGCCGAGCCAGCCCGACGCACCTTGTGCAGGAAGGCGCTGTGTGGGAAGACCCACAGGTGCACCTGGGCGCGCGAGGGAGCCCGCCGTCAGGCGCCCGAGCCGCGCCCAGCCACACTGGCAAACCCTGGACAGGGCAGCGCGTCCGAGCGGGGCGGAGCAGGGCGCCACATCATCGCCTGCCTTACCCGACATTGAGCAGGGCGCGCCGCCCACCAGCATCAGCAGGTTGCACGCGTAGCAGAGGTCCAGGAGGTAGTAGTGCGCCCTGCGCGGCCGGGCCGTCAGGATAGACTACGGTCGGGTACGCCCCTCACCCTACCCTACACCGCCGCCACTGTCCGCTCGTCAGGAGCCCAGCGAGGCAGTGACGGTCCAAAGGTAAGTCGGCGCAGTCGGCCGCATGGGGGCCGGCTTGCCAGGCCGGCAGCGGCAACCATGGCGAGAGAGCATGTCTGCAGGGCCGGCGCCGTCTGGTCCGCCCGCTGTGCGGCCCCGTCACCGGTGACAGGCCGGGCAAAAAACGCCGCACCCCTTGGTGCGGTAGGTCAGCCACCGCAGCAGGAACAGGACGACGGCCGCGCCCGTGTACAGCCGGTAGAACGTCTCCGGCGACGCGCCGAGCCAGTACGCGCTCAGTCTGCCGGCGCGCAGCGCCAGACGTTGCCGCCAGGAGCGTTGTTTCAGCGCTGCCTGAGCTCCACAGAGCGCAGGTGTCACGAGCTCGTAATCCCAGCAGGGCCGGTGGCATGCGCCCGCACATTGCGCCCATGGTGCCGAGGACGAAGGCGATCTTGTCGCGCAGCAGCGTGCGCTGCGGCGTGCGTTGCCTGTTCACTTGCCGCTTGACGAGCTCGCGCACATGCTGCTTGAACAGCGTGACTTCAAACTCTCCAAAGTCGACCTGCAACACAGGGAGAGGAGTGAGGGCGCCTGCAGGCGTCGGAACGTGAGCAATACCAATGCAGCACGGTGCAGCACAGCAGGGCGGGGCGCATGCAGGTGTTCAGCGTTGCATGCACGCACAAGCAGCGCATGATGCAACGCAGGGCCCCACCTTTTCCCAATCGTCTACATCGCCGTTCTGCCCGGGCCAGCCGCCCATCTGCGACAGCTCGACCGCGCTGGCCAGCTCGCCTATCAGCCCATCATGCTCCAGCCCGTTTGCCGAGGACGCGCCGCTCGGCCGGCCTTCCAGCTCCTCCGACTCGGTGTATCTGGCTGTCGGGGCCGCTGCCGCGGGCTCGGGCTGCCTTGCGGAAGGGCCCGCAGCGCGCTCGGGCGCTTCCGAGTGCGTCATTTCGGGCGCTCCGCTCGCGCCTGGCGCAGCCAGGCCCAACATGCAGTGTCAGCGCACGGTTCCTGTGCTGTGTAACGGAGCCTCGCAACCTGGACACCCGACTCCTCGCTCCCTTCACAAAAACAAAAACTGGAGAGGCTGACCCTGCTGCCCAGTGTAACCTACAGCAGCCTGCGCATGTGCAGCGCTCGTGCGGCTCTTTGGGCAGGCGCAGAGGCACAAGTCAGAGATAGGTCAACACTGCTGGTTGCTACAGGCATGTGGAAAACGGGCACTGGAGCAGCCCCGATCGCGCCTAGGTCTGGCCGCCAATGCCTGCTAGGCTGGGTAACTGTGCGGTGCGGCAGGTCGGGTCTAGATGTGGCTACTCATCCGCTGACCTGAGCGGCAGACGTGCGGCATTGCGCCCACAGCTATGTCAAGCCACGCTTGCCGTGCGCATCCACAGCTGCAGGTCTCAGCGTTCTGCAGTCCGGGCCGCGGCGCTTGCTTTATGTGCAGGACGCAGCGTGTCGGGCAGGGGCACCGCCCCACCAGGCGGCGCGTGTGGGGGGGCCTCAGACGGAGCGCCCCGTCGCCGAGCTGCGCCGTCGGCCCTGTCGCCCAAGCCGGCGTGCTTCCGGCGTGGGGCGGGCGCCTGCACGGCACACGCGGCGGGCAGCGTGCCCAGCAGCACGTCAGGCGGCGGGGGCGGCGGGGGAGGCAGCACACCAGCCTACACCAGCCAGGGCGACTCTGCTGACGGCGACCCGCATGCGCAGCTGCAAAAGGTGCTGCGGCGTGCTGCGCCAGCGACATATAGCAGGGCTCGACAGTGTGCAGTCAGCGTGTCGGCACCAGCGCGCTGGCACCGCTGCTTGGCCGGTCCCCCCCTTCACGACCCCGGAAGTAGAACACTGAGCAGAGGCGGTGCGGGGCCGCGCAGCTCGGCGTGGGCGCGAACCAGCTGCCCAAGGACCTTCAGGCGCGGCCCCGCCTGCCTCCCCGGCACCAGCAGAGCGTCTGCCGCATGGGGTCAGTAGCGTGCACCATCCGGTGACGCCTACGGCGTCGCATGCATGCATGCGCTTCAGGCAGCGAGCTTCGGGGCTGCTGGCGCATGGCCGTATGCCGCGCGATGCATGCTCTTGCAACGCCTGAGCGTGGCCACCGCCCGTCCGGTGCCGGCACCTGATGCTCTGAAGCTGCCAGTCATGCTCGCACACACAACGCAGGCCTACCTGCACTGCACGCGCGTCGTGTGCCTATGGGGGAGCGCAACCGTATGGCCCGACCTTTTAGGGCGTCAAAGGCCGTGTCGGTGACCGCGCAGGAGGCATTGGTGCGGGGGGCGCTGTCGGGCGCGGACGTGCTGCTGTGGCTGCGCGTGCGCGCCATGCCCGTGATCGGCTGGGTGTGCGTGAAGTGGCCCGCGTTCAGGTGCGCGCGCGCCGGCGGCGCATGCGTCCGACGGCCTGTGCAGGCGGTGCAGGCTTGCGAACCCTTTGCGCAATGCATGAGCACGGCAGCAATGCCGTGGGCGCCGCGCAGCGATCATTCGCCGCATGCTTTGCGGGCACACCTGGCACAACGCACCTTGCATAGCCGCGCTTGCGCCCCACGGCGTGCCAGGCACCATCGAGCGCGCCCACAGCATGTCAGGCACTCTGCTCGGGCATGGAATCCGCGCTCGGGTGTGGACGCGCTCGGCGTGCGTGGCGCAGGGACCGCGTGATGGGCAATCCGCGCTTCTTGCGCGTGCTCGGCGTCGAGGTGGTGCTGGGCTGCACGGCCAAGACGATGGCGGAGGTGCAGACGCGCGGCAGCCGCATGCTGGAGGAGCTGGACTTCCTGGCGTCCGACCTGTCGCTGGAGGCGCGCGCCTCCTGTCATGTCTCGCGCCGGCTCTGGCCGCGCAGGGCCCGCCTGCGCAGCGCGGTCCCCAGTCTTTCATGTCAGCGACAGCAGATGGGTGAAATCGAGGGGTCGCCACCCGCCCCTGCGCTCGCGGCCTCAAACACCGCACAAGCCCAACCCTAAGCCTGCTGTGAAGGCTGCCCTGACATATGTCGTGACGCACTCGACGCGTGCTGTGTCGGGCGCGGCGCAGATCATCGGCGACTTTGCGGTCGTGTGGCTGCTGTCGCCGCGGCGCGACTTCCGGCCGCCGCCCGTGCGCCCGCTGGCCAAGGCGCTGGCCGCCATCCCGGCGCACTGCCTGCAGGTGCGGCCGCGGCCCGCGGAGCGGCGGCGCACCCGCGCACGGCTCCCGCTATGTACCAAGCGTTGGCAGCAGCCCTTTTTGTTAGAACGGGGGCATTGGGCACACGTGTCCGGGTGCCCTTTCGCGCCTCAGACAACAGGTGTGTGACACATCCTAGAGGCGCTCAATGTGGCGGTTTCCCTGCGCCTTATCTGGCTCAACCCATGATGCAAAGAACCAAGTTGCCAAGCTCACGTGCGGCCTGCATGGAAGTGACCGGGTTGGGGCTCGACCTGGTGGGGCTTCCGACGCGCGGCCTCCAGCAACCCGCTGCGCCGGGCGCGCCGCGCGCTCAGGTGGGCGCCTTCACAACCGGGCAGCGCGCGGCGACGGTGGCGCTGCGCGGGGCGCAGTTCGCCGCCGTTGGCTTCCTGGCCTCGCTGTTCGGGCACGGCCTGACGGTGTACCTGGTGCGTGGCCGGCGCTGCCTGCGCGCCAGCGCCGAGCGTCTGGCTGATAGGGTCCTCTGGCTGAGGACGCCTGCGGCGTAGGCTCCATGCCCTCGCTCCTGCTGATCGCTTGCTCGTCCCCACTGGTTCACCTGTTTGGTCACTCACCTGGCCGGCCGGCTCACCAGCGGGCGCGCCGCGTGAAGGTCACCGCCAAGCGCGGGCGGCGGGATGCGGCGCGCGAGGTGGCGCGCACGGCCGTGCGCGAGGGCCGCGGCGGCAGCGCCGCGCGCGCGGCGGCGGCCGCCGACTTCAGTGACGAGGCGGCGCTCGCGCCCGTGCTCGACAACAGCCTGGGCTGGGCCGCGTTCATGGGCACCTCGGCCAACGTGCGCTACCAGCTGGTCAACGCGATCGAGGAGCGCTTCCTGGTGCGCGCGCCCGCTCCCTGCGCCTGCCGGCTCCGCTGCGGGCGCGTGTGCCTGCTGCGCTGGGACGCCCTGCTCGGTCCGCGGCCACGCAGACCCCAAGCGTTGCGTGCTCCATGTATGCAATGCGTGTATGCCTCGATCTGTTACAGTCTGCGGTCAACACAGCTCCTCGTATGCCCTGCCCTTGTGGAGGTTCCAACTCTGATGTATTTGTATTGGTATGCACTCTTCCCAGCAGACCTGTCTTCAACCTGCAGGAGCGGGCGCTGCCTGGCCGCGCCGCCAAGCTGGCAGCGACCTGCGTGCTGCGCTTCAGCAACACGTACCTGGGCAGCGCCATGTGGGTGGCATGGGCGCGCTTGGCCGGCCTGCAGTAGATCGCCACAGGTCTGGGGTGCAGGGCGCATGCGCTGACGTGACGCGTGCGGTTTGTCACCTGGGTGCGGCCGGCCGTTGATCCTGCAGACACAGTCGTGCTTCACATATTTTTTAGCATGTTTTTACGCAGGCACACTGTGCTATCTGAATGCAGGTCACTCTGCTCTGATGTTTTTTCACAGTCTGGGGTCGGCATCCCTCTGTTGGTTCCACTGCTATCAGGCGTCTAGGTCAGTGGGTCGGCTTCAGAGTTGATGGTCAGCTTCAGAGTCGTTAATACAGCATGCCTACAAACGGGGAACTGTACACAGTAACCCAACAGACCTATCATTCCTTGGGTACCAATGGCACAGACTCACATTCACCACCGGCAGCCCAGGTCTAGTGCACACATAGGCCCGCCTGCACATAGGTCACTGCCGGTTGTTGCCCAGGAGCTGGAGCAGCTGCGCGCACACACATCCTCCTGTTAGCTGCGGCCCCGTGATGCAAGGCGGCATGAAAACATATGGGTGGCCTGCTGCGCACACCACTCCTCTGCCTCAAGTCATGGCTTGTCATATAAGCCAGCCGGGGAGGTACTCAGCAAAGCTCGTGCCCATGCTTTCTTACGTGCTGACGACATCATGATCGCTCTTGCACCCATGCCTAAGTAGGACTGCACAGGCTGCGCCCGGCCGCCGGCGCGCCTTCATGAACAGGTTGAGGATGTCGAGGTACAGGGACAGCGACGCGATGATGTAGTCGTCCAGGTCGTGCCGGCTGATCAGCTGCTCCGTGTCCTGCAGTGTCGGGCGCGCCGTGCCCCTCAGGCCGCGCGCGGACCCCTCATGCATCCGCAGCCAATTGAGGCGGAAAGAAGGAGCGGCACTCGCTGCGCGAGGGGGCGGCAAGCGGAGGGCCGGCGCACATAGATGATGTACAGCGAGAACAGGACGGCCCCTGCGGCAGGCACGCAGACGTCAGCATTTTCGGAATTCTATTTTGTCACGAAGCAGACAACAGGACAAAGAAGCGCAGTGTCGGCACATGTGCCGGCAGTGCAGCCGCGTGCGGCGCGAGCGAGCCGGGTGTGAAGCGCGCACCGAGCAGCGCGAAGATGGTCTTGCCGATGGGCGGCACGGGGAGGAAGATTTGGAGGAAGCTCCACACCACTGACGCCCACAGGCCTGCGGAGCAGCCAAGCGGTCCTTGCCACGCTTGGCAGCAGTGAACGGCCAGGGCACATGCGGCGTTGCAGTCCAGGCACCCGGATGAGGGTAGAGCAGGCGAGACACAGCCGTGCACAATGGCAGACTCCCGACAGGCACTGCGTGCCGGGCTGGGCAGCTACGCTTGTGCACGCCCACAACAGACACCCGAGTATGCATCATGAGCCTGGCTACACTGCAAGGCGCGCACATGACCGCATACTCCCAGTAGGCATCGCGAGCCCGTTCAGGCGGCGAGGGCATGCATGACCGCAGACTCCAAAGCAGGCACTGCGGGCCGGGCCGGGCGGCAGGGGGGCGCGCACAGGTGAACAACATAGGGCCCCACTTCTGGAATGTCACGCCCTTGCGCGCCGCCCAGAACGTGTAGACGGTCAGCGACACGGTGACCGAGCCCGTCAGCGCCAGCGCCTCCAGCACCACCAGCGGCTCATACAGCGTGCACGCGGTGCCCACGCCCACCGACATCGCCGCCGTCTGCCGCCGCGCGGCGCCTCAGCTCCGGCGCCACTCGGGAGTCCCGCCGGGGGCCGACCGTCTGGGCGCAAAGGCCAAGCTGCCTGTGCACTGGTCCTGCTGGGGCCCAAAGGCCAAGCTGCCTGTGCACTGGTCCTCTGGGGCCAAGGACGCAGCTAACAGCAACCACCAACGCCGGCGCCACGCAGCCTCGGCCGGGACGGCGCTGGCACCAAGGCCCGCCACGCGCTCTTCCGCGCGCGGGGCGCCCCCGCGGGCCGGCCGGCGTGCAGGGCGCCGGCTGGACTGGCAGCAGCGCGACGCCAGGCGGTGCACCAAGGCTGGCGGCGCACCCAGAGGCCCAGGATGATGAGGTTGTGCGGGTGCCGGCGCGAGTATATGAACAGCGGGATGAGGCCTGCGCCAGCGCGGCTGTTCAGTTCCGTCCGAGCAAGACCGAGCAGGGACGGGAGCCGGCACAGCGGGGGAGGGCGCGCACCGACGAGCGGCAGGATGGCAAAGGTCAGCTGGAAGGCGAGGCTGCCCATGACAAAGCGCTGCACGGGCGCGTTGAACATGATCACTGGCGCCAGCGCGCACACCCCGTCAGCCACTTGTTAAGCCTGCACAAAAGAAGAGAGGACGGGCAAGCGGTGCCGGGCCTGCGCCGGGCCCGGGCGCGGGGCGCACCGGCCGCGACGCACGCGGACAGCAGCAGCTGCGCGCTCAGGATGCCGTACACCTTCTTTATAAACCCCCAGCGCAGCGCGTTGTCCAGCTTTGACAGGCCCGGCACGAGCGGCACCTCCTCCTGCGACTCCGGGTCGTAGGTGGTGTCCGGCCGCTGCGCCTGGCGCGGGCCGCGGCGTCAGGGTGGCGCCTGGGCCTGGCCGGACAAGCCCCTGGGAGCGCGGGTGCGGGGGGCGCGCCTTGCCGTGGTACTTGTCTGCATCCAGCAGACCGCTGCCCGAGGCGGCGTCCATGGCTATCCTCCTGGACGGCACAAGCAGAGGCATATGGGGTAGGCGACGCGGAAACTGTCTGTCCCACAGCTGGCTCTGCTGCGGGAGGTTCTGCAGAAGTGCAGGCACCCGCTGTCGCACCCTTGCACGTGGGTGGGCCTTAGGACATTTGCAGTGCATCTGCTGGATGCACTGCTAGCCTACCCATGCTAGCCAGCTGGTGCTTCATGGTGTGCCTACCTTACAGCTGAGCATGTAAAGTAGGCACACCACGAAGCACCAGCCATGACAGGCCTCCCCGCAATCAGGGAAATCTGCACTTGTGAGCTATGGCTCACTCGGGATGTAAAGCTACGGCTACAGATGTAGGCTGCCTCAGTTGTGGCTGATTAGTCAGCGCTGTCGACTTTATGTATATCAATCCTTCACCTGCTTCAACCTGAAAGACAGTAGCCTTGCACACTGCAACCCAGCGATGAACCGACCATGCAGTGCACAGCAGGCATAAATGGATTCGGTTGGTAGACAACACTGCCGTCACAGAAACAAACGCATCATGTACTTGCAGACGGCCCGACTGGCAGAGAGTCAGCAGAACGCGACGAGACACAGCAGTGGGGTATGAATGACAAGCACTGATAGGCATCGTACTGCAGCCTGTGTCCTCTCCAGATGCGCCCCCTCCGCTCCCAGCCTCCCTCAGGCAGGCGTCTTCCACCACTCCGGCGGGCCCACCTGAGCAGCACGCTCGCGGGCTTCAGCGCATCCCCAGCATGACAGCCGACATGCAGGCAGTGCAGGCTGCGCAGGCGCCAGGCAGAGGCGAGCGGGCGTGGGAGGGAGGAGGGTGCGAGGGGCCGCACCGGAACAATGGCGTAGTAGTTGAGCTTGGGGTGCGAGGTGAAGTAGTGCGTCTTGATGTGGTACAGGTCAACGGCCTCTGCCATGCCTGCGCGCCATACACGCTCACTCTTACCTCGTCACAAGCCTGCTCGTCAAGCGTGCAGCGGCTTGGGGCCAGAGCCCAGCGCCGGCGCCAGCCTGCAGGCGCGCAGAGCCGCTCCAATGCCAAGGCACACAAGCAGAGGGCGTGCAAGGACATTGGCGCAGCGCCGTCCCTGCCGTGGCTCAGGCACACAGTACATCTGATGACCTGACCAAACACACTGGAGGGCTGAAACGCATCTAGGGTCCTCAGGCCAAGTTCATGGGTCTACCACACCTGTTGCACACAGCATGAGGGGACCTCTCTCACAGGGTCCATGCAGACGCTGGGCTTGTTTGCGCCATCAGCGCACAGTTGCACACGTCGCATGCGAGGCGCCAGGTCTGCAGAAGACTGGCTGCAAGGCAGCGCCGGCGCCGCCCGCGCACCCGGGAGGTGGTAGACGTCCCGCGTGTGCCGCGCCAGGCCCGGGACCGGTGGATAAACTGCCGGTTGCACTTGAAGTAGGCCACGTACCTGCGCGCGCGGCGCTTTGCCCAACTCGGCCAGCCGCGGCCCTACTCGAGCCACTGCCTTCAGCCCCCACATGCCAGCCCACACGGCCCAGCACCGGCGTGCAGCAGCAGCGCCAGCACGCCAGGCGGATCATGCAGACCGGCGCCCCACCAGGCGCGCAGGTACATACTCCCTCAGCCACAAAACTGCTCAAAATCATGCATTGTGATCCTGCCAGGCCGGGTGGCGGGGGCCGGCGGCGGGCCGTACACATGGTCGAAGCGGATCAGCGTCATGAACAGGCGGATGTCGGCCTCCGTCAGCTGGTCGCCCGCGATGTACTTCTGGCGGCCCAGGATCTCCTCGCAGCGGTCCAGCGACGCAAACAGCTCGCTGCCGGACGCAGCTGTGTCGGTGCATGGCCCACACAGTGCGTGGCAGCAGCAAGTCACAGCCGCCAGGCAGCCGTGCGCATGTCTGGGCGCTCACCCAAAGGCCTCCTCGTACGCCGTCTGCTTCTGTGCAAAGCCTGCATGTACGACCCACTACCTTGTTCAAGCGGTGGACTTGAGCAAGTGCTCAGTGTGCTGACCAAAATCAATACCCCCTACAACTATGTATTGACAGAATCGGGCCGCCCACCGCAGCGGTAGACGCCGTTGTTGATGGTCTGCGCGTTGCACAAAGGAGGCTCAGCACAGAGCTGCATCCCACAACCTTGCCAACTGGAACAACCTTGAAGCAACTTTACAGTATGACCAGCGGGCGGCGCACGTTGTACACCCACTCATTGATCTCGTCGATGGTCTTGCGCAGCGGCTCGGGGTACCTGTAGACAGCAGACCAGCTCCCGCTCGCGTTGCAAAGGACGCCCCAAAGTGCAACGCCAGTGCATGCACAGATAGACCCATGCCCTACACGCCCGTGGCTGGCAGGCAGGGCAATGCCGATCGAGGCGGCCCGGCGCACAGGTCCAAGTCTGGCTTCTTGGCCAGGTCGTTGAAGGCGCTGTTGAACATGCGCACGATCTCTGCGCTCTCGTTGTTCACGATCGTGCCTTCCTCCTTGTCCCACAGCACCGGCACCGTGTACTTGCCTGCGCGGTAGCCATGCGAGTAGGACTTTGCCTCTCTCTTGATATCAATCTTTCAGCTCGGCACGTGTACCAAGCTATCCTTGTATGTCCATGTTGTCCATGAGGAGCACCGCTACAATTTCACATGCACGCTTCTCGGGACGCGCGGTTTGCAGCGGCGCAAAGCACACCCGCTACCTGAACAAACGCTAGAGCCAGACGCGCAGGAGCACTCTTTGGAGCGGAGCGCCCCGGCCGCGCACCGAATGTGTCGCCCGCGTTGTCGTACAGGTCGCGCACGGACCTGAAGCCGTTGACCGTGTCCGGGATGCAGTTCTGCGGCGGGAAGCTGCCAAAGCCTGCCTGTGCCGGCAGACTCAGCGTGCGCCCTGGGTGCCGGCCGCGCCAGACCCGCTCAGGGGCCGGTCCCCACCTGTGGTCGACGTGAATGGCGGGTCGTCCGGCTTGGCAAACACCCAGCCGGTGTGCTCGTCCTTGGGGTCGTCCGGGCGCGTGCGCTGCCAGGTGGGGTGCGTGACCGACAGCCCGATCACGTCTTGCAAGCCCTGCGCTCCCGCTCGTCACAAGCGCTGTCAGACTGCTGGAGAGAACGCAGTCGACTGTGTCAACGCTGGAGTCCAGTTGGCAAGATGAACGCATTTGCACCGAGGTGTGCGAGGCACGCTTCGGGCGCACCTTCAGGTTGCGCACGGCAAGGCAGCGGTTTGCCCAGGGGCACGCGAGCGAGATGTACAAGTGATACCTGCCCGCTGCGCGCGGCACGCGCAAGGGAGCTCAGCAGCAATGGAGTACATACACGTGCTCACACCAGCATGTTTGTTGCAACACGAACATTTGTCTGAGCCGTGCGTGGTGTACCAACTGGCGGGAAGCGGCCGCCCAGCTCAATCCTGTTTCGGAACTGCGACTCCTTGCGCTGCAGCAGCAAACACAGGCCTCCTCAGCGGCTCAGACTGGCAGCTTGCTAGACAGCACTGACCGCCGTATATTTCAACAGTCGTCGTTCGCATGCAGCTTGCCACAGCAATGACCGTCCTCATCAGCGCACCTTAAATGCACCATCAGTGCCCAGCTCCTCCAGCGCAGTCCGCACTTTGCTGCCCTCCATGGTCGTTACAGGCGCAAAGAAGAGCCTCCTCCAAGCGCTGCTTCTGTAGCTGGGTTGGGCAAAGGCTGGTTGCCGGGCGAGTGCAGCGCCTGGAGTGAACGACCGAGCGGACCAGGCTGCACACAAGCTAACGTGTATGCGTGTCAAAGAGCTCCTGCACGCAAGCATGCTCCCATTCCAAGGGGGTTTGTGTATCTCATAATGCTTGCTGGTTGGTTGCAGCATTATGAGATACACATGTCGATGACCTCATTTGGGGGATTGTCCCCTTGCAAGGGGATTGACTCAGAGCATGCAGGCATGCTGTGGTTCCATGCAGCACCAGGAGACTCGGGCGGTGGCCTGCTAACTCAGCGGGCCTAGCCACACTTGCTATGCACCTGCCGAATGGCGTGCTGTGTGGCCTGCATGCGGCTGCACCCTTTGAACAACCGCAGTTGGCTGGTGCACAGATTGTACTTCTGATACATAGGGAGACGTTTGGCCTTGCCCAAGCGTGGCACTCTGTTCATCAGTACATGCATTCTGACATGCCAGGTGACAAGCAGAAACCAAACAGCAAGCAGCAAACATCCCTTGGGGAATGCATTTGAGCAGAGGCATCAGTTGTTCAGTGCCGCACATGCCGATTGGCACACACGGCACTCGGCTCACCCGCGGCGTCAACCAGTCGCGGAGCGCAGGCAGCACCATGTACGCCGGCCTCGCATGCACGCCTGGCTGGGCAAGCAGTAGCAGGCCCACGGGGTGCCAGCCCACGCATGGCTGCGCACAAGCGAGTGCCCAGTACTCCAGCCACCATGTTGATAACGAAACACGGAAGTTAGGCTGTCAGCGCCTGCCGAGACCAGGCCTGACCGCCCACTCCAGCGGCAAACTCGGCCGCGGCGGCACCGGTCGTGACTACGCCGCAGCGACGCCAACGCACGGCGACGGCCTGCCAGTGCGCAGCCTGACGGCGCACACGCGTCACTTCCAGACGGCGGTGACAATCGTGATGAGGAAGATGACGATACTGAGCGTGACGAAAAACACGCCGGTCCACCAGCTCTTGCGCGGCGAGTAGATGAGGCCCACGCGCTTGATGCCCAGCTCACGCGCGCGCGCCAGCAGCGGCGCGCTGACGTCGCCATCGCCGGACGCTGATGCGCCGCCCTGTGGCGCGCCGCCCACTTCGTGACTTACTTGGATTTGGTGCAGGCCACCCGCATGCGCCCAGAGAATCGCCTCAGGCGCAGTGTGGGCGCGCACAGGCGCCCATGCAGCGTTCCCAGCACCGCACAGCACAAGGTGCGCGGCTGCGAGCACCGCTGGGGAGCCTCTGCCGACCCGGGCAAGGCGGGCGGACCTCCAGCGCGGCCAGGTCGGCGGTGGAGGCGGACTCCTTGATGATGGCCGCGTTCACGAGCAGCAGGCCCGGCAGGAAGAAGATCATAAAGGCGGCCGCCGTGCCGCCGACCAGGTGCAGCACGTTGCCCAGGTCCGTCACCTGGCCACCCCCAGGGTTGGGGTAGGGTAAGCAATGGTGCGCGGGCATGAGCGCGCGCGCGGGACCGTGCGCGCGGGCACTGCCTCCTTGGGCAGCGGCCAGCCCGCGCGGCGCGCTCTGTGGGCGCGCTGCAGGCCAAAACCGTGCGTGCGCCCCAAGCGGCTCCTGATGCACGCCCAAGACGGTGCATGCGCCTCAAGCCGCTCATGATGCGGGCCCAGCGCAGGCACAAAGCCGAGCATGCGGCGGCGCTGGACCGCGCGCGCGCGCCCCGCCAGCGCGCGCGCAGCGCCGGCCCGGGCGGGCGCGGCGCGCACCACCATGGCGACGCCGAGCGAGGCGGCCACGAATACGCACGTCTGCGCGACCGAGAACGCGCGCGAGATGGACGTCCAGCCGAACCAGAAGCCCTCCAGGTGCTCGGCCGCCAGGCGCGCCGGGTGGTGGTTGAGCGGGTAGTGGAACGTCACCACCACGCCGATCACGCCGCGCGCGATCTGCGCGCCCCGACCCCGTGAGCACCACGGCAGCTCGCGCAGCGCGGCCCGCGGTGCGGCCTCCGACCCGCCGCGTTGTGCTGCGCGCGACGCGCGGCGCATGCTGCGCTGGGCTGCGCCCGGGTGCAATGCTGCTCGCATGCGGGTTAGGGTTGGGGTGAGGGCCCGCGCGCCTGCATGAGCCAGTCGTCGGGCGGGAAGCTGAGCAGCACGTTGCTCGCGACGGTCGTCGGGAAGGCCAGGTAGCCGGCCAGGCCCACGCACAGGTAGCCCAGCATGATGATCGCCACCGCGCTGATGATCACGCCCAGCATGCCGATCTGCCGCGCGCGCGGGGGCAGTCGCGGCGCTGGCCCTGGCGCATAGGGCGCATAGGGTGAAGGGAGGTCGTAACAGCACCGCAAGCCTGCGCCGCGCCTGCACGGGGGGCTGCCTGCTGGGCAATGGCGCCGACCGCCGCCGCCCCTCTCCCGTATCTTCATGCACGCAGCCCGGGCCGGGCACGTCGGCCACCGAGCCCTTGTGTCAGGCATACAGGCACGCAGGCCCCGCGCGCGGCAGCCGCAAAATGACGAGCTGGGGCGCGCCAGCTTGATCGTGCGCGGCCGCGGCGCGATGGCGGGGCCCAGCGCCCGGTACTCGTCCGGGCGCGTCGGCAGGCCACCCAGGATCTGCTTGGGCCGGTCCTGCAGCTCCCTGCGCGCGCGCAGCGCCTCGGCCGCCTTGTGCGCAGGCCGCCAGCCGCGCGCGGCCATGCACCCCTTGTTGCGCCCCAGCGCACCACTTCTCGCGCCCCGACGCGCGCTGCATCCAAGAGCCCCGCAGGGCCCGCACGACAGCTGCCGCATATGCAGTCCTGATGTGACACGTGGGCGCGCGAAATCAGAGCAGCGCGCAAAACGCTGAACGCCGCCTGTGGGCCCCCGGCTAGTAGTTCGCAAGGCGGGCGTACGGCCCGCCGGGGGGCCGGGGGCGCGCGCGCGCGCACGAGAAGATGGTAACGACATTGGCATGGCAGTTGAAGCCAAATACGATGATCGGGATCGCGAACAGCGAGTCGTAGCGCCAATTAAACGTGTGCACGTCCGACCAGTCAGCGCGCGCCGTCACGATCTGGGCGCTCCGCGCGACCACCGCGCACGCCGTGAACACAAAGCCTAGCACCTGCGTGCCGGCATGCCCGGTTGAGCGCCTTTTTACGTCCCAAGGGAGCGGCGCGCGCGGCTTGCAGGCACACGATCGGGGCTAAAGAGCGGCACGGCGCTGCTTCAGGAAGGAACGTCGGGACGAAATCTGCCAGGCAAGGTGCCGTGAGTGCGTCATATGGTGACAGGTCGCAGGCCGCACACGCGGTCTGCAGCGCCTCTTCGGCAGCCCCATGCCTAGCAACGCCGCTGCTCGGCAGCAATCTAACTTAGGACATCGAGAACATAGCAGAGAGCATCTAACATGCATGACAGGCTCACGCCGGCCCTCCCGGGGCGCCGAGCCGTGCGCGGGGCGCACAGCGGCCGCGCTGACCCACGACAGCGCGCCCAGGTCGCGCGGGAAGCACAGCGGCAGCACGACCACCACGCCCAGCGCCGCGATCACCAGCCGCCTGTCCGCCAGCATGCTGTCGGCGCCTGGCCGGCGGCCGCCCCCCACGCGCCGTCAGGGCGCCCGTCCACTCTCGCGTCAGCACGTACCTCTAGACCGCAGCCAGCACGACACTTGCGCGCAGCGAGTCGCCGTGCGACCCACAACACTAGGAATCCGCACTTTCGCGGCCTCATGTTATTGCACTGCATGGACATGGCTGACCTGTGTACCGAGTCACGAGCAGGCAGGAATGCACGCTCTTAAGGATCCACAGAGGTGCCGCGCTGTCAACAGGCTCTGAAATAATGCACACGCTCTCTGGGGGCGCGCCCGCAGCGAGCTCCAGCAGGGGGCTGAAGGAGTCGCCGATGATGACCAGGTACGCGATGCACGAGCCCCACAGGTACACCACCATGATTATCGACAGCACTGCCCCCGGCACAGCGGGCTCGGACGCGCCGGCGTGCGACAGCTGAGCACCTTGCTTGCAGGCTGTACAGCCCATACTCTGTGCACGCCGTGCTCGAGCGGAGAGGCGCTTGCAGCAAGCGCGCGCGCAGGCAGTGCGGCAGGCAGCGCGGCAGCACGGCGCACAGGCAGCACGGCGGTCCATCCATGGCGGACCATTCAGTTCAGAAGATTGAGACAACCATGCTTACAGCCGACAGCACGTCTATTACTGTTGTTTTTCCAATGTGTACACTCAAAGATGGGAAGCGGAGCGCACGCGCGGACAGCTTGCGGCCGAGCGCCTTGCGCACGAGCACGCTGTACGTGCGCGCGCGGTAGCGCTCCGAGAACTTTGACAGCACGTACAGCGTGAACGCCTCGCACACGCCTAGCGCCACGCACAGCAGGAAGCATCCCACCGCGCCTGCACCCGCCGACACGCACGTCGGCTGCGCCGTCCTCTGCTAGGGCCACGGGCAGGCCGCGCAGCAGGACGAGCACCCCACCCCAGGTCAGCCCGGCGCGCCTGAGAGGCGGAACGCATAGGGCAGCGACAGCACGCCGGCGCCGATCGCCGAGTTGCACAGCGTCAGCACGGACGACATTGGCGACGCGCCGAGCTGCTCGGCCTCCTCCTCCGCCTCTGTCTTGATGTGTATGGTCGCGGTGATGCGGCCGCTGCGCCCCGGCGTCAGAGTCAGCCGGGCCGGCAGCTCCAGCGGGGGCTCGTCGGCCAGGGCATTCTCCTCGGTTTCCGCCGCGGGGGGCACGGGCTTGCGCATGCTGGCTCGCCGCTCGCTCTGTCAGCGCCGCCCCGCCTGACTCACGGCGCGCGTCTGCGGTACCCTCACCACTCACCCGCACGTGCTTGCCACATTTGAGTGCCTCAGGGCTCGCTGAGCCTTGGTGCGTGCGACAGCTGCGTCTGCTGGTTTATATTTTGCCCTGCTCGCAGCACATGCGCGCGGTTGCCAGCCCACGCGACCCCGCTATGGAGACTGCTGCAAGCACTGGGCCATGCCATGCAGTCCGACCTTGTGACGGCATCCAATCTTGTGTTTGGCCAGGGTTGCGTACTCGATTGTACGGTAGCGTCCCAGCAACTCCGAGAGGTCAGTCTGTGATCACTCCTTGCGTTGGATGAGCTCGACAGCGGGGCGATGTCCACCGCTGCCTTTTAGTACACGGTATGTGCGCTTGAGAAAGTGGCGCAGCGCTGAGGCGAGTGCGGCGATCAGGCAAGTATGACTGTCCAGCTGGAGGCATACATAGCTGAGCTCAAGCGCCTGCCAGAGCTGCCCTCCTTCGACCCAGACGTCGAGGACATCGACTCCGCGCAGGACAAAAAGCTACGGTGAGCTAGTGCGTGGCGGCGAGCACTGCGCGCCTCCTGTGCCTCGGCACTTGGCGGCAGAGCCATACACATTGTCCTCACTGCGGAGCCTGGTGGTCTCTTGCTGGGCCAGAGCACAAAGCGCTGCTCGTGGAGCATCGGTGCAGGCCAAGCGCAGCGCAAATGCCAGCTGCTATGCTGTGTTATTGAGCGACAGCGTGATCCAGCACCGTGTGCTCTCCAGGGAGCTCGATGACCTGCAGTCGGGCGCGATCCGCAAGGCCACAGTGGCGCCTGGCGAGGGCGGCGCCTCGCCCGCCGAGGGCGACCTGGTGCGCCCGCGGACCGCCCCCTTGCTGCCGATCGCACGCAGATTGCAACCCACGCCACCCTGCCGTGAGCCTCTCGACGCGCCCACGGCCTGTGCGCGCGACCTGGTCCCCGCAGCGCAGCCAGAGCGGGACCCCGGGCGCGCGCCGGCCGCAGGTCTACGTGCACGTCGCGGTGCGCGAGGGCGAGCGCACGCTGGCGACCACGCGCGCGGACGAGGGCGGGCCCGGCGTGCCGCGCGCGCTCGTGCTGGGCAAGGGCCGCCGCGCGCCGCGCGCCTGGGAGCTCGCGCTGCTGGGTGCCCGCCCGCCCGCACGCGGCAGGGCACACTCCAGTGCTTTGCGTGAGCGCCAGGCAACGCACGTGGACTCTGCAGGAAACCCACAACATCCTCTTCGGCGCACGCGCATGCACCAGGTTGCATGGCATAATTATGCAGGCGCCTGCAGAGCAGGCTGCATCAATGCATGCCTGTAAGCAGAGCAGCGCCCATCCTATCGCGTGCGCTGCGCAGAGATGACGCGCGGCGAGCGCGCCATCGTCCGCGCGCGGCCCGAGTACGGCTACGCGCACCCCAGCTGCGGCCTGCCCGCGCCTGCCGGCGCGACCGCGGACGCGGAGCTCGCGTTCGACCTGCAGCTGCTAACCTGGTGCGCGGGGCCGCCCCGCGCCAGTCTCGCCTCAGGACCGCCGCCTCCGCCGTGCGCGGAAGGGCAGCCGCCGCGGCGTGTTGCATGAGGCATGCAAAGGAGCAGGTGCATGCGTCCATCGGTGCACAGGCCGAGCGACACACCTCGTCAGCTCGGCGCCGCACGCCCACAGAGCCGGGAGCGAGCTTGTGCAGCCGGGAGCCGGCCCGTACAAAGGTCAGCCGCGCCAGGCATGGGCAAGGCCCAGGTAGGGACGGCGAGGCGGCGCGCAGCCGCGCCAGACGTGGACGAGGCCTGGGTGGGGACGGCGGGTCGGCGCGCGCGGCAGGTACCCGGCCGCGGAGGTGCGCGTGGTGGACGAGGCGGGCGACCTGGTCAAGCGCCGCATGGGGCCGGTGGACTCGTGGGAGACGCCGCGCGCGCCCTTCGAGGCGCGCCTGCCTGACACTCCACTCCCTTTTACATGCCTCTCCTCCCCAGGAATGCTACATGACCTGTGTTTGAGGCTAGGGCTTCATGAGCCGCGGTCATGACCTATGGGGTCCTATGGGGCCGCCAACCATGGAGCGGCGTGCCGAGGTCAATGCCGCACTCTGGCGCTCTGGCGCCGAGAGCACACCGGCGCACGATACGGGAATACAAGAGGGAGGAGAAGAAGCAGGGTGGCCGGGCGGCGCGCAGGTGGAGGTGGAGTGCGCGGCGCGCGAGCCCGCGGCCGACGGCCGCCAGGGCGCCGGCGCGCCCTACTGGGCCACGCCGCCCGGGCAGCCCCTGCGCTTCACTGTCGGCGACGGGCAGGTGCGGCCGCCCAGCCTGCCGCCCCCCCTCCGCGCGCCGCGGCCCGCGGGTGCTGCAGCGCTCGGATCCGGGGTGAACACAGATGCACGTCGCCCCTTGCTGTTACTGAGGCCGGTCTGGGCACGGGGTGCTGGTGCAGGTGGTGTCTAAAGGTCGCGGTTCCCCGCCCTCTGGGCTGCCCCGCCCGCCGCGCACGGACGCACCGACTCCCAGCGGCCAGCCAAGCCGCCAGGCGCGCCGCAGGTGCCGCGCGGCGTGGAGGACGCGGTGTGCGCGCTCGCCCGACGCGAGCGCGCCGTGTTCAGCTGCCCGGCTGCGCTCGCCGGCGGCGCGCCGCCCGGCGACGGCGTCGCGAGCGGGGGTGCCGAGGACCGGGGCGCCGGCGCGGGGCCGGGCGGGGAGCAGCCCGGCGATGCGGGCGCCAGCGGGGGGGAGGGCGGGCGCGCGGGCGGGGCGTTCCTGGTGCCGCCGCCGCCGCCCGGAGCCGAGCGTGTGGAGCTGGAGCTGCACCTGCTCAGCATGCTCCAGGCGCGTCAGGGTCAGGGTAGCTCCAGGTCGCCGCGCCCGCTGCGCCCCGACACCCTGCCTCTAATGCGCGTCCCCTGACGTGCTCGGGCGCACGCCCTCACACGCCCTGTCGCGACGCGCGCTCGTGCGCCCCCCGCGCGACGCCCAGCGGCGAGGTGACGCTGCGTGCGGTGCCCTGCGCGTGCGCGCGTGCGTCCGTCTGCATGCACAGCAGCGCGCAGCAGCAGGGGTTGCGCCGCGCCGCCGAGGCCCGGCGCGCGCCGCGCGCGCAGGTGCGCGACATGACCGGCACGGGCGAGGTGACCAAGCGGCGCGTGCGCGAGGGCCGCGGCGAGTTCCCTGCGGACTGCCCCATGGAGGACTGCGCCGTGCGCGTGCACCTGCGCGCGCTGCGCCCCGGCACCGGCCAGGTGCCCGCGCGCCCTGCTGCGCTCCGGGCGCCCACGCCGCCGATGCGCCACGGCCGCCTGCTCGCACACACGCTGCGCCTCCTGCGTACAGCAACCTGCCATAACCCCTAACCCTAACCTAAACACAACATTACCGGCAAGCTGGTCGCCGCGCTCGGCCGCGCCCAAGCGCGGGGCGCGCCGGCGGCAGGTGCTGCTGGACACGCGCGGCGCGGGCGGCGCGGGCGCGCCGGTTGAGTTCGACACGGGCACGGGCGCGGCGCCGGAGGCGGTCGACATGGCAGTGCGGCTCATGACGCCGGGCGAGCTGAGCCTGGTGCGCAGCGCGGGCCGCTTCGCGTACGATGGCCGCGCGGACCGGCCCGAGGCGCGCGCCGCGGCTCCCGCTGCTCGGCCCCCGCCGCGATTGCGGCGCTCCAGGGCGGTGCGGAGACGGAGAGTGTTGCGGCTGTTTTCGAGCACGGCGTGCTGCACCAGGGTGCATAATCACCAGCAAGCCATGCGCACCCAATGCCGGCAAGCAGACACAGCGCGGCGGGCGCCCGCCGGACGGGTGCAGGCGGGCCGGCCGATGGAGCGCGCGCCCGCGGCAGGGCGTGGCGGAAGGCGACGCGGTCGACTTCGAGCTGGAGCTGGTCGGCTTCGACAAGGCGCCCAACTGGGACGCGCTGCCGGGCGACGCCAAGGTGGCGCGCGGGGAGGCGCTGAAGGAGCAGGGCAACCGCCTGTTCAAGCGCGGGCCGCCGCTGGTCAAGCACGCCGCGGCGAAGTGGACCAAGGCCGTGCAGCTGCTGGACCACGCGTTCGACCTCGACACGCCCGAGCAGGTGCACGCGCCGGGGGCGGGCCTGCCGCCCTGCTGCTGCCGGCGCCTGTGCGCACCTCGCGCTTGGCTGCCCTGCCGGGTGCGTGCTTGGCCGCCCGCGCGCGCTGCAGGCTCGCCTGCCCGGCCGCGCCTGCCTGCGGTCGCCCTGGGATGCTGCATGCCTGCGCGTCTGTCATGAGGGAGGCTGGGCGGGGTCTGGGAGGCGGGCGTATTTCCCAGCCTGCAACAGGGCTCGCGGACGGCCAGGGCCACGACAGGGCACTGGCCCGGCAAGCCAGCTGCTGGGCGCCGCCGGCACCACCCGTGCTCTGCAGTGTGAGGGCGCACGGGTCCCGCACGGGTACGCATAAACAACCTACACTTACACCCTAACCACACCTAATCCCCAAATGCTGACCGCAGCGGGCGCGCGAGCGCAGGAGCGCGCGGCGGGCGCGGTGAAGGTGGCGTGCATGCTGAACCTGGCGCTGCTGGAGCAGCGCGCGCAGCGCTTCTCCGAGTGCTTCCGCTGGTGCGACAAGGCGCTGCGGTGCGGCCCCCGCCCCGCCCCTGCGCCCGCGCCCGGCGCCGCCGCCTGCGCCGGCTCAAGCGGCCGGCTCAGGCATGTCCGCGCAGTGCTGCCATGGCCTGCTCGGGCTGTCACGCCCTGTCGTTGCTGCCCTTGGGCCGCTTCGTGCGGGCCCGATGTTGCTGGTGCGGGGGGTCGCGGGTATGCGGGCGTCTCATGGGCAGGCTGCCCCCACCCGGGCCGCTCGTTGTCAGCTGAGCGGGCTGACAGGATGCGGCAGCCGCATCAACTGCGTCGCGGGCGAGAGCGCTGGCGCGTGGCTCCTGCAGTCAGGCAGGGCGCAGCGGCCTCGACGCCCGGCAGCGCGCCCGCCACATGCAGCACACAGCCGGCCGCGCGGCAGTCACGCGCGCGCGGCAAGGCACGCGCCCGCCCGGGCGCAGGGAGGAGGAGGACCACCCCAAGGCGCTGTGGCGCCGCGGCACCACGCACGCGCTGCTGGGCAACTGGGAGGAGGCGGCCGCCGACCTGGTGCGCCCCTGCCTGCATCCACGCGCGTCCCCAGCATTCCCCCATGCATGAGCAGGGGGCCTGCACTAGCAGGCCGGTGAAGGCAGGCGCACAGGGTGAGCGTTGTGAACAGGTCGGTGCCAGCTCTGGGAGCCTGGGAAAGTGAAAGCTGGCGTGTGTTTGGGTCACGCGTGAGGGGTGTAGCGGACAGGTGTATGAGCGGCGGCTGGCCTGCACGGTGATGCCAGTTGTGGCGGTCCTGTACGGGAGGCCGGTGACTGGGAGTGATTAGGTGAAATCCATGACAGTGCACACAACAAGCTGCCAGCGCACTGCAGGCCGCGGCGCGGCGCAGGCGCGCGCGAGGCAGGTGGACCCGAGCACCGCGGCCGAGGTCGAGCGCGAGCTGGGCCGCATGGCCGCGCGCCGCAAGGCCGCCGAGGCCAAGCAGCGCCGCGACCTGAGCAGCTTCCTGGACCGCCGCGCGCCCGCGGCGCCCTAGCTACAAGCGCCTGCGCTTGCGGCCGCGGCGGAGCCTCGCTTCAGGCGCGTCGAGCCGGGACATGAGTCAGCGTGAGCTGGCGCGCGCGACGATGCTGCGGGCCGTTTGAGGCCGAGCATTTATTGCCTGCGCAGCCGGATGCTGCGCCCTCGCGCCTGTGGCGCCCGACCGTGCTCGCAAAGCTCCCGCTCCCACATGAACGGCTACTGCAGAGCTGTGACGTTGGCGAGGAGGGGAACAGTGCGCGGCCCGCCGCGTGACACAGGCAGCAGAACTGGACCTCGACCGGGAGCTTCGCAGCCTTTTCAGCTTTTCATGCGCAGTGCTATCCTCAGCTGCTCTCTGGCGCTTGCAGGGTTGAACGCAGCATGTCAAGCTGGTGGCTGCACCTTGTTATTTGAGCGTGGCAGGTTGCTGTCCGGGCTGATGCTGTACTTCTGTGTGCCTCAAATGTCACAGTGGTTAAAATGTTGAGGCACCCTGCTTCATGCCAAGCCGTGCTTGAAATGCTCTGAACCATGCAGTGGAGGAACATGAAAGAAAACCTCACTATGAAATGAAATGTCCTGCATGACAGCTTGGAAAACAACATGCATCTTTAATAAATGGGTGCTGCCATGTAGTGTTCCCTGTCATGCAGCAAGTGCGGAGCGTGCATTGCATGCTCTCAGCAGCTGGAAGAAGCAAGTGACTCTCACAGTACCCAGAGATGGGATCACAACATGCGTGCACATACTTCAGCATACCCATGTCGGTGCAGGGCCGTGCCTGCTACTCGACGGCCAGTGCGTCGGACTTCAGCTGGCAACCACAGAGACACATGAGGAGAGGGTTATGGCCTACCCTCACCCCAGCCCCTGCCAAGCACAGGCTCTCTGCCTTCGCTGGCAGCCCTGCTAGGGCGCCGGGGCGGCAGCGGGCAGCGGCGGCAGCGCAGCGGCGCCGCTGGGCAGCTGCGGCCTGGCGCCCACGTCGCGCGCCGGCAGGCGCGCCGCCGGTGCGGGCGCGGCCGCGGCCAGGAGCACCACAGCGCCCGTGCCGGCGACCGAGGCGAGCGCGCCGGCGCCCACCGCGTCGACGGCGCCTGCGTGAAAGGCGGCAGGCGTCGGCGCGCGCGCCCCTCGCGCGCGCAGCGGCGTCAGCGCAGGCGCCGCGGCAGGCGCCCGCCTGCGGCGCGCGCGCGGGTCGGCCGCCGCGGCGTCCGCGGCCGCAGGAAAGGTGGCCGCCGGGTCGGAGGACTGGGCCGCCGGGCCGGCCGCCTGCTGCGCGCCCGGTCGCCCCCGGCGCACGTGCGGCACGCCCGTTGGCAGCACGCCAGCGCCCGCCCCGCTCATGCCGCTCGGCTCGCTGGCCCTGCTGCGCGCGGGCGGGTTTGCGTCTGCAGAGTTTCGGCATTGCGGCCGCTGACATGACCCTGCCAAGGCATGTTCATGACATGATGCATGCGCTGTGCATGCCATTGATGCCATGGCATGTTCAAAACGGCTGCATGACATGTCGCGTTCACGCGCGAGCGCCGCCTTGGGGATGGAGGACCCGCACGAGAGCTGCATGCGCACGGCAGGCGCGCAGACAGGGACAGGACGGGCCGGCAGGCAGCGGCGCCACGCACGCTGGGTCCTGGCTGCTAGCCGCCTGCAGCGACCCACTCGCGCCGAGCGCTGCCGCATCCGGCAGCTGCGTCTGCGCCGCCAGGCCGGCCAGCTGGCCGCCGCCCGGCACCGCGCCGTCGGCCGGGCGCAGGGGCCCGGCGGCCGGCTGGCCGGTGCCCGAGATGGGCAGCGATGCTCCTGAATTCCGGCGCGCCCCAGGGTTCTGCGCCGTCGGGAAGCTTGCCAGAGCGGGCGCCGCCGCGAGCGCCCCGCCCGCGTCGCCCGCGCCGAGGGACGCCGCGCGCGGCTGCCGCGGGAAGACGACGCCGCTGCAGCGGCCGTCCGCGCGCGCGGCAAAGCGCAACGGCACGTCCGTGTCGTCCGGCGGCGCCTTGGGGTGCTGCAGCCTGCGCGCGCCGCCTGGGCGCTGTGGCCACCGTGTCGCAGCGCGCCGGCCCGCCTGCGGGAGCGCGGGTGCGGTCTGCGGAGGAAGGGGCGGGCGGCACACACATGCACGCCTCGCGCCACGGCGTTCACGCCTCGAGGGTGGTTGACGCACACACATGTCGAAACGCGAGCCGGGCTTCCGGCGCGGGGCGCGCTCATAAACGAGCCCCGCAGCGGCTGCAGGCCCGGGCCGCACCCGCTGGCGACCCACAGGTAGTAGCGCTCGGTGCGGTTAAGCCCGGACACGGCGGCCTCGCACAGGCCGCGGCTGGCGGTCTGTTGCGTGCACAGCGAGCCTGCGACCGCGGCCGGCACGCGCGGCCCGAACCCCGAGCGCGCCCACGTGATCGTGCCGCGCGTGCCGGTGATCAGCGCCACCAGATCCAGCGCCGCGCCTGGCCCCGCGCGCAGCTGGCCTGCGCCCGGGCGGCGCGCGGCGCGTTAGGAGGGGGCCGGGAGGCTTCCCCCGGCGCTGGCCACGGGCGCTTGAGCGCGCCTGCGCACGAAGCCTGCTCGTCCGCAGCCGGGCCGCCGCAGGCAAGCTTGCGAAACATCCGTGGCAGTCTGCAGCAGGCTACCAGACCTGGGTGAAGCCCTGACTAGACAGGCGCCTGCTGGAGCACACGCGGCGTCCGGGCGCGCGCTATCCCTATGGCCCTGACATGCGGGACTCAATTGTGCGCGCCGCACCCATGAGCTGGTAGCGGATGCACTCGGCGTTGGTGATGACGGCCACGAGCTGCACGTCGCCGGCGGACAGCCGCGTAAAGTCGAACATGAACTGCCGCGCCCACGCCGCCGGTCAGGCGCACGCGCAGGGCGATGCCCTCGCTGCAGGTCAGCGCCAGCCCGCACACGCGCACGGTCCCAACAGGCCACTGCTGCCGCGCAAAGCGCTGTTGTCGACCGCGGGGGACAGCGGGGCATGTGGGCGCACGGGCGTGGCGCCCGGCGCGGCGGGCGCGGCGAGCGGCGCGGCCGCGGGCGCCTGCACCCTCCGGTAGTGTCCGCGCGCGTCCGTGTCGGCGCGGCTGCCGCCGAGTGCGCACGCTGCGGGCGTGCGCGCGCGCTCGTTAGGGCGCTGGCGCTTGTCAGGGCGCTGGGGGCCGTGCGCCGGCGGGTGCCCGCCGGCGGCGCGCACCCGGCGACGTCGCGGAATAGGTGGCAAACTGGTAGAGCACGTCTGTGGGTGCGCCGCTGCCCGTGTTGGCCAGCAGCAGCACGTAGTACTGCGCGGGCGTCACGCGCACGGTCGCATTGCCGCTCAGCCGGCTCGCAAAATCCGAGCCCGGCACGCGCACGGCGGCCATGATGTCGAAGGTGCCCCTGCGCGCGCTGCGGCCCGTGAATGCGCTGCCGCGCACCGGCTGCCGACAGCCTAGCCGGTAAACTAGCTAGTTTACCCGTCGCCACAGTGGTGGGCCCTGGCTGCGCGCTCAAGCCGGCGCGCAGCCAGGGCCCTTGTGGCAGCGAGTGAAAGAGCAGGATGTCTGGTGGCGCCACTTTATACCAAGGACTGCCGACTGCGGTGCAGCGAACCTGTTGGATACGAGGTTGACAAAGCTGTCGTAGGTCGTCACGAAAGCGGTGATGGGCGCCGCGGCCGCGAACGCAAAGTAGATGCACGACGCGCCGGACGCGACCGGCGAGGTGGTCACGCTGGACGCGTTGAGCGTCGTCTCAAACCCGCGCTCCTCCTCGGCGACGCTCAGCGTGACGTTGCGACGGGACACGCTGACCGACAGGCTGCCCGTCTGCGCGGCGCCGGCAGCGACTCAGGCGGGCGCGTCGCTGGAGCGCCAGCGCCGCGGCGCCGCAGGTGGAGGACCTCTGGTTGGGAGTGTCGAGCGGGCATAAGGCGCGCAAGGAGGCAGCTGCGGGGCCGGACGGCGGGGCGCGCGGCGGGCAGCGCAGCGTGTGCTGGGAGTCGGCACAGGAGCCGCGCGGGGGCCGCGGCCGCGCGGGCCGGCTGCTGCTGCCTCTGTAGCCAGCGCGCGGCCGGTGGCCGGGTTTGGCGATGGGCACGCACCACCAGGAACCCGCCATCCTTGGTGGCGTTCAGCACCGCGCTCGTGATCGCGTCGTGCGCCGATACGCTGGCGCCTGTGGCCAGCTGCTGCTCCTGCAGCAACCGCCGGGTGCTGTCGCCACCGTTCGTGTGCAGCTGCCAGTCGGCCGTGCCAAGTGTGCCGGACGCGGTTGCAGCAGCCTGCCATGCGCAGGCCAGCGCCACACACAGCAGCGCCGCGGCAGCCATTGTGCGCATTGGCGCACGTACGCACCCAAAACCCGCGCTATGCGGACTTCCCGAGCTGCTTCACGGCTATTCATCTCGGAGCAACGGCCTGAGGGCTAGCTTAGGTCTGAGTTGGTTGGGGCCTCGACTCAAAAGTGCACTCAAAACGAGCTGTCCCATGAGCACACAGCAACCCATGCTCGGAGAAGTCCATCTACGAGCCAATTGTCCGCAGCTCCTGCCCAATAGCTAAGCTGGCACGCTGGGCTGTGGTCAGGGCCTGAGCCTCACTCGGTGTACAGCGCGACCTCGTTGTCCTCCGAAAACGACACCCGCTTCTTTAGGCGCCGACCCAGCACTTCCAGGTCGCCGGCTGCGCCGCCCGGCGCGATCGCGCTCTTGAGGCTGCCGGCGCCGTTCAGGCTGCCCGACGGGCTCTTGAGGCTGCCGCCGCTGAAGCTGCTCAGGATGCGCACGCCGGCCGCGCCCGCGCCCGCGCCCCCGTAGCGCCCGGGCTCTGGCACGCTGCTCATCGGCAGGAACGCGTCGAGGCCCTGCGCTTCGACGCCCACGCCGCCGCCGCTGCCGGGCCCGCCCGGCGCGCCCGCGCCCGGCTTCTCACCCGCGGCCGCGGTCGACGCGGCGCGCCACTCAGCCAGCAGGTCGCGCACGGTCGAGCCGACCGGGCTGCCGCCGGCCTGCCCTGCTGGCGCGGGCGTGCGTGGCCCCTCCGCCTGCCCCGGTTCGGGGCCCTGCGGGGCGGGCGACGGCTCCCCTGCCGGCCCGGCCGGCCGGTGCGCGCCCGGCCCCGGCGTTCGCGAATCCGCGCCCGCGTCCCCGATGCCGCCGCCGCGTGAGCCGCCGCCGCCGCCGCCGCCGCCGTCCGCAAGCGCGGCCGCGCCCGCCGTAGCGCCCGGCGGCGGGGCCGCGGCGCCGCCGGGCGGCGGCAGCGGCGCGCTCTGCACCGCCTCAAAGCCGCGCGGCCTGGCCGGGGTGCGCCCGGGCGACCCGGGCTCCCGCAAGCCCTGCCCGGCCGGCGACGCGGGCCCGGGCTCCCCCCCGTTGACGCCCTGCGCGGCTGCGCGCCGCGGGGAGGGCGCAGCAGGGCTGCGGGGGGACTGCAAACGCGGCGACTCGGAGCCCTCAGCCCGCTTCGCCGGGCTGAGGCTGCGCAGCAGGCTGCGCGGCGCCTGCAGCGCGGCGGCCGCCTCGGGCGCCTCCGCCAGCGCCGCGCGCAGCCCGCGCAGGCGCCCTGCCGCGCGCGGGCGCGTCGGCGACAGGGCGGGGTGCACGACCTTGACGGCTTTTAGCAGCTGGCAAACACGAACCTGAGACCATGTGGTCCAGCCTGGTACCGGCAATGGTAGCAGGACCCTGCATCCCTGCTGGAGGTCTGTGCGAGCTCTAACTGGCACTCTGGGTGTCCGCCTGTCCCACATGCAGCGCGCGGGGACGCGCGGGGCGCGCCGGACGCAAAGCGCACGAGCTGGCGCACGATCGCGTAGCGCGGCATGCCCGGGAACATCGCCGCCAGCAGCACCTCGAACGCGCGCAGCGACGTCGCCGCGATCACCGACAGGATCACAGACACATGCAGCTGCGCGCGCGCGCGCGCGCCGGCGTTAGCGGATGGGCGCGGCGAGCGGGCTCGCGTGCCTGACCCATGAGCGCGGGCGCTTGCATGCGGCCACGAACGAGCGCACGTGTGGCTCTTCGCGTTACGCGCCCCACTCGGTGAGTGCGCTAGGGTGGCTGTACCCGTCACCCATGCACTGCCTGCTGGTCTGCACGCGCAGTATCCGACAAGGGCGTGTGCGGCATGGGAGGGATGCTGCCAGGCGCATCAGCAAGCGCGACCTCCTGCCCAGCAAAGCGCACGAGGCAGCGGCCTACGCGCCAGCCAGGGCGCGGGTGCGCACCGTCAGGTGGCTGCGCACGAAGGGCACACGCACGCTCTGCCCCAGGCGCATCGACTCGTCCCACGAGTGGTGCACGATCTCAAACTTCTGCAGGCACAGCTGCTGCTGCGCGAGGCCGATCGTGTCCGCCTCCAGCGGCTGCGCGCGGCCCGCCCGGGTCAGGTAAGCGCATGAGCAGATGTGAGGGTTAGGGTCCCTTGTCAGGCACTGCGTTCTTCTGCCGCGTCAGCAGCCACAGCTGCGCCTGTGCTGATGCGGCAAAATTTCGGCCTCGGCGGCTGCCCTCGTGCGCCGCGGAGCGGCGCGGCAAGCGGAGCGCGCCGCAGACGTGCTTCCTCCAGCCTGGCAGGCTGCTCAGCGGCCAGGTGGACACGGGTACGGGTGCCGTTGGGGCCGACAGAGGCCAGTGTCAGCGCAACGCCGGGCCCCCCGGCCCCTGTGCTGCTGCGGGCGAGGGGCGCACCAGCATGGCGAAGCGCAGCTGCGCGCCCTTGAGCTGGTCCACGGCGGCGCTGGTCGCGTCGTCCAGCGCCTTGATCTTCAGCGCCAGCGCCTGCGCGAGCGCGTGCCGCCGCTCAGCCTCAGCCGGCGTGCGGCGCCCGGCGGCGGCCAACGCAGCACCGGCGCCTCGCGGCCGTCCAGTCGGCACCCGCTTGCGGGCGGCGTCTGTATTGAACAAACGGGCCGTCCGCGTGCCACCCTGACAACAGGCGGGCAAGTATGTTGACGGCCATGGGTGCTCGGCGGAGCTGGTGCATGCAAATGCCAGCGCAGTGCTGGCCGCTTGCATGAGCCTCAGCTGCAAAGGCGCTCCGCTTGAGAGCGTGGCCGCCCGCCGCTCCTCACGCTGCCAGGCGGGGCGGCGGAGCGCCGCCGCAAGCGGGTGGGAGGCGGGCTCCCGGCCCGCACCGTCTCGAGCGCATTCAGCTCCAGCAGCATGGTGGCGAGGTGCACCGAGTCGGACACCCAGAGCGCCGCGGCGATGCCAAAGTAGGCAGCGACTGCGGCCGCGCGCGCCCCCCGCACGCCGCTGCCTGCGCGCCATGAAACGCGCGGCTCAGACCTGCTTGGCCATGCAGCGGCGGCCTGTTGACCTCGCTCGCTGCTTGGCAGCAACGGCAGCGCGCTGCGCCTTGGGCCCCAGTCCCTTCACGCGTATTCACTTCAAGACTCCGCTTGCACAACGGGAGGCGGCCAGCGGGGCGGCGCACGGGAGGGCACGCGGCGCTCGGGCTCGTCCTCCATCTTGAACTCTGCGCCGCCCCGCCCAGCCCGCCGCTCAGCGCATGGGGTATCACGGACGGATCGCGCCCGGTCCCGTCCTTGCCTCCGCGTCTGTGCACACGAGGGCGGCTGCACAGCAGACAATGCGCGCGGCCGGCCCGGAGCGCCCTGGCGGGGAGCGAGGGCGCACCAACGACGTCACCCACCTCGCCGACCGGCGTGCGCGACTGGATCCAGTCGAACAGCGCCCCCATGCCGCGCTGCCAGCGCGCCAGGCTGGCGTCGGTCTCGCTGTACAGGCGCGGGGCGACGCCCTGCGTGCAGCGACACCCTCTTGCGCAGGCGCGGCGCCGAGCAGGTGAGGCTGGTGGCCAGCGCATACACAGGTCTGCCTGAGCTGCTGCCTCACATGCACCCGCAACGCGAGCGTCACGCAGGGGCGCAGCCACATGCGCAGCCGCACGCAGCGCCGCGGCCAGCCGCCACGCAAGCCGGCGCGGGCCCGGGACACAGGCAGTGGCGCTGCAGGGGCGCCGCGCGGCCATCCGCGCACCGTGCCCGGCATATGGATGGGGTGGCGCTCGCCAAAGGACAGGGCGTCGCCAATGGCAATGTCGATGTTGCTGATGCTCGTGGTCAGCCGGACCTGCGCGCCCGGCCAGCAGCCGTCGCTGCAGCCGACAGGCCGTCCAAGCAACGCCGCCCGGTCGCGGCCGGCCCCAGCTGCCGCTCAGCGGGCGGCCGCCGCGGACCTTCGGAGGCCTCGCGGCGGGTCTGGCGCACAAAGCTGTTCCAAGGGCGGGCACGGGCGCGGGCCGGGTGCGCAGCGCACCTTGTGCGCGAGCAGCGCGGGCAGCAGGGCGGCCGCGACCAAGCTCGCCCACCACGCGCACCGCCGCAGGTTCCATGCGCGGCGCGGCGCGGCGCCCCTGGCCCCGCACACGCTGTGCGTGAGGGCGTGCTTGGGCGGCGGTGCAGCGGCGGCGCGGGGCGGGGAGTCCGGCCGAGCCCGCACTTTTGCTGCAGGCCCAGCGCCGGCCAGAGCAGCCACAGCACGCCCGCGCACGCGGCCGTCCACAGCAGCCTGTGCACGCTCAGGCTCGTTGGCGGCCGCGCCGAGCTCATGCGCGAGCAGTACAGTCAGCAAGCACCTAGGCAGTCTTGCGACGCAATCGAGTGTGCTATGCCACGGTGCGCGCGCAGCAGGTGAGAGCGCACGGGAGCAAACGTCTGCTCCCTTCTGGCGGGTTTGGCACTGACCCGCCCTGGGTGCTCATCCACGGCAGCTCCATCCCTGTCACGTCCCTACTGGACCATCGACGCGTGCCGCAGGCGCCGCAGCTCCGGCACTGCCGCAGCGCCGCAGAGTCTGCAGGCGCGCGCACACGAGCAGGCACCTGGATGGGCTGCCGATCAGGATGCAGGGCAGTTGGCAGCTCACGAAGCTGACCTGAGAGACAGAGGAGGAAAAGGGGGTGCATGTCCTGAATCATATTTTCAGGGTTTATTTAGGGTTTAGTAGGGTTAAAGCTTCAGCAGCTCGTCGCAGCTCCCGCCTGTGGGCGGACTCTGGAGGGCGCCTGGCCCGATCGCCAGCGAGGACGGTGTGTCCGCAGCCTGCGCCTTTGACGAGGCAGCCGCAGTGCCGCACCGAGGCGGTATCGCGGGCATAGTCTGACCTCGGGCAGCGTCCAGGCGCGCCTGCTCCCCGTCCGGCAGCCTGTCGCCTGGCTCTAGCGGCGGGCGGTCCAGGTCGCGTAGGTGGCACGTCGGGATGCTTCCCGGGCAAACCCTTGGCTAGATGCCTGCTGTGCTTGCGGCTGTGGCGCGCGCGCCGCGCGACCCCGGCGTGCCTGCCTGCGGCCGGGCTGGCGGCCGGGAGCGTCAGCCGGGGCAGCTGTCGCCGGCCTGTTTTGCGCTCGCGGCTGGCGAGCATGAACTATCTGTCGCTAGTTGTCAGCTGGCGCCGCGGCGCGCCGCGGCGCTGACAGCGGCGCCGCGGCGCCGTCGCGCCGGGCGACGCACGCCGTGCCGCGCCGCGTGGACATAGTACGGGAGGCCAAGCACGCGGCGGCGCGCGCATGATGGCAGGATCTGGGTCGGGCGCGAGCGCGGCGCGCCGCCGGGGCGGCCAGAGGCAGGCAATGCGGCTGACGGCGCGGCGTGCGCGCGCGCAGGGCGGCCCCCGCGCGCAGCATGTCCGACCCCAGCACCTCCACCGGCGACGGCGACACAGGGTGGACGCCGGAGGAGGGAACCGCCTTCTTCCGCGCGTACGCCAAGCACGGCCCCAAGTGGGAGGCCGTGGCGGCGGAGGTGGGCACCAAGGACGCGGACGCCTGCGAGGCGCTCTTCTTGGCGCACACGTCCTACCTGTCGCTGCCGCAGCAGTACCAGCACGAGGTCGCCTTCGTGGCCATGGTCAGCGACCACGCCAAGATCCACTCGGCGCAGCCCGCCGAGTCGGACGACACGGTGAGCGAGGACGCCACGCGCGGCGGCGGCGGCGCGTCCCCGCCGCGCTTCGCCAAGGCGCGCCGCACGCCGCGCGCCGCCTCGGCCGGCCGCGGCGGCGGCGCGCCGTCCGGCACGCCGGCGCGCAGCCCGGCCGCCATGCTCTCGCCCGGCGCCGGCCGCCGGCGCGCGCCGCCGGCGCCCGCGCCGCCCGCGCCCGAGCTGGCGGTGCCGGCCGCGTGGGGCGGCCGCGGCAAGCGCGGCGCCGCTGTGCCCGCCGCCTCGCCCGAGACCAGCGCGCTCAAGCGCAAGCGCGCGCAGGCGCGCCCCCGGGTGCCCTGGGGGCAGCGTGGGTCGCCTTGCGGGGGAGCGCTGCAGAGGCTGTTGTGCGGCGCGCGGGAACCAGACGCGCGTATCAGCAGCACTCTGCATGATGTCAAGTAACGCATTGAAATCAGATATAGGTGCGACCTTGGTCACCGCAGCGCTGGCTGACGCGCGCGCGCCGCGGCAGGCGCGCCTGCAATTTGGCGACGAGCCCGCGCCCGTGCCCGTGCCCGCGCCCGCGCTGCGCCGCGGCCTGCGCAACCTGGACGAGGGCGACGCGGACGGCGCCGACGCGCTGCTGTCGCTGGCCGCGCTCGCGTCCGGCGCCGCGGCGGCCGCCGCGTCCGGCGCCGCTGCGGCCGCGCCGCGCCGGCGCGCGCCCTCGCCCGCCAAGCCGCCGGCCGCGCCGCCGCGCCGGCCGCGCTCGCCGCCCGAGCCGCGTGTCAAGCGCGCGCGGCCGGAGCCGCCGCCGCCGGCGTCGCCGCCGGCCGCGGCCGCGCCCAGCGCCGGCAGCGAGGACAAGCAGCCGGAGCGCGAGCCGGAGCCGGTGCTGACCTCGCCGGGCGGGCGGCCGCGGCGGCGCCGCGTGGAGCCGCAGGCGCTGCGCGACATGCACCGCGACGCCGAGGACGAGGAGCCGCCGGCGGCGGCGCCGGCGCGCGGCGAGCGCTCGCCCGGCGAGCGCCACAACGGCCGCAGCGGCAGCG
>JAABUJ010000119.1_pt1 | contig 174804 bp, 175 predicted proteins | sample 5559131 | NCBI WGS metagenome assembly JAABUJ01 (sample SAMN10711875, study PRJNA513366) | rock metagenome | isolation source: Antarctica rocks | place: Antarctica: Victoria Land, Mt New Zealand nord | collected 2016-01-07
AACGCCCGCGCTCGTTGCACGTCGCGGTGCTTCGCGGTCTGTGACCGAGAGAGCTTCTCAAGCACTTCTCGCTGACCTTCAGCCAGCGGCATAGCAGCAGTAGCACAGCGCATAAACCACCCTACCACAAATCCCACTTATTTACAAGACACTACACTAGCGCGGCGCTACAAGCGGATGAAGGGACTCGAACCCTCGACCTTCTGCATGGCAAGCGAGACCAGGAGCCGCCGCCCACCGGGCCGAAACCCGCATGAAACCGCGTAGTAGCAGGCGATTCACCCGCTCAGAGCGGGTCGGCCGATAGGCGTCGATTCGGCCGGATTTGGCCCGATTTGGGCACCATTGGGCACTAGAACTGCCCCCATTGGGCACTGGCTCTAGTTTCCGGCCTCTTGCTGCGGATGAATGCCCGAGCGCCTCGGGAGACACACGCCCCGCCCCTACGTCCGCGCTGTCGCCGGCAGGATGACGGCACCCGCAGCGAGCAGCAGCCGGCGCACCCTGCGCCGGTCGGCCGCTTCGAGGGCCGCGTCGTGGTGCGACTGGCAGTAGACGCGGCGCGAGGATTCTCGCCCCGTCAAGTGGGCGGTGTTGGCGAGGCTGAGGTCGCAGCCCGGGCACGCGCAAGTCCGGTTGAGGAAGCACGCGAGGAGGTGTACGGCGACCGCAAGCTCCGGGGCCCTCGGCCAGCGTGTCCGAGCGCCCGGCGGGAGCGGGTCCGGTGGCACCAGCGAAACGACACACGGGCCTAGGTTCATTAGTTCGAACTTGACGAGGTCCCACCGCTCGTCGTCGTCGTCGAGGTCGGGGTGCGTGCGCCGCAAGCATTCGAGGAGCCGGCCCGCTTCGGCGATGAGCGTCTCGATCGTTGCGCGGGCCTCGCGCTCGACTGGTACAAGCCGGGCGGCAGCGGCTCGCGCGGTGACCTTGTCGCGCGTGTAGGAAACGACCTCTCGTCGCGCCCTGGGCGAGTTGCTGAAGCAACGCGCGACGGCTCCCGCGATCGCGTTGGAACCATGCAGAGCCTTCTCCACCGGCTGCCACTTCCCGCGGTCAAAGTCACGCACCACGGCGGCAACCTCAGGGGAGTAGCTGGTCGGGGAATAGCTGGTCGTTTTGTCCCCGCCTCCGGGGCCACCATGTTTGGTGTGGGCCATCGAGGCACATTGAACCCCACCCGGGGGACACCACCGGGCCACTTGAGGCGAGCCAGGCTGCTCGCCGGCATGCGCCAGGCCGACGTCGCCGAGCGGGCGCAGGTCTCTCGCAAGACGATCGGGCGGCTGGAGGCGGGCCTCCATCGCCCGACACGGCGAACCGCCGTTCAGGTGGCCCGCGCCCTCGGCCACGACGACCCGCGGGTGATCTTCCCTGAGCTGCTCGAGGAGTTCACCCCGTGAGCGCCGCGGATGGCGCCCTGGTGATCCCGCGCGCCCGCATCCGCTTGCGCAATGGGGGGCGACTGGTCGCGACCGACGTTCGCGTTGAAGGGCCGTGGATCACGCTCACCGGGGCGCCCGAGGGCAAGCCGGTGCGGCGCCGCATCTACAGCGCTGAGAGCGTGCTCGAGGTACGCGAGCTGCTGCCAGGGGAGGAGCGGTGAGCGGCGTCGAGGGCCACAGCGGGCTCGTCGTGTCCACCGCGGACCTGTCCCGGGCCCGGCCGCCACGATGGGCATGGCAAGACCGGATCGTCCTCGGGAGCCTGAACCTGCTCCTCGGAAACGAGGGCGTCGGCAAGGGCGTCACCGTCGCCTGGCTGATCGCCCAGCTTACGCGCGGCACGCTGCCGGGCGACCTCTACCGCCAGCCGGTCAGCGTCGTCATCCTCGGCGACGAGGACAGCTTCGATGATGTGTGGGCCCCACGCCTGCACGCCGCCGGCGCCGAGCTCGGCCGCGTCCTCGACGTCACCCGCCCGGACGGCGGATACGTGGATATCGGCCAGGACCGCGAGCAGCTCGCGACGATCGTCGCCGAGCACGGCGCGCGGCTGGTCTACGCCGACGCGCTGCTCGACAACCTCGGCACGGCGGTGGACGACTGGCGCGCCAAGCAGGTCCGCGACTCCCTCCAACCTCTGCGGCGCCTCGCCCGTGACCTCGACGTCGCAGTCCTGGGCGCGCTGCACCCCAACAAGCGGGCCGACAGCTTCCGGCAGCTCGTCAGCGGCTCATCGGCGTTCAACGCAGTCAGCCGGTCGAGTCTCTACCTCGCCGAACACCCCGACGACGAAAGCTGCCGAGTCCTGGCGCGCGGCAAGGGCAACCTCAGCCCGACGCCCGAGGCCCTCGAGCTGCGGATCGTCGGTCACCGCTTCACCGCCAACGGCGTCGAGTTCAACGTGCCCAGGGCCGTCGACTTCACCGGCAGCGCGCTGACCGTCGACGACCTGCTCGACACGAGCAAGCGCGCGGAGCGCTCCCAGGTCGCCGACGCGGCCGACCTCATCGCTGCGACGCTGCCTCGCGATGGTCAGTGGCACCCGGCCAAGCCACTGTTCGCGGCCTGCGCACAGGAAGGCATCGAGGATCGGACCGTCAAGCGCGCCAAGCAACGCCTCGGCCTCGCGCATCGGCGCGCAAGCGGTTTCCCCGCCGCCGTCGAGTGGCGTTGGCCCACACAGGACACAGAGGACACTCGGGACAGGCAGGATCTCACTGTCCCCAGTGCCACACAGGACAGCGCTAGTAACAAGATTAGTGTCCCCACTGTCCTCAGTGTCCCCAGTGGCACACAGGACACTGAGGACACACAGGACAGCGCAAACGCTAGTCCTGAGCGGTCCTCACTGCCCACCGAGGACAGCGCCAACGCGAGTCGGGAGCGACTCCTTACCAGCCCGAACGGCCACTACCCCGACGCTGACGCCGAGCTAGAGCGCATCGCCGCGAAGTGGGGGCACGCGTGACCCTCGACGCCGCCACCGTGGACGCCATCGCCCGCCGCGTCGTCGAACTGCTGACCGCCGACCGCGGCGACGATCCCGCGCTGATCGACGCCGCCACCGTCGCACGCCACTTCGGCTGCAGCCGCGCCTACGTCTACGACCACGCCGGCCAGCTCGGCGCGATCCGTCTCGGCACCGGCACGCGACCACGCCTGCGCTTTGCCCCCGAGCGCGTCGCCCAGGCGCTGGCCGCCGGCCGCCAGGCCGAGCCCGAGCCGCAACCGGTCACGCCCAGGCCACGACAAGCACGGCAACGTGATGGCTTCACCCCAAGCGGCGCCCCGCTGCTTGAGATCCGAGGCGCAGCATGAGGCGGCAAGCCACGGGCCGCCCCTGCCTGGGCTGCGGCCGACTCATCCGCCACGGCAGCCGCTGCCACGAGTGCACGATCCCCCGGCCGTTCAACACCGCCTCCTGGCGTGAGACCCGCCGCTCCGTCCTCGCCCGCGACGGGTACCGCTGCGGGCGCTGTGGGGCCTACGCCGACCACGTTGACCATCGCCATCCGGTCTCCCGAGGCGGCAGCTCCGCTGAGGCAAACCTCCAAGCCCTCTGCGAGCGCTGCAACTGCTCCAAGCGGGACGGTGCCCGATGACCCTTCGCGCCCTACCGGCCGCGAGCCCACACGTCGCCCCCCGAGCCCACGCGACGGCCGCAGACGCCAGCCGCGCACTCAGGGCGCCACTGCTCTCGGGGGGGCCAAGAAATCGCTGGCGCGACGGCTGGCGCCGATGCTCCCAGGCGACGGCGCGCGCCGACTTTCAAATCGGGGGGCCGATGAATGCGTTCTAGGTTCGAGCAGGTCGCCGGTCAGCTTGTGGGCGCCGTGCGCGCTGGAGCGACGCTGGACGCCGCCGCGGCGCAGGCGAGCGTCAGCGTGCACACCGCGAGGGATTGGGCGCGTAAGGGCCGCGGAGAGCCCGAGGGGCGCTATGGGCGGTTCGCGGCCGACCTGGCCGCTGCGCGTGAGCGCCCGGCTTGTCTTGAGTCCTCGGAGATGGACTGGGCCGAGTTCGAGTCCCACCTGGCCAAGGCGGTGCGCGCCGGCAGCGTGCAAGCGATGAGGGTGTACGCGTCGCTGCACCGTCCGGACGGCGTGGCTGAGGTTGAGGGTGACGAGTTCGCCCGCTTCGATGAGTTGGCGACCAGGAGGCGGGTCCGTGGCGCCGCTTGATGACTTCGCCGACTTCTGCCGGCAGCTCACGCTGGACAATGGCCGGCGGATGGAGCTGGAGCCGTTTCAGCGGACGATGCTGGGCGACTACTTCGCGGGGGCGCGGGAGACGTTGATCATGCTCCCGAAGGGGTGCTCAAAGACGACGTCGTTGGGCGCCTTGGCGCTGTTTGAGCTATGCACGCGGGCCGACGCTGAGATCGTGATCGCCGCGGCCGCTCGTGACCAGGCCGCGATCATGCTCCGTCAGGCGGCGGGGTTTGTGCGGCGCTCCCCGGCGCTGCAGGCGCGCCTGACGGTCAAGCAGCGCGAGGTCGCTCACCGCCAGCTCGGCGGGCGCGTTCGCATCCTCGCCAGCGACGTCGACACGGCGGACGGTCTGATCGTCGACCTGGCGTTGGTCGATGAGCTTCACCGCCACCACTCGCCCGAGCTCTACGCCGTCCTGCGCGACGGGTTAGGCAAGCGCAACGGGCGGATGGTGACCATCTCGACGGCCGGGTGGGATCGTGACAGCCCGTTGTGGAAGGCCCGCCAGTCGGCATTGGAGCGCGGCGCTGTGCGTGACGGGGCATACCTGCGCGGCGGTCACCCCGATGGGTCATTCGCTCTGCATGAGTGGTCGCTGGTGGACGGGCGCGATGACCCGGATGACCTGGCCGTCGTCAAGCAGGCCAATCCCCTGTCGACGGTGACGATCGAGGACCTGCGGGCCCGGCATGAGTCGCCGACGACGACCCGCGGGGAGTGGCTGCGGTTCGCGTGCAACATCTGGACCGAGGGTGAGGATGAGTGGCTGCCGGCGGACGCGTGGGAGGCGTGCGAGGACCCCGACGCGGAGATTCCCGCCCAGGCGGAGGTGGTCCTCGGCGTCGACGTCGCGACGAAGCGCGATACGTCGGCGGTTGTGCGGTTGTGGCGCCGGCCGGATGGCCGCGTGGTCGTCGAGGCCGAGGTCTATGCGCCCCGTGGGGACGGCACGGCGCTTGACCTGTCACTGGTGGAGGCGGCGATCCGCCGCAACGCCGACCGCTACGACGTGCGCACCGCGGTCTATGACCGCTGGGCGTTTGAGCGCTCCGCGCAGGAGCTGGCCGACTTCGGGTTGAACATGATCGAGCTGCCGCAGTCCGCGGAGCGGCTGACCGTCGCCAGCCAGGACCTGTACACGGCGATCGTCAGCGGTGAGCTGGCTCACAACGGCGACCCGACCCTCGCCGCGCACGTCCGCGCCGGCGCGGTCAAGCAGCACGAGCGAGGGTGGCGGCTGGTGAAGGGCAAATCGCGCCGGCCCATTGATGCGCTGATCGCCCTCGCCCTCGCCTACTCCCAGCTCGGCGCCGAGCCGACATTCGACGGGCCGTTGCTCGAAGTGTTCGGATGAACCACAACCTTCCGCGAAGTGACACAACCACAACCAAGAGGAGAAGTGAAAGAGATGGCGATGACACACGCTGAGCGACACACGCTGCTGATCGGGGCTTTGAAGGCCGCCGGTCATGACCAGGCCGCGAAGGTCGCCGAGGCGATCCTGCCGCCGACGCCGGACCCCGCGGCGGACACGCCGGACACGGCGGACCCCAACGCCAAGCCGGAGCTGACCGTCAAGCAGATCGAGGCGATGAGCCCGACCGAGGTCATCGAGCGCCAGGACGAGATCGAGAAGTTCTTGCGGTCGCAGTACAGGCGGGGGGACCCGGTGGGGTCGCATTTGCGGTCGCAGTACGTGGCGCCGAACCCCTCGGTGTCCTGATGGGGCGCGCAGACCCGCAACGGCAGATCGCCAAGCTCAGTGAGGAGTCCTTCCGGATCGCTGTGGCCATGGACGGCGGCCGGGGGACGCTGAAAGCCGCGGAGGATCGGCTCGCCGAGCTGCGCAGCGGCGAGCGCGGCCGCCAGGTGGCCGCTGTCCGCGACGGGGCGGAAGGGACCGTGACCAGCCTGGCCCGTGAGATCCGCGAGGCCGAGGCGCAGATCGCCGAGGCCCGCGGGGTGCTTGCCGCCCAGCAGCATGCGCGGGAGGCGATCAACCAGGAGATCGGGGGCATCCGCTTCGCCAACCCGGAGTTCTTCCGCAAGGTAGCCCGCGCGGCCTCCGAGCGGGTCCGGGAGCTTGAGGGCGAGCTGGTCGCCGCGGTTGCAAGCCTGGAGCGCGCCGAGACCGACGCGAGCACCGCGTGGGGCCACGTCCGCGTCGGGCCGCGCGGAACCCCGCTGATCGCCCCGGCCCGCGACTTCGACGGGTTGCGCTACGCCGTAAACCGGCTGGTCGAGGAGGAGATCGAGCCGCGCGAGGAACGCCCGGGCGCCGCCACCGTGCCCCTCCCCGCCGATGGCCCCGCCCCGCTCGTCGAGGCGCTGTAGGAACGTTCCCATGGCCGCCGAGGTCGTGCGTCTCATCATCCCGGGCCCGCCGGTGGCGTGGGCCCGGGCCCGGCGACGGGGCGGGCGGTACTTCACCGCCCCGGCCCAGGCCGAGTACGCCGAACGGGTCCGCCAAGCGTGGCTTATGGCTGGCCGGCCCCGGCTACCGGACGGGTCTGTGCTCGCGGTGCGCGGCGACTTTCACCTGCCGCGCCCGGCGAGCCACTACGGCACCGGGCGCAACGCTGGGCAGCTCCGCCCCACGGCGCCCGCGTGGCCGCTGGGCAAGCCCGACGTGGACAACCTGCTCAAGGGGCCGCTGGACGCGCTAAACGGGCTGCTCTACCACGACGACGCCCACGTGGGGCACGTGCAGGCCACCCGCCGCTACGCGAGCGCGGGCGGGCCGAGCACGGTGCTCGAAGTGTGGGCCTACGCGTCCGCGGGGACCGTGGCGCTTACGCGCGCCGCTTGACCGAGGCGTATGCTCCCGGCCACAACGCAAATCGCCCCCGCGACCGCGCTAACGGCCCGGGGGCATGGCACCGAAGGAGGGGTGAGCCTTCGGCGCGACCGGGACGCTATCCGCTACGGCGGAGCCTCCCCGCCTCGCCGGCCCGGTTCGCTCTCGGCGCTGACCAACCGAGGAGAGCCCATGAGCACCACCCTGACCCTGCCGGCCTGCGACGGGTGCGGAGACCCCGCCGCTTACCGCGACCGCCCGAACGAGGCAGGCACCATTGACGCGCTGTGCGACGACTGCGCCCGCTACCGCGGCGCCGAGCGCCGCGGAGAGGCGTACGCCGCGCTCGAAGCGCTCGGGTTCGCCGTGTCGCTCGCCCGTGGCGCACGCCTCAGCGACCAGCAGATCCGCGAGGCGCTCGAGGCGACCCTGACCGACCCGCACAGCGAGGGCGCCTACCCGGTCGGCGGGGACCACGTGCTCGGCCCGGACTTCAAGGCGTCCCGTCCGTGGGCGACCGGCATGGAGCCGATCGACCCCGAGAGGAGCTGACATGCCTCGCTTCGGCAGGCGGCCTGGCCGACGTGGTGCCCGCATGAAGCCCGCTAACGAGGACCAGGCCCACGAGGCGGCCCTGCAAGCCGCGAACGCCAAGATCCGGGAAGAGCTTGGCAAGGAGCCCAATCCGGACGTGGCAACGCGCCGAGCGCTCATGCGCCTATCCGAGGAGGAGCGAGAGGCGGTCGCTCTCGAGGGGCTGGAGAGGTTGGTCCGCGACGAAATGGGCCGCGACCCCGGGGAGGCATCCTGATGCCACGCGCGGCAGGCGGCCAGGTCGTCGAGAAGCACACCCAGGACGGCATCACGTTCGCCCTGCGGTTCCGCGCGTTCGGGCGTCGGGAGTACGTGACGCTCGGCCGGGGGGCTGACGGGTGGACGCGGAAGCGGGCTGAGGTTGAGCTGGAGAACGTCGTCGCTGACGTGCGCCGCGGGCTCTGGCAGCCTGCGGCGCGCTCGGCGGCGGTGCCGGACGCTGACCGTGACCCGACGTTGCACGTGTTCGCCAGCCAGTGGCTTGCGGAGCGACCCGACCTGGCCGCCAAGACCCGGGTGGACTACGCGTGGCGCCTGTCCAACCACCTGCTGCCGTTCTTCCGGGACCACCGGCTGTCGGATATCACGATCGCGGAGGTTGACCGCTACAAAGCCTCCAAGCTCGCCGAGAGCGACGGTCTGTCCGCATCGTCGATCAACAAGACGCTGGTGATCCTCTCAGCGATCCTTGAGAGCGCGCTTGAGCGGGAGCTGATCCACCGAAACCCGGCGGCCGGGACGCGGCGACGCGTCCGCGCCCCGCAGCCGCGACGCACCTACCTCGACTCCGCGGAGCACATCACCGCGCTGCTGGACGCCGCCGGCCTGCTCGACGCCGAGGCGGCGGTCAACCACCGCCACGTCACCCGACGCACCCTGCTGGCCACGCTCGTGTTCGGCGGGCTGCGGATCGGTGAGCTGCTCGAGCTGCGCTGGCGCGACGTCGACCTGGCCGCCGGCCGGCTGCGGATTGGCCGGGCAAAGACTGCGGCGGGGCAGCGGGACGTCCGGCTGCGCCCGGTCCTGCGGGAGGAGCTGGCAACGCTCAAGGCGCGACGGATGCCGCGACCCGAGGCGTTCGTGTTCCCGACCGCGACCGGCGCCCAGCAGAACCCGGAGAACGTCCGCAACCGCGTGCTGGCGCCCGCGGTCAAGCGAGCGAACGCCGGGCTGGCGGAGGCTGGGGAGAACCCGCTCCCCGTGGGGATCACCCCGCACTCGCTGCGGCGCACGTTCGCATCGCTGCTCTACGCGCTCGGCGAGCCGCCGCCGGTCGTCATGGCCGAGATGGGCCACACCCACCCGGGTCTGGCGCTGCGGATCTACGCCCAGGCGATGACCCGCGACGAGCACGCCGTCGAGCGTCTGCGCGCCCTCGTGGACGGCTCATTGGGCACTAGCGGCGGCCCATTGGGCACTGGATTGGGCACTAGAGGCACTTCTGACAGGGTCTCGGGGCTCGACACCAGCTCCCTAGAACACGAAAACCCCCGCGTTAGCAGGGGTTTCGGTGAAGCGGATGAAGGGACTCGAACCCTCGACCTTCTGCATGGCAAGCAGACGCTCTAGCCAACTGAGCTACATCCGCGCGAGGAGGCGATTATAGGGCGGGGCGAAAGGTCGCGGCTAACCGTATCGTCCGGGTCGCAAACCCCGGGCGTCAGGAACATCCATCGTCGAGAGCGCCCCTCGTACAGGCGCCGATTCCTTCCACTTCCGCGTCACGGTCGTCACGAGGCCTCAGCCTCCGCCACCAAGACGGCGTCCTTGATGTCTGACAAGACGTCCTCGACGGAGACCTCGCCGAGATCAGGGTCTTCCCGGTCGTAGAACACGGGCCTCCAAGCTTGCGCCAAACACAAGAGCGCCTGAGCTCATCGAGCAGTGCGCCTGAGATCCTCGACCAGCGCGCCGAGCACGAGTTCCTCCGGTACGGCGACGGCCCGTGCGCCGTCGTGGCGCACATTTCGTACCTGCGCCTTCACTGACGCCTCCAGTCGCCACGGGGTGGCCCGCACCCGCTCGGTCAGGGACTCAAGGATCTGTCGTCCCGCCTGATCCTCGTCGCCGTGGTGGTGGATCGTCGCGCCCGCGGCATGCAGGTCGTCGAGCAGAGCCAGGACGGCCGCGTTGGGCCACCCGCCCGTGCAGATCAGCGGGGGGCACGCCTCGCCCAGGGCGAACTCGGCGGCACGGACCACGACCGGGTTCTCGCAGGTGAAGATCGTAGCGCTGGCCGGCCAGCTCAGCGGGTGTGCTCGCAGCTGACCGTAGGTGAGGACCGTGGCCTGACCCCGCAGGGCGCACAGCGCGTGGGACAGCGGCGTCTCGCCGACCGGCGTCAGGCCGAGGGCCAGGACGTTGCAGGACAGCGGATCCACCTCGACGCCGTGGCCCAGCCACAGCTCACGCTTTTCGATCGGGTCCAGCCTCCGGTCGGCGCAGCCGGCCCGCCACGAGAGCAGGGTCGTGGCCAGCCGGCCGAGCGCCTTGTCGTCATCCAGGGCGTGGGCGTCGCCGTCCAGGAGCTGGGCGGCGAGGGTCGAGCGGGCGACGGGCGACGGGCGAGGCAGCGCGGCGATCACCTCCAGCGCGGTCGCCACCAGCGCCCGGTCGCCGGGGCCCGGGGAGCCGGCCCGCCGGACATGGGCTCCCCATTCACCGAGTCCCGCATGGGCCCGCGCCACCGGGTGGTCCGCGAGCCAGGTGCCAAACGCGAGTCGGCGTTCGCGCTGCGCGCGACTCTCGGCCGGGAGATCGCGCGGAGCGGTCCCCACCGTGTCGGTGAGGATGGCGTCGAGCTCACCCCCGGCCGCGGTGACCGCTGCCTCGAGGCGGGAAAGGGTGGTGGTGAACATCGTGCCCGCCACCACCGTCCGGGTTCGACCGGGCCACGGCAGGCCGTCAAGCGCGAAGGCCTCCTGCGCCGTGACCGCCGGCACGGCGATGCGAGCATCTCCCGTGCCTCCGCGGCGCTCGCGGCTTGCGTGCGCCGCCCGCCAGAGGCGCTCGAGGGCTGCGTCGGCGAACCCGCTCACGCTGGGTCGAGCTGATCCTGCTCGAGCTCGCGGAGGAGGTCGCCATCCCACAGGAACGGGATGGCATGCACCCCAAAATCGCCCTGCTCGCGGTGCAGCTGGTAGACGGCGAGCTGCGGGACGGTCCGGTAGGTGCCCCATAGCTCGTGGGAGGTCATCACAAGGTCGAGGTCAAAGGCCACCGTCGCGCCGAGCACCCGCTCGCGCGTCTCATCGTCGATGCCCGACAGCGCCTCGTCGAGCATCACCAGGCGCGGCGCCGGGGTGTCGCCGTACAGGGCGGCGGCCGCCGCGAACAGCGGAAGGTGGATGAGGGCCGCCTGCTCACCGCCGGAGCCGACGGCGTGCCGGCGCGCGGTGAGGCGCTCCGTGTGGCCGTCGACCTCCAGGAGCAGGCCGAACGCGAACCACCGGCGGTAGTCGAAGGCGTCGGCCAGCAGCGCGGACATCGGGACGGGCTGACCGGCCTCGGCCTCCGCCCGGCGCGCCTCGCCGATCCGGGCGCGAAAGAAGTCGACCAGCGCGCTGCGGTTGGCGTCGTCCTGCCAGCGAACGCGCTTGGTGAGCAGATCGGCGGTCCGGCGCCGGTCCCCGGTCTCGTCGTCCAGCGGGCGCCACTCGAGCTGGACGACCTTGCCCGCGGCGGTGGGCGCGCTGCGCAGCACCGCGTTCATCGACGCGACGCTCGAGCGGACGCCGTGGATGCGCAGCCTCAGGTGCTCGGCGAGCTCCTCCACCAGCGCGTCGCTGAACACGCGCCGCTCCTCGGCGGATAGGACCCGCTCGCGATCGGCGATCTCACCGTCCAGGGCATCGAGGACCTCTGCAAGTCCCCGGGCCCCCGCGCCCTCGCTGACGTGCACGAGCACAAGGCCGTCGGCGTCCTGGCTGGCATGGGCGCCCATGTCGGCGTCGGCGAGCTCGCGGTCGAGCAGGGCGACGCGGCGTAGCACCTCCTGGGCCAGTTCGCCCGCCGAGGAGCGCACGGTCAGCAGCTCGGCGGGCAGCGCTCGCGCCACCTCCAGCGCCCGGGTCAGCGGCCAGCGCGCGGCCTCGGCGTGGTCGGGCGGCGCCGCGTCCCCGACGGCCAGCGGGAGCAGGCCGGCAGCGGCCGGACCGGCGAACGCGTCGACCGCAGCCTCACGCCGTCGTGTGGCCGTGTCGCGGTCCTGCCCGGCGGCGGACTCGGCCACGGAGCGCTCGTGGAGGGCACGGTCGGCCTCTCTCTCGCTTGCGTCAAGGTCGTCGCGGTGGACGCGAGCCGCGCGCAGCTCCTGGGTGACCCCAGCGTGGCGGGCGCGCACCTCGGCTGCCGTGTCGCCCAGGGCCACCTCACGCGCGGCGTGCTCGGCGGCCAGCCGCTCGGCCTCCTGGCGCTCGGGCCTGGCCGCGTGCTCGGCCGCGGCGGCCTGCAGCGCAGCCAGCCGCTCCAGGGCGGCCGTGACCCGGTCGCCGGCATCGGCGGCCGCCGACCACTGGCGTGCGGTGCCGGGCGCGCCGGCGACATAGCCCGCGCACGCCTCGCGGCGCAGGGCCAGCGCGTCGGCGTCGAGGTCGGGCTCCAGCCGGTGCGCAGCGCCGTGCTCGCGCCGGGCGGCCGCGCGGGCCACCTGCTCGTCGGCGGCCGCTCGCGCAGCGGCGACGACCTGCTCGTGCTCGGCGGCCGCGCGAGCGTGGAGGGCGTGCGCGACGCCCAGCGCCCGCAGCGCAGCGGCGACCTCGTCGCTGGACGGGAAGCTCGCCAGCTCCTCACGCAGCCGCACCCCGCGACGGTCGAGCGTGGCCGCCTCGGTGACCAGACGGTTGGCCTGGGCCGCGAGGTGGGCCTCGCGCTGGGCAAGGGCGGCGATCTTCCGTGCTCGCCGTTCCGCGCGCGCCGTGGCCCCGATGTAGTCGACGTGTTCCTTGCCCGCGGCACCGGTCAGGGGCCCCAGGCCAAACCCACCGTGGCCGTCGATGACCACCGCCGGCTCGCCTGACGAACTGGCGGGAGCGTCGAGCGCCACCCGCCGCAGCAGTCCCTCGATCAGCGGCGGGTCGACGCGCGCACCCTCGACCGGCCGCAGGACATCGGCCAGCGTCCGCGCGCTCGGTGCCGGATCGCCAGCCACGAGGAGGACGTCCTCGGTGCGCGCCTCCAGCGCCCGCCCGTCGGGCGTCACCCAGGCATCGAGGATCCCCATCGCCTCGAGCCCCGCCTCCAGCGCCGTCCGCACCTCGGCGGCGACGCCGTCGCGGAAGTCAATGAGGCGCCACAGGGGGGCGCCCGGGCGGTCGTCGCGCGACGCGCGGCGCAGCGGACCCGCCAGCGGAGGTTCGTCGTGGTCGGCCTCCAGGCGCTCGCGCCGCGCGGCCAGCGGCTCGGCCTGGGCCCGCAACGCCTCGCGCTGGGCCAGCAGCGCCGCACGCTCACCGGCCAGCGCGTCAGCTCGCGTAGCGGCGACCGCCGCCAGGCGATCGGCTCCCGAGCCGCCGCTGTGGGCGTGTCCGCGGGCCTTCTCCAGCGCACGCTCCAGCACCTCCTGATTGGTCGCCGGCGGAGCGCCGTCGAGCTCGACAAGCGCTGAGCGCCACGCGTCTATGCCCATGTCGAGGGACTCCCGGGCGGCGCCGAGGGCGTCGTCGGCGACATCCCGCCGGTCACCCGCTTCCCTCAGGCGGTCGGCGGCTGTCGTCTCCACCTCGCGGGCGCGGGCCAGGAGGCTCGTGGCCCGCTCGGCGTCACGCACCAGCTCGCCGTGGCGCTCGAGCACCGCACGCCAGCCCCGGCCCATGTCCTGGGCCAGCCCGGCCCAGGACGGCGGGCTCATCGCCTCGTCGACGAGCTGCGTGGCCAGAGCGGCGTGGCGCGCAGCCATACCGGCTCGTTGGGCCTCCGCGCCGAGCTCGTCAAGCACGTCTCTCGCGCGCGCGCACACTTCGTCGGCGACGGCCCGGGCGGTGACGAGCTCGGCCTCGGCGGTGGTCGCCGTGCCGCGCGCCTCCTGGGCCGCCTGCTCACGCGCGTCGGCGCTCCGAGACTGCGCGGCCGCGCGCCCGCGGAGCTGCTCGACCTCTGCCACCGAGCCCCACTCGGGGGAAGTGAGCAGGGCTCGCTCCTCACCTTCGAGGCGGTCCGCCCCCGAGCGTGCCATCGCAAGCTGCTCACGGAGGCCGACAAGATCGCGCACGGCGGTCTCGCGCTCCTCGATCCGGCGGCGCGCCTCCGCTGCGGCGCGGTCGTGGTTGGAGGCGGCGGCTCGCAGCTCGGCGGCGCGATCGCGCAGCACGGCCCGTAGGTACGTGCGGTAAGTCTGCTCGTGGAAGCGCCGGGCGCGCTCGCGCACCGCCCACAGGCGCGCCAGCCCCTGTTCGAGGGACTCGAGTTGCTCCAGGCCGCCCGCCAGGCGCCGCATCAGCGTGTCGTCGACGGTGGGCAGCCCGGCCGAGAGCATCCCGGCGACGCCGTCGGGGTCCAACGTCTTGGAGAGGTGGGGGCGACGGAGCTCGAGCATGAGCCGCAGCATCGTCTGGTACTGCTCCATCCCCCCGAACCTGAAGACGAGCGCATTGAGACGCTCGCGGTAAGCGGCCTGGTGGTCGAGCACCTCGCCGTCGTCACCGAGCTCGGCGACCAGCTCGGCTCGTGACAGCGGCTCGCGAGCCCGCAGCAGCGCCAGGTCCTCGCCGACGCGACGGCCGCGTGCGATGAAGTGCCAGCGGCGGACCTCGGGCAGCGAGCGGTTGGCCCTCAGGCCGATGCCGGCCGTGACGCGCTCCACCCCTCCGTCGTCGGCGATGCGCTCGAACTCCACCCACACGTAGCCCACGCGCTGTTCATCGTCGACGCAGCCGACGAGGTTCCACTTCATCTGCTTGGCCGCGCGGGCGAACGGGTCGAGCTTGTGCGGGGCAATGTCGCCGTCGAGGCAGAAGGGCAGCAAGAGCTCCAGGGCCTTGGTCTTGCCCGAGGTGTTGTGGCCCCGCAGGAGCAGGCGACCGCCGGCGAAGACGAAGACCTGGTCGCCGTACTCGTAGAGGTTCACGATCCCGGCACGTACGGGCCGGAAGCGCCGCGGGTCGCTCATGCCCGTGCTCCGGCCGGGCGCAGCTCGGGGGAGCGAAAGCGCGCGGCCAGCGGCCGGGGCCGCAGGCCGTCCTCGTCCCGGGCGAGATCGAGGGCGCAAAGCACTGCGGTGGCGTCGCGGGCCAGGCAGGAGACCTGCACGGCGTCGTCGGCGTCGCGCTGCCAGTGCTCGCCGTGGCGAGCCACCAGCCTGCGCACGTGCTCACGCAGGGCCTCCGCACTGATGACCGGATCGCCCTCCCGGGCGACCAGAACGTCGCACAGCAGCAGTGCCACCTGCTTGACCGTCGCGTTGGTGGGAAAGACGATGTCGCTCAGCGCGCGGTCGGTGCCGATCATCGCCGTCCCCTCGGCGCGGCGCTCGACCGCCAGCCCGGTCGCCTCGGCGACGCGCTCCTCGAGGCGCTGGCGCTGGCCGAGGAAGTACGCGCGGTCGCCTTCGTCGAGATCGTCGAGCAGGACGACGGGGTCCTCCACCAGCCGCTGCGCCAGCCGGTGCAGGCGGCGGCGGTTCTCCCCCTCGGCGGTCGGGGAGTAGGCGCCATCATCATCGAGCAGGTCGGCCACCGACTCGGCACCCAGAGCCGCCACCGGGTCGCGGAGCGCGAGCGCCAGACGCCGGCGGTCGACGGTCAGCAGCGCCTCGTCGTCACCTCCCGGCTCGACGCGGCTGAAGCTCGCGCGCGTGCCAGCGGTGTGCTGCAGGACGCCCCAGGCGGTGAGCAGGTCCAGGCCGTCGGCGAAGGCGACCCGCTCGGCACGCGCGGTGAAGTCCACCGGGACGGCGGGCTGCGCGTCGGCGCCCGCTTGGGCGACGTCACGGGCAAGCTCGGCGATGGCGGTCTGTGTCGCCGCGCGCTCCAGGGCGGCGAGGGTGAGCAGCACGAGGACCGCGGCGCGGTCGCCGAGGGCCGGCCATTCGTCGCGCGGGCGCGCGCGCCCGCTGACGCTCGCGGGGCGCACCGGCAGTGGGCGCTCCAGTGCCGCCGCCGTCGGCGTCCCTACCAGCCGGGCAGCGGTGCTGCCGACCTCGAGGCGATAGCCGAACAGATCGACGCAGGTACGCGCCAGCTCCTGCTCGTGGCGGCGCACGAGCCCGTAGGCGGGCTGCTCGGCCCCGACGAAGGCGCTGTCCAGCAGCGCACGCAGCGCTGCGCGCCGCTCCTCGGCGGCGTCGACCGGTCCCTGCTCGCCAGGCCTCATCGCAGCGTCACCTCGAGGCGGTAGTCCGGGGTCTCGAGCGTGCCGTGCGGGGCGTGCAGCGTCGTGCGGACCCCATCGGGCGGTTCGACGAGGCGGATCTCGCCGCGACCGTCGCTCGATGCTGCCCGCCGCACGCCGTCACGCGCGGGTGCCTCGTAGGCGCGTGAGATCCAGGCCAGCAGGTGGGTCAGCTCGCGCTCGTCGACCTGCGCCACGTCCGAGAGGCGCACGGCGCCGCGGTCGGCGAAGCGCTCGAGCACCGCGGCGAGCTCGGCCCGCTCCACGCCACGCCGCTGGGCCATTCGGGCCCGTCCGCGCTGAGGTCAGGCACCCGGGCGCCGCGACCACCCCCCGGAGTTCGGGCCCCGGGGCGACGGAGGTGCGCGACGACCGGCGCGCCGGGAGCGTCGCGCCAGGAGATCCGGCCGCGATCGCGGACCTGCTCGGCGTCCTCCTCGGGCGCACCGACATGACGCGGCTGCAGAAGGCCGCAGGCGGCGCGCACCCAGGCCGGAGCCTCACCGGCGGGGGCCGCGGCAGCGCGCGCAGCGAGGTGCAACAACGCGCTTGCCCGGTCCACACGCGAGGAGCGTCGCTCGATCAGGCGCTCGGCGATCTCCAGCACCGCGCGAATCGCGTCGACGACGCCGTCGTTGAGCGCGCGCCAGGGCGATCCGACGTCGTGATCTCCGACAAACCACGCGCGGACGCCGAGCCACTGGCGCGTCAGCTCCTCGGTGCGCCGCGCGCGCTGCTGGTCGACGGTCGGCCCGCCGGGCATGGCGACGAACTCCTCGGCAGCCACGATCAGGACGACGAGCTCGCTGCCGCCGGCGCGCTGCACCCGGTCGAGGGCGTCGAGGACCTCCGCCGCCCAGCGCTGGCGGTCACGGCGAAAGCCCTGCAGGTGATCGAGCAGCGCGCCCTTGCTGGCGTCGAACTCCTGCTCGTCGACCAGCTCGGAGCGGCGGATGAGCTGCCCGAGCGCCTTCATGAACCTCAGCGCCCCGGCATGCAGCGCCTCGACCTGCCCGAGAGCCTGCTCGAGCAGCGCCCGCAGCGCGGCCCCGTCGGGAGCCTGGGCCTCCAGCTCGGCGGCCAGCCGGTTGAGGGCATCGCGAATCGCCGGGATGCGCTGGCCGTCGAGCACCCCTTGCTCGTGCCCGAGGTCGTCGAGTCGGGCGAGGAGGCCCTCGGTCAGGCGGCCAGCCGGCGTGACGTCGTAGGTGTAGCGGTGCCTGCGCCACTCGGCGGCCGTGGTGGCGAGGCTGGGATCGTGCTCACGGTCGGCGGCCCCCCCACTCGGCCAGTCGCGCCAGTCGCTCTTCGAGCAGCTCGGTCGCTTCGCGCAGTCCGAATCGATCCTGCAGCCGCTCGCCGACTTGATCGGGGCGCAGGCGCAGCCCGAAGGCCTGGTGCTCGAGGAACAGCACGCGCATGATGCGCCGGTAGCGCTCGGCGTCCTCTGCGGTCGCGTAGCGCAGGACGGGGTGGGCGCGGAGGTCCTCGGGGGCAGGTTGGCTCGGGGGCGGCGGAGCCGTCCCCGCCAGCTGCATGGCCGTGTCGAGGACATGCACCGGCAGATCGGGTCCCATCACGCGTCCTGCCTGACGTCGGAGGTGCAGCGGCGCACCAGATCCGACGGCCGCAACCCGGAGAGCGCCCGTGGGGACGGCGCGCCGCGCTCCATCGCGGCGAGGGCGTCGCCCGCCTCCTCATCGATGTGCAGCGGCGCGCGGGCGAGCTCGGAGAGCCGCTCCAGGTCCTCGGCCGACAGGGTCACGACCTGCGGCTCGGTGCCGCGCCAACGCTCGCCGGTAGGCACCACCGTGCCCGCCGCCGCCTCGGTGACCAGCTCGGCGGCGAGCTGGAGGGCCCAGGCCGTCCGCGTCGCCTGCCGGTCGGTGTCGAAGGTTTCCCACCGGTGTCCGACAAGCGCCGAGAGCTCCAGCCCGAGGTCGTAGGCGCACAGCGAGTCCGCCACCACCCGACGGATGGCGGAGAACAGGATGCCCGCGTTCTTCGCAAGCCAGCGGGCCGCTGGTGCGTCGTGCGGGGTCGACGGCTTGGGCTGATCCACGAGCGCGAAGTGTCGCGCGCGGCGCGGACGTCTCGGGTGGGAGATCGCTCGCGAGCCTCAGCGGCCCGTTCGCCCAGCCGCCGAACCTCCCACGGACCGCTGGGCGCCTACAGCGCGCCCTTCTCGGGGTCCCCTTTCTCCGTCGTCCCCAGCTCGGGCCCGTCGAGCGCGCAATTGACCAGCGCGTCGGCGCGGGCGTTGTGCTCGCGGCGCACGGTGCGCACGCGCCAGCGCTCGAACTGCGCCAGGGCGGCCGTCGCCTGGGCGTGCAACGGGCGCAGGCCATCGTGCTTGACCCGGTAGGCCCCGGTGAGCTGGCGGGCGACGAGCTCGGAGTCATTGACCAGCTCGACCTCGGTGGCCCCCAGCTCGCTGGCCCGCCTGAGTCCGAGCAGCACCGCGCGGTACTCCGCGACGTTGTTGGTCGTCGAGCCCAGTCGCTCGGCTGCCTCCATCAGGACAGCGCCGTGGACGTCAGACACCACCGCCGCTGCCGCGGCCGGGCCGGGGTTCCCGCGGGAGCCGCCGTCGACGTGGACGACGACCTTCATCGCCACACGACCCGGGCCGCTGGAATCACTCCGGGTCAAAGACGGGCAGCTCGCCCGGGACGCGCTGCCGCCGCCGGTCGCGCATGGCCCGCTGCTCGCGCTCGGCCGGCCCGGCCGGACCGCGCCCACGGCGAGCGCCCCGTCGCCGATCGATGATGACCTCGACCTCGGGATCATGGGCGTAGTAGGTGGCGAGCTTGTCGTAGAGCTCATCGGCCAGCGCCTCGGGGACCACGCAGTAGATCACCCCGGGCCGCGCCTCATGTCGTCTGCCTCGCTGGCCTAAGCGGCCAGGGCGAGCTCTCCCTCGTCGTCAGCCGCGGCGTTCGGCGTCTGCTCGTCAGGGCCCAGTTCGGCCAGCTCGGTGCCCTGGCCTGCGACCCGGACACCTGAGCCCTCGTCGGCCAGGTCAACCTCGTAGCGGTACCACGACAGCTCCCACGCGGCCACGATCGAGACAACGCTGGGACGCTCGGGCCGTGAGCGCACGACGATCGAGGGAACTCCGAGCGAACGTGCGATGCCGGCCACCGTGCGCGGATGATCGCTGAGGTTGAACAGCTCGATCGCCCGAGCCAGCTTCGCCTCCGGACTGGCCGGAACGGCCTGGACGTTGCGCCGGATCGCGTAGGTCCCGGGATCGGTGCGCGGCGGGTCAGGCCCCTCGTCCTCCTCGGTCGCATGCGACGCCCCGTTGCGCCCCGCGAAATGGCGCCCGACAACACGCTCACGCCGACCGCGCAGCCGGTGCAGCAGCGATGGTCCGCGGTCGGTGCTCGTCCGTCGCGAGCCCGCAGCCACACCGGCCGACTCGCGCATCCAGCCCTCGTGCGCAGCCCGCGGACCGCAAAGGTCACACACGTTGCGTCGCGTGCCACCGGCCAGGTAGACCTCCGCGTGCTCGCCACGCAGCAGCCGGCGACCGCAGACGTCGCAGGCCACCGACGCCTGCGTGGTGCGAATGTCCTTACGCGCCATGCCGCGCCAGCCTATCAGCGCAGTGGTGTCTGAGCCGTTGCCTCGACGGTCGTCTGAGGCGGGCAAAATCCCTGCACCAGGCGCGCTCTGAAGCCGCTAGGCGACCGCCATCCGCGTATCGCCGCCGGCAGCGTCACGAACCTTGCCGGCCAGCTGCGCCGGCAACTCGTCGTAGCGCTCAAAGGCCATGCTGAACTCGCCCTGGCCTCCGGTGATGGCCCGCAGGTCGGGGGCGTAGGACAGCATCTCGGCCATGGGGACCTCGGCCTGGATCTCGGTCATGGCTCCCACCGCGCCCATGCCCAGCGGCCGACCGCGGCGGCCGTTGAGATCGCCGATGACGTCCCCCACGCTCTCCTCGGGCACCGACACCGTCACCTGCATGATCGGCTCCAGCAGCACTGGCGCGGCCTGCTCGAGCGCCTGGCGCATGGCCAGCGTGCCCGCCAGCTTGAAGGCGATCTCGGAGGAGTCGACAGTGTGGTACTGGCCGTCGATCAAGCGAACCCGCACGCCCTTCACCGGATAGCCGGCCAGCGGACCGTGCTCCATCGCCTCCAGCACGCCCTTCTGCACGGCAGGGATGAACGAGTGCGGGATGACACCGCCCTTTATCTGGTCAACGAACTCCAGGGCCGCGCCGTCGTCGGTGGGCTCGATCTCGATGTGGCAGTCGCCGAACTGGCCGCGGCCCCCGGACTGCTTCTTGTGGCGGCCGTGAGCGCGCGCCGGACGGCGGATGGTCTCCTGGTAGGGCACCCGCGGCGGGGTGAGCGTCACCCCGACGCCGAACCGAGCGCGGAGGCGCTCGACGATCACCTCGACATGGACCTGGGAGAGCCCGGCGACGATCTCCTCGCCGGTCTGGGGGTCGCGCCGCAGCTCGATGGTCGGGTCCTCCTCCTGCAGGCGCCGCAACGCGGTGAACACCTTCTCCTCGTCGCCCTTGGTCGCCGGCGCCACGGCGAAGGCCATCACCGGCGCGGGCAGGGCTATCTGGGGCATGACGATCGGCTCGTCGCGCTCGGCGAGCCAGTCGCCGGCGCGGGTCTGCTTGAGCTTGGCCACCGCGCCCAGGTCGCCGGGCCCGAACGCGTCGGCCGGCTCGGACTCCTTGCCCTGGGGGACGAGCAGCTGGCCCACGCGCTCCTTGGCGTGGGCGCGGGTGTTGAGCACCGCGGTATCGTGGCGCATCACGCCCTGGTAAACGCGAAACAGGTTGATGCGTCCGGCGAAGGTGTCGGCCCGGGTCTTGAACACATAGGCGTACAGCGGCCGCTCGGCGTCCGGCTCCAGGGTCACCTCCCCCAGCTCCAGCGGACCGTGCTTGACCGGGGAGGGCAGGTCGTCGACGATCGCGTCGAGGAGACGGTCGGCCCCGAGAAGTCGAGTGGCTGCGCCACAGGCGACCGGAAAGATCGAACCGTGGTTGGTGCCCTCCTTCAGCGCGCCGACGATCTCCTCGTGGGAGATCTCCTCCCCCTCGAGATAGCGCTCGGCCAGTGCGTCGGAGGTCATCGCCACCTCGTCCATGAGCTTCTCGCGGTACTCCTGGGCCTGGGCGGCGTAGGCCTCCGGGATATCGGCCTCGCGGGCGTTGTCACGGCCGGCGCCCTCGTAGAGGTGGGCGCGCATGTCGACGAGGTCGATGACGCCGGCGAGCTCGTGCTCGGAGCCGATGGGGATCTCCGTGGCCACTACATGGTCACCGAAGGCGCCCTTGAGCGTCTCGAGGGTGCGGAAGAAGTCGGCGCGCTCGCGATCGAGCATGTTCACGTAGACGAGGCGCGCGAGGTCAAGCTCGGCGGCCCGGTTCCACAGGCGCGTGGTGCCCACCTCGACGCCGAGGACGCCGTTGACGACGAAGACGGCAGCCTCGCAGACACGCAAAGCGGCCAGCGCATCGGCGACGAAGCTGGGCTCGCCGGGCGTGTCGAGCAGGTTGATCTTCCGCTGCTTCCAGTGGAATGAGGCAAGCGCCGCCGCGATCGACATCCCGCGGGCGCGCTCGTCGGGGTCGGAGTCCGACACCGTCGTGCCCTCCAGGACGCTGCCCAGCCGCGGGGTGGCTCCCGCACAGTGCAGCAGCGCCTCGTGCAACGACGTCTTGCCGCTGCCGCGATGACCGACAAGGGCGACGTTCCGGATCCGGTCGGGGGGCACGTGCATGCGCAGCCTTCTCCTCTCCTCGGGGGCTCGCGCGACATCGACCGGCAGGCCTGGGCCGCGCGGACGGCGGCGCGCGCCGAGAGCGGCACGGCACGCCGCCGGGCGAATGTACCGCTTGACGCCAGCCGGCGCGCGCGGGGGGCTCTGCCCGGCCCGCGCGCGTTAGGCGGCGCGATCGCCGCCGGGGCCGGGGCTCGGGACTCGCTCGCCGTCGGTCATGTGCGAGCGCAGCCGCAGCACCGCCTTGGTGTGCAGCTGGGAGATGCGCGACTCGGTAACGCCGAGAACCTCGCCGATCTCGCGCAGGGTCAGGTTCTCGTAGTAGTAGAGGGCTATCACCAGCTTCTCGCGTTCGGGCAGCGTGGCGATCGCGTCGGCCACGCGATCCTTGAGCGCGTTGGCGTCGATCAGCTTGACCGGGTCCGCCGAATCGGGATCCTCCAGCGTGTCCAGCAGCGACACCTGATCGCCACTGGAGTCCGACACGGTCCAGAGCTCGTCGAGGGCGGCGATGGACGAGTTGGAGATCTGCAGCAGCGCGTCCTGGAAGTCGCTCATCTCCAACCCCAGCGCGGCGGCCATCTCCTCGTCGGTCGGCGCCCGCTGAAGCTTGTGCTCGAGCTTGATGTTGGCCCGCTCGATCTCACGGGCCCGGGCGCGCACCGAGCGCGGGACCCAGTCCAGGGCCCGCAGCTCGTCGATGATGGCGCCACGGATGCGCGGGATGGCGTAGGTCTCGAACTTGATCTGCCGCGCGAGGTCGAAGCGCTCGATGGCCGAGATCAGCCCGACCAGTCCATAGGAGATGAGGTCGGCCTCCTCGACGTGGGCCGGCAGTCCGGAGGCCAGGCGCCCGGCGACGTACTTGACCAGCGGCGAGTAGGCGACCACCAGGCCCTCGCGCGCGCGCTCGTCCTGACTGCCCTTGTACCGGCGCCAGAGATCCTTCAGCTCGATCGCTTTGACGTTGGTCTCCACCCGGGCGCCGATCGTCAGGCGCGCGGATGGCTGGCTCGATATGCCGTACGCAACCGCGCGGACTCTACCCGAGTGTAAAGCTGCGTCGTGGCCAGTGAGCTGTGACCCAGCAGCTCCTGGATGGCCCGCAGGTCCGCGCCGCGCTCCAGCAGGTGCGTGGCGTAGGAGTGGCGCAGCGTGTGGGGAGAGACGCCGGGGCCCAGCCCGGCCTCCCAGGTCCAGCGCGACAGGCGACGGCGCACGTCGGTGCCCGCCAGCCTCCGGCCCGAGCGCGAGAGCAGCAACGCGTCCGGCTGCGGCCCCCGGCCGGACGCCGCCAGCACCGGACGCCCGCGCTCGAGGTAGATGGTGACCGCGCGCAGCGCCACCTCGCCCACGGGAACGAGCCGTACCCGCCCGCCCTTGCCGAGCACCCGCAGCGTCTCGGCGTCGAAGTCCAGGCTCTCGCGATCGAGGCCGCACAGCTCCTCGGCCCGCAGCCCGCAGCCGTAGGCCAGCTCGAATAGCGCCCGGTCGCGGAGGGTCAACGGCGTCGAGGCGGGAATGCGGTCCAGCAGCGTGGCCGCCTCGTCGCTGCGCAGGACGCGGGGCAGCCCGCGCCGCCGCCGCGGAGCCGACAGCAGCTCGGCCGGGTTCTCGTCGCGGACGCCCTCGCGGGCCAGGGTGGTGAACAGCCCGCTCACCGCGGCCAGCTTGCGGGCCACCGTACTGGGCGCCAGCCCGCGCTCGGAGAGCATCGCGGCGTAGCGGCGCAGGCTCCGGTAGCCGATCCGCGCCGGATCCTCGCCGTGGCCGCGGGCCCACTCGGCCAGCTGCGAGAGGTCGGAGCGGTAGGCGCAACGGGTGCGGGGCGCGGCACCGGCGCGGGCCAGCGCCGCCTCGTGGCGGGCCAGCGCCTCGCTCCAGGCATCAGCGGTCATGGGTGACGGTCCGGGATCGGGGCCCGCCGCGGCCGGAGAGGATGGCGGGAGGGCGAGCTAGGCTCGGGGACGATGGCTGAGTTCTTCATCGATACCGGTTCAGGTCAGGTGGCCACCCGGCGCCAGATGCTCGCCGCCGGGCTGGTCACCGACACGAGGCCGCCGCCACGGCCGTGGCTGCTGATCCAGGGCCCGCGCGACGCCTCGACCATGTGGTACGCGGTGATGCGCAAGCAGACGCGGGGAGTGGTCATCGGCACGCTCTGCCTTCGACACGGCGGTCATCACGCCTCTCTGCTGGCCCAGGGCTGGGAGGAGGTCCCCATCGAGGAGATCGGCAGCCGGCTCGCGGCCTGAGGTGAGCGCCGAGGCCACGCGCCCGGCTCAGGCGATGTACACCGGTGCGTGCAGCGGGACCTGGGGGTAGAGCTCGATGACATCGGGAATGAGCATGCGGATGCAGCCGTGGGAGCCCGCCGTGCCGATGGAGCCTGTCTCCTCGGTGCCGTGGATGCCGGCGCCGTTGTAGATCCCCAACCACCTCGCCTTGATCGGGTCCTGCGGGCCCGGCGGGATGGTCTGGCCGGCCAGCGAACCGGCCCAGGAGGAGTTGGGCACGTGCCAGGATGGATCGATCTCCTTGTCCTGGACGTCATAGAGCCCGGCCGGCGTCTGGAGCCCCTGCATGCCGACGGCGATGCCGTATGTCCTGGCCAGCTTGAGGTGCTTGAACAGCCGCAGCTTGAAGTCGGCCCGGTCGATGACGACGACCGCCGGGTAGCGGCTGGCAAGGTCCGAGGCGCTGACCCGCGGGGCCAGCGTCCGGGTGCGGGCGGTGATGGTCCTGGGCGCGGCCGGATCCAGCAGCGATCGACGGATCTCGCTGCGCAGCCCGTCGGCCAGCAGAGCCCGTCCTGTCGTGCCCCCCATCGCCTGAACGCCGAAGGCCGAGTAGGCCACGTGAGCGTCCTGCGGAGCGGCGTCGACGCTGGCGGCGATGTGGCGGACCTGGGCGGCCACTGCGCCGTGGTCGTAGGAGATGCGCGCCGGCAGGTTGGCGTCCACGCTTGCGCCGGTGAGCCCTGAGACGGTGCGGGTGAAGATCGACCCCTGACGGCTGCGGTCCAGCGCGGCCTGGACGTCGGCGTCGAGATCAGCGCTGACCCGCGCCTGCTGAGGGGTCAGCCGCCAGAAACGGCCGTTGGCGCGAATGGTCAACGGCCGGTTCAGCGGGGCGAGCAGCTGCGCACGCAGGCGGTCGCGGGCGCGAGCGCGGGTCAGGCCTCCGATGGGCACATCGCCCACGCGGATGCCCTTGGCGACGGTGCCCGACCGGGCCGAGTCGTAGACCAGCAGGCCGACGGTCAGGGCGGCGACGAGGCAGAACCCCATGATGAGGGCGATGACGGGGCGGCGGCGCATTGGAGGTCGCGCCCGCCATGGTCGCCGATCGGCGCCGGGCGCGCAACCATGCAAGCACACCTGCGGATGTCGGCCCGCCGGGAGTCTGCCTAGCCCGCCGGCTGGGCGGCGAGCGCGCGGTCGATGGCCGCGACCACGTCGGCGCGGCCAGGTCCGGCGCGCTCGTGGTCGCGCAGCGCGCGCAGGTCCACCGACTCCAGCGAGCCCAGCAGCTCGGAGAGCTGGCGAGCGTCGAGTGCCTCGTACTCGGCCAGGGCCCCGGCCGAGGGCGTCCCCCCCATGCGCTCGGCCGCCAGCGCCCGGCGCAGATCCTCGACCTGGTCGACAGCGTCCTCCCAGGCTGGGCGGGCTGGCCGCACGCTCGGGCTGCGCCGCAGGAACTCCTCGACCGCCTGCTCGTAGCGGTAGCCCCCGGCCTGGGCGCCCCGCAGGATGGGACGCAGGCGCAGGTGCTCAGCCATGGCCAGCACCGTCTCGCGCGTGGTGTAGCGATAGTGGTAGCCGGCAGCCTTGAGCCGGCGGTTGTCCAGCCCGCGCCCGAAGCGCAGCTGAGCGAGCATCTCGGGAGGGATGGAGATGCCCAGGGGGCGCAGCACCGTTGTCGCCAGCCCGGTGCCCACAGGGGGCAGCAGCGGCAGCGTCGGGCGGTCGAGCAGGCTGAGGATCTCCGAGAGCACGAGCACACCGTCGGCAGCGCCGTTGTAGATGCCAGGCAGGTCGTGACGAGCCACGTGCTCCAGGCATCCGACGATGTCCTCCTCGTGGATGAAGCCGTAGCGCGGATCGAACCCCAGCACCGTGGGCACCACGGGGAGGGTGAGATAGCTCAGGTGCGAGGTGCGCAGCTCGGGACCGAGCCCGTTGGCGAAGCGCAGGACACTGACCACGGTCTGCCGATTGCGCCCGGCGAACTCGGCGATCGCCCCCTCGGCCTCGACGATGTCGCGCTCGATCGGCGTGCGGGGCGCGTGGGGACGCTCCATGTCCTCGGTGAAGAAGGCCGGGTCGTCCTGCTCGCAGCCGTAGTAGTGCGCCGAGGACTTGATCACCACCTTGCGCACGGGCGAGTCGGGGCCGCTGCAGGCGGCGAGGATGTTCATCGTTCCGATGACGTTGGCCTCATGGGCGGCTCCAGCCGAGGCGGTGACCGAGTCGACGACCATCCGGGTGTCGATCACCGTGTCGATCCTCGCGGCCCGCACGATGCGGCGGATCAGCGCGTGCTGGGTGCCGACGCGGACGAACTCGGTCCGCTCGAGCTCGCGGCGCGGATCGGCGGAGTCCACCCCGATGATCGTCTCGATCTCCGGGTCACGCTCGAGCTGCTCGGCCAGGCGCCCACCCCAGTAGCTCGACAGCCCGGTGATCAGGATGCGGCGGGAGCGCACGCTCCCTACCCGAACCAGACGGACTCGCGCTGGGCGATCATCTCCAGGACGTTCTCCTGGATGAGCTCGCGAATCTCTCCGGCCACGGTCTGCACCAACGAGCGGTCCTCCCACGGAGCGTCGCCCCAGCCGTCGGTGGCCACCGGGGCCAGGAAGCGGATGCAAAACCGTGCCGGCAGGTAGCCCAGCATCCCGACCAGCCCGAGCCACGGGAAGGTCGGCGTGATGGGGAAGTAGCTCAGCCGGGTAAGCTTTTGCAGGGCAGGGACATGGGCGAAGATGGGGGCGGCCTCCTCGGCCCCGACGACGGCGATCGGCACGAGCGGAGCCCGCGCCCGCATGGCCGCCTCGACGAAACCCCCGCGGCCGAAGCGCTGCAGGCGGTAGCGGTCGCGGTACAGCTTGGCCGTGCCCTTGCGCCCCTCAGGGAAGACGAGCACGAGCTGGCCCTCGTCGTAGAGCAGGCGCTGGACGTTGGCTGGGTGGGCGGGGACGCCGCCGATCTTGGGCAGGAGCATGGAGAAGCCCGGATAGCCCTTGAAGAAGTGCTCCATGGTCAGGTGCAGCCTGCGCGGGTGGGGATGCTCACGCTGGAGGGCAGCGGAGATCATCGGCGCGTCAGGGGGCAGCGCGCCCGAGTGGTTGGAGACCAGCAGGCCGCCTCCGGCGGCCGGGACGTTCTCGATCCCCTCGACCTGGACCCGGAACCAGTAGCGGTAGAGGAATTCGACGACTGTCGCATCCAACGCGCCCTCCAGCCGCTCGGAGCGACCCCAGTCGCTGACCCGGCGCTCGGGCTCCAGGCCGGGCAGATACGCACGCAGATCGGTGCCCGGGTCCTGATCGCCGCCGGGGTCAGGCGGGTCGGCGGCCCATGGCCTGGCGCCGGTCGCCGGCGGCGCGGTAGCCGACCGCGCCGCCTCGGAGCCCGGCGCCTGGCTCATCGCGGCCGCAGCCGCGTCTCGCCTCTGCGCACCACGACTCTGCGCACCACGAGGAACACCCCGCCGATTCTACGACCTCGGGTTCGTCCCCGCCACCGGGAGTGGGCCGGCGGTGGCACGGCCACGGTTGGGGTCGGTCGGTCCCGAGGCGCCGTGCGGGCGGCGCCGCCGCCGCCGCTCCGGCGTCAGCGGGTGACCGCGCCCTCGGAGGCCGACGACACGAGCTTGGCGTACTTGGCCAGCACACCGGTGGCATCCGGGTTGGGCGGCGCCGTGTAGGCACTGATGCGCGCGGCGATCTCGCCCTCGTCGAGGGCGACGTCGAGGCGTCGGGCGTCGACGTCGATGGTGATCTCGTCTCCGTCGGCAACGGCGGCGATCGGTCCGCCACGCACCGCCTCGGGAGCGACGTGCGCGCACATGAATCCGTGGGTGGCCCCGGAGAAGCGCCCATCGGTGAGCAGGGCGACGTCGTCGCCGAGCCCCGCCCCAGCGATGGCACTGGTCACCGCGAGCATCTCGCGCATCCCCGGTCCACCGACCGGCCCCTCGTTGCGGATGACCACGACGTCCCCGCCGCCTATGCGCCCTTCGGTGACGGCGGCCATGGCCGCCTCCTCGCTCTCGAACACACGGGCCGGGCCGGTGTGCCGGCGACGGTCGTGGCCGGCGAGCTTGACGACGCAGCCGTCGGGGGCGAGGTTGCCCCTCAGGACGGCCATGCCACCGTGGGGCTTGAGGGCGTCGCCGAGCGGACGGACGACCTCCTGTCCCTCCGCCTCGACGGCCTGGGCAGCGTGCTCGCCGATCGTCTGACCGGTGACCGTCATCGCCTCGGTGTGGAGGTGACCGCCCTCGGCCAGGCGCCTCAGCACGAGCTCGATCCCGCCGGCCCGATGCAGGTCGACGGCGTTGAAGCGCCCGCCCGGCTTGAGGTCGCAGAGCAGCGGCGTGCGGTCGAGCACGCCGGCGAAGTCATCGATGCCCAGCGCCACGCCGCTCTCCTGGGCGACGGCCAGCAGGTGCAGCACGGCGTTGGTCGAGCCGCCGCCGGCGGCCACGCTGGCGATGGCGTTCTCCAGTGAGTCGTGGGTGATGATCTCGCTGGGTCGCAGTCCTCGCGCGAGCACGTCCATGACCAGCCGCCCAGCCTCGAAGGCGACCTGAGCCTTGGAGGCGTCCACCGCGGGGACCATCGCCGTGCCAATCGGTGAGATGCCCAGCGCCTCGAAGGCCATGGCCATCGTGTTGGCGGTGAACTGACCTCCACACGCGCCGGCGCCGGGGCTGGCGGCGATCTCCATCTCGCGCAGCTGCTCGGTGGTGATCCGTCCAGCGGCGTGGGCTCCGACCGCCTCGAACACGTCGAGGATCGTCACGTCGCGACCCTGATAGCGACCGGGCAGGATCGAGCCGCCGTAGAGCATGAGGCTGGGAACGTCGAGGCGGGCCAAGGCCATCACCGTCCCCGGAAGCGTCTTGTCGCAGCCGCTCAAGGCGACGACGCCATCGAACAGATAGCCGCGCGCGGTGAGCTCGATCGAGTCGGCGATCACCTCGCGGGAGACGAGCGATGTCTTCATCCCGCTCGTACCCATCGTGATGCCGTCGGAGATGGCGATCGTGTTGAACTCCATCGGGGTGCCCCCGGCGGCGCGGATGCCCTCCTTCACCTTCGCCGCCAGAGCCCGCAGGTGAAAGTTGCAGGGCATCGTCTCGATCCAGGTCGAGGCAACGCCGATGATCGGCTTGGCCATCGCCTCGTCGTCGAAGCCGATGGCCTGCAGGTAGGAGCGCGCCGCTGCGCGCTGGGGTCCCTCGGTGAGGGCGCGGGAGCGGTGCTTTAGGTCGAACCCGGTGGCGACGCTCACGGCGTCGCGACCCGACCACCGGAGGGCGACCCCCCAGGGGGGGTCCCGCGGCGGCGCTCCCCGGTGGCCCGTGCTCGCTCCCATTCGCGCAGGCGCCACAGGTCGCGCCGGACCTGCTTGGGGTCGACCTGGCGACCAGGCAGGTGCATGTTGGCCGAGGCCACCAGCCGGCGCTCGTCGCCGGTCAGCGCCATCCACTTGGCCAGCACGTCGTCGGAGTCGGGCAGGCGGGTGCTGCCGTACGGGCGGGTCTCGTCGGGGAAGCGCACGCAGTACTCGTTGAGCAGCTCGCCCGTCTGGGCCAGGTAGCAGACCACCGGCTTGTGGGGGTAGAGCAGGTAGGCGTAGGGCGCCCCGGCCAGGTCGTCGCCGGGCTCGGGCCCGGGCGCCAGCGCGCCCCAGACGCGCAGGAAGCCCAGGTCGCGATACATGGACCACTCCTCCTCGTTGACGCAGGAGCGCAGCAGGGCTCGTGCGCGCTGCTCGGCCCGGCGCTCGCGCCCGGGGTCATAGCCACCCGGATCCTCGACGACACGACGACAAGCGCGTCGGCGATCGGTGGCCTCCGCCACCCACGGAGCGATGAGATCCCACAGCAGCGCCACGACGACGATCGCGGTGGCGCTCAGGGCGAGGATCACTGCGGCGGGCGCCGGTGGGCCGGTCAGGCGCCGCCGGCGGCGCGGGGAAAGAAGATCACACGCTCGGCACCCCGGGGCACTTCCTCGAAGCGCCGGACGATCTCCGCCTGGCGCCGGCCGGCACCCTCGGTGGGCACCGCCGCCCACATCCCCTGGTCCAGCTGCTGACGGAAGGCCTCGATCAGCTCGCGCTCCTGGGTGGGAACGTCGACGTCCCCTTCAGCGATGAGCACCTCACCGTGCCCTGGCTTCATCCGCAGCAGCCGCATGAGACGGCTGAGTATGCCAGAGGCGAGGCGACCGAGGCCCCGCTTGGCAGGTTGGCGTCGACCCTGACCAACCGCTGCTGATGGTGGACTCAAGGTTGGGCCCACTACGCCCAGGATGGCGGCATTCCCGCCAGGCCGAGGACGTCCACCGGTCCGCTCCCGGCGCCGATGCCCCGGAGCCCGTCGCGTACCGCCACCCCGGCCAGCACGCGCGCGCCGCGCGCCGCCGCCACCGGCTCGAGCCCGCGGGCGAGCAGAGCAGCAAGGCAGGACGAGTGGGTGCAGCCAGACCCGTGCGCGCCGCCATCGGGATGGCGCTGGCCGCCAATCGTCTCGAGCGTCTCAGCATCGAGGTAGAGGTCGACGGCCTCGGCCCGGTGGCCGCCGGTCACCACCACCGCCGAAGGCCCCAAGGCCAGGACAGCTCGACCCAGGGATTCGGGGTCGGCCCCGCGGTCGGCCGGCCCGGCCGCGGCGGGGTCCGCGGCCGCGGCCAGGGCGGCGGCCTCCGGCAGGTTGGGCGTCACCACGGTCGCGCGGGGCAAGAGCCGGCCGATCAGCGCGTCCCGCGCATCCTCGCCGAGCAGGCTGGCGCCGGACTCGGCGACCATGACCGGGTCGAGCACAATGGCAACCCCCGCGGGCAGCAGGTCCAGGGCACGATCCACGGCCTCGACAACCTCTGCCGTGGCGAGCATCCCGATCTTCACGGCGTCGACGCCGATGTCGTCGACTACCGCGCGCACCTGGGCCACGATCATCTCGCCAGAGACTGGCTCGACCGCGTCGACGGCGACCGTGCTCTGGGCGGTGATCGCGGTGATCGCCGTCATCCCGTGCACGCCACAGCGGGCGAAGGCCCGCAGATCTGCCTGGACGCCCGCGCCGCCGCCCGAGTCAGACCCGGCGATGGCCAGGGCGCGGGGCACAGCCGAGTCGGTCACCCGGGCGAGGCTAGTGGCCCGACGCCCCGGCCGCCGAGCTGACCACCCAGCGGCCGCCGGTACCGCGCCGGACCCGCCCGAGGAGCTCGAGCTCGACGAGCCCGGCCAGCGCTGTGTCGCTCGACCACCCGCCAGCCTCGAGCGCCTCGGCCGTGTCGTGGCCGTCACCGACGGCGTCCAGCAGGCGCTGGAGATGACCCGGGACGGGCTCCGCCGGGGGCGGATCCCGCGTTTCGGGCCTACCCACCCCGCAGACGGCATCGAGCACGTCGCGAGCGTCGCGCACCAGTGCCGCACCATCGGCGATCAGGGCATTGGGGCCGGCGGCCAGCGGAGAGGTGATTCGACCGGGGACGGCACCGACGTCGCGCCCCAGGGCCACGGTCGCGCGGGCGGTACCCAGGGCGCCCGACGCCCAGGTCGCCTCGACGACCACAGTCATGGCCGCCAGCCCAGCGATAATGCGATTGCGGGCGGGAAAGCCGAAACGCCGCGGCCGCGCCCCCGGCGGCAGCTCCGAGATGACCGCGCCGTGCGTGGCGATCCGCCGGTGCAGAGCCCGGTGGGCGGCGGGCGAGGCGCTATCGGCACCGCCGGCGAGCACGGCGATCGTGCCACCGACCTCGAGGGCTCCGGCGTGAGCGGCGGCGTCGATCCCGAACGCCATTCCGCTGACCACCGTGACCCCGGCGGCGGCCAAGCCGCGGCCGAGGGAGCGGGCCACCTCCAGCCCGTAGTCCGACGCCCGCCGCGCCCCGACCACGGCGACGACAGGTTCGGCGTGAAGGGCGACGAACCGCCGCCGGTCCCCCAGGATGCCGAGGGCGGCAGGAGCGCCGGGCCACCCCCTGAGGCTCTCGGGGTAGCCCGCGACGTGGGGACACGTGGTCGTCATGGCCGCCGCGGTGACCCGGCGCCGGGCTTCGCCTTCGTCGAAGGCCCGCCAGCCTGCCGTCAGCTCGCGGTCGGCCGCACCCCCGACCGCCTCGATCAGGACCTGATCATCAAGCGCGAACAGCGGCGTGACCCCACCTGGCCGGCGGCCGACGAGGTCGATGCGACCCGCCAGCCGCTCGAGCAGCCAGGCTCGACGCAGACAGGATCGGCATGCGTGCGCATCACTCACGGCGTAACGGTCCTCTGTCGGTAGCCCAGGGCGAGGAGGACATCCTGGGCACCAATCGCCGCCCGCCTGTCGAGGTCGGCGATCGTTCGCGCCACCCGCAGCGCCCGGTCCCGGCCCCGCCCACTGATCTGCCCCTGGCGATAGGCGTCGCCGAGGGCGGCCAGGGCCCGCGGCGCCGGAGCCGGAGAGCCGGCGACGGCGGCGATGGAGGCCGTGGCATTGCCCGTAACCGCGTTGCCATAACGCCGGCATTGACGCTCGCGAGCGTCCTGCACCCGGTCCCGGATGGGCGCGGACCGCACGCCGGGACGCTCGAGCTCGGCGGCCACCGGGCGTCCCACGTCGATGAGGAGGTCCATCCGATCCAGCAGCGGGCCGCTGAGCCGGCGCCGGTATCGGGCCACATCAGTCTCCGAGCAGCGGCAACGGTCGTCGACGCCCGCCATGCCGCACGGACACGGGTTGGTCGCCGCGACCAGCTGGAAACGGGCGGGGAACCGCGCCGAGCGCTGGCTGCGGACGATCGTCACCTCGCCCTCCTCGAGCGGCTGGCGGAGGGCCTCGAGGCCCGGACGGGCGAACTCGCCGAGCTCGTCCAGGAAGAGCACCCCGCGGTGAGCCAGGCTGGCTTCGCCCGGGGCCGGCCCGACGCCGCCGCCGACGAGGCCGGCGGCGGAGATCGTGTGGTGCGGTGCGCGAAACGGCCTTCCGGGGACCAGGCCCGCCCCCGCGTGCAGACCAGCGACGCTGTGGATCCTGGTGACCTCCAGCGCCTCAGCCCTGGTGAGGGCGGGCAGGATCGAGGGCAGGCGACGGGCGAGCATGGTCTTGCCGCCACCCGGCGGTCCCTCCATCAGCAGGTGGTGGCCCCCTGCTGCCGCGACCTCCAGGGCGCGCACCGCGTGGCTCTGGCCGCGGACGTCGGCGAGATCGAGGGGGTTGCCGACCGGCGTATTGGGTGGTGGCGGAGGCGGGGGCGCCGGTGCCACGGAGCCGGCCAGCAGGTCGCGGACACCCCGCAGCGTCTCGGCACCGGCCACGGTCAGCCCCTCGATCAGGGCCGCCTCGCCGGCTCGCTCACGCGGCAGGACGAGCCCGTGCAGACCGGCGCGCCGCGCCCCTTCAGCCACAGCCAGGGTCCCTCGGCATCCCCGCAGCTCGCCCCCCAGCCCGAGCTCGCCGAAGACCGCCCAGCCCTCCAGGCGCCCGGCCGGCAGCTGACCGCTGGCCGCCAGGATGCCGGCGCCCAAGGCGAGGTCGAAGCCGGCCCCCGCCTTGCGCAGGTGCGCAGGCGCCAGGTTGACGGTGATCCGCCGGGCGGGAAACTCGAAGCCGCTGTTCAGCAGGGCGGCCCGCACCCGCTCGCGTGACTCCCGCACGGCGGCGTCGGCCAGTCCCACGACGGTGAAGGCGGGCAGGCCGGCACGGATGTCGACCTCCACCCATACCCGGCGCGGCTCGATGCCGTCGATGGCAAACGTGTCGACCCGGGCCAGCATCCCGCCGGACCGTAGGCCTCGGCAGCGCACGCCTGGTGCGCGCGAAACATCAATCCTGTGGAGCCCAAGCGCCGGTAGTGCCCGCGAAGGCTCCGGCCACGGCTCCGCGTCAGCCCTGGGAGCATTTCGGCACAGGACCGCCACGCTGCGTACCCCACCGGACGCACCGCCCGCCCTAGCGTCGCCGGGGATGCCGCCGCCACCCCTCGGCTCCTCCCCGGCTCTCGGCCCCGTCGGCGAACGCCTGGCCGCCGAGCACCTGGAGCGCATGGGCTACCGGGTGATCGAGCGCAACCACCGCACGCGCTTCGGCGAGATCGACGTGATCGCCGTCGACGGCGAGACGCTGGTCTTCTGCGAGGTCAAGTCTCGCCGCACGGGCGGCGGCTCGCCGTGGGAGAGCCTCCACCAGCGCAAACGACGCCAGGTCCGGCGTATGGCCCGCAGCTGGCTGGCCGAGCGCAGCGACCGACCCCATCTGCCGGCGGTGCGCTTCGACGCCATCGGCGTCGTCGTCGACGCCCGCCAGCGACTCGTCGCCCTCGAACACGTCGAGGGGGCGTTCTGAGTCCGGCCACTCTCGGTTGTCGTCTCCCCTACCCCAGCGCGAGCTGCTGGTAGGCGGCCGAGCGGAACGAGAGGCGGTGCAGCGGCGAGACGCCCTGGCGCTCGATCGCCGCCCGGTGCTCGGGGGTGGCATAGCCGACGTGCGTGGCGAACTCCCAGCCGGGGTGCAGACCGTCGGCCCGGCGCATGTAGCGGTCCCGGGTCACCTTGGCCAGGATCGAGGCCGCAGCGATGGCCGCACTGCGGGCGTCACCCTCGATCACCGCGCGCTGCTCATAGCCCAGGTCGGCGACCGGGAAGCCGTCACTCAGGCAGACAGAGCCGGGCCGCGCCACCCGCAGCAGGGCGTCGCGCAGCGCGGCCAAATTGGTGACGTGGAGTCCGTGCCGGTCGATGGAGCGAGCGCAGCGCGAGACAACGGCGCTGCGACAGGCGACACGCAGGACGAGCGGGTATAGCGTCTCCCGGGCCTCGGGAGAGTGCTGCTTGGAGTCGTTGAGGGCCGAGAGCACGCGGACGTCGGCGGGACGCAGCGTCCCGTAGTCGATGAGCACCGCGGCGGCCACCAGCGGGCCGGCCAGCGAGCCCCTGCCCGCCTCGTCGGCTCCCGCCACGTAACGTACGCCCAGTGCGCGGTCGAAGGCGAAAAGGCGCCGCCCGCCACGCGAGACCCCGCGCCGACGCGAGGGCCTGCGCATGATGATCGCCCCAGCCCCAGCCTCAGCCTCCGTTGGCCGCGCCTCGGAGGCCCCCTCCGCCCCGGCCCCCTCCGCCGCGGCCCCCTCCGGTCCGGTCAGCTCGGCCCCGGCCAACTCCGGGCCGACCACCGACTCAGAGGATTCCGATGCGCCCCGGAGGCCAGTAGGTGGCGAAGGCGCCGCCGATGATCCACTTCTTGGGCACGGGCCCCCAGTAGCGGCTGTCATCGGAGTGGCCACGGTTATCGCCCATCATGAACCAGTGGCCGGGCGGAACCTTGATGGGCGTCGGCAGGTTGCACAGCTCGTCCGGTGCGTTGGCGTCGCAGGGCGCGATGAAGCTCTCCTTGGCCATCCGGCCGTTGCGGACGGGGTGGCCGTCACGAATGGTGAGCGTGTCGCCGGGCCCCGCCACCACGCGCTTGATGAAGTTCTCCCCGGACTCCTGGAGCACGGGGAGGTCGCATGCCGCCTGGGTGCCGTTGCCGGTGCGGGGGTCACCGCACTGCTCGCTGTCGGCTCCCTGGGGCGGGTGGAAGACGACGATCTCCCCCACGTGAGGGTCGGAGAACGAGTTCCCCAGCCGGTTGACGAGCACGCGCTGGCCCACCTTGAGGGTGGGGACCATGGACGGACTCGGGATCCGGTAGGGCTTGACGACAAAGGCCTGGATCCCCAGTGCGAGCCCGAGGGCGACGGCGACGATGAGCACCAGCTCGATGAGCGAGCTCAGGCCGCGCTTGCTTGTCGTCTGGCCCGGCACGGCGATGGCAGTGCAACCGGGCGGGGCGTCTCAGGCCGAGGCGGCGTCGGCCGGCGTCGGCTCGGACGCGGCGGCGCCACCCTCGGCGGCGTCGGCCTCCGGGGCGGGAGGCACGGCCGGCGCGGCCGGCACCTGGGGCTCGTCAGCCTCCGGAGGGTGCAGCAACCCGGGCTCGACGACCTCCTCGGTGCGCGTGTAGCGCCGCTCGCGCACCCGGGCGCGCTTGCCCACGCGCCCGCGCAGGTAGTAGAGCTTGGCCCGGCGCACGTCGCCGCGGGCGGCAACCTCGATGCGCTCGATCTTCGGGGAGTGCAGCGGGAACGTCCGCTCGACCCCGACGCCGAAGGACTGCTTGCGTACGGTGAAGGTCTCCCGCACCCCGTGGCCCTGGCGCTTGAGCACGACGCCCTCGAAGACCTGGGTGCGTCGACGGGTCCCCTCGATGACCTGGAAGTGGACGCGGACGCGGTCGCCGGCCTGGAAGGCCGGCACACGGCGCAGCTGCGCGCGCTCGAGGCTTTCGATCGTCGTGCTCATCGCGAGGGTCGCGCGGCGGAGAGCCGGGATGGGCTCCAGACGGGGCCCGCGCGCGGCGGATCATGGTAGCGGAGCGTCCTTGTCCTCGGGGGGGCCTCCAGCGGCCTCCGGGGCCGGCAACCGGGTGCTCTGAGGCGCCTGCCGGGCGCTCTGGGCCGCCCGCCACGCCCTGATGCCCTCGTGATGGCCGGACAGCAGGATCTCGGGGACCTCCCAGCCCCGGTAGCTGGCCGGGCGGGTGAAGTGGGGGTACTCGGGGGCGCCGCCCAGCGCCGGGGAGAAGGACTCCTCCACCGCCGAGCGCGCGTCGCCCAGGACGCCGGGCAGCTTGCGCAGCAGCGCGTCGAGGAGGACCATGGCCGGCAGCTCGCCGCCGGCCAGGACGTAGCGGCCGATGGACACCGCGTCGGTGGCCAGGTGCTCGACGACCCGCTCGTCAAAGCCCTCGTAACGACCGCAGAGCAGGGTGAGCCGGCGCTCGGCGGCCAGGTCGGAGGCCAGGCCATCGTCGAGCAGGCGTCCGGTGGCGGTCAGCGCCACCACCCGGTGCCCGGCGCCGGGCTCTGACCAAGCGGACCCGTGCACGGCGCGCAGCGCGGCGTCGACAACGTCGACGCGGAGCACCATGCCCGCTCCGCCGCCGAACGGGGCGTCGTCCACCTGGCCGCCGGTCAGCGGCGTGTGGTCACGGAACGAATGGGCGCGCAGCTCGTGCCCGGCGGCGAGCGCATTGGCCACGTGGCGCTGGCCGGTGAACCAGGAGAACCAGTCCGGGAACAGGGTCAGGACGTCGATGCGCACAAGCCCGGTCCCCTCATCGCTCGCCCAGGAAGTCGGCATTGACGTCGATGCGTCGACCGTCGACATCGACCCGCAGAACGGCATCGGCCACCAGCGGGACAAGCAGCTCGCCACCCCCCTCGCGCGCTACTTCGAGCACCTCGCAGGAGGGCAGCGCGAGCAGCCGGGTCACCGTCCCCAGCTCCAGCTCGCGGTCGTGCACCCGGCAGCCCTCAAGCTCCTCGGCGTACCACTCCTCCGCGCCCAGCCCCGGTGCCGGCGGCCGCGGCACGGCGATCTCGGCGCCGCCGAGCGATGCGGCAGCGTCGCGGTCGTCCACCCCGGCCAGACGGAGGATCGGCGCCGCGTCGGTCCCCCCGCGCCGCAGCACCTCGCGCTCGGACCCATCGATCAGTACCGTCGGGCCTCCCAGCAGCAGCGCGGGCCGCGCCTGGCGGACGCGAAATGCGCCGTCCAGCCCGTGGGGCCGGCCGACGATCCCCGCCCGCAGGGTGCCGGGGTGCGACCCGCGGACCTCTCCGGTCCCCGCTCGGGGCGCCGCGGAGCGGCCGCCCATCACTCCACGATGTCGACGAGCACCCGACGGCTCTCGCGCACCGACGCCGCCCTGACCACCGCGCGCAGCGCCGCCGCCGTACGCCCGCCGCGCCCGATCACCTTGCCGTAGTCCTCCTGGGCCACCGAGAGCTCCAAGACGATGGTGCCGTCGTCCTCCTCGAACTGCTCGACGCGCACCGCGGCGGGATCGTCGACCAGGGCGCCGGCCAGGTACTGAAGCAGCTCCCGCACGCCGGGATCCGCCGGCTCAGCCCGGAAGGGAATCGATGCCCTGGATGCGCAGGAGCTTGCGCACGGCATCCGAGGGCTGGGCACCGCGCCCAAGCCAGTGGCGCGCCCGGTCCTCGTCGATGACCACCGTCGAGGGGTGGGTTTGGGCGTTGTAGCGCCCGATCGTCTCGATCACCCGACCGTCGCGCTTGGCCCGACCATCGGCCACCACCACGCGCCACACGGGATCCCGGCGTCCTCCGACGCGGGTCAGACGCAGGCGCACGGCCATCTAGCGGTCCTCAGAGACAGTGAGCATCGGCGGCGCAGGGTAGCGCGTTCGGGCCCGCTCACCCCGCCGGCCGGGCGTCAGCGAGCCCCGCGCATGAGCGCACCGAGATCCGGCATCCGCCCCTGGGTCAGGCCCTTCATGAGCTTCTGCATCTGGGCGAACTGCTTGATCAGCTGGTTGACCGCCTGGACGCTGGTGCCCGAGCCCCGGGCGATGCGCTGGCGCCGGGAGCCCTTGATGATCTCTGGCCGGCGGCGCTCTTCGGGCGTCATGGAGAGGATGATGGCCGCCACCCGGTCGAGCTCGCCCTCGTCGACGTCCATCTTGCCCAGGCGATTGCCCGCCAGCCCGGGGATCATCCCCAGCAGCGTTCCCAGCGACCCCATCTTGCGCACCTGGCGCAGCTGGGCGAGGAAGTCCTCGAGGGTGAACTCGTTGCGTCGCAGCTTGCGCTCGAGGGCGGCCGACTCGTCGGCGTCGGTTTGGCTCTCGACCCGCTCGATCAGCGAGAGCACGTCGCCCATGCCCAGGATCCGCTGGGCCATGCGATCGGGGTGGAAGCGCTCGAAGCTCTCGAGCTTCTCGCCGGTGGAGGCGAACAGGATGGGCTGCCCGGTCACCGCCTTGACCGACAGGGCAGCACCTCCCCGGGCATCACCGTCGAGCTTGGAGACGATCACACCGTCGAAGGCGACCTGCTCGGCGAACTCGGCGGCCACGGTGACCGCGTCCTGGCCGGTCATCGCGTCTACGACGAGCAGCACGGCATGGGGCTTGAGCGCTCGGCGGACAGCGGTCAGCTCGGCCATCAACTCGGCGTCGATGTGCAGGCGTCCGGAGGTGTCGACGATGAGCACGTCGTGATCGTCGGCGTGGGCCTGGCTCAGCGCCCAGGTGGCGATGTCCACCGCGCTGGACTCGGTGCCCCGCTCATAGACGGTGGCGCCGGCCTGCTCGCCCACCCGGACGAGCTGCTCGACGGCGGCCGGGCGGTGCACATCGCAGGCGGCCAGCCCGACCGACATGCCGCGCTGCACGCGCAGGTGCCGGGCCAGCTTGGCCGCGGCGGTGGTCTTGCCCGCGCCCTGGAGCCCGCAGAGCAGGACGACCGACGGGCGGCGCTGACCCAGGGTGAGCTCCTGGCCCGTGCCCCCCATGAGCGCGGTGAGCTCCTCGTCGACGATCTTGACCACCTGCTGGCCGGGGTTGAGCTGGCCGACGACCTCCTCGCCGCGGCAGCGCTCGCCCACCGCCTTGGTGAACGAGCGCACGACCCGGAAGTTGACGTCGGCCTCCAACAAGGCAAGGCGGATCTCGCGCATGGCGGCGTCGATGTCGGACTCGCGCAGGGTGCCGTGGGCGCGGACGTCGGCCAGGGTGGCCTGGAGCTTGTCGGAGAGCGAGTCGAACACTCAGCCGCCGAGGGTAGTTCAGCGCCGGCTGCGCCGAGCGCCTCGAACGGGCTAGCGGCCCGGTGCCCGCGGCGCCGGCGACGTGCCGTCACCACCATCGGCCGGCGGCTCGCCAGCGCGCCCGGTGGCGCCCAGGACGCCCCCCGACCCCAGACGCTCGCCCAGGGCGCCGAGGGCCTGGGAGAACTCGGAGGGGATGACAAAGACCTTGTTGGCGTCGCCGCGGGCCAGCTCGGGCAGCATCTGGAGGTACTGGTAGGAGAGCAACTCGCGGTCGGGACGGCCCTCGTGGATGGCGGCGAAGACGGTCTGGATGGCTTGGGCGTCGCCCTCGGAGCGCAGGATGGCTGCCCGCTTGGCCCCCTCGGCCTTGAGCACGGCCGACTGCTTCTCACCCTCGGCGGTGAGGATCTGGGATTGCTTGACTCCCTCGGCGGTGAGGATGGCCGCCCGGCGGTCGCGCTCGGCGCGCATCTGCTTCTCCATCGCCTCCTGGATGGACGCCGGCGTCTCGATCGAGCGCAGCTCGACGCGATTGACGCGAATGCCCCACCGCCCGGTGGCCTCGTCGAGCACGAGGCGCAGCCGGGTGTTGATGTCATCGCGTGAGGTGAGCGTCTGCTCCAGGGTGAGGTCGCCGACCACGTTGCGCAGGGTGGTGACCGTGAGCTGCTCGATGGCCTGGAGGGGGTTGGCCACCTCGTAGGAGACGGCCCGGGGGTCGGTGACGGTGAAGTAGATGACCGTGTCGATCTTGATCGACACGTTGTCCTCGGTGATCACCGACTGCGGCTGGAACGTCACCACCTGCTCGCGCAGGTCGATCAGCGGGCGCATGCGGTCAACGAACGGGGTGATGACGACGAGGCCCGCATTCTGGGTGCGGTTGAACCGCCCGAAGCGCTCGACGACTCCGGCCCGAGCCTGAGGCACGATCTTCACCGCACGACCGGCGGTGAAGAGCATGAGTGCGACGACGACGCCGAGGACGATCAGACCGGCCATGTTTCTCCAATCGAGAGGTGGTTGTCGGAGCCGGGGATGAGGGAGAAGGGGTGGTGGGCCATCACTCTCCCACCATCGCCGTGGCCCCGCGAATCTCCATGACCGACACCTTGGAGCCGGTGCCGAACTCGGCGTCCTCGTCGTAGGCACGTGCCGTCCAGACCTCGCCGTCGATCCGTACGCAGCCCACGCCCTCGTCGTTGGCGATGCGCTCGACGACCAGGACTCGGCGGCCGATCAGCGCGGCGGCGCCGGTGCGCAGGGTCCCCGGCTGGTCGCGGTGAGCCCGGGCGATGGGTCGCACGAGCAGGAAGCTCAGTCCGGCGACCGCAACGAAGACGCCGCCCTGGAGCGCCGAAGCGGCGCCGGCCGCGGCCACTGCCGCGGCCAGGACGGCACCGAAGGCGAACGGCGCCAGGAAGAACCCGAGCGTGGCCACCTCCCCCGCCGCCAGGGCGCAGGCGATGACGATCCAGATCAGCCAGCTGGCCATCAAGCGGTCTGTCCCCAGGGTACCGCCCGAGCCCCGCCGGCCGAAAGGGAGATCAGCTCAACAGCGCCCGGGCGTAGTCGTTGGCCTCGAAGGGACGCAGATCCTCAATGCCCTCCCCCACCCCGATCAGCTTGACCGGGATGCCCAGCTCCGAGGCGATGGCCAGGGCCACGCCGCCCTTGGCCGTCCCGTCGAGCTTGGTCAACACGATGCCGCTCACCGGCGCGGCCTCGGAGAACAGTCGGGCCTGACGCACGCCGTTCTGGCCGGTGGTCGCGTCGATGGTCAGCAGCGTCTCGTGCGGCGCGTCGGGGATCCGCTTGGCGATGACCCGGCGCACCTTGGCCAGCTCGGCCATCAGATGATCCTGGGTGTGCAGGCGCCCGGCGGTGTCGATGATCACCGTCCCCGCCTCCCGGGCCTGGGCGGCGCCGATCGCGTCGAAGGCGACCGAGCCGGGATCGGCCCCCTCGCCACCGCGGACGATGTGTGCCCCGGCGCGCTCCGACCAGCGCTCGAGCTGCTCCACCGCAGCGGCGCGGAACGTGTCGGCCGCCCCCACGACGACCGGGCGGCCGGTCTGACGGCGCAGGGCATAGGCGAGCTTGCCGATGGTGGTGGTCTTGCCGGTGCCGTTGACGCCACAGACCAGGATCACCGTCGGTGAAGGACGCAGGTCGATGTTGTCCTGACCCGTGCGCGCCACCTCGGCCAGCATCTCGGCCAGCCGCTGCGTGAGGGCCTCGCCGCCCTCCAGCGTCCCGGCACTCGCCTCCTGCTCTAGGCGCTGCACCACCTCGGCCGTCGTCCGAGCGCCGACGTCGGCGTAGATGAGCACCTCCTCCAGGCGCTCCCATGCTTCGTCGTCGAGCTCGCCGGCCAGCGTGGCCTGGATCTCGGCCCCCAGGGCCTCGCGGGTCTTTGACAGGTTCTCGCGCAGCCGGCTGAAGATGCCGCGGCGACGGCGCTCGGACCCCTCGCCGCCGGCGTCCTCGCCGTCCGCCCCCGTAGGCGCGGCGCCGTCGCCCAGGATGAGCAGCTCGTCCCAGTCGCGGGCCATGGAGCGGGCAGCCTAGAGCCTGGTCTTCGCGTCGTTCTCGTTCGAACTGGAGATGGTCATACCGCTGAGCTGACGCCGCGAGCCGCCCGCACCTCGCCCTCGCCCTCGCCCTCGCCCAGCCCGGGGCGCAGATCCTCGCCTTCGGACAGCCGGGGTGAGAGCTCCGTCCCCTCGCGCGGCAGCCGACGGCTGACCACGCGGCTGACGCCGTCACCCCCCATCGAGATCCCGTAGAGGAAGTCGGCCACCTCCATCGTTCGCTTCTGGTGGGTGACGACGATGAACTGGGCCCGGTCGGCATAGGCTCGCAACAGCGCCAGGAAGCGATCGATGTTTACGTCATCGAGTGCCGCCTCGACCTCGTCAAGCACGTAGAACGGGCATGGTCGGGCCAGGAAGATGGCGAACAGGAAGGCGAGGGCGGTCAGCGACTTCTCCCCGCCCGAGAGCAGGCTCAGGCGCCTGGTCTGCTTGCCCGCCGGGTCCAGCTCGATCTCCACGCCAACCCGGTCCTCGGGCATCGCCTCCCCGAGCCCCGCAGCGTACCCCGCGGCACCATCCCCTTCCGCGGCGCCGTCACCGTCGCCGTGGCCCTCGCCCCCGCCGTGTGCGTCGAACCGGGGCGCCCGATCGCTCGTCTCGCCGCCGTCCTCGGTCACCAGGCGCAGCGTTCCCCGACCACCCGGGAACAGACGACCGACGATCTCCTCGAAATGTCCGGCGGCGGCCGAGAACGTCGCCGCGAACGTCTCGCGGATCTCCCGGTCGGTCTCGGCGATAAGGCGCCGCAACTCCCGCAGCGCGCCCTCCAGGTCGCCCCGCTGGGTCTCGAGCTCCTCGACGTGGGCCAGCGCCTCGGCGTACTCGTCGGCGGCCAGCGGGTTGACCGGTCCCAACGCCTCGCGTCGGCGCGCGAGCCGTTGCACCCGGGCGTTCAGGGCCTCGCGCGCCTCGTCGTCCAGCGGCTCTGGTGCCGGCTCGGGCGGCACTCCGAGCCGGCCGGCCAGCCCGTGCAGATCGTCTTCGGCCTCGGCCGCGCGGTCCCGAGCCTGTTGAGCTCGGACCTCGGCCGCGGTCAGCGCGTCGCCGCGGCGGGCCAACTCGGCCTGGAGCTCGGCCTCCTGGGCGGCGCAGGCCCTCAGCTCGGCGGCCAGCGCCTCGCCCGCCGCCCGGTCGCCTCCAAGCTCCTCCTCGAAGCGCTGGCGCTGGGTGGCCACGACGTCCAACGCGACAGCGATTGCCGTCTGGAGCCGGTGCGCAGGCGGGCTCAGGGCCTCGGCCCGCTCCAGCGTCAACTCCAGCCCGGCCACGCGCCGGGCCCGCTCGCGCCGCTCGCGCGCCGCCCGCTCGGCGGCGCGGCGCTCAGCCGCGAGCTGAGCCTCCAACCCGGCGCGGCGGGCAGCGACCTCACCCTCGGCCGGGGCCCGGCGCCGAGTCTCCAGGCGCCGCTGTGCCTGGCGCAGCTCCTCGGCGGCGTCGTCGCGTGATCGGATCGCCGTGCGCAGGGCGGCGTCAGCGTGCTCGAGGGCGACCTCCGCCTCCCGCGCCTGGGCGCTCGCGCGCTCCGCCGCCGCCATGGCAGCCTGCTCCTGACGAGCGGCAACCTCGCTGGCCGCCACCAACTCCACGCGCCGATTGCGCTCGGCCAGGATCCGGTCCTCTCCCCCGGCTGGGACCTGGCGCAGCTCGCCCCCGGCGCCGTCCCATACCCGGCCCGAGCGCGTCACCGCCGTGCCGGTGAAGCCTTCGGGCACCGCCTCCAGGTCGTCGACCAGCCAGCAGCCGTCGAGCAGGGCGCGCGCGAGGGCCAACGCCTCCGCGCCGCCGTCGACCAGCGCGGACATTGGCTCGGCGCCGGGGCTCGGCGGCGCGCTCGCCGCCGAGCCGGGCGCCGGTGCCCGGACGACGAGCGCGCTGGCTCCGTCAGCGCCGGCGCGGTCCAGCACCGCCCCCGCCTCGGAGCGGTCACCGACCACAGCGGCCGAGAGCCGCCGACCCAGCACGGCGGAGACGGCCCGCTCGGATCCCGGCTGCACCGACAGCTCCCTGGACAGCGTTCGTGGCGGGCGCCCGGCGGAACCCCCGGAGGCGGTGGAGGTGGCCCCGGCGGCGCGCAGGAACTGGTTGACGGTCGCCAGCTCCGCGCCCGCCTGGGCTGAGTCGCGACGCGAGGCGTCAGCGGCGTGGCCAGCCTCTCGGCGTCGTGCGCGCACGGCGTCGGCGTCGGCGTCGGCGCGCCGGCGCGCGCTGCGCGCCGCCTCGAGGTCGGCTTCCCGCGCCGGGAGCGCCTCACCCAGGCCGACCGCGTCCGCCTCGAGCGGCGCCAGCTCGCGGGCCAGCTCGGCCGCGGCGGCCTCGCCGAGGTCGGCCAGCGCCCGCTCCAGCTCGAGGATGCGACCGGCCTCGGCGCCCTCGGCCTCCTCCTCGACCACCTCGATCCGCAGGGCGGCCAGGGCCGTGCGGGCCCGGCGCGCCCGCTCGCTGCACCCACCCGTCGCCGACCGGATCGCCTCAGCACGCAGCTCGAGCCGCTCGGCGGCAGAGCGCGCGCGGTAGGCGCGCGCGGCCAGGGCCTCGCGGCGCTCGGCCCGCTGGCCCAGGGCCTCCTCCGCGCGCTCGCGGGCGGCCGCCACCTCAGCCAGCCTGGCGGCGACGGCTTGGCGGCCTTGGCGCGCCGTCGCCGCTTCGGCCTCGACCACGACGAGGGCGCCGCGGAGGGCGAGCAGGGCATCGCGGGCCAGCTCGTGCTCGGCCTCCAGCGACTGGCGCTCCAGGCGGGCGTGAAGCTCGGCGGCCTCGGCCTGGCGCTTGAGGGGACGCAACCGCGAGCGGGCCTCGCGCTCGACGTCGAGGGCGCGGTCCAAGTTCTCCTGCGTGCGGGCCAGCTTCAGCTGGGCCCGGCGGCGACGCTTGCGGTGCTTGCCCAGCCCCGCCGCCTCCTCGATGAGCAGCCGGCGATCGCGCGGCTTGGAGACGACCACGGCCTCCACCCGGCCCTGGGAGACGATGGAATGACCCTCCTGCCCCAGCCCCGTGTCCGACAGCACCTCGAGGACATCCACGAGCCGGCAGCGCGCCCCGTTGACCCGGTACTCCCCGTCGCCGTCGCGATCAAGGCGCCGACTGATGGAGACCTCGGAGAGGGGGACGTCGAGGGTTCCGTCGCCGTTGTCGAGCACGAGCTCAACCTCGGCGGCGCTGCGCGCGGCGGTCCCTCGCGCGCCACCGAAGATCACGTCCTGCATGGCCTGGCCCCGGACGGCGAGGGGCGACTGCTCGCCCATGGCCCAGAGGACGGCATCGACGACATTGGACTTGCCCGAGCCGTTGGGACCGACGATCACACTGACGCCCGGGCCGAACAGCAACCGGGTGCGCTCCGGGAACGACTTGAAGCCCTTGAGGCTGAGCGAGCGCAGGTGCATGGCGCGGCGCTCGACCTTAGAGGGTGGTCCGGAAGCGCGACCCGGCCACCCTCCCCGGGCGCACTGACGCCGCTGCCCGATGGGAGGAACGGGGTAACCCACCCCGACGGGGGAACCGACCCGCCTGCCCGACGCCGGTCGACCCGCGAGGGCGTGATCGGACTTTCCGGGCCTGTTGCTTGCCTCCAGGGCGAATAACAGGCCCAGAAGCGTTCATCGCTCGATCGTGGCGCACCCCGCGTCACCTCTCAGTCGCGGACTGCGGAAACCGCATCCGCGGACTGCGCGGAAACCGCATCACCCCCTCAACGGGGCCTCCTCAACCGGAGTTCCTGCTCAACCGAGCTCTCCGGTCCCGGGGGTCGACGGCCACCCGCCAACCCGGCGACCCTCCCCGGGCCACGGCTCGCTTCAGCCCTGGCGAGCGGGTGGCAGCGTCGGCGCCTCGAGCCAGTCCAGGACACTGCGCGCTGCCGTCTGCTCCGCGTCTTTCTTGGAGCGGCCCTCGCCCCGGCCGCGCTCGGCGCCATCGACCCGGGCGATCACCGCGAAGGTGCGGTCGTGAGGCGGCCCACGCTCCTCGGCCACCTCGTAGATCACCAGCTCTCCCCGCCGGGCCAGATGCTCCTGGAGAGCGGACTTGAAGTCCCCCGGCCGTTCGAGCGCCTCGTTCATCTGGTCCCGGAAGGCGTCCACCACCGCAGCCGAGGTGGTCTCGTAGCCGTGGTGCAGGTAGCAGCCCCCGATCACCGCCTCGATGACCGAGGCCTGCACTCGCTCGGTGCGCACGAGCGCCTCGGAGACCGAGCGGTGTACGTCGGGCGCGGCGGCCAGCAGGCGCTCGGGCACCCCAAGCGCGACAGCAACCTCCGCGCACGCGCGTCCGGACACCGCCTGGGCGCGGATCTTGGTCAGCCTCCCGGCCCCGAAGCGGTCGGCCTCCAGGCGCGGGTAGAGATAGGTGGTGACCGACAGGCCGAGCACGCTGTCGCCCAGGAAGGCCAGCCGCTCGTAGGAGTCGGCCCGGCGGTCGGTCCAGGAGGCATGGGTGAACACCTGACGCCCAAGTGGGTCGGGCAGGCCCTCCAGGAGCTGGCGCAGTCGCTCCAGGAGGCGCCGGGCCCGGGCTCAGCGCGCCGTAGCGGCGTGCGCGAGGACGAAGTCTACGGCCTGACTGACGGTGAGGATGGCCGCGGCCTGCTCGTCGCTCATGGTCACGCGATAGGTGTCCTCGAGCTCCTGGACAAGGGTGTAGAGGTCCAAGGAGTCGGCCTCCAGGTCCTCCTTGAAGCGCGTGGCCTCGGTCACGCTCGCCGGATCGATCTCCAGCTCCTCGGCCAGGTGGCGGCGGATGAGCTCAACGATGTCCTGGCGGGTCATGATCGCTGCGGCACGCTACCGGCGGGGGCGGCCACGGCGACGCCCGACGCGCTGCCGACCGGCTCCCGACCCAGCGCGCCCGCGGCACCGAGCGCCTCCAGCATGGCCGTGACAGCGTCCTGGGCGACAGCGCGGGCCGCCACCGCGATCGCGCTGGCGTAGCCCCGGCGGGTGAAGCGTCCGTGACAGACCACCCCCAGGCGTCGCAAGCCGAGCAGGTAGGCGCCGCCGTTTCGCTCCGGGTCGATCTCGTCACGCAGCTCGCGCAGCGCGGGTGCCAGCAGCCAGCCACCGGCCGCGGCCCGCGGCGAGCCTCCCGCGCGCTCGCGGATGGCGCCGATCAGGGTGGCCGACACGCCCTCCATGAGCTTGAGCGCCACGTTGCCGGTGAAGCCGTCGCAGACGACCACGTCGGCGGCGCCCGCGGTGAGGCTCGTGCCCTCGACGTTGCCCGCGAAGCGCAACCCGGCGGTTGCGGCGAGCTGCGCGTGAGCGTCCTGAACCTCTGGCGTGCCCCGGGCCGGCTCCTCGCCGTTGGAGAGCAGGGCCACGCGAGGCTGGGGCACGCCCAGCACCGCGGTGGCGAACGCGGCGCCCATGTGGGCGAACTGGACGAGGTGCTCAGCGCGCGCCTGCACGTTGGCACCGACGTCCAGCAGCAGGACGGGGGCGCCGGGCACGGGGATGGGCAGGGCCAGGGCCGGGCGCCTGATCCCCTTGGCGCGCCGGATGTGAAACAGCCCGGCGGCCAGGGCGGCGCCGGTCGAACCCCCGCAGACCAGCGCGTCGGCCTCCCCGGCGGCCACCGCGCGCGCGGCCTGCACGATCGAGGCGTCGGCCGTCGAGCGCACGGCGCGGACCGGATCGCCCGCCTTGGCGATCGACCCGGGGGCATGGCGCACCTCGACCAGCGGGGAGCCGGCGGCCGGGGCAAGCTCACCGGCATCCCCGAAGACCAGCACGCGCACTCCCCGCTCGGCCGCCAGGACACATCCGGCCGCGACCTCGGCGGCGCCCAGATCGGCGCCGTGGGCGTCGACCGCAACGGTCACCACTGCCCGAACGCGGGTGCTCGAGGTCAGGCGGCGCCCTCGCCCGCTCCAGCCACGATCTCGCGACCCTTGTACGACCCGCAGACGGGGCAGACCCGGTGCGGGCGGCGCGGACTGTGGCACTGCGGACAGGCGTTGAACGTGGGCGCGGCGATCTTGTGCTGGCTGCGGCGCTTGGTGGTGCGGCTGTGGGACTGCTTTTGCTTGGGGACAGCCATGGTGGGCGCGGAGGCTAGCAGCGCCGGGGCGCCCGAACCTGCGCGCCGCCCTACTCCAGACGCAGCTCGCGCAGCTTGGCCCAGCGCGGGTCTGGCTCCGGTTCGTGGCCGTGGTCGGCCGAGGCGGTCTCCAGATCCGCGCCGCAGATCGGACACAGGCCAGGGCACTCATCGCGGCAGAGGATCTGGGCCGGCACCGACAGGGCGAGGCCATCACGGGCCCAGCCCTGGAGGTCGAGGAGCAACCGCCCGTCGACATATGGGCTCTCCAGCTCCTCCCCCTCCCCCGGCTGGTGGATCTCCCGAGCGTCGACGGAGAACATCGGCGCGGCGTCGCGCAGACAGCGCATGCACGGGCCTTGCATCCGCGCCCGCAGGCGCAAGCGCAACGACCACCCGCGACCCGTGGTCCGGGCCGCGTCGAGCCGGACGGCGACGGGGTCCGGAGCCACCACATAGCGCTCACCGGCGAAGACGAGCTGCCCGATGCGCACCGCCAGGTCCAGCCGGCGCCCCGCCCCCGCATCCAGGGCGAGACGACCGAGATCGAATCCGTCGGCGATCGCCGCCGCCATGCGTCGAGCCTAGCGACAGCCTCGGCGCCCTACTCCTCCTCGGCGCCCTACTCCTCCTTGGCCAGCTCGCGCTTGAGAACCTTTCCAGTGGAGTTGCGGGGCAGTTCCTTGAGGAAGACGATCTCCCGCGGCACCTTGTAGCCCGCGAGGTTCGACTTCACGTGGCCCTGCAACTCCTTCTCGGACACCTTGGCCTTGCCGCGGCAGACGACGAAGGCCTTCAGGCGCTGGCCGAACTTCTCGTCTTCCACCCCGATGACCGCCACCTCCTCGACGTTGGGGTGGTCGGCGAGCAGGTCCTCGACCTCGCGGGGGAAGACGTTCTCTCCGCCCGAGACGATCATGTCGTCGTCGCGCCCGTCGACGTGCAGGCGACCGCCCTTGTCGAGGTGACCGACGTCCCCGGTGGACATGAGCCCGTCCAGCATGTCCTTGTTGCCGCCCCCGGTGTAGCCCTCGAAGAGCATCTCGTTGGCCACAAAGATCCGACCGGTCCTGCCCGGCGGGGCCTCGCCCCCCTCGTCGTCGACGATCTTGAGGATCGTGCCGCGCGGTGGGCGGCCCGCCGTCCCGGGCGCCGCGCGCAGGTCCGCGGGGGTGGCGATGGTCGCCCAGGCCACCTCGGTTGACCCGTAGAGGTTGTAGAGGACCTCGCCAAAGGCGTCCATCACCCGCGTCGCCAGCTCGCCCGGCAGGGCCGAGCCGCTGGCCGCGACGACGCGCAGCGCGGAGAGGTCGTAGCGCTGGATCGTCTCCACCGGCAGCTCGAGGATGCGCTGGAGCATCACCGGGACGACGGCCAGCGCCGTGCATCGGTGCTGGGCGGTGAGCGAAAGCGTCGTCTCGGGGTCGAACTTGCGGGTGAGCACGAGGGTGCTGGACAGCCCCAGCCCCAGGGTGAAGTGAGCAAAGCCCCAGGAGTGGAACAGCGGCGCGGCGATCATCGTGCTCTCGCGCCCCCGCAACGGGATCCGGGACAGCAGGGCGGCAGCCGGGTCGAGGCTGTCGGGCTGCTTGCGCGAGGCGCCCTTGGGGGTCCCGGTGGTGCCCGAGGTGAGGATGACCACCCGACCCTTCTCCTTGGGGGCGACGACGTCCTCGGCATCGCCAGCCTCGATCAGCTCGTCGAGCGTGGGGTCGGAGACGTCGTCGTCGCCATCGTGCCAGGCGATGAAGCGCTTGCGCCGCCGGCCGGCGTCATGCATCAGCTCGCCGAACTCGGCGTCGTAGATCAGCGCCCGCGGCTTCTCGCGAGCGCACACGTCGGTGAGCTGCGGGGAGGCAAAGGCGGTGTTGAGGTAGAGCGCGTGGGCCCCGAGCTTGGAGCACGCCACCGTGGCGTCGATGAAGCCCCGGTGGTTGCGGATCATGATCCCGACGCCGTCACCCTCGACCACCCCCCGGTCGGCCAGCGCGTGGGCCAGGCGGTTGGAGCGCTCGTTGACCTCAGAGAAGGTCAGCTGACCCAGCTCGTCGATCAGCGCCACATCGTCGGGGAACCGGATGGCGCCCGCCATGTACCCGGCGGCCGGGGTCGGTCCGAAGCGGGTCAGCGCCAGCCCGACCCGCAGCACCTTGTCGGGCCGCGTCGGGGTGATCACGCCTGCGCCGGCCAGCGTGCGGGCCGTGTGCAGCTTGTTGTGGATCTGGCTGGCAAGTGAGGGCATGGGGAGAAGCAAACCAACCTTCGGCGCGAGATGTTGTCTGGGGGTGAACGAGATGTTCCCCCGCACGGCCCGGCCCGGTCGCCGCCGGGCACGGCCCCCGGCGTCTGAGACCGAAACCGCCGGGCTCAGCCGCGCGGAAGCACGAGCCCGGCGGGCACCCTCCCCTCGTCGATCAGCGCGTAGACGTCCGCCGCCCGGCGCGGGTTGAGGAACACGTGGCGCTGACCGACCGACGTCTTCTCGACGAGGAGTCCGGCGTCCAGGAGCCGTTCGCCGACGGCGAGGGCCAGCGCCACCTCGCTGGGGGGAAAGCCGCGCGCCAGATGGCGGAACTCGGTGTGGTAGCCGCCCCACTTCCCCATCCCCGACAGGCGCTGGACGATGCGCCGCGCGGCGCGGCGATCGGGCCGGGGGTCGCGGTGCGGACGCCCGGGCCCGGATCGGCCCTCGCCACCGTCGGCGTCGACGGTCAGGGCCACGATGGCCTCCTCGAGCGCGTCCTCGGCGCCCGGGGCGGCCGGCCGGCCGCCCAGACGCGCGACGAGCTCCGCCGCCCGGAGAGGGTGCCCCGCGCCGATCGGTGGCCGAGCGGCGTGGTCGAGCACCACGGCATGGGCCGGGAGCGCGTGGGCCCGGGCGCGCAGCCGGTCCACGTCAGCCACCTGGTCATCGAAACAGAGCGCCGCCAGCTCGGCGTCGCCCCCGGGCATCTCGAGCACGAGCCAGCCGGCCAGGCCCCCGGCCCGGAGCTCCAGCGGTGGGCTGGTGGCGGCGCCAGATCGGCTCGGTCGCGCGGGGGGGCCGAGCCCGGCCGCCTCGACGAGCGCCCCCACCGCGCCGGCGACCAACAGCCAGCCGCGCTCGCCGACCGCCTCGGGGTCGGCCCGCAGCCCCGCCGAGACCGGAAGCACCGCCCGCAGACGCCCGTGGCTGGCGGCCAGTCCAACGGCGACCGCACCCCGGTAGCCCGAGCGCGTGCGCCGCAGCTCCCGGGCTCCGCGCTCCAGCTCGGCCAGCAGCAGCCGGCGCAGCCGGACGCCAGCGCTGCCCGGCGCGGCCACCCCGCCGGCATCGGCCAGGGCGCGTGGGAGGTCCTCGGCGGCGCCCACCCTTGCGAGCGTAGAGCTGCGCCGGCCGGCCGCGCCCATGACTCGTGTTCGCAGCGCGGCGAGCCGCAGACTGCGCGGGGCACCGCCGTGTCTGGCGGGCCCCGCAACCCCGACCCTCGGTCCGACCGGGTTGGGGACCGTGGGATGTTGTCGGCCATATACGCGGAGCAGCTCCCACAGTCCTGCTCAGCCCGGGGCAGTGGGAAGTCATCGGCCCCGGCACAGCGCTGATCGGCGTCTTCGCGCGCTGCCCGCGTGGCCACGAGACATGACGCAGGGCGATGAGGCGGGGCGGTCATGTCGCAACACCGCTGCCGGGCAACCCGGTCGCGCGGCGATCGATCACGGCTCGAGGCCCACCGCCCGCCCGCCGCGGCGCTGTTCCGTCCGTCGCCCCCCCTAGCGTTCCCTGACCCATGGAGGCTGCCACCCCTCTCCGCCCCGCGTCGGTCCGACTCCTCGGCGATCGGCTCGTCGCCGACGGCCTCGTCATCGAGGACCCGACGGCGGTCGCGCTGGTCCGCGAGCGCGCCGAGCGGGGCGACGACCCCGCCGCTGTCGTCGTTGACGCGGTGGAGATCGGGGCCCGCGTCCTGGGCCGGGAGCAGACCGCGGCCGATACCGGCTTCGTGCGGGTCGAGTTCGAGCGCGCTGCTCGTGAGCTCGAGAGCGCCTTCGCCGATCGCGCCCGCACGGTGGCCGACCAGCTCAACGGGAAGGTCGACGAGGTCTTCGGGCCCGAATCGGGGACGCTCCAGCGCGCCCTGGACCGTCACTTCTCCGACGACTCGTCAGGCGCCGTTCAGCACCGGGTCCGCGCGCTGGTGGATGAGCTGCTGCGTCAGCAGCGTGAGGGGCTGGTGCGCCTGTTTGCCTCATCCGAGGGTCACAACCCGCTCGCCGACTTCAAGGCGGCGTCGGTGGCGGCCATCCGCCGGGCGGGCGAGCAGCAGGACTCCAACCTGCGGGCGATGGGCGAGCGCATGGCCGAGCTCGGGCAAGAGCTGCAGGCGCTGCGCGACGAGCGCGAGAAGCGCGGAGAGCTGGAGATCGAGCGGGACCGGGGCACGGCCAAGGGGCGCGAGTTCGAGGAGGAGGTCGTCGAGGCGCTCGACGCCATCGCTGCCGGGCAGGGCGACGACTGCGACGCGGTCGGCGACGTCCGCCAGGGCACGGGCAAGGTCGGCGATGTGGTCGTCGGCATCGACGCCTGCCGCGGGCCCGCCCGGGGCCGGATCGTCTTCGAGGCAAAGAACCGGCAGCTCTCCAAGCCCAAGGCCCTGGCCGAGCTCGACGCCGCCCTCGACGGTCGGGCGGCCGACTTTGCCGTGCTCGTAGTCCCAGCCGAGGAGAAGGTCCCGGCCCGCCTTCGCACCCTGCGTGAGTACAACGGCGACAAGCTCGTGGTTGTCTATGACCCCGACGATTCGGCAACCCGGATGGCGCTGGAGGTCGCCTACGCACTGGCCCGGGCGCGCGTCCTCATGGCACGAGCCGAGAGCGAAGGCATCGACGCCGGCGCGGTCTCCGACGCGGTGGAGCGCGCCCTGGCCACCCTCGATGACGCGCGGCGCATCAAGCAGCAGCTGACCGGGGCGAGCACTGGCATCGAGCAGGCGCGAGGAATCCTCGAGGGGATGGAGCGCCAGGTCCGGACCCAGCTCGCCGAGATCGACGGCCTGCTGCGCGCCGGGGGCGCCCCGCCCGCGGCGCCGCGACTGGCGCTGGGCTGAGGCGAATCGCGACGCGCGCCGACCCAGCCGCCCCCGGATCGTCGCCGTGGCGGCTGCGTCGGGGTTGCCGTGCTGCTACTTCGTCTTGGCCGAGTACTTGTCCTTGAGGCCCACGCAGCCGCCGGATACCGCCTGCTTGACCTGCACGGTGCCCGAGGCCACCTTCGCGCTGGTGAATGTCCCGGTGACGGTCGCCTTGTAGGCCTGCTTTTCGAGCGAGCCGCTGGCCGTGGCCGAGAACTTCGCGCTCTTGACCGCGATGCCCTTGGAGAGCTTGAAGGTGGCGAACGGATAGTGGCCGGGCTGGACTGGACACCTGGAAAACCCCCTGGTGGGACGACGGTTGGCGCGTTGGCGCTGGAGCGGGATGCTACGCCGGAGGCGCCCCCACCGTGTTAGACATCGGTTGGATCCTCGCCAGGTGTCCCGAAGCGCTCGTCGATCGCCGTCTGGAAGGTCTGGCGGGCGGGCTCACCGTGGACCGCGAAGACGACGCGCTCCAGCCCGGTGGCCGCCGCCAGGTGGTGGGCGACCTCCGCGACCTCGATGGCGGCGGCGTGGGCGACCGGAAACCCGCCGACGCCGGTGCCGAAGGCGACCAGGGCCAGGGATGCCGCCCCGAGGCGCTCGGCACACTCGAGGGTCGCGGCGGTCGCCCGGCGGACGATCTCGGCCGAGGTCGGCCCGCCCAGCTCCATCGTCGCGGCGTGGATGACCCAGCGGGCGGGCAGCGCGAAGCCCTCGGTCTCGACCGCCTCGCCCAGGCCAATCGGGGCAGAGCGATCCGAGGCCTGCTGCAGCTCCGGCCCCGCCGCCCGGCTGATGGCGGCCGCCACCCCGCCCCCGTGACGCAGGTCGGTGTTGGCCGCGTTGGCGATGGCGTCGACGGCCAGCGTCGTGATGTCGCAGTCCAGCGCGTGGACGGTGGGCATGCTGCCGGGGCTCCGGGCGGGCTGGGGGTCCCGGGCCGCTACGCGACTTCGGCGGGCTCGTCCTTGCCCTGGAGGCGCTCGCGACCGCGTTGGACGGCGGCGATGAACTTCGAGAGGTTGACCTCGAGGGTGTTGAGGATCTCGTCGGCGTAGTCCTCGGCCCCGAGCCGGATCTCCCGCTCACGGGCGCGGGCGTCCTCGACGATGTCCTCGGCCGCGCGCTCAGCCTGCTTGGTGATCTCCTCGTCGGAGATGAGCTGGGTCTGGCGCTCCCGCGCCTCCTTGATGATCCGCTCGGCCTCGCGCTTGGCCTCGGCCAGCATCTCCTGGCGCTCCTTGACGATCCAGCGCGCCTGCTTGATCTCCTCGGGGATCGTCGCGCGCATCTGGTCGAGGATGTCGTAGATCTCCTCCTTGTCCACCCGGACGCGGTCCGACATCGGCACCGGCTTGGCGTTGTGGATGAGGTCGTCGAGCTTGTCGATGAGGACCAGGACGTCCATGGCGTGAGGGGAGGCTCTTGATCCTTTGAGAAGTGGGCGGAGAGTGGGCGGCGGGGGTCTGGGTCTCGGAAGCTTCGCTAACGCGCGAGCGCTTCCTGCAAGCGCTCGGCCACGCGGGGCGGGACAAGCTCGGAGACGTCGCCGCCGAAGGTGGCCATCTCCTTGATTCCGCTGGAGCTGAGGAAACTGTACTGCGGTGAGGCCATCAGGTAGACCGACTCCAGGTCGGCATCCAACGTCCGGTTGAGCTGATTCATCTCGAATTCATACTCGAAATCGGAGATCGCGCGCAGTCCCTTGACGATGGCCAGGGCGTCGGAGCGCTTGGCGAACTCGACGACGAGGGTGCCGAACGGGGAGACCTGAACGTTGTCCAGGTGACCGGTGGCCTCGGTGACGAAGGCACAGCGGTCCTCGACGGAGAACAGGGTCTTGCCCTTGCGCATGGGCAGGCTGACCACGGCCACGATCACCTCGTCAAAGACGCGCGCGGCCCGGGCGATGACGTCGAGATGGCCGTTGGTCACCGGGTCATAGGAGCCCGGGCAGACGGCGCGGCGGTTAGACGGCTTCATGGAAGCGGATCAGGGTATCTCCGTAGCGGCGCTCGTCGACCATGGGCAGGCCCAGCTCAAGGGGGGCGCGGCGGTCGCTTTCTGAGACCACGCACCCCGAGCCGCTCAGCAGCGGCGCGAGCGCCCGGTCGAGGACCGGCCCGAGGGCGGGGGCATCTCGATATGGCGGATCGATCAGGACGAGATCGTAGGCGCGTCGGGCGCGCCCCGCTTGTCCGAGCGCGCGCAACGCCGGCATCTGGTGTACCCGGGCACGGTCGCTGGACACGCCGAGAGCGGTGAGGTTCGCCCGCAAGACCCGCGCCGCGCCGGGGTCGGAGTCAACGAAGTCGGCGTGCAGCGCGCCGCGCGAGAGCGCCTCGATGCCCAGGGCACCCGAGCCGGCGAAGAGGTCGAGAACGCGCTGGTCGTCCAGCGCTCCGAGGACGGCGAACAGGGCTTCGCGCACTCGCTCGGCCGTGGGCCGGGTCGCCCGCCCGGTCGGGGCCGCGAGCCGCCGCCCCCCCCAGGCACCGGCCACTACGCGCAGCGCCATCAGCCCTCGGCCCTGGCCGCCGGGGGCAGCCATGGGGGGCTAGCCCGGGATCGGCGCGAGGGACTCGGCCCCGTAGGCGGCAGTCAGGGCATCGGCCAGCGGCACGTGGTCGGGCGCGGCCAGGCCGGGGTCGGCGCTCAGCAGCTCGACGGCGTGGTGGCGAGCTCGCTCCAGCAGCGCCCCGTCGTCGGGCAGCCGGGCCACGCGAAACTCGGCCGTCCCGGACTGGCGCACCCCGATCAGCTCGCCCTCGCCGCGCAAGCGCAGGTCGATCTCGGCCAGGCCAAAGCCATCGGCGTGCTCGGCCAGGGCGGCCAGGCGCGGGGAGTCCGCCGACCCGAAGAGGACGCACACCGACGGGTGGGCGCCGCGCCCGATGCGGCCGCGAAGCTGATGCAGCTGGGATATCCCGTAGCGCTCGGCGTCCTCGACCAGCATCACCGTCGCGTTGGGGACGTCGATGCCGACCTCGATCACCGTCGTGGCCACGAGCACGTCGGCCTCGCCGGAGGCAAAGGCGGCCATGGCCCGCTGCTTGTCGCCCGTGGGCATCTGGCCGTGGAGCAGCTCGACGCGAAAGCCGCGCAGCTCCCCGGCGGCCAGCCGCTCGCGCTCGGCGGTGGCCGCGCGCGCGGCGAGCGCCTCGGACTCCTCCACCAGCGGACAGACCACGAAGCCCTGGCGCCCGGCCTCCAGCTCCTCGCGCAAGCGCTCGTAGGCCCGGGCGCGCTCCCGGGCCGTGGCCGCTACGTGGGTGGTGATCGGCCGCCGTCCTCGCGGGAGCTCGCGCAGCGCGGTCACGTCCAGGTCCCCATAGCGGGTGAGGGCCAGGGTGCGCGGAATCGGCGTGGCGCTCATGTGCAGGATGTGCGGCGCGAGGTGCCCGCCGCCGCCCTCGGGCGCCCCCTTAGCGTCGAGGGCGGCTCGCTGGCGCACGCCGAAGCGGTGCTGCTCGTCGACAACGGCAACGTGGAGCGACGCGAACACGACAGTCTGCTCGATCAGCGCGTGGGTTCCGACCAGCAGCGCCAGCTCGCCCGAGGCCAGGCGAGCCAGCAGCTGGGCGCGGGCCCGGGCGGGCGTTGAGCCGGTGAGCAGCCCGATGGGCACTAGCGCGTGGGGCATCAGGCGCTCGAGCGTTGTCAGGTGCTGCTCGGCGAGCACCTCGGTCGGTGCCATGAGCGTCGCCTGCCCCCCGCTCTCGACCGCCCGCAGCATGGCGTGGAGGGCGACGGTCGTCTTCCCCGAGCCGACCTCTCCCATCAGCAGCCGCTGCATCGGTCGGTCGCGGGCCAGATCGGCGTCTACCTCGGCGCAAGCCCGGAGCTGGTCACCGGTCAGCTGGAACGGGAGCACGTCGCGCCGCCAGCGGGCGATCAGCTCGTCTCCCAGGATCAGCGCCCGGGCGCGTGCGCCCTCCTCGCGCCGGGCGCGGCGGCGCAGGGTGGCGAGCTGGCCGAGCAGCAGCTCCTCGAAGGCCAGCCGTCGTCGCCCGGCCGGCTCATCCTCGGGCACCGCCGGGAAGTGCACGGCGGCCAGGGCGGCTTGGCGGTCGGGCAGCCGCTCGCGGCGGCGCAACCGGGCGGGCAGCGGCTCGGGCACGTCGGCGAGGCGGTCGCGCAGGCCGAAGGCCAGGGCGCGCAGGCGTGACGAGCTGACGTCGGCGTTGGCTGGGTACACCGGGACCAGCCCGGTGCTCTGGAGATCCTCAGCACCGGTCGCGCCGCCGGCCGCCTCGTACTCGGAGACCTGAAAGCCCCGCGGCGCCAGACGCCCGTGGAGCACGACCCGCGTGCCCGCGGGCAGCCGGCCCGGGACCCACGGCTGGTTGAACCACACCGCCTTCATCTCCCCGCTCGGGTCGGCGACGGTCGCCTCCACGATGGAGAGCCCGCGGCGCCGAACCGGTCGCCCGCGGATGGTTTGCACCTCGACGACCACCGTCGCCTCCTCGCCGGGCACAAGCGCCGTGATCGTCTGCGCCTGGCGGCGGTCCTCGTGACGAAAGGGAAGGTGCTCCAGCAGGTCACCGACCGCGTCGAGACCGAGGGCCGCTGCTCCGCGCGCCGCCCGGGCCCCCGAGACCTCCAGAACCTCAGCCAGTCGCGATGGGTGCGGGGCGTGGACCGGCGCCGCGAGCAGGGCGGCGCGCTCGGGGGTCTGGCGCCCGGCGAAGACGGACGGTGGCGAGAGTCCCGCTCGATCTGCGCCGGGGCCGGGTGCTCCCGAGGGCGCCGTCGTTGCTGAGAAGGCCCGAGGCATCCAAGCGCCATGATGGCGGGCGGACCGGCGCCCCTGAGGCTGGAGGAGCGTGATCTGACCGGGGGCGCCCGCGCGGCCCGATCCGCAACCCGGTAGGGCGCGCCCCGGGGGCCAAGCCGGCTACTCGGCGCCCACCAGCCACCACCAGGCCGATTGGCCGCCGCGTTCCTGCTCGAGCTCGACGCCTTCGGGCACCAGCTCAGCGACGGCGGCGCCGTCGAGGGGCGGCCCCTCGCCGGCGATGCACGTGACGAGCTCGGCGTCCTGGGATAGGCGGGCGAGCACCGCGCCGAGGGCGGCGTCAGGCGTGCCCCAGGCGACGATCTCCTCCTCGACGAAGCCAACCGCCTCACCGGAGCGAAAGCGTCCGCTGGCGTCGTCGCGCGCCGCCCGGGCCACAGCGCCCGTGCGCAGGTGGCGCACCGCTGCCTCCATGGCCGCGGCGTTGACGGCCAGGGTGCCACCGGGATCCAGCGCCACGGCCGCGGCCAGCCCGGCCTGCGGTGAGCGGGTGGGGATGACGCGCACCTGCTTGTCGGAGAGCTCGGCCGCGCGCTCGGCGGCCATGATCACGTTCGGGCTGTTGGGGAGGACCATCACGGACTCGGCCGGGACCGCGTGAACGGCGGCCAGCAGGTCATAGGTGGATGGGTTGAGCGTGGGTCCGCCATCCAGCGTGTCGACGCCGAGACCCTCGAACAGCGCGCGCATCCCGGCTCCGTCGACCACCGCGAGGGCACCACTGACCGGCTCCTGCACCTCACCCCCATCGCCGTCGCGCCGCAACAGGCGGGCAGCGCGCCGGGCGACCTGCTCGGTCATGTCGGCGACATCGAGGTGGGAGACCTGACCAACCGGGTCAAAGATTGAGGTGGCCTGGCCCGGCTCGTCGGTGTGGACGTGGACTTTCAGGGTCGTCCCCTCCCCCACGACGAGCACCGAGTCGCCGATGTCCTCGAGGGCGACGACGTGGTCGCGGGCGTTGAGTCCGGCGCCCATCACGGCGAAGTTGACGCAGTAGCGGTGGGTCTCAGAGTTGTGCTGGGGATGGGAGACGCGAGCCGGCGCGTGATGATCCAACGGCGGCGGATCGGCCCCGCGCAGCGCGGCGACGATCCCGGCGAAGATCACCGTCAGGCCATGACCGCCGGCATCGACAACACCGGCATCGCGCAGTACGGCGAGCAGCTCGGGACCTCGCCGGACCGACTGCTGGCCGGCCTCGACCGCCCGCTCCAGGATCTCGGCGATGGCGGCGTCCTGGTCGCCGGAGCCGGCATCGGCGTCCAGGCGGGGGGTGGGCATGTGGGCCAGCTCGGTGGCCACCCGGTGGGCCATCTCGCGGACGACGGTGAGGATCGTGCCCTCGGCGGGGTCGCGCACCGACGCATAGGCGCGGTCGGCGGCCCGGGCCAGAGCCGCCCCGACGAGCACCGGGTCGATGAGCTCGCCCGGCCGGCTGACCAGCTCCTCGGCGGCGCCGCGTATGAGCTGGGAGAGGATCACCCCGCTGTTGCCCCGGGCGCCCAGGAGCGCGGCACTGGCCACCGACTCGACGATCTCCTCGCGGCCGATGTCGTCGATCGTGCGATGCCCCTCGCCGGCCAGCCGGTCGAGCTCGTCGAGCACCGCGCGCAGGGTGAGCGCCATGTTGTCGCCCGTGTCGCCGTCGGCGACCGGGAAGACGTTGAGGTCGTTGACCTCCTCGCGGCGGGCCTCGAGCTGGACCAGCGCGCTGCCGACCACCGACCGGAAGCGGGCGAGGTTGGTGTCGCTCACGAAAGCCGCCCCCCGGCCGCGGGGACGGGGACCGGAGGAGGCACGTCCCGCGCCCCTACCGGGCCTTGGTGACCTTGCCGGCCTTCAGACAGCGCGTACAGACGTAGGCCCGGCGCGGGGTGCCGCCGTCGTCGATCCGAACCTTCTGCAGGTTGGGATCGAAGCGTCGCTTGGTGGCGACCATCGAATGGCTGCGGCTGTTCCCGAACGAGGGGCCCTTGCCGCATGAGTGGCAGACGCGGGGCATGGCGGCGAGTATAGGAGCCGACAGGCCGACCTACCCCACGGCGACCTCCAGAGCCACGAGGCCCAGGACCGCCTCGGCCGCGTGTCGCCCCGAGTCGCGCTTGTCCCCACCCGAGCGGGCCAGGGCCTGGTCCATGCTCTCGACGGTCAGCACACCGAAGCCGCAGGGCACCCCGGTCTCCAGCCCGACCTGGGAGATGCCGCGGGCCGCCTCGGCACACACGTAGTCGTAGTGATCGGTCTCACCGCGAATCACCGCCCCCAGGCAGACAACGCCGGCATATCGCCCCGAGCGGGCGCAGATCCGCGCGGCCAGGGCGAGCTCGAAGGCCCCGGGGACCTCCCATACGTCAGCCGCCGGCGCCCCCGCCTCGGCCAGAGCGGCCTGCGCCCCGGCGACGAGCCGATCGGCCAGCTCCTCGTAGAAGCGCGCGACACAGATGGCGAAGCGCGGGCCGGTGGCGTTGGCGGGCTCCGGGCTCACTCCCGCGGCCCGGGACGATCTCCGGTCTCCGGGAGCGAGGAGCCCTTCTCGCGGGCCCGCTCGCGGTCGTGCTCGTGCTCGGCTTGGAGCATCTCCTCGTCCAGAGCCAGGCCCTGATGGTGCAGCCCGTGGCCGAGGCGCTCGCGCTTGGCACGCAGGTAGGCCTCGTTGTGCGGGTTGGGCGCCGATTCGATCGGGAGCTGCTCTGAGACCGACAGCCCGTGGCCCTCCAGGCCGATGATCTTCTTCGGATTGTTGGTGAGGATGCGGATCGAGCTGAGCCCGAGATCGACGAGGATCTGGGCGCCGATGCCGTAGTCGCGCAGGTCGACGGGGAGGTCGAGGGCCAGGTTGGCGTCGACGGTGTCCAGGCCCTCCTCCTGAAGCCGGTAGGCCCGCAGCTTGTTCAGCAGGCCGATGCCCCGACCCTCCTGGGAGAGATAGAGCAGCACCCCGCACCCCTCACGCTCGATCATGGCCAGGGCCGCGGTCAGCTGCTCCCCGCAGTCGCAGCGCAGCGAGTGGAAGACGTCACCGGTCAAGCACTCCGAGTGGACCCGGACCAGCACGTCGGACTGGCCGTCGACCTCCCCCTTGACCATGGCCACGTGGTGCTTGTCGTCCAGCAGCGACCGGTAGCCCACGGCGGTGAAGTCGCCGAACTCGGTGGGCAGCGTCGTGGACACCACCCGTTCCACCAGCCGATCGTGCCGGCGGCGGTAGGCGATGATGTCGGCGATGGCGATCATCGACAGCCCGTGGCGCTCGCAGTAGGCGGAGAGGTCGGGAACGCGCGCCATCGTCCCGTCGTCGTTCATCACCTCACAGATGACCCCCGCAGGCGTCAGCCCGGCCAGCCGCGCCAGGTCGACGGCCGCCTCGGTGTGGCCCGTGCGCTCGAGCACGCCACCGGCCCTGGCCTTCAGGGGGAAGACGTGGCCGGGCTGGTTGAGATCCTCGGGTCGCGTGGCCGGGGCGATGGCCACCTGGATGGTGTGGGCGCGCTCGGCGGCGGAGATCCCCGTGGTGGTCCCCTCGCGGGCGTCGACGGCCACGGTGAACGCCGTCTTGAGCGGATCCTCGTTCTTGGCCGCCTGGAGTTCGAGGCGAAGCTCCTCGCAGCGCTCGGCGGTCAAGGCCAGGCAGATGAGGCCGCGTCCCTCCTTGGCCATGAAGTTGATCGCATCGGGCGTGGCGAACTGGGCGGCGAGGACGAGGTCGCCCTCGTTCTCGCGCTTGGCGTCGTCGACGACAACGACCATCTTGCCGGCCCTGATCTCGTCGATGGCCTGCTCGACGGTGGCAAACGGGGTCTGGACCTCGCTCATGGCGGGGCTCCCACCAGCCGCTCCACGTACTTGGCCAGCACGTCCACCTCCAGGTTCACCGGGGTTGTGATGACGGCATCACCGAGGGTGGTGCGGCGCAGGGTCTCGGGGATGAGCGAGACGCTGAAGCGATCGTCATGCAGCGCGGCCACCGTCAACGACACGCCGTCGACCGCCACCGAGCCCTTGACCACGAGGTAGCGCAGCAGCTCGGGTCCCGCGGTGATGGTGACCAGCCGCGCGAAGCCGTCCTCGGCGACCCCCACCACCTCCCCCAGGCCGTCGACGTGGCCCTGGACGACGTGGCCGCCCAGGCGATCGCCGGGGCGCAGGGCAAGCTCGAGGTTGACCCGGCTGCCGGGTTCAACGCCGGCCAGCGAGCTGTGCCGCAGGGTCTCGTGCATCACGTCGGCGGCGAAGCGACCGCCGCCGACGTGGACAGCGGTGAGGCATACCCCGTTGACCGCCACCGAGTCGCCCTCGGCCAGCTCGGCGGCCAAGGCGCTGCGGACGCCCAAGCGCACCCCGGCCTCCCCGCCGGCGGCCTCCTGCACCTCGCCCAGATCGGCGACCAGTCCCGTGAACACCGCGCTCACCACTCCCGCAGTCGGGCCCTGAGCAGCAGATCCTCGCCGCTGCGCTCGCAGCGTAGATCCTCCGCGCGCAGGCCCTCGACGATCCGCTCGGTGCCGGTTCCCTCCACCGGCGAGCGGGCGCCCGCCGCCCCGATGACCAGCGGCGCGACGAACAGCTCGAGCTCGTCGATCTCTCCGGCATCGACGAACGCTCCGGCCAGCCGGGGGCCGCCCTCGAGCAGCAGCGAGGTGATCCCCGCCACCCCGAGAGCATCGAGGGCCGAGCGCACGCGGGCCGGCGCGTGCTCCCCCGGGGCGACGAGCACCTCGGCGCCCGCCGCCTCCAGGCCGACGACGGCGGACCGGGGGGCGGCACGAGAGACCACGACGGTCAGCGGCACATCGGGAGCCTCCCGGACCAGGGCCGACCCGGTGCTCAACCGTGCCGTGGAGTCGAACACCACCCGCCGAGGCTGGGGCGGGGCGCCCTCGAAGCGGGCGGTCAGACGGGGATCGTCGGCCTCGACGGTGCCGATGCCCACCGCGACGGCGTCGACCTCGGCCCGACGCCGATGGACCAGCGCCCGGCTCTGCTCACCCGAGATCCAGCGGGAGTCGCCGCCGGCGGTCGCCACCCGCCCGTCGAGGGTCATCGCCATCTTCAGCGTGACGTGGGGACGGCCGGTGCGGGCGTGCTTGCGAAAGGGCTGGTTGAGCAGCCGAGCCCGCCGGGCCAGCTCGCCGTCGGCGCTGCGCACCTCGACCCCCTCATCACGCAGGATGCCCAGCCCCCGGCCGGCGGCCTTGGTGCTGGGATCGTCGGAGGCGACGACCACCCGCCGCAGCCCAGCCTGGAGGATGGCCTCGGTGCACGGGGGCGTGCGTCCGTGGTGGCAGCAGGGCTCCAGCGAGACGTAGAGCGTCGCCTCGGCCAGGTCGGCCTCGCCACAGGCGGCGATCGCCTCGCGCTCGGCGTGCGGGCCGCCCAGGGCGCCATGAAAACCCTCGCCGCAGACCTCGCCGGCGCAGGCGACGACCGCCCCGACCAGCGGGTTCGGGCTGACCCACCCGCGTCCCCGCTCGGCCAGCTCGATGCTGCGGGCCAGATGCTGGAAGTCGGTGTCGGTCTGCAGCGGCGTGCCCACGAGATAGCCCCCGGTTCAGGATAGGCGCCAGACGCGCGGAGTCAGGGTCCGCAGCGCCCACCCCGCAGCCGCCATACCTCGACCTCGGGGCCGGCTCGCTCGTCGGCCAGCGGGTAGGCGTCGAAGGAGAAGTCGAAGTCGAAGCGCTGGGCTCCGCCGGCCGGGGCCACCCGGTAGAGCAGGGTCCCGCGCGAGCGCAGCAGCGCATACCAGGCCACCGCGTCGGGGAGGTGGGCGGCCTGGTTCGCGACGCGTCCGTACACCGTCGAGCCGGTGACCACCGTGCATACGCCCCGGGCGGTGAGCGCGTCGTAGAGGGCGGGCACGAGGCGGCGGACGTAGTCCTCGTCGCCCACGGCGGAGAGGTCGGAGGTGTAGCGGTAGGGCGTGCTGGCGCGAGACGGATCGGCGAGCAGAGGCCCGTGCTGCTCGGGGGCCAGCGGGTCGACGTGCCGCCAGCGGTTGCCGTCGGGGGTCGCAGCGAAGCTTCTCCCCGGGTCTCCCAGCCAGGACCCCGGCGCGATCGGCTCGACGAGCATCGGCGTCCCCGGAGGCAGGTGGGCGACCATCCAGCCTCGGGCCAGGGCCCGCGTGTCGGGTCGGGCCAGCGCTACGTCGGTGTGGACGTCGTGGACGAGCGCCTGGCCGGTGAGGGCGAGGGCCACCACTGCCGCGAGGGCAGGCGTCAGACGCGGCCGGCGCGCCGCGCCGGCGCGCACCGCGGTAGCGCCCGCCCGGGCGGCAAGCAGGCAGAGCACTGGCAGCACCGGCATCAGCCACCGTCCGAACCAACGCGACTGGTGGGCCATGAAGACGTAGAACAGGACCAGCGCCGGGGCGAAGATCCACAGCAGTCGCCGCTCGCGGCGCGCGAGCAGCACGATCCCGCCCAACGCGGCCAGCGCCGGGAGCACGCCGAGTCCCCAGCCGGCCGCTCGCAGGTAAAAGGCCCATCCCGAAGTGGCGGCCTGCCCGAGCTTGCCCTGGGCGGCGGACACGCGGTTCTGGCCGGCCAGGTCGTGGCGGAAGGCGGAGAAGTCGGCCAGCGCGTAGGGGTTGGCCACCAGGAAGGCAACAAGCGCCGCCCCCCCGGCCACCGCCAGCCCAGTCAATGCTCGGCGCCGAGCCCCAGGAGCCGACAGGGTGATCAGCGCGGCCCCGGCGATGGGCACGACGGCGATGGCACCCGTGTACTTGGTGGCCGCCGCCAATCCGGCCGCCGCCCCAGCCAGCAGCCAGTCGCGGCGCGCGCCCCGCCGCACGATGGCTGCCGTGCCCAGCAGCGAGAGGCACAGCGGCGCCAGCGTCGGCCCATCGTTAACCGCCAGGTGCCCGTAGAACACCGGTAGGAAGGCGACGGCCAGCAGGCCGCCGGCCAGCAACCCCACCCAGGGGTCCCACAGTCGCCGACCAGCCCGGTACAGCAGCCACACGGCCAGGGCACCCAGCACCGCGCCGGTGGCCCGCGCGGTGGCGAACACCGCCCCGGGATCCATCGCGTAGGCGTGCCAGACGCCCGACGCCCCCCCGAAGCGAAGGGCGAGCACGACGTGCAGCAGGTAGGTGAAGGCCGGCGGATTGACGAAGTAGCCGGGATTGAACCCGTGCCCGAAGAACCCGATCGCCTCGGGGACGAAGTGGCTGTTCTCGTCGACGTTGTAGGCGTAGGGCAACCCCTGCGCCAGCCCCCACAACCGCAGGACAAGGGCGAGGACGACGATGCCCACGGCCGCGAGCGACACGATCCCCCCCGCCCGCGCCCGACGGGCGACCAGCCCCTTTGGGATACTGCGCACGCGCCGCAAGGATACGGCACTCAGACCCGGTCGGCCCGCCTACCGGGGCGCCGCCTGCCATCCTCGACGCTCACGCCGGGCTCGGTCCCGGCTACCCCGCACCGTCATGAAGCTGATCATCCAGATTCCGTGCCTCGACGAGGAGGAGCAGCTCCCGGGCACCCTGGCCGACCTGCCGCGGGAGGTCGAGGGCTTCGACAGCGTCGAATGGCTGGTCATCGACGACGGCTCCACCGACCGCACGGTGGAGGTCGCCCGCGCGTGCGGGATCCACCATGTCGTCCGGCTCACCTCCAACCGGGGCCTGGCCACCGCCTTTCAGGCCGGGCTCGACGCCGCCCTCAAGCTCGGCGCCGACGTGATCGTCAACACCGACGCCGACAACCAGTACCTCGGTGCCGACATCGAAAAGCTCGTCGCACCGATCCGGGCGGGGCGGGCCGACATGGTCGTCGGCGACCGCCAGATCCCCGCCCACGAAGAGTTCTCCCCTCTCAAGAAGCTCCTTCAACGGCTGGGCTCGTGGGTCGTGCGCCAGGCGTCGGCGACCACCGTGCCCGACACCACCTCCGGCTTTCGGGCCTACAACCGCGAGGCGGCCATTCAGATGGTGGTCGTCTCCAAGTTCACCTACACCCTGGAGACGCTCATCCAGGCCGGCAAGATGCTCGTCGCCGTCGATCACGTGCCCATCCGGGTCAACCGCCGGACCCGGGGCTCGCGGCTGTTCCCCTCCACCTGGGCCTACGTGCGGCGCAACGCCGTGTCGATCTTTCGCATCTACGCGCAATACGAGCCCTTGCGGGTGTTCATGACCGCGGCGATGGTGACGGGGTTGCTGGCCGCCGTGATCTGGGGACGCTTCGCGTGGTACTACCTCGTCCAGGGCGCCGGCAAGGGCCATGTCCAGTCGCTGATCCTCGGTGCCGTGCTGTTCATCGCCGCCATGCTCCTGGCCGCCCTGGGCATCATCGGCGACCTGCTGGCCGCCCAGCGGGTGCTCTCCCAGCGCACCTACGAGCGCGTGCGCCGTGTCGAGCTTGCCCTCGGGGTGGCCCCCTCCCACTATGAGCCCGGCCGCCCCGGAGCCCCCGCCCCAGGAGCGGCGGGCGCGACCGGCAAGCCCGGCGTGGCCGACGGGCCGGTGGCCGAGGAGGTGGGCAACGAGGACCCGCGTACCGAGCCGGCGCGGGGGACTGCGCTGCGGACATGAGCGTGGGCTCGACGCCCGGCGCGGGGGTGCCCACCGGCAACACGTTCGACAAGTACGGGTCCTCCAACCCCGTGGTGCGCCGGCTCATGGCCGGCTTCCAGGATCGGCTCGAGGAGCTGTTCACCAGGGCCGCGCCCGCATCGGTGTTGGATGTCGGCTGCGGCGAGGGCGTGCTCACCGAAAGCTGGGCCGATCGCCTCGACGGCGGGCGGATCGTCGGCGTCGACCTGCCCGACGAGAAGCTGCGGCGCGAGTGGGCCCGACGACGCCGGCCCAACCTCGAGTACCGCGAGACCGACGCCGAGGCGGGGCTGCCGTTCGCCGCCAACGAGTTCGAGCTCGCCTCCGCCATCGAGGTGCTCGAGCACGTCCCCGATCCGCGGCGCACCCTGGCCGACATGGCCCGCGTGGCCTCGCGCTGGCTGCTGGTCTCAGTCCCGCGCGAGCCCCTCTGGCGGGGGCTGAACCTGGCCCGGGGGGCCTACGTGCGTGAAGGGGGCAACACTCCCGGACACGTCAACCACTGGTCCAAGCGGGCGTTCGTCGTCGACTGCGCGCGCCACGGCGACGTCGTGCAGGCCTGCTCGCCCTTCCCCTGGACCATGGTGCTCGTGCGGCTGTCCGGGTAGCGCCGGGATGACCGACTCAGAGCTCGCCGCCGAGGCCGAGGCCCGGCGGGCAGCCCAGACCGCCGCCGTGGGCGAGCCCGACGCCGTTGCCACCGCCGGCGTGGCGCTCGAGGCGCCAGGCTCCCAGGCCGACGACCCGTCGGGCGCCGCCCGGGCGGACTACCGACGCGGCGCGCGCATCCTGTCGGTCGGGATCGGGGCAACAGGCGTTGTCACCTTCGGCTACTTCGCGCTGGCCAGCCACGCGCTCGGGCCGGCGCTCTACGGCGGCGTGTCGGTGCTGTGGGCCGTGCTGTTCGTCGTGGTGTCGGTCATCTACCGGCCGATCGAGCAGCTCCTGTCGCGCACCATCGCCCGCCGGCGCGCCCTCGGGCTCCACGCCGGGCACCCCCTGCGCCTGCCCGCGCTGATCCAGGCCGGGTTCGCCCTGGCCTTCCTGGTGGCGGCGCTCTTGGCCCGCGGGTCGCTGGAGCACGGGGTGTTCGCCGGAGCCTCATCGCTGTACTGGATCCTCGTCGCCGGGACCCTGGCCTACGCGGCCAGCTACTTCGCCCGGGGCTGGCTGGCCGGGCATGAGCGTTTCGGACTCTACGGGGGGCTCGTCCTCAGCGAGTCGCTGTCGCGTTTTTGCTTCGCGCTGGCGGCGGTCATCGGCATCACCCACGGCCAGAGCGCGGTGGCGCTGGGGATCGCCGCCGCCCCGGCCTTCTCGCTGGTGGTGGTCCCCCTGGCCCTGCAGCGTGACGGCGCCGGGCGGCGCGTCGCGTCGGCGGCCACCACTCCGCCGGGCCCGGAGGGCGAGGGGGAGATCGACGGGGACCTCTCGCTGTCCAGCGGCGGTGGCTTTGCCCTATCGGTCCTGGCCATCATGCTCGCCGAGCAGGCGCTGCTCAACGGATCGGTGCTCACCGTGCGGGCCACGGCCGGTGCGGCGCTCGCCGGGGCCGCCTTCAACGTCCTGCTCATCGCCCGGGCGCCGCTGCAGCTCTTTCAGGCCATCCAGACCTCGCTCCTGCCCCACCTGACCGGCCTGGACGCCCGCGCCGGTGGCGACGACTTCGGGCGGACGGTGCGGGTCACCGTGCAGGCCATTGCCGCGTTCTCAGGGGTCGTCGGTCTCGGCCTGGCCGCGGTAGGCCCACAGGTCATGCACGTCGTCTTCGCCGGCCACCGCTTCGACCGCCTGGGCCTCATCCTCGTGGCCGGCGCCATGGGGCTGCATCTGGTCAGCGGCACCCTGAACCAGGCAGCCCTGGCGCGCGACCGGGCGCCGTGGGCAGCTGGCGCCTGGCTGGTGGCGGCCGGCCTGTTCGTCGGATGGCTCCTGCTGCCGGTGATCTCAGACCAGCTGCGGCGCGTCGAGGTGGGCTACTTTGGCGCCACTGGCGTCCTGGCCCTGCTGCTGTGGGTGCTGTACCGCCGACCCGGGCGGTCGGTCGCGAGGGAGGCCTGAACGGGCGACGGCAAGGCCGGCTCTACGCCGGGCGCGGGCCCGTGGCGCCCTGGGGATCCGCGCCGGGCCCGAGCGGCGGTCGAGCGCCCCGGCGCGGGCCGCGCGGCGGTCGAGTGCCCCGCCAACGATCCGCCCGCCAGGCGGCGCGGGGCGGCGGTCGAGCGCCACCGCCAACATCCCTCGGCCCTCGCCGGTGGCAGACCGTGGGAGGTTGTCGGCCATATCCGCGGAGTAGCTCCCACGGTTCCGCCAGCGTCGGGGCGGTGGGAAGTTATCGGCGTCCCCCGGTCAACTCTCCTGTCCGAGCTGTGACAGAGGCGTCACCCGGCGTGATCGCCTACCCGCAGTCACTGATCGCCGCGTCGCGACGACCGATCAAACGCCATGGCCGCCCAGCGGCTGCACGCGCACGGGATCCCCAAGCCGCAGTATCCCCGGGCCCAGGGGGCGTGCGTTGATCCCGAACAGCCCCGCACGCTGCGCGAAGAGCCAGCGCACCATGCCCGCCCAGCGCTCGGCGGTGTCGGGATCCCGGGTGGGTATGACGCAGCGCTCGCACGGGTGCAGCAGCTCCAGCTCGCAGTCGCCGATCCAGAGACGGCCCCCTTCCCAGCCCTCCTCCGCAAAGGGCGCGGCGTCCAGGCGGACGTGCACGTTGGGCCGGAAGCGGCGCACGTCCAGCTCTCGCCCGACCTCGCGAGCAACCGTCCGGACGCTGACCTCGGTGGTGACGAGCACCGAGCGCTCAAAGTCCTGCTGACCGGCCGGATCGCGATGGAAGGTGACCGCCCGTCCCAGGTCCTGCGCGAGCAGACGACCCAGGTCGGCGTCACCCCAGCCCACGCGCCGCCCGTCCGGCGCGGTCAGGATCGGTTCGGGGGGATCCTCGGGCCGCGCTGCCTCATCCGGCGCGTCGGGGTAGGCGGCTGACCAGAGCAGCATCCGGGGGCACTGCCGAGCCGTGAGCCGGCGCGGCCGGCCCTTGTGGAGGTCGAAGAGCGCATGGGTCCGGTCGCCCGCCACGCCCCGACCGTCCACGCGCAGCGCGCGGGCGGGCTCACCCGCAAGAGACTTGACCGGCCAGCGGTGGAGCTCGAGGACTTCACCGGCGGCCACGCAGGACGAGGCTAGATGGTCGCCCCGACGCGGAGCCCGCTGCTCGCCCCGACGCGGAGCCCGCTGCTCGCCCCGACGCGGAGCCCACTGGTCGCCCCGACGGTCGGCCCCGGCTCACTCGGCTCCAGCCGCCGCCGCGATCCGGCGGTAGGCAGCCACGGGATCGTCGGTCCCGAAGACCGCCGATCCGGCGACGAACACCCCCGCTCCCGCCTCGGCGCAGCGCGGAGCCGTCTGCTCGTCGAGCCCCCCGTCGACCTCCACGACAACCGAGTCGGGGGCCGCCTGCCGGATGCGCGCGATCCGCCCCGGAGAGGAGGCGATGAACGCCTGGCCGCCCCAGCCCGGGTTGACCGTCATGCAGAGCACGAGGTCGAGCACCTCGGCGAGCTCGGCGAGGTCGGGCAGCGGGGTGGCGGGACACAGGGCCAGGCCCGACGCGCACCCGGCCTCGCGCACCTGACCGAGCGCGTAGTGGACGTGCGGGGTCGCCTCCTGGTGGACGGTGATGATGTCGGCGCCGGCCCGGGCGAAGTCGGGGATGTGGCCCTCAGGACGCTCGACCATGAGGTGGACGTCGAGCAGGGCGTCGTGCGCGGAGGCCAGCTCGCGCAGTGCCCCCACGACCATCGGGCCCATGGTCAGCGGCGGGACGAAGTGCCCGTCCATCACGTCGACGTGGATTACCCGCGCCCCGGACTCGAGCACCTCGGCGACCTGGGCGCCCAGGCGGGCAAAGTCGGCCGAGAGGATCGACGGGGCGATGCGACGACTGGAGAGTTGAGCGGGAGCCATCTACAGAGCTTGGAGCATGGAGTGGTCGCAATGGTTGCAGCGGTACTGGGCGGAGGTGGACATGCGCACGATCGTCGAATGCTCGCCGCAGTTCGGACAGACCGAGGTGAGCTCGAAGCGGTGCAGGCAGTACACGCAGCGAAACCGGCCGGGCGTGGTGGTCGGGCGCAACCAGGGCTCGCCGCAGTGTGGACAGGCGGTCCCCAGGTTGATGTCGGGTGCGCTCACGATGGCCCAGACCCTGTGCGCCGCCGCACCCGGGCGAGGAAGAAGCCATCGGTGCCGTCACGCGAGGGCAGGGTCTGCAGGCGCCCGGGCATGTGGGCATGATCCCAGAGCGGCAAGCCGGAGTCCGGCGGCGCCGGCTCGAGCTCGTCATGGGCGCCGAGAAGGGCATCGAGAATCCCGTCGTTCTCCGACCGTGTGACGGTGCACGTAGAGTAGAGCAGGACGCCGCCGCCGACCAGGGCACCGGCCCCGGCGTTCAGGAGCTCGAGCTGGATCGCCGCCAGCCGGGCGATGTCGTCTTCGGACACGCGCCAGCGCAGGTCAGGGTGTGAGCGCAGCGTTCCCAGGCCGGTGCAGGGAGGGTCGACGAGCACCGCGTCATAGCGTCCCGGGCGGCGCGCCGCGAACGCTGCCGCCTCACCGACGTGAATGCGCACGCCGTCGGCGCCGAGCCGCGCGCACGTCCGCGTCAGCTCCTGGGCCCGCCCGGGGTGACGCTCGACGGCGTCGATGCGGGCGTCGGCGCCAGCCAGCACGGCGAGATGGGTCGTCTTGGCTCCCGGTGCGGCACAGAGGTCCAGCACGCGCCCGCCGGCAGCGGGGGCGAGCGTCCGGGCCACGAGCATCGAGGCACGTGACTGGGGCATCAGCGCGCCGTTGTCGAAGAGCTCTGAGCCGGCCAGGTCGAACGGACCGTCGAGCACAAGGCCCTCCGCCAATCCGGGCACCGGGTTGGTGCCTACGCCGGCGGCGGCCAGCGCCACCGCCAGGTCGGGTGCGGTGATGCGCAGCGCGTTGGCTCGCACCGCGCGCTCAGCCGGCTCGTTGTCGGCGGCCATCAGCGCGCGTGCCGAGTCCGGCCCCAGCGTCTGAAACCACATCTCGGCCAGCCAGGGCGGATGGCTGTGACGCACCGCGGCCTGCGCTGCCGTGGCATCGCTGAGGCCATCCATCCACTCGGCTCCCTCGCGGGAGGCCCGACGCAACAGCGCGTTGACCAGCCCGGCGATACGAGGGCCGGCCGGCTTGGCCAGCTCGACGGCAGCGTCAACGGCGGCGTGGGCCGGCGTGCCATCGGAGAACAGCAGCTCGTAGAGGCCCAGGCGCAGCGCCGCGCGCGGCGCCCGGGGCAGGTGGAGCGTGTCTCGGTCGGCAAGGGCGTCGGCCAGCGTGTCCAGAGTCAGGCGCCGCTGAAGCACGCCGTAGGTGAGACGCAGCGCCTGACCGCGCAGGCGATGGTCGAGGCCAGCCCGGCGAGCCTCGGCGGGCAGGGCGCGGTCGGCGAAGGCGCCGCGGGCGTCGACGCGCACGAGCACCCGGTGAGCCACCTCTCGTGCCGGCGAGGACCCGCTGTCTGACCGTGCCACCTCCGGCGGCCGGCCCTCCGCGGCAGGCCCCGGCGCCCCCGTCCGCGCCCCCGTCGGCGCCCTCACCGGTGGCCTCGCAGGTAGGCGGCAGCGGGCATCGGCCGGCCTCCCGAGGGCTGGACCTCGCACAGCTCCAGCGCGCCCTGACCGCAGCCGAGCACGAGCCGGTCGTCCACCTCGGTCAGCTCCCCGGCCGCCGCTGGGGCCTCCGGCGCTCGGGCCTCCAGCGGCCGGGCCGCGCGCACGCCGAGCACCCCTCCGTCGGCCAGGCGCAGCCGGGCGCCGACGTGCGGGGACAGGGCGCGCACCGTGCGGTCAAGCTCGATCGCCGGCCGCCGGGGCTCGAGCCAGCGGTCCTGGGCCGAGATCTTCTCGGCGTACGTGGCGCCCGATGGCTCCTGCTCGCGCAGCTCCGGATCGCCATCCAGCGCGTCGATGAGCAGCTGCGCACCGGCCTTGGCCAGCCGGCCGCCAAGCGTGCCGTAGGTGTCCTGCGCCGCGATCGGCTCGGCACGAGACAGGGCCACGGGGCCGGCGTCGAGCTCGGCCACCGGGCGCATGATGCACACTCCGGTCTCGCGGTCGCCGGCCATGATCGCTCGCTCGATTGGCGCGGCGCCGCGCCAGCGCGGAAGCAGTGACGGGTGCACGTTGTACAGCCGCCGCGCCGACAGCAGCGGCTCGCGCAGGATCGCCCCGTAGGCACAGACGCAGGCGGCCTCGACCCCGGCCGCCTCGATCGCCTCCAGAACCTGCGGTGCCTCCGGCCGCTCGGGCTGGACGCACTCCAGGCCCAGCTCGCGCGCCGCCACGGCCACGGGGCCGGGCGCCAGCCGCTGGCCACGCCCTCGAGGCCGATCGGGCCGGGTGAGTACGAGCGCCGGCCGATGCTCAGAGGCAGCCAGCGCGCGCAGCACCATGACCGCGAAGTCCGAGCTGCCCAGGTAGAGCGTGCGCACGAAAGACCGCCGGCCGGGGGCTAGACCCCGGCGCCGGTCGGGTCCCGCTCGCGCTCACGCAGCGCGCGGATCGCCTCCTTGCGCTGGGCGCGATCGGCGCGGTCGAGGATCAGCACACCATCGAGGTGATCGATCTCGTGCTGGAGCACGCGGGCCTCGAGTCCGCTGGCCTCGATCAGCAGGTCCTCGCCCGCGGCGTCCTGGCCGCGGACGCGGACGTGAACCGGACGCTCGACGTCGATCAGGACGCCGGGCAGGCTCAGACAGCCCTCCTCCGCCTCCTGGTGCTCGTCGCCCGACCACTCCAGCTCGGGGTTGACCAGGGCCGCGATGGGCGCGTCGGGCTCAATCCGGTAGACGAGAACCCTATGCAGGACTCCGAGTTGGGTCGCGGCCAGGCCGATGCCCATCCCCTCCTCCATGATTCGCGCCATGCGCTCGATCTCGGCCTGGAGGGTCTCGTCGAAGCGCTCCACCGGCCCCGCCCGGCTCTTGAGCACGGGGTCGCCCCACTTGCGCACGAACCGCAGCGCCGCGTCGCGTCGCACCCGTCGCTCGGCGGCGAGACGCTCGCGCTCGGCCTGGAGCTCGGGATCCACATCCTTGGGCGCCACGCCGTTTGGCTTGGAATCGTGCTCCTCCGGCGCCGCGTTGAGCTCGGACTTGCCCTCCTCCACCGCGCCCTCGAGCTCGCCGTCGACTGGTGCCTCGTCCATCCCGTCGAGTCTACGAAGCGGTCCCCCTCACTGCGGATCGACGTCGACCGAGACGCTGACCCCGCCGTGGGCCCGGTCGGCGACCAGGCGGTCGACGGCGGCACCGACGGCCTGGGCCGCTGCCTCGCGTGCCGTGGCCTTGAGCAGCAGCTGTGAACGCTCCCGCCCACGCAGGCGAAACAGCGGCGCCGGCCCCAGGAGCGTGCCTGCGGCTGGGTCCACGCTGGCCCGCAGCGCTTCGGCCGCAGCGTGGGCGGCGCCTGGCGTCCGGGCGGCGCAAACGACCCGGACCAGCTCGCCGAAGGGCGGGTAGCGCAACGCCGCCCGGCGGTCGAGCTCTTCGGCGAGGAAGGAATCGGCGTCATGGCGGGCCGCGTGCCGGATGGCTCGGGCGTCCGGCGCCAGGGTCTGCACGAGCACCCGTCCGCCCGCCGGCCCTCGGCCGGCTCGGCCGGCGAGCTGGGCGACAAGGGCGAACGTCCGTTCCTCGGCGCGGAAGTCGGGGAAGCGCAGGGTGGCATCGGCGTCGAGCACCACGCCGAGCGTCACGGCGGGGAAGTCGTGACCCTTGGCCACCATCTGGGTTCCGAGCAGGACCGCCGACGGGGCCCGATCGAAGCGCTCCAGCACCTCGCCGGCGCCACCGCGACCCCGCCCGACCACGTCGGCATCCAGGCGAAGGATCGGGAAGCCCGGGTCGCCCAGGGCCTCGGTGAGCTCGTACTCGAGGCGCTCGGTCCCGGCGCCGTGTCGGGCCACCGCCGGCGAGCCACACGCCACACAGCGGGCCGGGATCGTCTCGAGATGACCGCAGTGATGGCAGGCCACCTGCCCGGCGGCCCGGTGCAGCACCAGGGCCACGTCGCAATGCGGACAGCTCCAGGCGTGGCCGCACGCCCGGCAGTCGAGGAAGTTCGACCATCCGCGGCGATTGAGCAGCACGACCGCCTTGTCGCGCGTCCGTCGCACGCCGGCCAGCGCGGCCAGCGTGTCGGGATGCAGCGGACCCGGCCGCGCGCGCATGTCCAACACCTCCACCGGTGGCAGCGCCCGGCCGTCGACGCGCTGAGTCAGGCGCAGACGGTGCAGACGGCGAACGCTCTCGGGTCGGGGGGTTGCGCTGCCACACACCAGCACCGCGCCCGCGGCCTGGGCCCGATGCTCGGCCACCGTGCGGGCGTCGTAGCGCGGGTCGGACTCCTGCTTGTAGGACCCGTCGTGCTCCTCGTCGACGACGAGCAGCCCGAGGCGGGCCACCGGCGCGAAGACGGCGGAGCGAGCGCCCACGCAGACGCATGCATCCCCCCGGCGCAGGCGCATCCACTCGTCGTAGCGCTCGCCGGCGGAGAGCCCCGAGTGCAGGATGGCGACCGTATCGCCGAAGCGCTCGGTCACCCGGCCGACGGTCTGGGGCGTAAGGGCGATCTCAGGGACCAGCACGATCGCCCCCCGCCCGGTCGCGAGCGCGGCCCGGACCGCCTGCAGGTACACCTCCGTCTTGCCCGATCCGGTGACCCCGTGCAGCAGCAGGCGCTCAGGGCGCCCGGCCTCGATGGCCGCCACCACGGGCGCCAGGGCAGCCTGCTGCTCGACGGTGAGCGGCGGCTCGCTAGCGGGTCGGTCGCGGCCCAACCCCGGCGGGCGTGGCCGGCGGCGCCGGGGGGCCTGGGCGAGGGAGATCAGGCCGCGGCGCTCGAGGCGGCGCAGGGAGGCGTGGTCGGCACCCGCCGTCGTGGCCGGGAGCGCTCCGGCGTGGGCCAGCCGCTCGAGCACCGCCCGCTGCGCGGCGGTAAGCCGTTCTCCGCCGGTCGCGAGCGCCCCCGACCCAGCCGGGGTGATCTCGGCCACCAGCGCCAACCGCGCCCGCACGCGAGGCTCGCTGCCGGTCCCCACCCCGGGCGGCAGCACGAGCCCGAGGGCCCGAGCCGGAGTCGAGCAATAGGCCGCGGCCACCCATGCCGCCAGCGCCACCAGCTCGGGCGGGACGCTGGGGTCCAGGGCCCGCAGCGGTTCGGCCAGGCGATCGTCCGGAAGCTCGGAGCGCTCGGCGCGGCCCACCACCACCGCGAGCATCCGGCGACCGGAGAAGGGGACGGCGAGCAGCGCCCCGACCTCCACCCCCGACAGCGCCTCGGGCAGCCGGTAGTCGAACGGGCCACGCAGCGCGCGGGTGGTGCTCAACGGCTCGACCCTGGCGATCGCCCCCATCCCGCTTCACCCTAGGCCGGGGCGCGGCCGCCCCCTTGGCCGCTACACGGCCTCGAGCGCCCCCAGGCCGGCGGCATCGCGCAGGGTGGCGGCCTTGTCGGTCTTCTCCCACGTGAAGTCGTGGTCCTCGCGCCCGAAGTGGCCGTAGGCCGCAGTCTTCTCATAGATCGGTCGGTGGAGCTTGAGCTCCTGGCGAAAGGCCCCCGGACGCAGGTCGAAGTGCTCGCCCACGAGCTTGTGGATCGTCCCCCGCCCCACCCGCTCGGTGCCAAAGGTCTCGACCATGAGCGAGACGGGATGGGCCACGCCGATGGCGTAGGCGACTTGGACCTCGACGCGGTCGGCCAGTCCGGCGGCGACGATGTTCTTGGCCACGTAGCGGGCGGCGTAGGCCGCGGAGCGATCGACCTTGGAGGGGTCCTTGCCGGAGAACGCGCCGCCACCGTGGCGGGCCGAGCCACCGTAGGTGTCGACGATGATCTTGCGACCGGTCAGTCCACAGTCGCCCATGGGGCCGCCGATGACGAACTTGCCCGTCGGATTGACCAGGAAGTTGCGCTCGACGCGCAGACTGCGCTCGTCGTAGAGCTCGCTGGGCAGCACGGGATGAACCACGTGCTCCCAGAGGTCGTCGCGGATCAGCGCCTGGGCTCCCTCCCGGTGCTGGGTGGAGATGAGGATCTTCTCCACCTCGATCGGGCGACCGCTCTCGTAGCGAACGGTGACCTGGGTCTTGCCGTCCGGCCGCAGGTAGGGCACCAGCTCGGCCTTGCGGACATCGGCCAGGCGCTTGGCCAGACGGTGGGCCAGCCAGATGGGCAGCGGCATCAGCTCGGGCGTTTCACGCGTCGCGTAGCCGAACATCATGCCCTGGTCCCCGGCCCCGGCCACGTCCAGCGCGTCGTCGTCGGCCGGGTCGGTGCGGGCCTCCATGGCGGTGTCGACGCCCTGGGCGATGTCGGGAGACTGCTTGTCGATGGCGGTGATGACCGCACACGTCTTGCAGTCGAAGCCGTAGCTGGCGTCGTCGTAGCCGATCCGGCGCACCGTCTCGCGGGCGATCTCGGGGATGTCCACGTAGGTGTCGGTGGTGATCTCCCCCGAGACCACGATGAGACCAGTGTTCACCAGCGTCTCACATGCCACCCGGCCAGCGGGATCGTCACGCATGACGGCGTCGAGCACGCCGTCGGAGATCTGGTCGGCGATCTTGTCGGGATGGCCTTCGGTGACGGACTCGGACGTGAACAAAAACTCGTTGTCGGAATGGGGGCTCATGGGCGTGGGGTCGTCAGCTGCTCCGGATCGGGGTCGGTGGAAGGCGGAGAGGCTAGTACACGCAGACCGCGCCGCCGAAGCGCTACGGGCCGTGAGCCAGACGGACGCGGACCTCAGTGGTGCTGTCCCGTGCGGTGGAGATCGACCAGCCACCGATCGAGCGGACCCGTCGCAGGTCGGCGCGGTGAGCGGCGTAGCGGGGGTCGGCGCCGAGACCGGTGCGCTCGGCCAGATCCAGGAGCTGGTCGAAGTCGACGTAGACCACGGTGCCCACGTCGGCCGGGCGGTCGGCCAGAGTGGTCCGGAAGCCCTCATCGCCGCTCAGTGAGGCGGAGCTCTGACGGATGGCCGTGAGCCCGCCCAACGCGGTGGAGACGACCAGGCGCCCGCCGAACACCGCCGAGTTGAGCTCGAGGCCTGGGGCGAGCTGCAGGGATGAGACCGGAAGCCCGGCGGCGTCGCGCTGGACGAGGGCCGGGGCCTGACCGGAGCCCACCACCGGTGTGAAGGCGGCCAGCAGCGGCGCCTGGAGCCCGGCGATGGCAGCCCGAGTCCGCGCCTCGTCGCCCGTGCGCGCAACGAGAGTGAGGGTGGGAGCGGGCACCGCCTGGGCCAGCCAGAGCGCGACCTCCCCGCGTAGCAGCGGCACGACGGAGGCGCGCAGTTGTCGGCCGACGGCACCGCTACCGGCGACCCGCAGGCGCCCGACGAGAAAGCCCAGCACGCCGCGGGAACCGCCCAGGGCGGCACCCAAGCGGTCGAGTCCGGCGAGCCCGACGTAGGCCAGCGCGCCGGCGGGGACGGTGGCGTCGAGGGTGGGCGAGAAGCGCGGCGCCGGAGCTGAGGCGGGGGCCAGGGCAGGATTCAGCGTTCGGTGGGCCCAGAGTCGCAGCCCGGGTGCCCCGCCCGAGAGGGCAACCGTTGCGCCGGCGAGATCGGGCGCGTCGAGCAGGGCACCGACGGTCCCGGCCAGCCCGGGCGCAGGACGCAGCAGGCGCCGCAGCCCGGCGGCGCTGAAGTAGAGCAAGGCGCTGCGCTGGGCGGGGGCGCCAGCCCCCGCGTACCGATAGGTGGGGTCGACGGCCAGCGACGTTGCGCCCTGCGTCCGGTCGATGGCTGCCCGCACACCGGCGTCCTGGCCCACGAGCAGATAGCCGTCGACGAAGGCCGTCGCCGTCGGGCCGTAGTTGGCCACCGCCAGCCCGCGGTAGGGCCTGGTCACCGCGCGCACGGGCAGGCGATCGAGGAAGCGTTGAGCGCCCGCACGGTCACCCACCCGGAGGACGAGCAGGGAGTCCGCGCGAGTCCCGCCCGTGTTGAGCAGCGCCAGGGCCGCCTCGTCGCCCAGCCAGGGACGCACGTCCTGGGCGAAGCGCGTGCCTGCGGCACCGGCCGAGGTCGCACGGGCCAGGAGCCCGTCGCGCAGGCCCCGAAATCCGGGAAACCCCTCGAGCGTGCGCAGCAGGCGCCGGTTGGCGTCGCGTCCGGGGTCGGTGGAGACGCTGACGAAGGCCAGGGCGTCGTCGGGAACCAGGGCGGCAGCGCCCTCGTCCGGGGGGCCGGATCGGCCCCGCTCCCCCGCGACGAGCACGACCGCCACGATCACGACCGCCACGGTCGCCAGGGCGACAAGGCGCCGCCGGCGATGGACTGTGCGAAGGGGAGCGCTCACGCCCCGGCTGTCCCGGCGCGTCCGCGTTGGCCGGACGCTCCCCGGCGCTCCGTGCGCCGCTGGCGGCGCTCGACGAAGTCCAGCACTACCGGGACCCCCTGGAGGCCGTAGCGCTCGCGCAGCCGGTTCTCGATGAAGAAGGCGTAATCCCTCGTGATTCGCTTGCGCGAGTTCACCGCGCAAGCGAAGCGCGGCGGGGACGTCCCGATCTGGGTGAGGTAGAGCAGCTTGAGGCGGTGACCCTGACGCGCGGGTGGCTGACGGGCGCCCACGACGTCAGCGAGGAAGCGGTTGAGCTCGGGCGTGGCGATGCGGTGAGCGCGGCGGTCGGCGATGGCCATCGCCTCATCGAGCAACCGGCTGACATGCCGTCCGGTCCGAGCGCTGCAGGTCAGCACCCGCGGGCGCAGGCGCAGCTTGGTCGCCACCCGCGCACGCTCGTGGTCGAGGTCGCGCTCCTCGGGGGCCTCGTCCCACTTGTTCAGGGCCAGCGCTGTGGCGCAGCCTGCCTGCATGGCCAGCTCGGCCACCCGCAGGTCCTGCGCGGTAACGCCGTCAAGGGCGTCGCAGACGACAAGGGCGACATCGGCACGCTCGGCCGCCTGGGCGGAGCGCAGGCTCGTGTAGTACTCGACTGACTCGGTCACCTTGGAGCCCCGGCGCAGGCCGGCGGTGTCGATCAGCACAAGCGGGCGTCCGGCGTGCTCCATGCGCTCGTCGATGGCGTCGCGGGTGGTGCCCGCCACCGGGGAGACGATGACCCGATTGCGGCCGAGGAAGCGGTTGACCAGGCTGGACTTGCCGACGTTCGGGCGACCGATGACCGCGAGGCGCACCGCCTCGTCGTCTTCGAGGGGATCGTCGTCGGGCAGCGCAGCGACCATCCGGTCAAGCAGATCCCCGGTGCCCCGGCCCGCAGCGGCTGAGACCGGCTCGGGCTCGCCGAGCCCGAGCCCGTGGAACTCGGCGGCCGCGGGCTCGTCGGCGGGGCCATCGACCTTGTTGGCCACCACGATGGCTGGAAGGCCGCTGCGGCGCACGAGGTCGGCCAGCTCGGCGTCCCCCGGCCGCAGTCCCCCCCGCACGTCGACAACGAGTACGGCGACAGCAGCGTCGGCCAGTGCCGCGGCCGCCTGATCGGCGATCGACGCAGCCAGGGGATGGGTGTCGGCGCGATCGACCCCGCCGGTGTCGATGAGGGTGAAGCGGCGCCCGTTCCACTCGCACGGGACCTCCTTGCGGTCACGGGTCACCCCCGGACGCTCGTGGACGACCGCCTCGCGAGTGCCCGAGAGCCGGTTGACCAGCGAGCTCTTGCCGACGTTGGGATAGCCGACGACGGCGACCTTCATGGCCGACCCACGCTATCCGGCGCTCGCCGGCGTCTCGCCCCCGGCGCCCGGGGCCGGAAGGTCGGCTCCGACACGCCGGTCGCCGACGAGCGTCACGATGCGGGCCACGACCAGCTCGAGCGTCTCCCCGGTGGTGTCGATCGCGACAGCGTCCTCGGCGGCGCGCAGTGGACTGTGCTCGCGCTCTGAGTCGCGCCTATCGCGAAGGGCGATCTCGTCGAGCACCTCCGCGACGGCCTGGCCCGACTCAGCCGCCCGCCGCCGGGCCCGCTCGGCAGCGGATGCGGTGAGAAAGAGCTTCAGCTCGGCGCCGGGCGCCACGACGGTGCCGATGTCGCGACCCTCGGCCACCCAGTCACCGTCGGCCACCAGCTCGCGTTGGCGGGCGACGACGGCCCGGCGCACGTTGGGGTCGGCAGCGACCTGGGAGGCCAGGTCGGACAGCTCGGGCGCGCGGATGGCGGCGCTGACGTCCTCTCCATCCAGACGCACCGGCGGTCCGGGATCGATCCGCATCCTCCGCGCCGCGTCGGCCGCAGGCGTCGCGCCGCGCGCCACGGCCAGCGCCACGCAGCGATACATGGCACCTGTGTCCAGGTAGGCAAAGCCCAGCGCGCGGGCCGCAGCTCGGGCGGCCGTCGACTTGCCCGCCCCGGCCGGGCCGTCGATGGCGACGATCACGAGATCAGGGCGCGCAGGTCGTCGGCGAAGGCCGGATAGGAGACGCCGGCGGCCTCCATCCCGACCACCTCCACACCCTCGTCGGAGGCCAGCCCGGCTACCGCGCCGAGCATGGCCAGGCGATGATCCCCGCGGGAGTCCAGCCGGCCACCCCGCAGTCCACCGGTCCCCTGGACGCGGAAGCCGTCGTCGATCTCCTCGACGTCCCCGCCCAGGCCGCGCAGTCCGGCGACCACGGCGCCGATGCGGTCGGACTCCTTGATTCGCAGCTCGCCGGCGCCCCGGACGACGGTCTCGCCATCGGCAAAGCAGCCGACCAGGGCGACCAGCGGCAATTCGTCGATGGCCAGCGGGACCTCCTCGGGGCTGACCTCGGTCCCCACCAGCGGTCCGTTGGCGATGTCGAGCTCGGCGATGGGCTCATTGGCGTCCGGCGGGGCGGCGGCGGTCGTGTCGGGGCCCCGGGCGGCAAGCTCGGGCTCGAGGTCGCCCTCGATGATCGCCCCCATCCGGCGCAGGATGCGCAAGAAGCCGGTCCGGGTCCGGTTGACGCCCACCTCCTCGATGACGATCCGCGAGCTGGCAACCAGGAGACCGGCGGCGATCGGGAAGGCCGCCGAGGACGCGTCCCCGGGCACCGATATCTCGTCCAACCCCAGCTCGTCGACCGTGCTGACGCAGATCCGCGGCCCGGCCACGCTGACATCCGCCCCGGCGCGCGAGAGCATACGCTCGGTGTGGTCGCGGCTGGGCAGCGGCTCGGTGACCACCGTGGCCCCCTCGGCGCCCAGCGCGGCGATCAACACGCAGCTCTTGACCTGCGCCGAGGCCACCGGCAGGGCATAGTCGATGGCCCGCAGACGGGCTCCAGTGATGGTGAAGGGTGGGTAGCGTCGGCGGCTGGCCTGTACGCCGGCGCCCATCAGCCGCAGCGGCTCGGCGATCCGGTCGACCGGCCGCTGGCGAATCGACGCGTCGCCGTCGAGGGTGAAGCGCTGACCCTCGTTGGCCGCCAGCCAACCGGGCAGCAGCCGCATCAGCGTGCCCGCGTTGCCCACGTCGATGGGCTCGGCCGGGGCCACCGCGGAGCGCAGCCCCGGACCCCGGATCAGGAGCTCGTCGGGGCGCTGCTCGACCAGCACGCCGACCGCACGCAGGGCCCGGAGGGTGGCGTTGGTGTCGGCGGCGTCGAGGTAGTTGTGCACCCGGACGGGCTCGGCGTGCATCGCCGCCAGCAGCGCCGCCCGGTGGGAGATCGACTTGTCCGGCGGTGGGCGCAGGCTTCCGCGCAGCCGGCGAACCGGCTCCCAGCGGGCGATCACACCGCCGCCAGCGCCTTGCCCGCCACCGCGGCAGCCTGTCCGACGCGCTCGACGTAGCTGGCGAAGCCGCTGAGCTCGAGGGCCTGGGGGCCGTCGCAGATCGCCTCCTCGGGCTCGGGGTGGACCTCGACGATCAGCCCGTCGGCACCGGCGGCGGCGGCGGCCAGCGAGAGCGGCTCGACCAGCGCCCGCCGGCCGGCTGCGTGGCTGGGGTCGACGATGACCGGAAGGTGGGTCAGCTCCTTGAGCACCGGGATGGCCATCAGGTCCAGGGTGAAGCGGTAGGCGGTCTCGAAGGTCCGGATCCCCCGCTCGCAGAGGATCACCGCCTCATTGCCCTCCTTGAGGATGTACTCGGCGGCCATCAGCAGCTCTTCGAGCGTTGCCGAGAGGCCGCGCTTGAGCAGCACGGGGCGTCCCGAGCGGCCGGCCTCGGCCAGCAGCGGGTAGTTCTGCATGTTCCGCGCGCCGATCTGCAGGACATCGGCCACCTCGAGGATGGCCGGGAGATCGCGAGCATCCATGACCTCGGTGACCACCGGCAGCCCCGAGACGTCCTTGGCCTCGGCCAGCAGCCGCAGCCCCTCCTGGCCCAGGCCCTGGAAAGCGTAGGGCGAGGTGCGCGGCTTGTAGGCCCCGCCGCGGAACATGGTGGCGCCGCAGTCGCGCATCCCCCGCGCGCAGGCCAGGGTCTGATCGCGCGACTCGACCGTGCACGGGCCGGCGATGAGCGCGAAGTGGGGGCCGCCGATCCGGCGTCCGGCGATGTCCAGGACAGTGGGCTCGCCGTGGCGCAGTTGGCCGGAGGCGAGCTTGTAGGGCTTGAGGATCGGGACAACGGCGTCGACACCGGGGCTGCCCTCGAGCCCAAGCCGGGCCACGTGCTCTCGATCGCCGACCGCTCCGATCACGGTGATCTCCTCGCCCCGCGACAGGTGGGCCTTGGCCCCGGCGCCCTCGACGCGCTCGACAACGTGCTCGATCTGCTCGGGCGTTGCCTCCGGGTTCATGATGATCATCATCTGCCTTGTCCTTTCGCGCCTCGGGCGCCTCGTCAACTCTAGGAGAAGACCGGGCCGGTGAGCCCGGAGGGGGCGGGCCACCCCGGATCCGGTTGGGCCGAGCGCCGAGGGCGCATCGGAGCCGGGGCGGGGTCACCCGGTGGAGACGGCGCTCGACCCGTGGCCGCGCAGAGCGGCGGCTGATCGCTCAGCCAGCCGAGCGCCTAGCGAAATCGCCAGGCGAAGGAGGGCGCAAACCAGGCGCCGAGGACGTCGGCCGACGCGCCGCGGGAAGCGACGGGAGGCTGAGAGACAGACGGGGCCAACATCCTGACGCCGACTGTACCAGCCGCGTCCCGGTCAGCCGACCGGCCGCCAGGCCGCGGGCGGGGCCGGGCGACGGACTACCCCAGGATCTCGCCCAGCGCGGCCAGGAAGCGGTCGTTCTCCCGCTCCAACCCGACAGTGACCCGTAGCCAGCCCCCCCGGCCGAGCGCCCCGCCGGCCCGGACCATGACACCCCGCTGGGCCAGGCCACCGACCACCGCCGCCTCGTCGGCGCCATCGGGGAGCCCGAGCCAGACGAAGTTGGCCTGCGAGGCGCTGGGCCGGATGCCCAGCTCGGCCAAGCCCTCTTCGAGGCCGAGCCGCCGGGCGATGGTGCGCTCCACGCGCCGGGTCACCTCGTCGCTGTGACCCAGGGCCTCCAAGGCCGCGGCCTGCGCCGGGGCGTTGACCGAGAAGGGCTGGCGCACCTGGTCCAGAGCGGCCCTCAGCCGCTCCGAGCCACAGAGGGCGAAGCCGACCCGCAGCCCGCAGAGTCCGTGCACCTTGGAGAAGGTGCGCAGGAGGACCAGGTTGGGGTGGCGGACGAGCAGGTCGATGGAGGCGTCGGGGTCCTCGAGGGTGTTGAACTCGCAGTAGGCCTCGTCGACGATCACGGCCACGTGCCCGGGGATCTCCCGCAGCCAGGCGGCGAGCTCGGTGAGCCCGACGGCGGTCGCTGTCGGGTTGTTGGGGTTGCAGACGACGACGAGCTGGGTGGCCGCGGTGACCTCCCGGGCCATGGCCGGCAGGTCGTGGCGGTCCTCGCCGTCGAGCGCGACCGTGATGGCCCGGGCGCCGGTGGCGGCCGACAGGTGCGGGTAGATGGAGAACGAGGGCCAGGCATGGACCATCTCGGCCCCAGGCTCCAGCAGCGCCTCGCCCGCGGCGAGGAGCAGGTCGCAGGAGCCGTTGCCCACCGCGATCCGCGCGGCCGGGATCCCGTAGCGGTCGCTCAGCCGCGCGCGCAGGGCACCGGCCCCGGGATCCGGGTAGCGGTTGAGCCCTCTGAGGGTGCGGCTGACCGCCTCGACCACGGCGGGCAGCGGCGGCTCGGGGGACTCGTTGGACGCGAGGTTGACCTCGGCCGCCGCCTCGCCGTAAGCCGCCGCCGCCGGGTAGGCCTGGATGCGACCGATGGCCTGGGCGAACTCGAGGGGGCTCACTGCGCCGCCTCCAGATCGGTACGCAAAGCCCGCGCGTCACGGAGGTAGACATGGCGGGGCTCGTGATCCTCGCCGCCGTGGTAGTGCAGCAGCACGCGGATGACCCTGGGCAGCGCTCCGGGCACGGAGATCTCACGGGCGCAGAGGAGGGGGACCCGGTCGAGGCCCAGCCCACGGGCGGCCACGGCCGGGAACTGGGCATCGAGGTCGGGCGTCATGGTGAAGATGCAGCTCACCATCGCCTCCGGCGCCAGCCCGTTGCGATCCATCAGCTCGACCACCAGCTCGCGCGTGGCCGAGAGGATCTCCTCGGCGTCGTTTGAGTCGGTGGTGATGGCCCCCCGGAGGGCGTACAGGCGCATGGGCGCGGGATGATCGCAGGGGGCTGGGCGCTCACCCCGGGGGGAGTGGGTTTGTCGGCGCAGGGGTCGAACCGGCGGCGCCACGTAGCGCGGCGAGCTCGCCCGGCGATAGCCGCCGATGGGCTCCCGGCGCGAGATCACCAAGCTCCAGGGGCCCGAAGCGCAAGCGGATGAGCCGGCGGACGGGATGGCCCACGACGGCGCACATGCGCTTGACCTGGCGCTTGCGCCCCTCGTGGATGGTCAGCTCAATCTCGTCGGCGCCCAGGCGCCGGACCTCAGCCGGACCGGTGCGGCCGTCCTCGAGCTCGACGCCGAGCCGCAGCGCCCGCAGCGTCGCCTCGGTCACGGGGGGCCGGGCGACGGTCGCGCGGTACGTGCGCGGGACCTCGAAGCGAGGGTGCATCAATCCGTGGGCCAGCTCCCCGTCGTTGGTGAGCAGCAGCAGGCCGGTGACGTCGAGGTCCAGGCGGCCCACGGGATAGAGCCGGACCGGGGCAGCGACCAGCGCGGTGATCGTCGGGCGGCCGCGGTCGTCGGCGGCGGTGGAGAGCACGCCGGCCGGCTTGTTGACCAGGTAGACCACCGGTGGCTCGAGAACGACCGGCCGGCCATCGACGGCCACGTCGGCCTCATCGGCCACGTCCCGGGCCGGGTCGTGCACGCGCTCACCCTCGACGCTCACCCGCCCCGCGCGGACGATCTCCTCCGCCGCCCTCCGGGAGGCGACGCCAGCGTGGGCGAGGTACTTGGCCAGGCGCACCGCTGCCACCATAGGTCCGTGGACCTCGCCCTGCTGGACCGCACGCTCCGGGAGGCCGACCAACCCGGCTACCGCGCCGGCCAGGTGTGGGGCTGGGCGGCCCGCGGCGCGCCGGGCTACGGGGCCATGACCGACCTGCCGGCCGGGCTGCGGACAGCGCTGGCCGAGCAGGTGCCGTTCTCCTCGCTGCGGCTGGAGCGCGAGCTGCGGGCGCCAGACGGGACGGTCAAGGCGCTGTTTCGCACCGCCGACGGTCGCCCGGTCGAGGCCGTGCTGATGCGCTTCGCCGACGGCCGACGCTCACTGTGCGTCTCCTCGCAGTCGGGATGCCCGCTGACGTGCACCTTCTGCGCCACCGGCGCCATGGCCTTCGGGCGCAATCTGACCGCGTCGGAGATCCTCGACCAAGCGCTGCACTTCATCCGCCAGGGGCCGGTGAACCACTGTGTGTTCATGGGCATGGGCGAGCCCCTGATGAACCTCGACGCCGTCCTGGAGGCCTGCGCGCGCCTCCCCGACGCCGGGATCGCCCATTCGCGGACCGCCGTGTCGACGGTGGGCTGGCGGCCGGGGATCGAGCGGCTGACGCGCGATGGCAAGCCGCTGCGCCTGGCCCTCTCGCTCCACGCGCCCGACGATGCCCTGCGCTCGCAGATCATGGCGGTCAACGACCGCTACCCCATCGCCGAGGTGCTCGAGGCGTGCCGGGAATGGTGCGAGGCCAAGCGGCGAAGGGTGTTCATCGAGTACGTGATGCTCGGGGGGGTCAACGACCGCGTCGAGCAGGCCCTGGCCCTGGCCGACCTGCTGGACCCCCGGCGGTTCAAGGTCAACCTCATCCCCTACAACCCGACAGGCTCGCCCTACCGGGCCTCGGGGCGCCGGGCGATCGACGCCTTCCGCGCCACGCTCGAGGCTCGAGGGCTGACGGCGACCGTGCGCGTCAACCGCGGGCGCGGGATCGACGCAGCATGCGGCCAGCTCGCGGCCCGGGTGGCGAGCGCGGGGGTGGAGCACGTCGGCGAGGGGGCGTAGCCCAGCGGAGGTGGAACGACGAAATGGCGGACGCAACGTCCCCGACCCCCCCAAACGCACCACCCCGCCCCCGCGGGGCACGATCCGCCGCCCGCGCGCCCCCTACTCCTCTCCCCCGCCCCGTGCCTCGCCCGCCCGCAGCAGGCGCTCGCGCAGCGCGTCCACCTGCTCGCCATCGGGATCGAACGCGGCGACATCGGGCAGCTCGTCCAGCGCCCGCAACCCGAACAACTTGAGGAACAGCCCGGTCGTCCCGTACTGCACGGCTCCGAAGTCGGAGCGACCGACCTCCTCGATCAGCCCGCGCTCCAGCAGCGTCGCGGTGGCCGACTCCGCGCTCACCCCGCGGATGCGGCCGATCTCCGGGCGCGAGGCTGGCTGCAGATAGGCGACGACGGCCAGCGTCTCGGCCTGAGCGGCTGACAGCGGGGGAGTCCGCGGCCGAGCGAGCAGCCGGCGGGCGGCGTCCTCGGTCTCGGGCGCCGAGGCCAGCGTGTGACCCCCGGCGAGCTCGCGCAGGACGAGCCCGCGGCGGCCGGGCGCCAGGTCGCCGCCCAGCCGATCCAGGGCGGCCAGCACCTCCCCCTCGGAGGACTCCGTGGCCTCGGCCAGCTCGCCGGTCGTAACGGGGTCGGCAGCGAGGAACAGCAGCGCCTCGATGATGTGCACGAGGGAAGGATCGGCCGAACCGCCCTTCGGCCTCGGTCCGTCCGTCCAGGCTGGCGCGTCGCTCACGCCGCGGCGCCCTGAGCCCGAATCTCGATCGGGCCGAACGGCTCGCCCTGGCTCCAGCTCGCCTCTCCGCGCTTGTGCAACTCCAACAGCGCGAACAGCGTCACCGCCACCGTCACCCGATCGGCGCCCTCGACGGCCTCCTCGAAGGCGAAGCTGCCACGCCGCAGCAGAGCCCGCAGGTGGTTCAGGCGCTCGGCCACCGAGACCCGGGCGCCGACCAGGTGATCGATCGCCACCTGAGGGGGATGGCGCAGCAGGCCGCCGACAGCTCGCGCCAAGCGGGTCGGGTCATACACCCCGGGCGCGGCATGATCCAGTCGCGCGCGGCGCAGCGCCGGCGGGGGTGGCGCGTTGCGGAACCGGTGGCCCAGCTCTGAGTCCAGGCGCCCGCGCAGATGGTCGGCCGCCCCACGGTAGCGTTGGGCGTCCAGCAGCCGGGCCAGCAGCTCCTCCACCGCCTCGGCGGCCTCCAGCTCGCCGAGCAGCTCCTCGATCTGCTCGCGCGGGAGCATGAGCCGGGACTTGAGCTCCAGGGCGGCGGCGATGAGCACGAGGAACTCGGTGGCCGGCTCCAGCTCCAGCTTGCCGGCGACTTCCAGGCGGTCCAGGTAGGCCACCACGACGCCGGCCAGGTCGACCTCGAGCAGATCGACCTCCTCGCGCAGGACGAGGGTCAGCAGCAGGTCGAGGGGGCCGGCGAAGACGTCGAGGTCGAGCTCGAGCTCGGCGGCGCGCATCGTCGCGACGCTAGCGCGCCGGTCCGACGCCCATGCGCTCGCGCACGTCGGCGAGGGTGGCCCCCGCCATGGCGCGAGCCCGCTCCGCCCCCGCGGCCAGGGTCGCCTCCAGCGCCTCCGGGTCGCCGCGCAGCTCGCGGTAGCGGTCGCGGAGGGGGGCCAGGACCTCCACCACCGCCTCGGCCACCGCTCCCTTGAGCTCGCCGTAGCCCCGGGCATCGGCCAGGTCGGCCTCGACCTGCTCGGGCGTCACCTCGCGCACGGCGGCGAGGATCTCGATCAGGTTGGTGACCCCGGGCTTGTCCGTCGCACGGACGATCTCGGTGCCCGAGTCGGTGACCGCCCGGCGGACCTTGCGGCGGATGACGTCGGGCTTGTCGAGGACCAGCACGGTGCCCTGCTCGGTGCCCTGAGTTGTCGACATCTTGCGCTCGGGCTCCTGGAGGTCGCGGACGCGGGCGGCGACGGCGGCAATGCGGTGCTCGGGCACCACGAGCGTGTCGCCGTAGCGGGCGTTGAACCGCTCGGCGATCCGCCGCATCAGCTCGAGGTGCTCGCGCTGATCCTCGCCCACCGGGACCTCCTCGGCGCGGTAGGCGAGGACGTCGGCGGCTTGGAGGACGGGGTAGAGCAGCAGCCCGGCCGAGACCAGCTCGCGCTGGCCGGCCGACTTGTCGCGGAACTGGTGCATGCGCGAGAGCTCGCCCAAGGCGGTCACCGACGACAGCAACCAGCACAGCTCGGTGTGCTCGGGCACATCAGCCTGGCGGAAGAGAATGCAGCGCTCGGGGTCCAACCCGGCGGCGAGGAGCAGGGCGGCGGTGTCGGCCGTGCGCTGGCGCAGCTCGGCCGGCTCGTAGGCCACGGTGACGGCGTGCAGGTCGACGATGCAGTAGATCGCCTCCCCGCGCTCCTGGCCGGCCACGTACTGCCGGATGGCTCCGAGGTAGTTGCCCAGGTGCTTGGAGCCCGTGGGCTGGATGCCGGAGAAGATGCGCATGGCGAGGCGGCGGCCGGGGGGCTCAGCCCGCCTGGCGCAGCACGGGCTTACGCGAGGCGCGCGCCTCGTCCAGCCGGCGCACCGGCGTCGTGTACGGCGCGTTGCGGGCGATCTCGGGGTCCACGCGCGCCTCGCGGAGGATGTCGGCCACCGCGTCGGCAAAGGCGTCGAGGGTCTCGCGCGTCTCGGTCTCGGTCGGCTCGACGAGAAGCGCCTCCTCGACCAGCAACGGGAAGTACACCGTGGGCGGGTGATAGCCGTGGTCGAGCAGCCGCTTGGCCAGGTCGAGGGTGCGCAGGCCGAGGTCGCGCCGCATGGGCGCTCCGGACAGGACGAACTCGTGCATGCAGACCCGGTCGTAGGCCAGCGGCAGGTACTCGGCCACCCCGGCGCGGCGCAGCCGGGCCAGCAGGTAGTTGGCGTTGAGCACCGCAGTCTCGGCGGCGTCGCGCAGGCCGTCGGCCCCGAGCGAGCAGATGTAGGCGTAGGCGCGCACGAAGACGCCGAAGTTGCCCTGGAAGCCGCGCAGGCGCCCGATCGACCTGGGCCTGTCGTGATCGAGGTCATACGCCGGCCCGGAGCCGTTGGCCTGATTGCGGCGAACGAGCACCGGGCGCGGAAGGAAGGGCGCGATCCGCTCAGAGACGGCAATCGGTCCCGATCCTGGTCCACCGCCCCCGTGGGGCTGGGTGAACGACTTGTGCAGGTTGAAGTGCACGATGTCGAAGCCCATGTCCCCGGGCCGGGAGATGCCCATGATCGGATTGAGGTTGGCGCCGTCGTAGTAGAGCGTCGCGCCGACGCCGTGGACGACCCGGGCGATCTCTGAGATGTTGGCGTCGAAGAGCCCAAGCGTGTTGGGGTTGGTGAGCATCAGGCAGGCCACGCGATCGTCAGCCTTGGCGTGCAGATCGTCGAGATCGACCCCCCCGTCGGGGGCTGTCCCCACCTTCACCACCTCATAGCCCGCCATGGTCACGGTCGCCGGGTTGGTCCCGTGAGCGGTGTCGGGGGTGAGAACTGTCGTGCGCTGTTCGCCGCGGTCGGCGTGGTAGGCGCGGGTGAGCAGCACCCCGGCGAGCTCGCCGTGGGAGCCGGCGGAGGGCTGCAGGGACACCTGGGGCAGGCCAGCTATCTCCGACAGGGCGCGCTCCAACCGCCACATCAACTCCAGCGCGCCCTGGGCCCGGACCGGGGCCTGGGCCGGGTGCAGCCGGGCGTGACCGGGCAGGCCGGCGACCCGCTCGTGCAGCCGCGGGTTGTGCTTCATCGTGCAGGAGCCGAGCGGGTAGAAGCCCGAGTCCAGGTCGAAGTTGCGCTGCGACAGCCGGGTGTAGTGCCTGACGATCTCGGGCTCGGAGACCTCGGGAAGGGCGGCCGGCTGCGCCCGGCGCAAATCGGCCGGGAGCAACTCGTCGAGGGGACGCGCGGGCACGTCGGAGGCCGGGAGCACAGCGGCCCGCCGGCCGGCGCGCGAGCGCTCGTAGATGGTCTGGGCGCGGTCACGCTGGGCCGCGGTCTCAGCCGCCGCCGAGGCGGGCGGGGTCACCACCTCGCCGCTCACCGCGCGCCCACGGGCTCCGACGCCGCCGTCCGCTCGGCCGCCACCGCCGCGCCGAGAACCTCGGCCAGCCGGTCGATGTCGGCCCGCGAGCGCAGCTCGGTCAGCGCGATCAGCAGACCCTCCCCGAGCTCGGGGTAGTCGCGGCCCAGCGGCACGCCGGGGTTCACCCCCTGCGCGCAGCAGTACTCGACCACGCGGTCGACCGGCGCGTCGAGGGCGAGGGCGAACTCCCGCACCACGGGCTGGACGTGGACGAGCTCCACACCGTCGAGCCCGGCAAGACGCTCGCGCGCGTAGGCGGTGCGCTGGAGCAGGAGCTCTCCGAGCTCGACCAGCCCGTGCCGGCCCAGCCAGGACAGGTAGACCACCCCGGCCAGAGCGTTGAGCGCCTGGGCGGTGCAGATATTCGACGTGGCGCGTTCACGCCGGATGTGCTGCTCGCGGGTCTGCAGCGCGAGCACGAAGCCCCGGCGGCCGTCGACGTCGACCGTCTCGCCCGCGATCCGGCCCGGCATGCGCCGCAGCAGCAGCTCGGTGGCTGCGAAGAACCCGAAGGATGGTCCGCCGAAGTCCAGCCGGTTCCCCAGCGGCTGGCCCTCCCCCACCGCGACGTCGACGCCGCACGCACCCGGTGGGCGCACGACCCCCAGGGCGATGGGATCACACGAGCAGATGACCAGCGCCCCGTGCTCGTGCGCCGCGGCGGCCAGCGGCTCGATGCGCTCGACTGCGCCCAGGTAGTTGGGCTGGGCCAGCAGGACGGCGCCGACATCGGAGTCCAGCGCGGCAGCCAGGGCGTGGGGGTCGGTGACCCCGTCGCGCAGCCCGAGCTCCTCGACCCGGCCTCCGAAGCCCGCGGCGTGGGTGGCCAGGGTCTCGCGGGCATGGGGATGGACGCCGCGGGAGACCAGCAGGCGCGGGCGGCCGTTGGCCAGCCGGGCCAGATAGCCCGCGGCGGCCAGCGCGCTGGGGCCCTCGTAGACCGAGGCATTGGCCACGGGCATGGCGGTGAGCTCGCAGATGGCCGTCTGGAACTCGAACATGACCTGCAGGCCGCCCTGGGAGACCTCGGGCTGGTAGGGCGTGTAGGGCGTCAGGAACTCGGCCCGCCCCATCAGCGCATCGATCAGGGCGGGGACGTAGTGGTCGTACATGCCGGCGCCCAGAAAGCACAGCTCGTCCTCGGCTGAGACGTTGCGGGCGGCGAGGTCCCGCAGGTGAGCGAAGACCTCGGCCTCGGGGCGCCCGGCCGGGAGGTCGAGGGGGCGGTCGAGGCGTACGTCGGCAGGGATGTCGGCGAAGAGCGCCTCCAGCGATGGCACCCCGATCTCGCCGAGCATGGCCCGGCGGTCCTCATCGGTGGTGGCGGTGTAGCGGCTCACGGGTGCTCGGACTGGCGCGGATGTGGCGCCGGGCCGGTGGCGCCCGGGAGCGGATGAGGGTAGCCAGCCGGTCGGGCGGGCCGGGTGGGCGCGGCTGAGGACCTCTCACCCACGCTACAGCGACGCCTGATAGCCCTCGGCGTCGAGCAGGTGGTCGGCCTCGGCCGGGGCGCTGAGGCTCACCCGGACCAGCCAGCCCGCGCCGTAGGGGTCGTCGTTGATTACCTCCGGGGTCCCGCTCAGCTCGCCGTTGACCTCCACCACCTCACCGGACATCGGGGCGATGATGTCGGAGACCGCCTTGACCGACTCGACCTCGGCGTAGGGCTGGCCCGCCGCGACCGTCGACCCGACCTCGGGTGCTTCGACGAAGACGACCTCGCCGAGTTGGTCCTGGGCGTACCAGGTGATGCCGAAGGTGGCCTGCTCCCCCTCGATGCGGGCCCAGTCGTGCTCGGCGTGATAACGGACGTCGTCGGGGTAGCTGGCTGGCACCATGGCGCTCCTCGGGGCGGTGGGTCGGGTCGGGTGAAACCCTACGCGTCCGGGGGCCGGTAGAGCGGCCGCTCGCGGACCACCGCCGGGCGCCGGCGCCCACGGACGTCGATCTCCAGGCGCTCGCCTGGGCGGGCGCGTGGCGCCGGAAGGTAGGCCAGGCCGATGCCGACCTGCAGCGACGGCGAGAAGGTGCCGCTGGTCACGACGCCGCCCCCGACCACGTGGTTGCCGGCGCGCGCAATGCCCTGACCCTCGATCGCGAACGCGACGAAGCGCTCACGTGGCCCCTCGCGCCGCACCGCGGCGATGGCGTCAGAGCCGATGAATCCGGTGTCCTCCTTGCAGCACCACCCCAACCCCGCTTCGATCGGTCCTCGGGCCTCGGAGAGGTCGTTGCCGTAGAGGTGGAAGCAGACCTCGAGGCGCAGCGTGTCGCGGGCCGCCAGCCCGCACGGCTCCACGCCCGCGGCGATCAGGGCGTCCCACAGCGCTCCCGCGCGGGCGGGGTCCACCAGCAGCTCCAGACCGTCCTCGCCGGTGTAGCCCGTGCCGCAGGCCAGCACCCCGATGCTGGCCAGCTCGAGCTCGGCGGTGCGCATTCGGGGGGGAAGGTCGGCCCCGGCGGCCAGCGTCCCGAGCAGGTCTCGGGCCTCAGGGCCCTGGACCGCGAGCATCGCGTAGCGGTCGGCCACGTCACGCAGGCTGACCGCGGGGCTCGACCCCGACGCGAGTCCGCCGGCCGGCCCGGCGTGGGCGCGCAGCCACTCGACGTCGCGCTGGTGGTTTGCCGCGTTGAGAACGCTGAGGTAGCGCCCGCCCGGCAATCGGTAGGTGAACAGGTCGTCGAGCACGCCGCCGTCCTCGCGGCAGAGGACGCTGTACTGGGCACCGCCCGGCTCGAGCGAGTCGACGTCGTTGGACAGGACGCGCTGGAGGAAGTCGCGGGCACCGGGGCCCGTCACCTCCGCCTGGCCCATGTGGGAGACGTCGAAGACCCCGACGCCCGAGCGCACGGCGCGGTGCTCGGCCATCACCCCGCCGGGATACTGCACCGGCATCGCCCAGCCGGCGAACGGCACCATCCGTGCCCCCAGCGCGACGTGACGGTCGTGCAGCGGGGTGTGTCGGAGGGCTGCGGCGTCGAGATCGGCCATCGCCGGCCGAGCCTATCCGGCGCTCGGCCCTTCCCGTTCGCCTCGGCGGCGAGCTCGTGGCCGGGTGGACGCACCGCTCAGGCCCCCAAGCTGCTCCGGGACCCCTAACGCAGCGACGCCGGCAGGCCCTCGCGGCAGGTCGGTCAGCGCGGGCTCCAGCCCAGCAGCCTCTTGGCCCGGGCGTTGCTCGCCCCGCCACGCAACGGCGTCGACCTCCTTGTCGATGCCTTCAACGAGCTCCAGCCCGCCGCACGACGGTGAGGTCGGCGGACGTCGGGCCGCGGCGCCTAGCGGTCCCGCAGGAAGGGCGGGATGTCGATCTCGTCATCCCTGATCTCCAGCGAGGTCCGCTGGCGCTCGTCGATCTGGGGCCGGCGGTCGGCGGGCCGGTCGCGGATGGTCTCCCGCGTGCGCCGCGGGCTCGGTGCCCGGCCGTGATCGAAGCCGGTGGCGATGACCGTGACGCGGACCTCATCCTCGAGGTTGTCGTCGATCACCGCGCCGAAGATTATGTTGGCGTTGGCGTCGGCCGCCTCGTGGACGATCTCAGCCGCCTCGTTGACCTCAAACAGGCCCAGGTCGCGACCGCCGGTGATGTTGAGCAGGATGCCGGTGGCCCCCTCGACGGAGTCCTCGAGCAGGGGGGAGGAGATCGCCGTGCGGGCCGACTCGACTGCGCGGTTCTCGCCAGTGGCCGACCCGATGCCCATCAGGGCGGTACCAGCGTTGTGCATGACCGTGCGCACGTCGGCGAAGTCGAGGTTGATCAGCCCCGGGATGGTGATCAGGTCGGTGATGCCCTGCACGCCCTGGCGCAGCACGTTGTCGGCCTCGCGAAAGGCATCCATGAGGCTCGTCCGGCGCTCGACGATGGCCAGCAGCCGATCATTGGGGATGGTGATCAGGGTGTCGACGTTGTCGCGGAGCTTGGCGATCCCGTCCTCGGCCTGGCGCCCGCGCTGAGCGCCCTCGAAGTCGAAGGGCCGGGTGACAACGCCGACGGTGAGCGCGCCGATCTCGTTCTTGGCGATCTCGGCGATGACCGGTGCCGCGCCGGTACCCGTCCCCCCACCCTCCCCAGCGGTGACGAACACCATGTCCGCCCCCTTCAGCGCCTCCTTGATGTCGTCACGCGACTCGGCGGCAGCGCCCTGTCCGCGCTCGGGGCTGGCACCGGCGCCGAGGCCCTTGGTCAGCTCCTGGCCGATGGGAAGGCGGATGTCGGCCTCGGTCATCTGCAACGCCTGGGCGTCGGTGTTTGCCGCGATGAACTCGACGCCGCGCAGGCCAGCGTCCACCATCCGCGAAACCGCGTTGGTGCCTCCGCCGCCGACGCCGACGACCTTGATGACTGCCAAGTAGCTGCCGCTTTCCATGTTGTCCGACCCTGTATCTAGTGTTGAGTGTTTCCGCGACCGAGTCGGAAAGGCGCTGGAAAGCCCACCCTAGAGCGGCAGTCACCCCTATGTCAATCCGGTCCCCGGATGCAAGCATCGTTGCACGAGGCCCAACCCTCGACCTGTCTCGGCTTCAACGCTCGAGTCGTGGTCGAGATGGGCCTCAGCCTCATCCTGAGGTAGAGACTCGTGCCGCAGGTGTCGGTCAACCGCCGACTGATCCGGCCGACCCCGACCCGGTCGCACCGCTCGGACCGGCGTTGGCGCCGCCGCCGCCGGCGGCGGTCCCGGCGCTTGCGCTGGAGCCTGCACCCGCCGCGGATCCGCCGGTCGCTGCCGCGTTGGTCACCACAGAGCTGGCGGCGGCGGAGCCGGTCAAGCCGCGTCCGCCCGCCACCGGGCGCTCGGGGAGGCGCAGGTCGAGATAGGTCGCGCCCGCGGCGCCGGGGTCGGCCAGCACTCGTAGGCCGGCCGCCCACTTGGCCGCCAGCCGGTCGGGACTGCCGAAGACCAACGCCGGCCCGTCACGGAGCTGCACCTGAAGCTGGCGCCCGGACAGCACACCGGAGATTCGCGGGCGCAGCGGATCAGGCGCGCCGGCCAGCACGGCGACCACCGCCGCCGCGGCCGGGTCGGTGATGCGCGCCCCGTCGGAGCCGCCGGGCCCGGCCACCACCGGGAGCCCGTCGGTGGGCACCGACAGCGGCATCAGGGTCCCGTCGGCGGCCACGGCGACCCTCCGCCCGGCGACCACCACGGCACCCACCGCCTCGTTCTCCTCGACGTCGACGCGCAGGCCGTGGGGGAAGCTCGCGTGGACGGTCAGGCCCTTGACCTCGGGAAAGCCGGAGACCGCGGCGCGCAGGCGCGAGACGTCGACGTGCAGCGTCGTCTGCTCCTCCCCGACTCGCTGCAGAGCGGCAGCGATTCCCGAGGCCGCCGGCCCGTGGGTGCCCGTGACCCGCACGTCGTTCACCCGCACCAGCGAGGAGTCGCGAAGCACCAGCCACCCCCCCAGGCCGACGGCGGTTCCCGCCAGAAGACCCAGAGCGATCCGCACCGCCCGCATCCGACCCACGCGCGACCCGCCGATCATGACGCCGTCTGCCCGCCCCGCCCGCGACCCGGGCCCCCCGCCGATCATGACGCTGTCCGCCACGGCAGGGCCACGTCGCCCAGTCGCTGGACCTCGGGCTCGAGCTCGATGCCGAAGCGCTCGGCGACGCGCCGGCGACCCAGGTCCATGAGGGCAACGACGTCAGCCGTTGTCGCGCCGTTGTCGTTCTCCACGAAGTTGGCGTGCACCGGCGAGAACCTAGCTCCACCCACGCGCAGCCCGCGGCAGCCGGCGGCATCGAGCAGCTGTCCGGCGCTCCGGCCCTGGGCCCGGGGATCGTCGGGGTTCTGAAACGTCGAGCCAAAGGTCTTGATCCCCGAGGGCTGCGCCTCGCGGCGCCGGGCGCGCAGGTCGGCCAGGCGCGCTCGCACCTCCGGGGTGGGCGCCGACCCGAGGACGAAGCCCGCGCCAGCCACCACCTCGCCGCCCCCCAGGGCCGAGCGACGGTAGCCGAAGCCCAAAGCGTCGGGCGCCCGCCGGTCGACGCCGGCGGCGGTGGCGACCTCGACCCACTCCAACACGCGGGCCAGCTCGCCGCCGTAGGCGTTGGCGTTCATGCGCACCGCGCCCCCGACCGTTCCGGGAATCGAGGCGCCGAACTCGATGCCGGCCAGTCCGAGCGCGGCGGCACGGGCGGCCACCCGGGGCAGCCGGGCGCCCCCTCCGCAGCGCAGGCGGCAGCCGTCGGGCTCAATGGCCGACAGCCCTCCGTCGAGCTTGAGCACCAATCCGCGTACACCGGCATCCGCCACCAGCAGGTTCGACCCCGACCCCACGACCCCTACCGCCAGGCCGCGCTCACCCGCCCAGGCCAGCAGCGCCACCAGCGCCTCCGGGGTCTGTGGACGGGCGAAGTACTCGGCCCGACCACCGGTGCGTACCGTGGTCAGTCGGGCCAGCGGGGTGTCGGAGCGCACCTCGGGCGGGGTGCCGAGCGTGCTCACGCCATCCCCCCAGCTTCCCCAACGACCAGTTCGCGACCGAGCCCGTCGATGTCGCCGGCGCCGAGCAGAACGCACAGATCACCCTTGCGCAGCTCTGAGTCCAGGAACCGGCGGGCATCGGCAAAGACCGGCAGCCACGCGATCGTGCGTCCCGGGGCGGCGTCGGCCGCGGCCTCGGCCACCAGGCGCCCGCTGACGCCCGGGTGATCCTCGGCGCGCTCGCGGGCGTGATAGACGTCGAGCACGCAGATGACGTCCGCCTCGGCCAGGGCCACGCCGAAATCGCGAGCGAGGGCGCGCGTGCGAGAGAAGAGGTGGGGCTGCAAGACGGCCACCAGCCGCCTCGGGGCCAGCGTCCGAGCCGCCCGCAGCGTCGCTGAGACCTCGGTGGGATGGTGGGCGTAGTCGTCATAGATCTGCGCGCCGGACTCGGCGACGCCGAGTCGCTCGAAGCGCCGCGCCGAGCCGCGAAAGCCGGCCAGTCCGGCCGCGGCCGCGGCCGGGTCGGCGCCGGCGAGCCGGCACGCCTCCAGGGCGGCCACGGCGTTGGACGCGTTGTGCTCGCCGGGCACCGACAGCGACACGGCATGCCCGCGCCAGGTGAAGCGGGCACCGTCGCCATCGAGTTGAGCCTGCGGCGCCACGACGGACTCCACCGGCGTAGCGCCAGCCAGGGCCACCAGCTCAGGGCGGGCGGTGATCACCGCCCGCCGGGCGCGAGCCAGGTACTCGCGGAAGACCGCGTCGACCTCCAGCCGAGAGCCGAAGGTGGCATGGTGATCGAGCTCGGCGTTGAGGAGCACGGCGATCTCCGCTGACAGCACCAGCAGCGAGCGGTCGGACTCGTCGGCCTCGACGACCAGCCATTCCCCCCCGCCCCACTCGGCGTTGCGCCCGGTGGCCCCGAGCGTCCCCCCGACCAGATACCCCGGCTCCAGACCCGAGGCCCGCAGCGCCACGGCGGCCATGCTGGCCGTCGTCGTCTTGCCGTGGGTACCGGCCACGGCCAGCACCTTGCGGCGGGCCGCGAGCTGGCCGAGCAGGACCGAGCGCTGCAGCTCGGGCTGACCGCGCTCTCGGGCCACCGCGCGCTCGGGGTTGTCGGCGGTGACCGCCGTCCCGTAGAAGACCTCGGCCTCGGCGGGAACGTGGACCGGGTCCCACGGACCGACGAGGGCCTCGATGCCGGCCGCCCGGACGGGCCCGAGATAGGGCGAGTCGTTGGGGTCCGACCCCGAGACCCTCGCCCCGAGCGCCCGGGCCAGGAGCGCCAGCCCGGACATCCCCGCCCCGGCCAGCCCGAGCAGGTGCAACCGGCGCCCGGCCCAGGGCTGCTCTGAGCTCACCGCGGTCACCTCACCTGGCGCCGGCGGCGGCCAGCACCTCGGCGGCGACGGCGCGGGCGGCGTCGGGTCGGGCCAGCGCCAGCGACGCTGCCGCCATCGCCGCCAGCCGCACGGGGTCACCGAGCAGCCGATCGACCTCGGCCCGCAGTCGGCCGGGATCCAGCTCGGCGTCGGGGATGACCACGGCAGCGCCGCCGCGCTGCATCCACTGGGCGTTGGAGGCCTGGTGGTCGGCGGTGGCGTGGGGATAGGGCACCAGCACCGCCGGCCGGCCGTGGGCGGCCACCTCGAACAGCGACCCGCCGGCGCGGGCGACCACCAGGTCGCAGGCGGCCAGCGCCGGCCCGAAGGGACTGATGTACGCCCGCAGGTCGTAATGGGGTCCGGGGGCCCGGAGCTCGGGAAAGTCGCGCTCGCCGGCGGCGTGGATGACCCGGGGGGGCGGCCTGGCGAAGGCCTGGGGGGCCACCCAGTTCAGCGAGCGCGCTCCCAGCGAGCCGCCGAAGACCAGGACGCAGGGCTCGTCGGCGCCCAGCCCGAACGCGGCCCGGGCCGACGCGCGGTCGGTGTGGGCGACCGGCGCCGGGCGCCCGGTGACCAGGTAGCGACCCCCTTCACGACCGGGCAGGGGAAAGGCCAGGCAGACCCGCCGGGCAAAGGGGGCCAGCAGCCGGTTGGCCAGCCCCAGGTGGGAGTCGGCCTCGGTGAGCACCAGGTGCACGTGGCCCAGCACGGCAGCCACCCCGACCGGCGCGGCGACGTACCCACCACCCCCGAGCACGGCCGCGGGTCGCAGCCCGGCCACCAGCCGGCGGGCGGTGAACGTGGCTGCCCCCGCCCGGCCGAGGGCTCGGGCACCGCGCAGCGGATTGGAGCGGCTCACCCCTTCGACGCGCAGCCGGTGGAACGGATAGCCCGCGGCCGGGACGAGCTCGGCCTCGGCGCGCTCGCCCCCGGCCCAGATGACCTCGGCCCCCTCAGCCCGCAGCACGTCGGCGACGGCCAGCGCCGGCACCACGTGCCCCGCCGTGCCCCCGGCGGCGATCAGGACCCGCATCGAGCAGCTCCCCGAAGCCCAGGTGGTGCGCACCGGCGGCGGCCGCGGCGCGGGCCGCGGCACCGAGACGGGTGCCTTCCTCGGCCGGCATCGGGCGCTGGCGATCTCGCCGGGTGGCGCCGCCCGTGGCCCGGCCCGGCGGTGCCGCGCGCTGAGCCACGCGGGCACCGGAGGCGATGTTCAGCAGCACGCCCATGGCCGCCAGCAGCACGATGAGGTTGTTGGACCCGTAGGAGATGAAGGGCAGCGGCACCCCGGTGAGCGGCGCGAGCCCCAGCACGGCGAAGGTGTTCAGCAGGGCCTGGCACAGGATCAGCGAGGTCAGCCCCGCGGCCAGCAGCTTGGCGTACCGGCCGGCGGCCGCCTTGGCCACCCGCAACCCGGCGAAGGCGATCAGGCCGTAGAGCGAGAGCAGCCCGGCCACGCCGACCACGCCCAACTCCTCCCCGATCACCGCCAGGATGAAGTCGGTGTGGGCCTCGGGCAGGTAGAAGACCTTCTGCACCGACTGGCCCAGGCCGCGGCCGAGCAGGCCGCCCGAGCCGAGGGCGATCTGTCCCTGGACCGACTGAAAGCCGGTCGAGCTGGCGTGGGCCCAGGGATTGATGAACGAGGTCAGCCGGGCGCGCCGATAAGGCTCCACCAGCGCGAACACCACCACCGCCCCGCCGACCAGCAGGCCGATGCCCAGCAGCGTTCGCCCGGGCACGCCGGCGGCGACGAGCACGCAGGTCAGGGTGAAGCCGATGACCAGGGCGGTCCCCAGGTCGGGCTGGAGGGCGACGAGGATGCAGGCGACGGCGGTCGGGATCAGCAACGGTCCCAGCGCACGCACCGAGCGCGGCGGGGTGCGCCGGTCGCCCAGGACGCGCACGACGTGCAGCACCAGCGCCAGCTTGACCAGCTCGGAGGGCTGGAACTGCAGCGGGCCGGCGCCGATCCATCTCCGGGCGCCGTTGACCTCCACGCCGACATGGGGGATCAGGACCGCGAACAGCCCGGCTAGGCCCACGAGCATGAGCAGGGGCGTGCTCCGGCGCACGAGATCCACGCCCCGGCGCGAGAGGAGGTGCATGACCACCAGGCCCATTGCCCCGTACAGGCAGTACTTGACCAGATAGCCGGTCCCGTCGCCGCCGGCGCCGAGCAGGTCGCGGGCCGAGGAGGCGCTGTAGACCATCACCGCCCCCGCCGCCAGCAGGCACAGGGTCACGGTGAGGAGCATCTGGTGCTCGAGGGGCGGCGAGGCGCGTCCGGTCCTCGCTCGGGGCATCGAGGCGACTTTCGCCGTCGGCGTCGCCGTCCCTTCCCCTTCTCGCTGCACGCTCACGCCCTCGGCAGCGGCGCGAGCCCGACGTCCGCCCAGCGCCCGTCTGGGGCCCCGCTGCACTCACCCCGGCCGCGGCCCCGCACCGGCCTGCGCCGCGGCCAGGCGACGGAAGCGGTCTCCGCGCTCCTCGAAGTCGACGAACTGGTCGTAGGACGCGCACGCCGGGGAGAGCAGCACGACATCGCCGGGCCGGACCGCGGCGGCGGCGGCCGCGACGGCGACGGCCAGCTCGCCGCAGGACCGCCGCGGTACATCCACCCCCTCCAAAGCGGCGTCGATGGTCGGCGCCGCCTCCCCGATCAGGTAGACGGCTGCGCAGCGCTGCGCGACCTCGGCCCGCAGGCCGGCGTAGCCACTCTTCTCCCGTCCGCCGGCGATGAGATGCACCGTGTGGCGGGGGAAGGAGCGCAGCGCCACGAGGGTGGAGGCCACGTTGGTCGCCTTGGAGTCGTTGACCCAGCGCACGCCATCCCGCTGGGCAACGTTCTCCAAGCGGTGGGCGACGCCCCGGAACTCGCGCAGCGCCGTACGCACCGCCGCCGCGGGAACACCGAGCCCGAGCGCAGCCGCCGCCGCCGCCATGGCGTTGAGCCGGTTGTGAAGGCCGGGCAGGGCGATCTCATCGCCCGCGATCAGCGCCTCGCCCCGCCAGCGCAGTGTCCCGTGATCGTCGACCAGTTCCACACCCTCGACGGCCGGGGCACCGATGGGCGCGAAGCGCACCCGCCGGGCTGCGCCGGGCACCCCGAGCTCTGAGTCCAGGCCGAGCGGCAGGACGGCCAGCGCCTCGGGGCCCTGCCGGACGAAGGCCTGCAGCTTGGCCGCCGTATAGGCCGCCATGCTGCCGTGACGGTCGAGGTGGTCCTCGGAGAGGTTGAGCAGGATCGCGGCGTCGGGAGCGAAGGCCGTGGCGTCCTCCAGCTGGAATGACGAGGCCTCGCACGCCACCCAGGCGCCCGGGTTCAGGGTGCCGACCAGCGAGGCCAGCGGCGTGCCCACGTTCCCGGCCACTGCGACGGGCACCCCGGCCTCGCCCAGCATCCGGCCCAGGAGCTGCACGGTCGTCGTCTTGCCGTTGGTGCCGGTGACCACGGCGAACGGGTTGGCCAGCAGCCGCCAGGCGAGCTCGAGCTCACCGATCACCTCCAGACCGGCGGTCCGGGCCGCCGCGGCCAGCGGCGCATCGTGGGAAATGCCCGGGCTCTCCACCAGCGTCCGCGCGCGGTGGACGATGGTCTCGGGGCTGCCCCCCAGGTGGACCTCGATGCCCTCGTCGGCCAGGGCGCCCGCGCCCGACGGATGGCCGTCGTCGACGGCGATGACCTGCTCGCCGTGGCGGGCCAGCGCCCGGGCCGCCGCCCGCCCCGAGCGGGCCAGCCCGAGCACCAGGTGAGGCCCTGGCGGCAGCGGCGGACGCCCCCCCGCCCCCGCCGGCATGCGGCCCACTACTTGATCGACTGCTGGTAGATCGTGAAGCCGATCGCCGAGCACACCGAGGCGACGATCCAGAAGCGCAGGATGATCTTGGTCTCCGACCAGGCCCGCAGCTCGAAGTGGTGATGGATAGGGGCCATCAGGAACACGCGCTTGCGAAAGGTCTGGAAGGAGAAGACCTGGATCAGCACCGACAGCGCCTCGATGACGAAGATGCCACCCAGGATGATGAGCAGCATCTCGGTCTTGGTCATCACCGCCAGTCCGGCGATCGCTCCGCCCAGGCCGAGTGACCCCGTGTCGCCCATGAAGATGTTGGCCGGGAAGGAGTTGAACCAAAGAAAGCCCACGCAGGCGCCGACCAGGCAGGCCGAAAGCACGGCAAGGTCGCGCTGGCCCTGGGTGAGGAAGGTGATGCCGATATAGGCGAGCAGGGTGATCGCCGCGCAGCCGGCGGCCAGCCCGTCGAGGCCGTCGGTGAGGTTCACCGCGCTGGTCGTCCCGGCGACGACGAGGTAGATGAGCAGCGGGTAGAAGACGCCCAGGTCGACCTGGGCGTCGATGAAGCGCAGGCGCAGCGTGCTGGGCAGCCCGACCCGCTCCTCGGCCACCCACCACAGGGCGACGGAGATCAGCACGGTGATGATGAGCTTGGTCCGGGCCCGCAGGCCGAGCGAGCGACGCTTGGCGATCTTGGTGTAGTCGTCGGCGTAACCCAGCAGCGCGCAGGCCATGGCCGCGGTGAACACGCCGATCGACTGCCAGTCTGTCGCGCCCAGGATGAGGAAGGGAACAGCGACGGCGGTGAAGATGATCACGCCGCCCATGGTCGGCGTGCCGGCCTTGGCGTGATGGCCCTGAGGACCGTCCTCGCGGATGTGCTGACCGAACTCGCGTGTGCGCAGGTAGGCGATGAAGCGCGGCGACAGGAACACGCACATCAGCAGCGACGCGGTCCCGGCGATCAGCACCGTGCCCATCAGCCCGGGCTCCCAGCCGCGAGCCTGTCGGTGACCCGCTCCAGCCCCATCCCGCGCGACGCCTTGACCAAGACGGTGTCGCCGGCCCGCAGGCGCCCGCGCAGCCAGTCCGCTGCGGCGGGGGCGTCGGCCACCGCCTGGGCCACGCCGCGGGGCCCGGCGGTGCGGCGGTACGGGCCGACCATGGCCTGCGACAGCGGGCCGACGGCGACCAGCAGCTCGACGCCGCGCTCGGCGGCCTGCCGACCGACGTCGGCGTGGTACGCCGGCGCCCCGCTCCCGAGCTCGAGCATGTCCCCCAGCACGGCGACGCGCCGGCCCGACGCGCTGGCCACCAGGTCGTCGAGGGCGGCGCGCATCGACATCGGGTTGGCGTTGTAGCAGTCGTTGACCACGGCAACGTTGCCATCCAGCGCGACGCGCTCGCCCCGCAGCGGCGAGAAGGCAACATCGACCCGGCCGGTGGCCCTCACGCCGACGCCGTCGGCGGCAGCAACGGCCATCACCAAGTTCTCGAGCTGGTGGGCGGTCCGGAAGGAGACCTCGAGCTCGATCGTCCTGCCGCGCAGGTCGATGCGCGCCCGCCCGCTGGGATCGACCCCGGCGAGTCGGGCGTCGCCCCCGGGTCCGCAGCGAACGACGTCGAGCTCTGCGCGCAGGTGGGGCTCGAGCAACGTTTCGCCGTTGGGCACCACCGCGCGGGCGCCGGGCGCGAGCGCGTCCAGCAGCTCGCCCTTGGCCGCCGCCACCGCTTCCAGGCTGCCCAGCCTCTCGAGGTGGACCGGCCCCACGTTGACCACGACGCCCACGTCAGGCTCGCAGATCGCCGCCAACTCGGCGATCTGGCCGGCTCCGCGCATGGCCAGCTCGAGCACGATGGCTTCGGTGCCGACCGGAGTCTCCAGCAGCGACAGGGGCAGGCCGATCTCGGTGTTGAGATTGGCCCGGTTCGCGTGGGTGGCCAGCTGCGGCGCCAGCACCGCGGTGAGCAGGTCCTTGGTCGAGGTCTTGCCGGTCGAGCCGGTGACGGCGAGCACCCGAGCACCGAGGTGGCGGCGCCAGACCCGGGCCAGGCGGCCCAGAGCCGCGACCGGGTCGTCCGAGACCAGGATCGCGCCGCCGGCTACGCCGGCCTCGACGCTGCCGGCCCCCGCCCCCCCTGACTTGTCGAGCAGGGCGGCGGCCGCCGCGGTGGCTGCGTGGGCGGGCGTGACGAGCACGCCCCATGCCCCGGCGGCGAGCACGTCGGGCGCGAACTCGCCGCCATCGGCGCGGGCACCGGTCACCCCGACGAACAGGTCGCCGGGCCCCGCCCCGCGGGAGTCGACAACCGCGCGGGCCGGCCCGCGGGCGACCGCGCGGGCCGATCCGCGGGCGACCGCCAAGGGCGCGCGCACGAGCTCGGCCCCGGCGGCGTCGGCGACCTGCTCGGCGTTCCAGCCCCTCATCGCCCGGTCGGACCGACGTGGCGCCCGAGCGCCTGACGGGCCACCGTCGCATCGTCGAAGGGCACCATGACCCCGTGGGCGAGCTCCTGGCCCTGCTCGTGGCCCTTACCGGCGACGACGACGACGTCCCCCGGGGCAGCGGACTCTATGGCGGCGCCGATGGCCAACCGCCGGTCAGGGTGAACCTCGACTCCGGGCCCAGCGCCGGCGAGGATGTCGGCGATGATCGCCTCGGGCTCCTCGGAGCGCGGGTTGTCGGAGGTGACGATGGCCAGGTCGGCGAGGCGACGGGCGATCTCGCCCATCAGTGGGCGCTTGACCCGGTCGCGATCGCCCCCACAGCCAAAGACGCAGATCACCCGGCCGTCGCTGAGCCCGCGAGCGGCCCGCAGGACGTTCTCCAGCCCGTCGGGGGTGTGGGCGTAGTCGACGAGCACAGCGAAGCCCTGGCCCTCGTCGACCGGCTCGAAGCGGCCCGGGACCCGGCCGGCGTCCGGGAGCGCCTCGGCTATGGCGGCGAGCTCGACGCCGAGCAGCCGCGCGGCGGCCACGGCGCCGAGGACATTAGCCACGTTGAAGCGCCCGGGGAGGGGCGAGCGAAGCTCCACCGTCCCCTCGGGCGTCTTGACGGTGAGGCGCGAGCCGCCCAGGCCGGTCTCCAGCCCGGTCACCCGATAGTCGGCCCGGGGCGCGTCGATCCCCACAGTAACCGTGTCTTCCAGCTCGGCCGCCAGCCGCGCTCCGTAGGCGTCATCGATGTTCACCACCCGGCGGCGGGTGAGTCGACTGGTGAACAGGCGGCGCTTGGCCTGGAAGTAGTGCTCGATGGTCGGGTGAAAGTCGAGATGATCCTGGGTCACGTTGGTGAACACCGCAACGGAGACCGCGAGGGCGTCGGCCCGCCCGAGCTCCAGCGCGTGGGAGGAGATCTCCAGGGCGCAGGCCTCATCGCCGGCGGCGACCATCTCGGACAGGACGCGCTGGAGGTCGACCGCCTCGGGTGTGGTGCGGACCACGGGGACGGTCCGACCGCCCACCACGGCGGTCACCGTTCCCAGCAGCCCGCACGGACGTCCGACGGCCTCGAGCAGGGCCCGCACCAGGAAGGCGGTCGTCGTCTTCCCATTGGTGCCGGTGACCGCGACGACGTCCAGGCTGGCGCTCGGGTCCCGGTGGAAGCGAGCGGCGGCCGGGGCCATGGCCGCCCGGACGTCGGCGACCTGGACCTGGGGCGTCGAGGCGAGCTCGGGCAGCCGTCGCTGCACGACCAGGGCCACCGCGCCCCGGCGCACAGCCTCGCCGGCGAAGTCGTGACCATCCCGTTGCCGGCCGGGGACGCAGAAGAACAGGGCCCCCGGCCCGACCGCGCGGTCGTCGTAGGCCAGCGCCGAGACCTCGACGCCTGACGGGCCGGAGCCCATGACGTCGCGGAGCTCCATGGGTGCGGCGATGGTAGTGGCGGGGGCGGTCAGCCCGGCGGGATGCGCAGGTACGGCAGCGCGAAGGCGGTGATGTCGCCAAAGGCCGGGGCGGCGACGGTGCCGCCGTAGATCGCGCCCTGCGGCTGGTCGACCATGACCAGGGTCAGCAGCCGCGGCGAGCGGGCCGGCGCGAAGCCCACGAACGATGCTACGTACTCGGTGTTGGAGTAGCCCCCGTGGATCGCGATGTTGGCCGTACCCGTCTTGCCGGCGAGCTGATACCCGGGGATGGAGACCTCACTCGCCGTGCCACCCGGGGCCAGCACCCCCTGGAGCATGGTCCGCAAGGCGAGGGCGGTGGACGCCGAGATCACGCGCCGGCCGTGGACCGGCGCCACCGCGTGCCCATCGACCGCGCGCACAACGTGGGGCTGACGCATCACGCCGTCGTCGGCCATCGCCGCGTAGCCGGCCGCCATCTGCAGCGGCGTCACGGCGAGACCCTGACCGATGGGCAGGTTCCCCATCGAGGAGCCCGAGTACTGGTCGAGGCGGGGAACGATCCCCGACGCCTCGCCCGGGACGTCGGTGGCCGCCGGCCGGCCGAAGCCGAATCGGTGCACCCAGGAGTCAAACGGGGCCCGGCCCTCGCGCAGGCCGATGGTGATCGCCCCCACGTTGCTCGACTGCGCGAGGATCTGAGCGGTGGTCAGCGTCTCGGCCGGTCGGTTCTCGGCGTCGTGGATCGTCCGGTCGGCCACCTGGATGGACGGCGCGAGGTCGAAGCTGGTCTGCGGCGTGACCCGGCCGTCCTGGAGCGCTCCGGCCACGGTGAACGCCTTGAACGTCGACCCGGGCTCGTAGGTGGCGATCGCCGTGCGATCCTCGCGGTCGGCGGGGGGCGCGCCGGTGAGGTTGTTGGCGTTGACCCGCGGCCAGTTGGCCAGGGCCAGCAGCTCGCCCGTGCGTGGGTCCAGGACCAGCGCTGACGCGTACTTCGGGCGATAGGTCGCCCCGATGCCTGCGAGCACCTGCTCGGCTCTGCCCTGGATGTTGGCGTCAAGCGTGAGCTGGACATCGCGGCCCGGGCGAGCGGCGCGGATGTCGCGCATGGCGATGGGCTGGCCGATGGCATCCTTGGTCACCTTGCGGATGCCGTCGCGCCCCCGCAGCAGCCGGTCCTCGGAGAGCTCGAGTCCCGAGAGCCCCTGGCCATCGCTCCCCGCGGCTCCGAGGAGCTGCGAGGCGAGCCAGTCCTGGGGGTAGGTGCGCCGGTTCTCGGGGATGAGCTGGAGCCCGTCCATCTTCAGCGACGAAAGCGGCCGGGCCCGGTCGGCGGGGATCCCGCGCGCGAGGTAGACGAAGCCGGTCCTGGGCTTGGCCAGCAGCGCGGCCACCTGGTCGACCGGCCGCCCGAGGATGGGAGCGATGCGCTGGGCGGCGACCAGGGGATCGTGGACCAGGTACGGATCGGCGGCCACCGAGTCGGCGGGCTCGGACACCGCGAGCTGAATGCCGTTGCGGTCGGTGATGGTCCCCCGGGGCGCGGGGACGGGGACCGTCGAGACCTGCTGGCTTGCCGCCGCCCGCTTGAGCCTTGTCGCGCTGATCGCGCCGAACCATGTGGCGCGGAGGACGGCGAGGCTGAGCAGGAGGGCGAACCCGACGAACAGCAGCCCGATGCGCCGCTCGAGCCCGGTCACCCGCTGTGATCCCGAACGAGAGGGGCCACTAGCCGCCCGAGCTCGCGGTCGTCGTGGTGTCCGAGGCCGGGCCGGCGGACTGGGAGCCCGACGTGGCCGAGGAGCCCGAAGCAGACGAGGAGGCAGACACCGACGAGGACGGGGAGCCCGAAGAGCCGGTGTTCGTAGATCCCGCCCCCGAGCCGTCGGCGCTGAGCATCGGCGCGCGCATTATTCGCAGCGCGGCGCCGACGTCCCCCTGGGGATCGGCGTGCAGGTAGGAGAACTCACCGGCCGGCGGCATGACCAGCCCGAGCCGGCGACCCTCGGCCTGGATCCGCGCCACCGAATCCAGCCGGGCCACCGAGGCGGCCAGCCGCGCATCGTCGCGCTGGAGCTCGGCCGAGCGCTCGGTCGCTCGGGTAAAGCCCGCGTTGAGCTTGAGCATCGCGACCTGCATGGCGACGATGCCCATGAGCGCGAAGGCGACGACCGCGATCCACCAGCGACCCCGCAGCAGGCGGATGACCAGCGGGTGATCGGGCAGGGCCCCCAGCGCCCGCACCGACAGGCCGGGCAGGGCGACAGCTCCGCGAGCGGCGCTGCCGGGCAGGGCAACGGTCGCCCGGACGGTTGCTCCGGGTAGGGCGGCGACACCCCGGGCGGCCGAGGCCGGGAGAGCCAGCAGCGCGGCAAGCAGACCGGCTGAGCCGGTGCTGGGGACCGAGCGTGGACCGGCGGGCCCCGAGACGCGCCGCGGGCGGGCCTCGCCGGTGCGGCGCTCGCGGACCGGTCCGCGGGGGCGCCGACGCGGTGCGGTCGGCGCCCGCGCCGGACCGGCGCGGCCATCGGCCACCGCAGCCCGCGGGCTCACGGGGATACCTCGTCACGGTCTGAGAGCCGGCGGGCAGCCCGTAGGTGCGCGGAACGCGAGCGTGGGTTGGCCGCGACCTCCCCGGCGCTGGGAGCCACGGCGCGGCGCCTGAGCAGCTCGGCCTCAGGCACGCGACCGCAACCACAGACGGGCAGGTCGGGCGGGCAGATGCACCCCTGGGCGCGCGCGGCCAGGAAGCGCTTGACCCGCCGATCCTCGAGGGAGTGAAACGAGATCGCGGCGAGCTGCCCCCCGCGGCCCAGCAGCGACCACGCAGCGGGCAGCGCCGCGTCGAGCTCGGCCAGCTCCTGGTTGACCGCGATGCGCAGCGCCTGAAACACCCGCTTGGCCGGGTGTCCTCCGGCAAACCGTGCCGGCGCGGGGACAGCGGAGACGATGACGTCGACCAGGGACTGGGTGCTGTCCAGGTCGCGGACCCCGCGAGCGGCGACGATGGCCCGGGCAATGGGGCCCGCGAAGCGCTCCTCCCCCAGCTCCCGGAAGACACGGGCCAGACGCCGCTCGTCCCAGCCCGTGACGATGTCGCGCGCCGTCGGCGCGCCTGACGTCGGGTCCATGCGCATGTCCAGCGGGGCGTCGCAGCTGTAGGAGAAGCCACGCTCACGCACGTCGATCTGCATCGAGGACAGGCCGAGGTCGAAGATGACGATGTCCGCCCCCAGACCCTCGTCGGCCAGGCCGACCAGAGCGGCAGCGAAGGGCCCGGGGACGAAGCGCATCCGGGCCGGCGTCTCGGCGGCCAGCGCATAGAAGCGCGCGGCGGCCTCGGGGTCCCGGTCGATGGCCACCACCAGCCCCTCGGGCCCGACCCGTTCGGCCAGCAGCCGAGCGTGGCCGCCGGCTCCGAAGGTCGCGTCCACCACGACCATGCCCGGCGCCGGGGCGAGCAGGTCGATCAGCTCAGCGGCCAGCACCGGCACGTGGAGGGCGGTCATCTCATCAAGTCCGATCAAGACTCGAAGCGCTCCGTGAGCTTGGCGAACTGCTGGCTGAGCGTGGCGTCGTAGTCGTCCCACGCGCCACGAGGCCAGAGCTCGACGTGGTTGTCAGCGCCGTTGACGGTGACGTCGCGGCCCAGCGCCGCGTAGTCGATGAGCTTGGGCGGGACCATCACTCGCCCCGCTCCATCGAGCTCGGTGGGATAGGCGTAGGCCGACAAAAAGCGCCGCATCTCTCGCCCCTGAGGCGAGAGGGGGTGCAGCCCATCGAGCGCGCTGGCCACATGACCGTCATAGCCGTCGGGCGTCCAGACGCTCACGCAGGGCCCGACCTCGCGGGCCAGGACCACGCCGTCGGCGAAGGCGGGACGGAAGGAGCTGGGCACCGTCAGCCTGTTCTTCGCGTCGAGCGAGTAGTCGAAGGTGCCGCGGAAGGCCAAGGGTCATTACCGAGGGGCGAAGGATTGGGACCGAGGTGGCGGAGTGGGAGGAGCCCCGCCACCCCGGTCCACGGTCGGGACTGTCCCACACAATCCCCCCCTTTGCAAGCAATCTCTCCCACTTCTTCCCACAGGCGGCCAGAGTGGACGAATGGACGAGGGAGAACGTGGCTCCGAGCAGGGCTTTTTGCCGCGGCCGGCCGAGATACGGTTCGCGGCCAGGGGTGCAGGAGTCGCTGCACGATGGGTAACTGGTACGCAGCTTGCGCGCGACGCCCCTTCTGCCCGTGCTTCCGTCCGCCTGCTGTGCTCGGTGGGAGGCCCGGGCGCATGAGATCGACCCGAGCTTCATCGCGCAGCGATTGCCGCTGACAGCGGCGCTGAGAACCGGCCGCCCGGCGCTACTGGACAGCCGGCGCCGAGGGCGCCGCGCCCTCGGCCGCGGGCTCGGCGTGGCCGGCGACCGCGTCGTCGATCCCGCGCGAGAGCTGGGCGGAGGTCAGCGGACCGATGACGTGGCCGACGATCCGTCCGGTGGCCGAGACGAAGAACGTCTCGGGGAAGCCGGGCACCTTCCAGCGCCCGGCGACGAGGTTGGTCGTGTCCTGAACACTCGGGTAGCCGATCCGGTGATCGACGATGAAGTGGCGCGCGTCGATCGAATTGTCCAGCGAGTCGAGGCCGATCATCGCCACCCCGCGGGCCCTGGACTGGGGCAAGGCGGAGTTGAGCGTCGAGGACTCCGCGGCGCACGGCGGGCACCACGAGGCCCAGAAGTTCAGGACGTAGGGCGTCCCCAACAGCCCCCGGTCATCCAACCCAGCGGCCGAGCCCAGGCGCCCGGCGAGGGCGGCCGGGACCGTGCCCCGCGCCAGGATTGTGCCGCTGAACCCGGGCGCCGGCGCCGACTCCCCACGCGCCAGACGGTCGTCGATCCCGCTGCCCTGCCCATGGGACGCTACGCCATAGACCAGCAGCGCGAGCAGTCCGGCGGCGAGCGCGGCGACGATCGCCGGGCCCGCCCAGCGGCGCCGGCGACGCCCATCGGAGTCCTCGTCGCCGTCGGAGCCCGCTTCCCGCGCGGGGCCGGCATCACGGGACGGGACTGCCTCCACGGACGACATCACTGAGAGCCTAGAGCGCCCCTCGTCGCGGACGCCCGAGCCGGCCGCCCGCGCGCCTAGCGCTCCTGCCGTGTCGGGCGCACGAGGATCTCGTTGACGGCCACATGCTCGGGCTGGGAGATCGCGAAGAGCACGGCGCCGGCGATGTCGCGCGGCTCCAGGACCTTGCCGATCTTCTCGCGCATCTGCTCCATCCCCTCTACCACCGACGGGTGCTCGTTGTGGCCCTGCAGCTCGGTCTCGACGAAGCCCGGCTCGACGATGGTGACCCTGATGAAGCCGATCGCCAGGAGGCTGCGCGAACGGGCCAAGACGTCGACACGGGGGCCTGAATCAGGTGCAAGTTTCAGTTCAGCGCCCCTGGCCAGGCAGGAGGCGCCCATATGATGCCGACGCCCTATGGCCGACCCGACCCCGGACATTCCAGACCGCCCGTCCAGCTCGCGCCGGAGTAACTACGGCTCGGGCGAGGACTTCGTGCTCGAGTACGGGGAGCTGCGCTTCACCTTCAACGAACGCGACTTCTCCGAGCGCTGCGAGCAGGCGGGCCTGAAGCTCGGCTTCGTCGCCGGGCGGCTGTCCGACGAGGAGCTCGAGGATCTCGTCAACCTGGTGGTCAATGGCGAGATCCACGATCCCGCCTCGGCGCTTGGCGATCACATCAACGACTGCTGGCCCGAGCTGGTCGGTCCGGCAAACCGATCGCTGGTCCACTGGCTGCGCCGGCTGATCTTCCGATCCGCCTGGCTGGATCAGCGGGTCAAGGAGGGCGAGCTCGACGTTCGCTTCCACGAGGAGAGCCGGACCTTCGCCTACGTGCAGCCCGACCGGGACGGTGCCCCGGTCGAGCTCGCGCCCGAGCCCTCCTGGGGTCGGGTCGCCTACCTGCCACGCTGACGCCCCCCGACGGCGTCGCCGGGACCCGAGGTTGTCTGTAGAGCTCCGCGGGTGCGGGTGACTGGCGCCGGGGGTTCTGAGACGGTCTCCGGTCAGGCCTCCAGGGCCTGCGCCCGTGCGTTGGCGATCGCCGTGGCGCCGGCCTCACCGACCAGCAGCTCGGGGCGGATCGTGCCGCTGGCCGCGAGGTCGAGCGCCGGAAAGCGCCCCGTCGAGGTCAGCCCGAGGTCGAGCGCGATGATCGTCGTCTCACCGCCGAGCGGAGCGCCGGCGGTGACGATGACCGTCAGGGAGCCTCCGTCGGCGATGTTGCGCGCCGCCCCGAGCACCCGCCGTGCGGCCAGGGCCGGCAGCCCGTCCAGGGTGTCGACGACCAGGATGGCGTCGCCGCCCCGGGCGGCCACCCTTCGGGCCTGGTCAAGCGCGCGCTCGACCGTGCCCGCCTGGGCGTCGGCCGAGGCCGCAAAGCTCGTTGCGCCGGCCGGCGAGAGCTCCCCGGCCGCCCATTCGGTGATCTCCTCGGGGCGGACGCCGGCCAGCACCAGGGTCAGCTCGAGCCCCTCGATCCCAGCCAGCGCCGCGGCCAGGCGCCGGAGCGTCTCGGACTTGCCCGACCACGCCGGCCCGCAAATCGTGACCCGCGAGCCCTTGCCGAACGGCGTCAGCCATTCGGCGGCGCGGACCGTCGGATCATCGCCGCCCATGGCCAGGCGCTCGGTGGGGTAGGCGGCCGGCAGATCCTCCCACCGCGTCCCGGCAGCCACCTGGTCGGCTGGGGCTCCGTTGATGGTGTCGACCCGCACGAGCGAGGGATAGCGCTCGGACCGTCGTGGCCGGCGCACCGGTCCCGCTACCGCGTCGCCCGAGACCAGCTCGCAGCGTCGAACCTGCGCCGCTGAGATGTACACGTCGTCGTCGGAGGGCTCCGGTGGGGACACCCGGACGAATCCGGAGCCGTTGCCAAGCAGCTCGACGGTCCCCTCGACCGTGCGCTCCTCGTCCTCGTCAGCGGCGGCGGCCGGAGACCGCGGGACGGGCGCGGCCGGCGGCGGCGCGGCCGGCGCGGCGGTCCCGCTCGCGTCCCGGGACTCGTCGCCCTCTCGGCGCCGGCGTCCACGACCGCCGCGGCGCCGGCGGCGGGCGGGGGCCTCATCGCCGGCGGCGTCCTCGTCGGGCTCACCCGACTGCGCCTCGGCGTCGGTCTCGGGCGCCGACGCAGAACCAGCGGAGTCGGGGTGGCCCTGGTGCTCGAGGATTGCCTCGATGAGCTGGGCCTTGCGCAGCCGGCGATATCCGTCGAGGCCCAGCTCCGACGCCAGCGTGTGCAGGTCGGCAAGCGGACTGGCGGCGAGCGCGTCGTGATCGAGGACCGGCATAGGCTGCTCCTTGGTTCGTGGTCGGTGGGCGCCCGGCCGCGTGGGAGCAGCGGCCGGCGACTCTGAGCTCAGGCTATCGGTCCTGGCGGCCGGTTCCCTGTCGCTCCCAGCGCAGGGCGTCGGCCAGGCGCAACCCGGCGGGCACCAGGCGCTCACCGCGCAGCACCGCCTGCACGGCGAGGTAGTCGCTGGCCGCCGTCACGTCGTGGACGCGCAGGATGTGGCTTCCGGCATCCACCCCAGCCCCCAGCGCAGCCAGCGTCCCGGCCAGACGCTCGCCGGGCCGGCGTCCGGTGATGGCCCCGATGAAGTCCTTGCGTGAGACGGCGAGGAGCACCGGGTGCCCCAGGGCGTGCAGGCGGGGCAGCGAGCGCAGCACCTCGACAGTCTGGGCCGGGGTCTTGGCGAAGTCGGGCCCCGGGTCGACGACGATCTGCTCGGGGCCAACGCCCAACCCCCGGGCCGTCGTGGCGCGCTCGGCCAGGAAGCCCTCGACGTCGGCGACGACGTCCTCGTACTCGGGATCGGCCAGCCGCCGCTTGGGCGCCACGCGCGTGTGCATGACCACCAGGGCCGCTCCGGTGCGCGCACAGATCGTGGCCAAGCCCGGGTCGCGCAGGCCGGAGACGTCGTTGACCATCACCGCCCCCGCGGCCACTGCCGCTTCGGCCACCGGCGGCTTGTGGGTGTCGACGGAGACCAGGCCGCCGAGCTCGGAGGCCACCCGCGCGACAACGGGCACCACCCGCTCGATCTCCTCCTCGCTGGACACAGCGGGCCGGTTGGTGACCGCTGACTCGCCTCCGATGTCGATGAGGTCGGCGCCGGCCTCCAGGAGCGCCCCGGCCCGGCGCACCGCATCGTCGGCGGTCCAGTGTCGGACGCCATCGGAGAAGGAGTCGGGCGTCACGTTGACCACGCCCATCAGCCAGGGCCGACCGCCGAGGGCGAGTCGGCGCGAGCCGGCATGGAGCGTCCGGGTCGGGGCTGGCGCGCCGGGCCCGGCGCCGCCGGGGCTCACCGCTGAGGTTGGGCCGGCGGGAGGCGCACGGGGGCTGAGGTGAAGCCGAGGCGCCCGTGATGGGGTGCCCGGGCCCTTGCGGGAGGCGACGGCCGTGGCGCCGGCGGCCGCCCGGAGCCCGGTGCGAGCACGAAGGCCCCGACGCCGATCAGGGTGGCGCCGACCAGTGCCGCGCCGGCCCGGCGGCTGATCTCGCGGCGCAGCTCCCAGGTCAGCCGGGGTGGGCGACCGGGCAAGGGCCGCGAGGGAGAGACGCCGGCTTCCGTCTCGAGGATGGCGTGGTCATCGAGCTCAGGGGGTTCGGGCTCGGGTGGGGTCCAGGCTCGCCAGGCCAGGGCTGCCTCCCCCATGGCCCGCCGGCGCTCGGGGCAGCGGGGACACGCCGCCAGATGCGCGTCGAGCCACTCCCGATCCTCACGACGCCCCAGCCCGACATCGCGTCGGCGGACCATCAGCCGCAGCGCGCGGGAGCACTCCGCCGGGTCATCGTCGAGGACCGGCGGGTCTTCACCGCGTAGCTGCGCGGCCAGGGCGAGTCGCGCGCGCCCGACCGCCCGGTCGGCCTCCGCGTCATCGGCGAGGCCGAGCACCTCGGCGATGTCGCCTGGCCCGACCTCGGGCCAGGCGCCCAGCGCGAGCGCCGCCCGCTCGGCTGGGTCCAGGGTCCGGGCGCCAGCACCGACGTCGCCGCCGAGGAGGTTAGGTGAGCGATCGGGGGCGGCGGCCGGCTGCGCCGGGTCCGCATCCGGTGCGCCCTCGGGACGGCCGCCACCCGCTGCCTCGTCGGACCGGCTCTCCAGCTGGCTCAGACAGGCTCGCCAGGCCGCGCCGAGCACCTCGGCGGGGACCGCCCGCCCCGCCTCCGGGCCGGCCGGCTCACCATCCGAGCCGCCGCCCGTGCCAGCCAGCGCGTCTCGGAGGGCGGCGGCCGCTGCCCCGGGCTGCTGGAGCACAGCGGCGCAGAAGGTCGCGACCCTTGCCACCTGGTCCTCAGCCCGCCCTTTTGACCCTGGGGCCGCCAAACGTCTCCACGCTCCCGGCGGGGGGCCGGCCGGCGTCGACGGGGCGGCGGGCATCGAGCCTGCCTCAGGCGATGGTCACGGTGAGAACCCGGACCCTGGCGTTGCCCGCGTTGTCGGAGGCCACCACCCGCACGTGGTAGCTCCCCGAGTGCGAGTAGACGTGACTCGCCCGCCGCCGGGCCAGCGTGACCGTGCCGTCACCCCAGGCGATGCGCACCCGGCGCAGGCCGGAGCTGGGTGCGCGATCGGTTACCCGCAACCCGAGGGTGACGGGGGACCCGGCAGTCCGGCCCCCCGAAGGCTGGACCGAGAGCTTCGGCGCGACGGAGTCGACCAGCAGCCGGCCCGTCACCGAGGGTGTCGCCTGCCCGTAGCGGTCGACGGCGACGACGCGGAAGGGATAGACGCCGTCGAGGACGCGGACTCGCGATGTGAGCGACAGCCCGCGCGTGGTCCCCAGGATCCGCGCACCAGCGGTAACCGCGTAGCTCGGGCCACCCCACTCGACGAACGACGGACCCCAGGTGAAGCCTGGGTGGCCGTTGCGTGATGCGACGACCGCGCGGCGCAGGTGCGGCGCGGTGGGGGGCTGGGCGTAGAGGGCGCCCACGACCTGGCGTCCGGTGCCCGTGACCTGGACGAACCCCAGGGACCCGTCGCCGTACTTGTCCATGCCGGCGTGAAGTCCACCGGTCGGGTCGAGGGAGGCGGTCGAGAGGACCGCCTCGGGACCGAGCACCCCGCGCGAGTCGACCCGCGCGTGGACCGAAGGGCCCCCTCCCGCGTTGTCCTCCCAGCCGATCAGCTGGGTGTCGAAGGCTCCGTCGGCCACCGCGGGTGCCGGGTCGATGCTGTTTGCCGTCGAGTCGATGCGCGTGCCCGGCCCGAAGACGCTGGAGGCGTTGAGGTGGGCACCGACGACCGCGTGGGCGCTCTGGGTTCCGGCTGCAGCGAAGCCACGGCCCCGGCCGTCGAGGGCCAGGGCGGGGGCCGTGGCGGCATCACCGGCCCCGAACGCGAGTCCGTCCACGGCGACCGGAGGGCCGAGCTCGTCGCCGATCAGGCGTCGGGCGATGGCGCGCGAATGCGGGCTGCCGCCATCGTCGAACGCCTGGCGCAGGACGATCCAGCCAAAGCTCGCGTCGAACTCCAAGCCCACCGAGGGCGAGTCGGCCGTTCCGCCCGCGTGCCCGGCCAGCGCGGGGACGCTGGCCTGCTGGGGGAATGCGCTCGGGGTGCCGCGGTCGACCCGGCGCACGAAGACGGCAGGCGCACCCCCCGCCACCTCGCCCCAGGCCACCAGGGCCGTCCCGTCGGCTGCGGCCACGACCGCCGGACGATTGGCTCCCCGCCCCGCGTCTTGGGCCGGATCCACGTTCAGCGGCGCTGACAGGACCGACCAGGCGGTCCTGTCAAACCGGGCGAGGCGGATGGTCCCGGCCCCGGTCGCCGACAGCGATGGACCCGGACCGGAGCCCGGGGGCCCCAGCAGGCCGGCCAGCGGTCCCGACGGCCCAGACGCTCCCGGGGTGGCCGCGGCGGTCGTGAAGCCCAGGTATGCGGCTCCGTTGACACTGAGCGAAAGCGAGGGGTTCAGGGCCACCCCGTTGGGGTTCGGGTTGCGGTACACGAGGGTGGGTGGCCCCAGAGGGGAGGCCGACGCGGCGCGCGTGGCGGCGTAGAGCGCCCCCTCGTTTGTCCAGGCGACGATCACCCCGCCACCGCTGCGGACCGAGACGACGGGCTGGGTCGAGCTCCCGTCCTGGCCCCCGTCCACGCGCTGGGGGGCCTGCCAGACGCCGTCGACGAGGATGGCGACGTCGACGTGGTCACCCGCGCCGTCACGCTTGAGCTCGACCAGGGCACCGCTGCCGTCGGAGGCCAGTGCGACCCCGCCAACCCCAACGACGCCGGCGTCGGTGTCGATCGGCGGTGTGGGGACCCATGCGGCCTGCGCCGGAACCGCCGAGGCGAAGGCCACGGCGAGCGCCGCGCCGACGAGAGTGGCGCGCGGCACGAGCTCGGAGCGCAGGCCCGCTCGGGCGCGGCGCCAGGCGAGAGGGTGGAGTCGATGGATGGGCAATGACATGGAGCGAGGCGCGGGAGACTACGACCTGGGGCGGTCTGCTGGAGCCGACCGAGGCTCGGGCCACGGTTGACCGGCCCCACCCGGTGCCCGGGGGGCCGACCTCTACCCTAGGCCCGCCCGCCGGCCCCTTGGCCGGCGGCACTCGGCATGAGCCCGCCATCGCACATTCCGGATTGGGTCAACCGCGGCTCCGGCGGCCGTCAGACCACCCGCCAGGTCCAGATCCGTCGCCGGCGTACAGCAGCGGCTTTGGGTGGCCTTGCCCTCGTGGTGGTCCTCGCGTCAGTGACATCTCCGGGCGGCGGCGGCCCTCACCGAAGCTCGACGACGGTTGCCGCGTCCACCCACCTGGCACCGCCGCCGGCGCTGACCGAGCCCGCCGCGGTGCGCGAGCAGCGGCGCGAGGGCGTAGCCGTCGACCAGCTGCTGGCCCAGGGGACCACCGTCGTCCAGCAGGGCGGCGCGCGCACACGGGACATCGCGCTGACCTTTGACGACGGTCCCAGCCCCTATACACCGGCCCTGGTGGCCCAGCTCAACCGCCTGCACGTCCCCGCGACCTTCTTCGCGGTGGGCGCGCAGCAGCACTACTTCTCCCAGGGTACGCGGGATGCCCTGCAGAGCGGCTACTTCGTCGAGGACCACACGGCGAACCACCTCTTCCTCACCCATCTCGACACGGCCGGGCAGAACAACGAGATCCTGGGTGCCGCGCAGGAGCTCGTCCAGCGGGGGGCCCCGTTCCCGCGCCTGTTCCGTCCCCCCTACGGCTCCTTCAACCGAACCACGCTCCAGATCACCCGCCAGCAGAAGATGCTCTCGGTCCTGTGGTCGATCGACACCGAGGACTACACGCTGCCCGGCACGGCGCGGATCATCCGGCGCGTTCTCGCCAATGCGGCGCCCGGGGCGATCGTGCTCATGCATGACGGTGGCGGCAACCGCTCCGAGACGGTGGCCGCGGTTCCCGAGATCGTGCGCGGCCTGCGGGCCAAGGGCTACACGCTGGTCAGCGTGCCCCGGATGATGCTTGACGACCCCCCCGTCGCAGGCCAGGGCATCTCGCCCGGCTTTGGCGGCGGCGGCGGCGGCTGAGCGGCGCACGAGCCGCGGCACGGGGCGGCGGGGGTCAGCTCGCGGGTGCCGCACGCGCCGCCGGCGCGATCCCCTCGGCCTCGGCCTCATCGATGAAGCGCTCCAGCTCGCGGGCGATGCGGCTCTCGTCCCAATCCAGCTCGCCACCCAGAGCCCGGGCGACGCGCTCCGTGGCCAGCGCGCCAGGTGCGACCAGCGGTCCGGCCTCCAGCAGCCCCACCCGTGTCCGGCGCAGCAACACGTCCCCGACGCTGCCGGCCTGCTCGTGACGGGCGGCGAACGGCACCTCGGCCAGCAGGTCAGGCAGGCCCTCAACGATCGGCTGGGCCAGCTCACCTCGCTCGGCGGCGACGCGGAGCACCTCGTGCGCGCTGTGGCCGTAGCGGGCGGCCAGCGCCGCGTAGCTCTCCTCGGGCACGCCTTCGACCCGCGGCAGCTCGGCCGCCTCGATGGCCAGCCCGAGCGGGATCTCCTCGGTTCGGCACGCGGCGCCGCGGCCCTCGCGCTCGACGAGCCGGTCGACGGCCAGCTTGGCCATGCGCCGCCACGTGGTGAGCTTGCCCCCGGTGATGGTGATCATCCCTGAGGAGGTCTCGTAGAGCTCGGCCTTGCGCGAGATGTCGACCGACTTCTTCGGATCGCCGGTGGAGATCAGCGGCCGCACGCCCGCGAACGCGCCGGTGACGTCGCCCACCGTGAGACCGGTGGCAAAGAAGGCGTTGACCGCCTCGAGCAGATACTCGATGTCTTGAGCCGGAGGTGAGACCCGGTCGATGTCACCTTCGTAGTCGTTGTCGGTGGTGCCGACCAGCGTTCGCCCGAGCCAGGGCAGGGCGAAGATCGAGCGCCCGCCGCCGGCCGGGACGATCGCACCGGCGCGCAGCGGGATCTGCTCAGGCGACAGGGTGATGTGCGTGCCGCGGCTGGGACGGATTTGTGGCACCTCCGCCTCGTCGTGGAGCTCCTCGGGACGCAGGCGGTCGGCCCAGACGCCCGTGGCGTTGACGACGTTATCCGCGCTGACGGTGAGGGACTCACCGCTGTCGGCGTCGCGGGCATGAACGCCGGCAGCCCGGCCGCCCTCCTCGACCAGGCCGGTGACCTCCAGGCGGTTGGCGCAGATGGCCCCGAACCGCTCGGCTTCGCCGAGCACGGTGAGCACGAGCCGGACGTCGTCGGTCTGGCAGTCGTAGAACAGATAGCCCGAGGAGGGCTCCCGGTTGGCGAGCGCGGGCAGCAGCTCGACCACCTCGGATCCGGGAATCGTGCGGTGCCGATCCGGGCTCCACTCGTCAGGCTCCTCGACCGGGCGACGGCGCAGGCCACGGCGGCGCCGTCGATCCACCGACATCACGTCGTACATGTTCAACCCGATGCCGGTGATCCGGTCGGGCCGGGCGCCCTCGAAGGCCGGAACGACCAGCGCAAGGGGGTGGACGAGATGCGGCGCCAGGCGCACCATCAGTGCCCGCTCCAGCAGCGCCTCGCGCACCAGGCCGAGGTCGAACTGCTGGAGGTAGCGCAGGCCACCGTGGACGAGCTTGGATGACCGGCTCGAGGTCCCCGAGGCGAAGTCACGCCCCTCCAGCAGAGCCACGCTGTAGCCGCGGGTCGCCGCGTCCAGGGCTACGCCGGCGCCCGTGATGCCGCCACCGACCACGGCGAGGTCAAAGCGCTCGGCGGTCATCGCGGCCAGGGCGTCGCGGCGGGGGATCACCTGCGCAACGTTAGGGGCTGGCCCAGCGTCCCTCGCCGGCCCCGGCGCGAGTTCCCCAACGCCCTAAGGTTTACGCTTGGCCCTGCCGATGCACCGGGTGCCCGGCCGGGATGCGAACGAGACTGGAGTGCCGCCATGACCGCGAAGTTGCGCCGCGCCCTGCTGTCGTCGTCGCCCTCGTGCGAGCAGGCAGCAAGACCAAGGTCATGAGGCTGCCGGCCCGCCTGCGCGCCTCCCTGCGCGTGTCGATCTCGTTGCGCGCCGTCGGGCAGTCGGCCTCCGGCGGGCTCGGGCACGCGACGCTGCGCCGGCGACTCGGGCGCTGAGCCGGCGCCTCCGCCGCGGCTTTAGCGCGCGTTTGTCCTGCCCAGGGAAGGTGTACTTCATAGATGGGGAAGGAGACCGCGTCGCGCGGGCCGGCGGACACCGCCTTGTCACATTCGCGAAGCTCGTGGCTGGCAGCCTTCCCTTCGGCCAACCCAGAGGAGAGGCTCATGCCGAGGATCATCGTGCAGAGCGAAGGACCGCAGGGACACGTCACCCTTACCGAGCGCGTGGGCAGCGAAGAGCTGTCCCAGGAGCACTACGCGCGTCAGCTCATGGAGCGGGCGCAGTGGGCGGCGGCCGATGCCGAGCGAGCCGAGGTGACCGCGGACGGCGCCGACGCTGCCCGGGCATCGCGGCCGGCCGGCACGCCGATCGCCTGACGGGCGCGCGGCCCGACGCCACACGGTCGGCCCAGCCCCACCCCAGCGGGGTATCGTTGGCCCCATGGGCCGCGTGGCGGCGCTCTGGGGGCGATGGCGGAGCCGGCATCGTGACCTTGACCACCCGGCTGCCCGGGGACCCGACGCCGAGCTGCTGGCGGGCGTGGCCCTCAGTGCGCACGCGGTGCGACGGTTCGTCGAGCGCGGGCCCGGGGTTCCGCGCGGACGATCACCCGAGGCGGCCCTCACCGATCTCGTGCTCCGCGGGCACGCGGTCGACCGTCCACCGAAGTGGTTCTCCGGCCGGCGGGCCGGATCGGCGTTCTTCATCGTGGTGGAGGAGCGCTGGGTGCTGCCGGTGGCGCTGGGCCGCCCGTCGGGGATCGCCCGCCGCGGCATGCGTCCCTGGGTGGCCACCACCTTCGTCGGGCGGCGCGAGCCCCCCGATGCACGACCCGGCCGTGACCCGCCAGCGGCGCGTCGCCGGCCCACCCCGCGGGGGCCGATCAGATGAGCCGCAGCTGTCCGGCCGCGTCGCGCCGATCCGCAGCCGACCGCCGCTCCCCGGCGGCCCCACGGTCGGGCGGCGGTCCCGGATCCTGGCCCATCAGCTCGCGCAGCCGGCGAGCGGCCACCGGTGCGTCGTCTCCACGGTTGTTGTTGAACATCACGCGCACCTCGCCGGCCTCCTCGGCCAGGCGCGCCACGCGCTGACAGACCTCCCCCAGCTCCTGGTCGGAGTAGACCCACCCGAAGCGCTCGGCCACCGTGCGCCCGCGTAGGTAGCCGTCGAGGTCGCGGCCGTGCAGGCGCAGGTAGGCGAGGCCGTCGCGGGTCACGGCGTCGAGCGCCGGCATCACCGTGACCTGATCGCCGGCCGGAGCGTCGACCGACACCCACGCGCCGCCCAGACGCTCGATCGCCTCCAGGGTCTGCTCCCGGCGTTCGTCGGCCACCCACGCGCGGTGGCGCAGCTCCACCGCGCACGGAAACGGCTCCAGCCCCCGCATCACGGTCTCGATCTCCGCCAACTGGTGATCCTGGGGCGAGAAGGCGGGCGAGAGCTGGAGCAGGAACCCATGCAGCTTGCCCGCCTGCTCGAGGGGCATGAGCTCCTCGCGCAGGCGCCCCAGCATCTCCTCCTCGAGCCAGGGCTCGAGGACTACACGTCCGCGCTGGGTGGTGCGCGCGCGGTCGCGCAGATCGACCGGGAGGGAGTCCAGGGGGGCGGCGTGGCGAGAGAGCAGCCGGTGCAGCTTGACGTCGAAGGTGAAGCCTTCAGGCGTGTGCTGGGCCCAGCGGGCCGTCAGAGCGCGGTCGGGCAGCGCGTAGAAGCTCGAGTTCAACTCCACCGCGTCGAAGCGCTCGGCATACCAGCGCAACCGGTCTGCCGCGTCCATCCCGCGCGGGTACCACTCCCGAATGAACCCGGGATCGCTCCAACTCGACAGCCCGATGACCACACGTCCGCCCACGCCCCCAACCTTCGCCGTCGTCCCCACGGCGCTCTAGAGCGCCTGCACCTCGGACAGGACCTCGCCGACGCTGGCCTTGGCGTCGCCGAAGAGCAGCTGGGTCTTCTCGTCGTAGAACAGCGGGTTGTCGATGCCGGCGAACCCTGAGCTCATCGACCGCTTGAGCACGATCACCGACTGGGACCGGTCGACCTCGAGGATCGGCATCCCGTAGATGGGCGAGTCGGGCTGGGTGTTGGCCGCCGGGTTGGTGACGTCGTTGGCCCCGATGACCAGCGCCACGTCGGTGCGCGAGAACTCGGGGTTGATGTCGTCCATCTCCTTGAGCAGCTCGTAGGGCACGTCGGCCTCGGCCAGCAGGACGTTCATGTGACCGGGCATGCGCCCGGCGACGGGGTGGATGGCGTACTTGACCTCGACGCCCTTGGCCTCCAGCGCTCGCTGGAGCTCGCGCACGGTGTGCTGGGCCTGGGCCACGGCCAGGCCGTATCCCGGGACGACGACGACCTGGCGCGCGTAGGAGAGCTGGATGGCGGCGTCGGCGGCGCTGGTCGAGCGCACCGTCTTGTCGCCGTCGTCGCCCGCGCCCACTGCCCCGGCCACGGCACCGCCACCGAAGCCGCCCATCAGCACGCTGGCGATTGAGCGGTTCATCGCCTTGGCCATCTGGTCGGTGAGGATCGAGCCCGACGCGCCGACGATCATGCCGGCCACGATCAGGGCCACGTTGTTTAGGGCAATGCCCGCGGCCGCGGCCGAGAGCCCGGTGAACGCGTTGAGGGTCGAGATGACCACCGGCATGTCGGCCCCACCGATGGGCAGCACGGCGAAGTTGCCGAGGATCCCGGCGAAGACCAGCAGCCCGATGAACAGCAGCTCGGTGTGGCTGCCGGCGGCCAGGATCACCGCGCAGGCCACGGCCAGAAGGCCCAGCAGCCCGTTGGTGACCGGGCCGCCGGGGATCTTCACCGGCCGCCCGGAGATCAGCTCCTGGAGCTTGGCGAAGGCGATGTTCGAGCCCCAGAAGGAGATCGAGCCAACGATGGCGGAGAACAGCAGGGGGACCTCGGTCTTCAGGGACAGGTCGCCGCCCGCCCGGCGGAACTCCGCCCACGCGATCAGCGCCACCGCCCCGCCGCCGACGCCGTTGAACAACGCGACCATCTGGGGCATCTGGGTCATCTTCACGTTGCGCGCCGCCGGGATGCCGATGGCGGTGCCGATGACCAGCCCGATTACGATCAGAATCGGCTGGCCCGTGCTCGGCTGCAGCAGGGTGGCCACGACGGCGATGGCCATGCCCGCCGCGGCTGTGCGGTTTCCGCGCACGGCGGTGTTGGGGCTGGTCAGCCCCATGAGACCGGCGATGAACAGGATGAAGGCGACGATGTACAGCGCCTGGATGGTGTTCGGGTCCTGGAAGAAGGAGGTGGCCACGGGCAGGCTCACGACGCCGCCTCCTCCCTGTCCTCGCCAGCGGGCTCGGTCCGCTCCGGCTCGGGCTTGCGCTTGAACATGCCGAGCATCCGGTCGGTGACCAGGAAGCCGCCGACCACGTTGATCGTCCCGAAGGCGATGGCGATGACGAGGATGACGCCGTTGAGCGCACCGGTGGCCGACCCGATGACGATCAGGCCGCCGAGCAGGACGATGCCGTGGATGGCATTGGTGCCCGACATCAGCGGCGTGTGCAGGGTGTTGGGCACCTTGGAGATGACCGCGAAGCCCACGAAGGCGGCGAGCACGAGGATGGCGAGCTCGGTGAGCAGGTCCATGGGGCGATGTGCTCCTCTCGGGCGGGGACGGGCCGGGGGTTGGGGGGCTAGGAGCTGGCGGCGGCGGGCTCGGGCAGCGGCTCCAGGCCAGCGGCCCGGCGCGCACCGGGGTGGACGATCTCGCCGTCGCGCGTCACGCACGCGCCCTTGACGATCTCGTCGTCCCAGTCGAGGGCCAGGGCGCCGTCCTCGCCGGTGAACAGGTGCAGCAGCGACTGGATGTTGCGCGCGTAGAGCTGGGAGGCGTGCTCGGCCATCGAGCTGGGCAGGTTCAGCGGCGCGGCGATCGTGACGTCGTCGACGACCACCGTCTCGCCCGGCTGCGAGCGGGCGCAGTTACCGCCGGCCTCGCCGGCCAGGTCGACGATCACCGCGCCCGGCTTCATCCCGGCCACCGCCTCCTCGGTGACCAGCACGGGTGCCGGACGGCCCGGGATCAGCGCCGTGGCGATGACGACGTCTGCGTCCTGCATGGCCTCGGCCAGGGCCTGCTGCTGGCGGAGGAGGGCATCCTCGTCGAGGGCCTTGGCGTAGCCGCCGGATCCCTCGGCGTCGCCGGAGCCCAGGTCGAGCTCGAGGAACGAGGCGCCGAGGGACTCGACCTGCTCCTTGACCGCGGCGCGGACGTCGAAGCCCTGGACCGCGGCGCCCAGCCGGCGCGCGGTGGCGATGGCCTGCAGGCCGGCCACGCCGGCGCCGAGCACCAGCACCTTGGCCGGGCGGACGGTCCCCGCCGCGGTCATCAGCATGGGGAAGAAGCGCCCGAGCAGGCTGGAGGCGAGCAGGACAGCGCGGTAGCCGGAGACGTTGGACTGGGAGGAGAGCGCGTCCATCGACTGGGCGCGGGAGATGCGGGGCACGGCCTCCAGCGCGAAGGACGTGGCGCCGCTGGCCGCAATCGCCTTGACCGTCTCCCCCGCCGTGAGGGGGGCCAGGAAGCCGACGAGCACCGAGTCGCCGCGCAGGCGTCCGATCTCCTCCTCACGCGGGGACGCGACCTTGGCCACGACCTCGGCCCCCCAGACGGCGCCGGCATCGGCGACCATCGTCGCCCCGGCGTCGGCGTACAGGGCGTCGGGGATCATCGCCGCCGCTCCCGCGTCCTCCTCGATGAGAACCTCGTGGCCGGCGGCGGTGAGCTTGCGCGCGACCTCCGGGACGAGGGCGACGCGCCGCTCACCATCGGCGGTCTCCTTGGGCACTCCGATCTTCACGACGCCTGCAACCTAGTACATCCCGGGGCGAGGATCAGAGCACGTAGCCGACCCAAAGCCCGGTGGCGCGGGCCAGCCCCGACCAGTCCGGGCCCCGGCGGCCACCGCCGGTCCTGGCGCCCGCCCGGGTCGACTGATGAGCGCGACCGCCGGCGGGTGCCGTCACGGCGGCGCTACCGCCCAGCGCCGCCGTGACGCGACGGCGGCGCGGGACGCGGGCCAGCGGGAACGCCCGGCGCTGTAGGGCGAGCAGGGCCTGGCCGGTCACCCACACGGGCGTCTGCGGGCTGGAGCGCGAGTAGCGCACGCTCCCGTCGGGGGCGATGAGGCCGCGCAGGTACCCCAGGGGCGAGCGCCCCGACCGCGCGATGAGGCGGGCCGGGTCCTGTCCGGCGGCGATCATCCCCTGGATCGCGAAGGCGGTGGACTGGGCGTTGGAGCCGGCGCCCGGCGAGGCGGGCAAGCCCCCGTCGGGATCCTGCTGGGCGCGCAGGTAGCGCAGAGCCCGGGCGCTGGCCTGGGTGCCCCCGCGTCCCGCGACCACGAGCGCCTCCAGCACCGCGCCGGTGTCGTCGACATCTGACGCGCCCCCGCGACGGGCAAAGCCGAAGCCACCGTCGGAGCTCTGCTGGGCCGCGAGCCACCGGCCGGCGGCGGCGAGCCGGCCACGGCCGGCGCCCGGCAGAGCGAGGATCCCGAACGCTGTGACGTTCACCTGCCCGGAGAAGCTCCCGTCGCCCGCCTGGGCGCCGAGCAGCTCGGCCCCCAGGTCGCGACCGGGAACGACGCCGCGGGGCCCGACCCCGGCCGCGCCCGCCACCAGCAGGGTCCGCTCCAGGTCGGCGGGAGATGAGACGCTTCGGGCCTGGGCGCGCAGGGCGGTGAGGGCGCTCGCTCCGCCCCGGTGGACATCGGCCGGGTTGTGGCCGGCGGCGGCCAGGCCGAGGGCGGCCCACGCGGTGAACAGGGGGTCCGACCGCGCTCCGGGGGCGGCCCCGAACCCGCCGTCGGCGTTCTGGGCGCTGAGCAGGTAGCTGGTGGGACTTGCCGCGGCGGCCCGCGCGGGCGCCACCAGGCCACCCGTCAGCGCCGCCAGCCCACCGCCGAGGGCGAGCGCGAGCGGGGCGATGGACCGGCCCGACGGCGTCGGCCGCGCCCCGGGCGCCTCGACGACGGCCCCCGGCCAACTCACGTGCAGACGCAGTCCGAAGCGCAGGAGCACCCGCAGCAGCTCGGGTCCGAAGACAGCGGCGAACACGGCACTGGAGACCGCGTGGACGATGTCGAACGGCAACCCGGCCGCGGCCAGGGTGGAGAACTGGCCGAGGACCGGGCCGCCGCTCAGGGACACCAGCGAGAAGTTCATCCCCTCACTGAACACGATCGCGCACACGGCCGCAACCACGGCCAGCAGGGCCCGGGGCGGGCGCTGGGCGGTGACCGATCCCAGGGCGGCGCCGGCCACGCCCACCAGTCCCCACAGAGCCATCTGCCAGGGGGTCCACGGGCCCTGGCCCAGGAAGACGTTCGAGCTCAGCGCGGCGAGAGCGCCCACCGCGAAGCCCGGAGCTGGTCCCAGCGCCGCCCCGGCCACCAGCACCATCGCGGTGGTGGGCTTGACGCTGGGCAGCGCGGCGAAGGCGTCGCGACCCAGGCCCGACAGGGCACCGAGGGTGGCCACCAGGGCGACCAAACGGGCCGGCGGGTGCGAGCGCTCGAACCATACGACGCCGCCGAGCAGGGCGGCGAGGAGCACGAGGCCGGAGAGCAGCGCCCAGCTCATGGCGCGGGCTCCAGCGACCGCACCTCGACCGTGGCGTCAGGGACGCCGGCGCTCCCGGGCTCGGCCAGAAGCGCCGCTCCCTGCGCCGGGCGCAAGACGCCGCCGGCGCCGCCCAGCACCCGGGCGGTCTCGGTGGCAAAGTACAGGCCGCCGGCCAGCACGGCCGACACCGGGCCGTCGGCCAGCGCTCGACCGGCGCCCATCAGGACCACCCGCTGAGCCCATGCCGCGGCGAACTCCGGGTCGTGGGTGGCCACCAGCACCGCCACCCCGCCGGCGGCCAGCGCCCGCAACCCATCGGCCAGCTCGGCGGCGCGCTCGCGGTCCATGCCCCGCGTCGGCTCGTCGAGCAGCAGGACGGCCGGGGGACCCGGGCCGGCGTCGACCACGGCGGCCAGGGCCAGGCGCTGGCGCTCACCGCCGGAGAGGTCACGCGGATGGCGATCGCCGAGTCCGGCCAGGCCCTGCGCAGCTAGCGCCCCGGCGCCGGCCTCGTCGGCCACGCGGTCGTGAATGAGGTAGTCACCCGGGTGCTGGAGCAGGAGCGCGACCCGCCCCGAGGCGCGAACCCGACCGCGACTGGGGGCGAGCAGCCCGGCGGCGATGCGCATCAGCGTCGACTTGCCTGCCCCGTTGCGACCCATGAGGGCGACGAGCTCGCCCGGCTCGAGCCTGAGCGAGGCGTCGCGCAGCGCGGTGCGCCCGCCGGGCCACTCCTGCCACACGCCGCGCAGCTCCAGCGCCGGCTCCCCCGGCGCCGAGCGACGGCGACGCAGCCAGGAGGAGCTCGGGGCCTGCTCGTAGGGCGAGACCGGGGCTGATTCCCACGGCGTGCGGCCGGCGGCGCGCAGCGCGGCCCGGGCCGCCTTGACGCCGGCGGCCAGGGGGGCGATGCCGGCCAGGTCCAGCAGACGCGCGGCCGGAGGCAGCAACGCTGGATCCTCCACCTGCGCCCAGGCCAAGAACCCCGCCGGCGACGTGTCGGCCCCCACGCGCCCGCCGTCCAGGGCGATGACCCGGTCCGCGCTTGGAAGCACCCGCTCGAGGCGGTGCTCGCAGACCAGCACGGTCGTCCCCCACTCCTCGTTGATCCGCCGCAGCAGGCCGATCAGCTCGGCGCCAGCCACGGGATCGAGCTGGGATGTCGGCTCGTCGAGCACCAGCAGCCGGGGCCGGCCAGCGAGGGCGGCGCCCAGGGCCACGCGCTGCAGCTCACCGCCCGAGAGCTCGTGTACCGAGCGCTCCAGCAGCTCGCCGATGCCCAGGGCAAGGGCGACCTCCTCGACCGCGCGAGCGACCGATGGCGCGGGCCACCCCCGGTTCTCCACCCCAAAGGCCAGCTCAGCGGCGACGGTGGTCATGACCGTCTGGGTCTCGGGGTCCTGGGTCAGGGTTCCCACCACCGCCGCCAGCGCCCCCGGGCCGTGGCGGCGGACGTCGAGGCCGCCGGCGCGCAGCGTCCCCGACGCACTGCCTCCGTGAAAGTGGGGAACCAGGCCGCAGGCCGCGCGCAGCAGCGTCGACTTGCCCGACCCCGATCGGCCGGCCACCACGGCCAGCTCGCCCTCGGCCACCACGAGCGACACCGCATCCAGCGCCGGCCGGTCGACGCCCGGATAGCGGTAGGTGAAGCGGTCGAGCTCCAGCACGGTCATGGTGCCACCCCGCGGCGGGAGAGCAGCGGCGCGCCGGCGAGCGCGACGACAGCCAGGGCCACCGGGGCCGTGGCCAGGGCCGACGCGCCGGCCAGGCGGGGGTAGGCGTGAAAGCGGGCGACCCCGGCGAGCTGGACAGCGGCCAGCGCCAGGAGACCGAGGGTGCCCAGCGCGATGGCGACGTCGTGCCGAGACCACGGCGTGCGCCGCCGCGGCGGTCGCGCCGCGCCGGCGTAGCCCCGCAGCTCCAGCGTCGCCGCCACGTCGACGGCGCGCTCCAGGGCACCGGTGATCAGCGCGCGCAGCAGCCCGAGCCGGTCCCGGCGGCCGGGAGGTCGGCCGCCGTGCAGCGCGCGGCGGGCCTCGGCCAGGCGGTGACCGTCGCGTCGCAGGGTGGGCCACAGGCGGACCGAGAGGGTGGCGGCCAGCGCCGAGCGCGACGAGACCCGGCGCATCCCGCGCAGCAGCTCGTCCGGGTCGACGGCGACGGAGTAGAGCCCGGCGGCGAGGAAGACGGCGAGCAGGCGCAGGCCGATCAGCGCACCGGCAACGAGCGCCTCCAGGGTGACGTCGAGCTCGCCGGCCAGCGGCAGGACGGGCCCGCGGGCCACGACGGTCAGCCCGTTATGGCTCACCAGGGGGTTGATGGCCACGCACAGCAGCGCGAACCCAACGCCGAAGCGCATGACGGTGATCAGGCGCGGGCCGACACCGGCCAGGGCGCCGGCGAGGAGGATCGCCCCCACGTCGGCGGCGAGCACGAGGGGATGAACGGCAACCAGCGCCACCCCGGCCAGCGCCGCGCAGTAGGCCGCCCCCAGCCACGCCCGGGCCGCGTGCAGGGCGCTGGGGCGGCGCTGGTAGGTCAGCCCCGGCGAGCGGGCGGCCGCAGGGACGACGGGCGGCCCCCACGGGACCGGGGCCGGGGAGGTCGCCGGGAGCGGCGTCGGCAGCGCTCCCGCGGCCGGGACCGGGGCCCGCGCCGCGGCCGGGACCCTCACGGGGCCACCACCGGCGCGGGGTAGGGCCCCGTCGCGGTGACCGCGACGGCGAAGTGACCAGCGAGCGTCGCCGCATCGAGCCTGCGGGCGGCTCGGTCCACCCCGGCGCTGTCGGTCCCGGTGACCACCCACGTGGGCTGCTGGTCGCGATAGCGCGTTGCCGCCACCAGGCCACTGTCGGGCCCGAGCACCCGTGCGACGCGGGCCGAGGGGTCGAGCAGGTCGAGCTCCCGGCCGCCGGCCGAGAAGCGCGCGTAGACACCACTGGCGGCAGGGCCCACGTCGATCTGGTGAGCGGCGCCGTCGGCCGACACCGAGGCCCAGGTGCCGACCAGCACGCGCCCGACATCCCTCCCCGACGGAGCGCCGAGCTCAGCCTGGGAGGCCACCACCCCGGCTGCCGCCAGCCGGCCGGCCACCACGCCGCAATCGGGGCCGGCGTCGGTGGCGCAGTCGATGCGGAGGGGGATGCGCTTCCCGCCGCCGCCATGCAGGAACGGCTCCGGGAAGGAGCCCACCACGGCCGGGACGGTCTGCGTCGCTCCCCACTCGTGTCGGTCCCACCAGATCCGGTCGCCGGGGTTCACGCGGGTGGCGGCCGCGCCCTGGGGCGCGAGCACGCCGTTGACGAAGTAGAACCAGTCGACCGGGCGGCCGGCCTGCTGCCCTCCGGCCAGGCCGTCGATGCTCTGCACGAAGCCCCCGCCGTACCGGGTCTGCACGGAGAACGAGCCCTCCAGCAGCCGCATCACCGTCTCGGAGGCGGGCAGCCGGCCGCTGGCCCGACTCCCCAGCGTCTGCGTGCCAAAGTCCCGGGTGACCAGCACGTCGGCGCCCGTGTGGCCGGATCCCGGCCCCAGTCCGCAGCCGGTCATGGCGACGGCGATCACCAGCGCGGCCAGCCCGCCGGTCGCCGCTCTCATCCGACTCTCAGCGCCTGGGGGAAGGCGTCGACCAGCCCCGGCGCCGTCGCTGAGACGGGGTAGCTCCCAGGTCGGGCCGGTGCGACGAGGTGCACCGCGCCCAGGGCGTCAGTGATGGCGGTGGCGCCGGCCACGGTCACCGCCGCCCCCGCGACCGGCGTTGCCCGGCCGTTGTCGTCGCGGCCCAGCACGCTGACGGTCAGCGGCGCCCCGGGCTGGGCCCGGGCCGCCAGGCGCAGCTCGAGGGTCGCTTGGCAGCGGTTGGCGTGAAGGCAGTAGAACCAGAGCACGCGTGAGCCCGAGTGCAAGCGGGCCCCGCCCTGGCCGGCGGGGACGGCGGCGCCGACCGCCGGGGTGCGGCCGTCGACCTTGTACTCCCAGCCCCCGTCTCCGGCGTTGCGGCGGCCGTCGATGTCATCGACGAATAGGGTCTCCGGCGTGCAGGCGGACTGGCGGCGCACCCCGAAGCGCAGCCGGCCCCGCCGGCGGGCGGCGTCCAGCGCGGCCAGGGGGGTGCCGGGACCCAGCGGGCAGCGTCCGGCCCCCGGGACGGGGAGGCGTCCGGCGCTCACCCGCACGCGTTGGGCGGGGAGCAGGGTTCCCTGGGTGCCGGCCACCAGCAGGGTGACCTGGGGGGCGGCGCTCCGGGGGGCCGCCCGGCTGGACGTCGCGGTGCCGGGCGCGGCGAGGACCGGCGCTGCGGACCCCGCCACGACGGCCAGGAGCGCCCCCACGCTGAACGTCCGGGCGGTCACCGGCGTCGGCGGGGGGTCGAGCGTCGGGGCGCCGGGGCCGCCACCCGGAACGTGACGGTCCGTGGCACGCCACGGGCGCCCGAGGCATCGTAGGGCACGACGTCGAGCTCATAGCGGCCGACCGGTAGCGAGTCGGGGAGCAGATAGGACCATTGCGGCCTGGATCCGACGCGGAAGAGCCAGCCGCGGCCGCAGGTGGCCCGCCGCAGCCGCCCGAGGGTAACCGAGAAGAACTGGCAGCGCCCCCCCTGGCGACGCTGTAGCCGCAGCTCGACGGTGCGGAGGTTGCCCCCGTCCTCGGCGACGGTGCCCGACAGCAGCCGGGGAGCGTGCCCGGCGGAGAAGCGGGCGCCGGGGCGGATGCTCGTCCGGCCGGCGGCAGGCGATCGCAGCGGCCGCTGCGGGCCCGCCGCGCTCGCGGGAGCGCCGGAGGCGACGGGTTGACCGGGAGCCGGGGTCGACGTCCCGTTGGGGGCGACGGTTCCGCAGGTGCCGTCGTTGCCGGCATGGACGCAGACGACCAGGGCATTGGAGCGTACGGCGCCAGACCTGATCGCCTTCACCGTGTAGGTGCCAGCCGAGGCGAAGCTCAGGGTCGCCTGTCCACCGGCATTGGTCGAAGCGCCATCGACCGTCGCGCCGGCGATCGGTGACGGCGGAGGTGCCGATTCATCGGAGACCGAGAACGCCGCCGACTGGCCCGCCGCGACGGTGCTAGGACCGGTGAGATGCAGGATGGGCTCGCTGCCGGTCGTCACCGCCCACAGGATCTCCCCTCCGGCGGCCGGACGCACCTCACACATTCCCGTCGAGGCGCTGGCGCCGCCCTGGTACAGGCCCCAGTAGGTCGAGGTCATCGAGAAGTCGGGCGTCTCCCCGTCGATGGTGTTGAGAAAGAACTCCTGGTAGGGCGCCGACCACGTGGCCTCCCAGCTCAGCGCCCCACGATCGGCCTCATCGGCCATCGCGGTGCCCACCGTCGGCCCTGGGGTGGGGAAGGCGGTGTTGTTGGTCCCGTCACAGGTGTGCGTCCCCGTGCCGTCGTGACCGTCGACCTGGCGGGCATCGGTGGTCACGGGACCCTCGAAGAGCGTGCGGGTGGCTCCCTCGATGCGCAGGGTGAGGGAGACCGGCGCAGCGGAGGCAGCAGCGGGGATCAGCAAACCGACCCCAACGACAACGGCGACGACGAGGAAATCGGCGCGAACGCGCCTGAACGAGCGATGCATGGGACAGCCACCCCTTTCCACGAGGGTCTTGGCTTGTCGGTCGGGGGAGGTCTCCTGGCTTCCGGGAGCTACCCCTCTCGCGCCTTCCCGGATCGCCGGTGGCGATCCAGTGGCTGCGCCGGCGTGGCGCGGGCGAGCGGGCTTCCCCGGTCACAGTGGCGGGTCCGCGCCGGATTCCCACCGGCTTCCCTTTACCACCGACCCTGTATGGAAGCTGGGATGGTAGTACGACCGAGGCTCGAGCGCAGCGCGGCCGCCCCGCCTACACTCGCTCACGCGGTGACGGTCAACCTCACGCGCATCTACACCCGACTGGGCGACGACGGCCAGACCCACCTGGGCGACATGTCGCGGGTTGACAAGACCCATCCGCGGATCGAGGCCTACGGGACGATCGACGAGCTCAACGCCCAACTCGGGGCAGCTCGCGCCCAGAGCGGCGCCGAGCCGAATCTCGACGGGTGGCTGGAGCGGGTTCAGAACGACCTCTTCGACCTCGGCGCCGACATCTCGGTCCCCGCGGGTGAGGAGCGCGAGCGGCTGCGGGTCGTCCCCGCGCAGGTGGCCTGGCTGGAGGAGCGCTGCGACGAGATCAACGCCACCCTCGCGCCCCTGCGCTCCTTCCTGCTCCCCGGTGGCAGTCCGCTCGCGGCCCAGCTCCACGTCTGCCGCACCGTCTGCCGGCGCGCCGAGCGGCGCACCGTCCCCCTGAGCGCCGAGGTCAACCCGGAGGTCGTCCGCTACCTCAACCGGCTCTCCGACCTGCTCTTCATCCTCGCCCGCGCGGCGAACGTTCCCGCCGCACCGGACCCCGGCGCGGCGGGTCGCGACTCGGGCGACAGCGGTGCTGCCGGCGAGACCCTCTGGGAGCCGGGCCGGGGCCGGACCCCGCCGGGTTGAGGGCGCGGGCAACGGGCGCGACCCACGTTCCGAGCGTCAGCGCCGCAACTCGAGAGCCAGACCCGCGGCCAGCGCGAGCGCGGCGGCGCCCATCCCGCCGGCTACGGCGATGGCCGCCTTGTGCTCCTGGGTGAACAGCGCGGCTCCCGGTCGGGCGACGAGCAGAGCGCCAACCGCCCCGGCCGCGAGCGCAGCCGCACCGGCGGGAGCCAGGGTGACGGCCAGGCGGCCCCGCGGACGCGCTGGTCGTAGCCGGCGTTCGGGACCCATGCGCAGGACGGCCACGGCGAGCAGGGTCCAGGCCGTGGCGACCAGATAGCCGCCCAGCACGTCCGATGGGTAGTGCCAGCCCAGGGTGAGCAGGGCGTAGGAGACACCGACGGCCAGCCCGGCCCCCACCGTCGCGGCCACCGGGCGCCAGCTCGGTGCCGCGGCGAGCACGAGGCACAGGGCGATGGTCATGGCCGCCGTCGCGTGCCCGCTCGGGAACGACGCCGGAGCGATCTGGCCGGCTCCGAGCGCCGGGTCGACCCGCGGCACGGCGAGCAGCGGCTTGAGCAGCACCTCGGTGGTGAGCGGGGCGATCCCCAGCAGAGCGGCGATGGCCACAGCGGTGCGTTGGCGGCCTCGGACCAGGGCCCCGACGATCAACGCCACCCCCGCCACGGCGTAGGGTCCGACATCGCCCAGGTGGGCGATGGTGTCGCAAACCCCGCCCAGGCGGGAGGAGCGCAGCGCGACGAAGCCGGTCAGCGCCGAGGCGTCGAGCTGGTGCGCCGGGCCCCAGCGCAGCGCGGCCAGGGCGCAGAGGCCCAGCGCTGTCGCGGCCAGCAGGCTGCCGCACAGAGCGAGTCGAGCGCGGCGATCCACGCGTCCGAGGCTACTCGCGGCCTACCCGGCGGGGTGAGGGGCGGAGGCCAGCCACCCGGATCGGTCTTTGGTCCGTCGGCGGGCGGTGAGGGCGCCGGCCAAGACGACAAGGGCAGCGACGGCGTAGCCGAGCCGTCCCGCGAAGTTCGACGGGCCGTTGAGGACTTCGGAGAAGTACAGCGGGTAGGCCGCGGCGGCGGGGGCCGCCCACCACCAGGCTCCGTCCAGCGCGGCGACGGCGAGCAGGGGAAGCGCGTACCACGGCTGCACGGGGGTGGCGATGAGCAGGAGCCCGCCCAGCACGCGACGAGCCGCCACCTCCGGGATCCGGTCGAGTCCGCGCGTGCGCAGCACCCAGACCACCACGGCGAGGATCAATACGACGGCCACGCCCTGGGCCACCACGCCTTGCACGCCGACGAGAGCCAGCAGCTGGAACCGCCCGCCCCCGGCGTAGTGCTCCTCCTGGAGGTAGCCCGGCAGGTAGCCCAGCACCTTGACCCCGACCGCCAGCACGTGCGGGAGGTAGGCCACGGCGACGAGACCCAGCAGGATCGCCACCGGGCGGATGGCCTGGCGACCCCGGCCGAGCAGCATCGGCAGCAGGGCGGCCGGATAGAGCTTGACCAGGGTGGCCGCGGCCACGAGAGCCGCCGAGCGGGCGGGGCGACGGCGAGCGGCCCAGACGGCGATGACGGCCAGCAGGGCCGCCAGGCCGTCGACATGGCCGTTCTGGACTGTCTCGATCACCGCCACCGGGCTCCAGGCGTACAGGGCCGCCCACCGCGGGTCGCGGCCCAGCCCGCGCAGCACGGCGAGCAGTACGGCGAGCAGGGCCAGCTCGACGGCCAGCCCCGCTGCACGCCAGGCGCTCTCGTGCGCCTGGGGCGCGACAATGTGGACGGCAAGGAACCAGAGCTCGGCCACCGGCGGATAGATCGTCCGCGCGGCAGGACGCCCGATCCGGGTGCAGCCGGGCACGCGATCGATGGCCGCGCACCCCGCGGGGGTCGGCCACAGCCAGCTGTCGCGCAATCCCGTGAGCTGCGCGTCCAGGGGCGGGTGTCGGTAAGGATCGATGCCCGCGGCCTGGACGCGGGAGTCCCAGGCGTAGCGGTAGAGGTCGTCGGAGAGCGCCGGACCGCCGGTGAGGGCGGCGGCGCGCAGCGCGAGGGCGACGAGCACGACGACCACCAGGCCGGCTCGCCGGGGAGCGTGCAGCAGCGCCGCGACCCCGATGGCGAAGGCGACCCACCAGGCGCCGATGACCTCCAGCAGGGGCCAGCGGGTTGCGATGATGTCGCCCGCCGCCACCCCGGCCGAGCAGACCACCCCCGCCCCGCCGGCCAGCGCGGCGACGACCAGCCAGACCCAGGGACGCGCCCGGCCCCCGCCGGCTCTCACGGGGCGAGGATCTGGAGCACCCCATCGTCACGTCCGGCGACGTACACCCGCCCGTCGCGGGGGTCGACGCCCAGGGTGTTGGGCTGGCGGACCGCCGGATAACGACGCAGCTGGTCGGCCCGGGGCAGGCCCCGGGCGTCGAGCGGGACGCGGACGAGCTCGTTGGTCGCCGTCAGCGAGACCCACACCGTGCGCCGCTGAGCATCGACGGCGATGCCGTACGGCGTGCCGGCCAAGGGCAGCCGGCCCAGCTCTCCGACCGGATCCAGGCTGATGGTGTCCAGGGCCCCTCCGCGGGTGTCGACCGCGTAGACGTGTCCGCCGGCGACGGCGACGTGGGTGGGCCCGCCCCCTGCCGCCACCCGACCTCGCAGGGCGAGCGTGCGTCCGTCGTAGACGCTGACCAGGTCGCTGCGCACGTCGTCGACGACGATCCGCCCGTCGGCCACGGTGACGCCGCCGGGCTGGACGAGGCCGCCAACGGTGCGGAGCACCCGGCCGTGGGCGAGCACCGAGAAGCTGCCGCCCAGCTCGTTGCCGACCACCAGATCGCCTCCCAGAGCGGCCGCGTCATGGGGCTGGTGTCCAACCCGGACGATGGTCTGGTGCCCGGCGGGCAGCGGCACGATGTCCAGCGCGTCGGCCGTCTCGGCCGGCACCAGGACCGGCCCCCCCGGCGCCACGAGCTGAAGATGACGTGGGGCGCCGACGATGGGCACGTCGCGCAGCACCCGACCCAGCGCCGTGCTGACCAGGGCCAGGCGGGCGGGATCGCGCAGTCCGACGGCCACCAGCCCGGTGATCGGGTCGACGACGACGCCCTCGGGCATCGAGCCGACCGGGATGACCCGCCCCGCCGGCCTGGCGCGCAGTGGTGGCGCGACGGCGGGCTCGGCTGCCGGCGACAGCCTCGTCGGGGCTCCGCAGCAGGATCGGGGCGCCGAGCCGCAACCTGCTAGGCCGGCGGCCACCACGAGGAGGGCGATGAGCGATCGGGCGGCGGGCATGGGACCGGGGGTCGAGGGACGCGACGCGCGGTGGGCGGACCGGACGCTGGCGGCTCGCGGAGCCCGCAGCATGGCAAGTCAACCGACAGGATCTTTCGGCTTTGCGAACAGTGGCCGCCCGCCGCCCCTGTGACCGCCGAGCGGCGGTAGGTTCACGACGTGGCATCGCGCCTGCGCGACTTCCGCCTGCCGGGGCCTCCACCCGGCCCGGCCCGGCCGGAGCTCTGGTCCTCGCCCCTGCGTGGGCCGTGGCTGACCTCCCTGCTGGGCTCGCTGCTGCTCGTGCTCATCACCGTGGTGACAGTCACCGGCTTTCTCTCCCACGCCGCGTACAACCCGGCCGTGGGCCACAACGCGCTCGTGCCCGTCAGCCGGGACGTGGGCTTCCTGCGCTTCAACTGGCCGACCCATCCGAGCTGGCTCTACGCCCTCAACCAGGGCCTGCACGTGACGGTGGGCTTCGTTGCCGTCCCTCTGCTGCTGGCCAAGCTGTGGTCGGTCATCCCCCGGCTGTTCGCGTGGCCGCCGGTGCGCTCGCCGCTGCACCTGCTCGAGCGGATCTCCCTGGCCGGCCTGGTCGGCGGGGCGCTGTTCCAGTTTGTCACCGGGATCATCAACGTCCAGATCTTCTACCCGTGGCACTTCGACTTCGTCCAGGCCCACTACTACGGCGCTGTCGTGTTCACGGCGTCGCTGATCGCCCATGTGATCGTCAAGGTCCCGACGATGCGTCGGGCCTACCGGGCCCGCGGTGTGCTCGCCCCGCTGCGGGAGGATCTGGCCCACACGCGACCCGAGCCGGCCGAAGCCGGCGGTCTCGCTCCCAGCGCGCCTTCCCAGCCGACGCTAAGCCGCCGCGGTCTGCTGGCCCTGGTCGGCGGCAGCTCGGCGGGTCTGGCCGTGATGACGGCCGGTCAGTCGATCGGTGGCCCGTTGCGCCAGCTCGCGCTCCTGGCCCCGCACGGCGGGCCAAGCGGTTCGGGCCCCAACGACTTTCAGGTGAACAAGACGGCTCGATCGGTCGGCGTCCAGACCACGCAGGTGGGACCCGACTGGCGCCTGGAGCTCCATGGACCGGTCGGCACTGTCGCCCTTCCGCGCCAGGCGCTCCTCGCGCTCGACCTTCACACCGACCACCTCCCCATCGCCTGCGTCGAGGGGTGGTCGACCACCCAGCGCTGGACCGGCGTGCCGCTTGCTGCGTTTGCTCGCATGGCCGGCGCCCGAGGCGAGGCGACGCTGTTCGTCGAGTCGCTGCAGCGCGGGGGCGCCTTCAGCCAGACGACCCTGTCCGCCGAACAGGTGCACGACCCGCGCTCGCTGCTGGCCCTCCGGGTCAACGGAGTCGATCTCTCCATCGACCACGGCTTCCCGGCGCGGATCATCGTGCCCGCGCTTCCCGGCGTACACAACACCAAGTGGGTCGCGCGGATGACCTTCTCGACATGAGCGGCGAGGCCCGCCGAGCCGGCCGCCGCGGGGTGCGCGCCGGCGACGCCGTCGCCCTGCTCGCCATGGCCACGTCACTGGCCGCCGTGGGCTGGGCGGCAGCCCACGCGCTGGCCCTCGACAACGCCGGAAACCTTGCCGCCTGGTTCCTCGTCGTGCTCATCGGCCACGACCTCGTCTTCCTGCCGCTCTACAGCGGTCTGCATCGGCTGGCCACCGCTTCCGGACACACGCTGCCGGCCGGCCGCCGGGCCGTGCCCGCGATCAACCACCTGCGGGCGCCGGCTGGGTTCTCCGCGCTGTGCCTGCTGATCTACGCGCCGCTGATCCTCGGCCTGGGCACCGGGCTCTACCGCGGAGCGACCGGGCGCTCGAGCGCCGTCTACCTGGACCGCTGGCTCGGGGTGACCGCCGCGGTCTTCGCCGGCTCGGCCGCGCTCTACGCGGCGCGACTGGTGCTCGCCCGGCGTCGCCACCACGCCCAGTCGGCGGGAGGGGCCACTCACGAATGACGGAGCGACGCGGATGGTGAGACAGAAGGCAGCGGGCATCCGGGCGCGCCAGGCCGGGGCCCTGCTGGCGGGCGCCCTGGTCCTCGAGCTCCTAGAGGTCCGGGGCTCGGCGCCGTTTTACTGGACGCCGCTGGTGCTCGGCCTCACCTACCTGCTCGCCGCGGTCCTGGGTGGCCGTCGCGGGGGGTACTGGTCGACCGCGTGCGTCCTGGTGGGCTGGGGAGCCGGGGTTGCCATCGTGGGATCGGCCGGGCCTTCCCTTGACACCTCGGGGGTCTATCTGGCCGGCGCCGGGTTGGGCGCGCTGGTCGGTGCCGGGCTGGCGCGGCGCGCCTTTGACGTGGACGCCGCCGGGATGGCGGCCACGATCGTCCTGGGCGGACTGGTGCTCGCCCTCAGCCCACAGGTGAGCCGCCTCGACCAGGCCAGCACCTATGTCGCGCTGCTCGCGGTGATCGCGGTGATCAACGCCGGGCTCGCGGTGGCCGCCCGCGGTCGGACGGGTGGCGAGACAGCGGCAACGTGACGCTCGGCCGGTGCGGCGCGGCGCGGACCGGCCGGCCCGAAGCGCCGCCCGGACCAGGCGCGCCGCCCGGCCCCAAGCGCCGCTCGGCCCAAGCGACGCCCGGACCAAGCGCACTGCCGGGCTCCAACGTGGTCGTGCTGCCGCAGCAGGGCCGATAACTCCCCACAGTCCCCGGCGTCAGCGAACCGTGGGAGCTACTCCGCGTATATGGCCCACAACATCCCACGGTCGCGGCTGAGACCGGGCGCAGGGAAGTTATCGGCCCCCGGCCAGCGCCCCGGCCGCCCCGCGCACACCACCCCCCGGTCCCTACGGCCCCCTCAGCGGAACAACCGCACGTTCCGATCCAGGCGCCCCCCGGCGAACCCGCCGGGTCGTCCGCCCTCGGCGTCGAGAAAGGCCAGCTCACGGGCCGTATCGGCGAGCGGGTCGGGCGCGGTGTCCTGCATCCAGGTCTCCAGCGCCACGCCCCCACCCGCTGTCGCCACCACCCGCAGGATCCGGGCCTGCTGGGGGTAGTCGATGAGCGAGGCGGTGGTGATCAGCCAGTAGCCGCCCGCGGGCGAACGCCGAGGCGCTATCGAGTTGCGGTGCGTGTGGCCGGCGACCGCGGCCAGGACATGGGGGTCGGCGTCGAGGAGCGCGAGCGCCCGCCTCCCGGACGCGAACCCGGCCAGGGGCTGATGGCTGAGCACGATCACCCAGCGCGAGCCCGCTCGCCGCAGCTCGTCACCCAGCCAGCCGAGCTGCGGGCCGGAGAGCGTCCCGCCCGAGCCACCCGCCCCGGAGACGGCATCGAGGGCGATCACCCGTACCCGGTCACCGACATCGACCCCGTAGCTCAGGGTCCCGGCCGGCCCCAGAGCGCTCACCCGCGTCGTTCCCGCCGACGCCCCCAGGCCGCCCCCCAACGCCGAAGCCGACCGCAGGCGGTCCACGGCGCCGCCCGGTCCCAGCTCGCGCCGCCCGGGGTCGGGGGCGACGGGCGCTGTCTGGCCCAGGTGACCCGAGGCCAGCAGGCCGTCCACGAGCGCCGCGGCCCGTGGCCGCCCGTCGAGCGCCGCCCCGGTCAGCTCGGCCGGGACGGCGCCGCCCAGGTGCAGGCCCGGCGGCAGGGCGACGATGCGGCGCTTCCCGGTGGCCAGGCGCTCGGTCTGCGGGGTGGCGGCCAGGATCCCGCCGACGAGCAGGTCGTGATTGCCCGCGACCGGGAACCACGGGGCGTGCAGGCCTGAGGAGGCAAACGGTGCCTGGGCACTGGCCAGCAGCCCGGGGTGGCGGGGCGGATCGACGTCGGGGCGGTAGTAGCCCGGGTCGGGGTCCGCGGCGGCCTGGACCCCGTCGTAGGCGGGGAGGCGGGCGCCGGGATCGATCCGGCCGCCGTCCAGCGCGCCGAGCGCCTGGCCCAGCTCGTTGGCCTGGTTGTTGTCCACCAGGTCCCCCGTGTCCAGGACGGCGTCCAGGGGGTAGCCATCCAGCGCCGTCACGGCGGCCGCGAGGATGCGTGGCGTCAACGCCTCCTGGGGCCGGTAGGTCGACTCGAAGGGTGGACCCAGACGATGGAGCACCTCGAGGCGGGCCGGCGAGCGGGGGTCGACGAGATGCGCGTCGGTGATCTGGGCCAGCAGCGCGAGCTGGCCACCCTCGGGCGCGGCCGGGTGCAGCTCGGTGCGGTCGACCAGCAACTCGCCGGAGGCCCGCCGCAGCATGCCGTCGCCCACGGGATCGGCGAAGGTGGCCGCCAGGGTCGAGCGTGATGCCGACACCGAGGGGCGGCCACCGCAGCCGGCCAAGCCTCCCCACCCCAGGGCCACCGCAGCGGCCACGAGAGCGATGAGTCCGCGCGCCGCCCGACTCCGCGTCCCGGCAAGACGCGGACTCACGGCGTCAGCTCGCGCAGCGCCGCGGCCGCCGGGACCCGGCCGCTGCGCAGCACGACGGCCAGAGCGGCGAGGACGGCGATGGCGACCAGCCCGAGCCCGGCCAGCGCGGCCTGGCCCGCCGAGGCGGCCACGGGCAGATCGGTGTAGTCGGCGGCCAGGTGGCCGACGAGGGGAGCGAACACCTGCCCCTCCAGGACCACGGCCAGCGGCCCGGCGGCGAGCACGACGACCCCGCAGGCCCCGGTCAGCAGGGCCCCCACCGCCCGGCTCCCCCCGCCCAGGGCCCGCAGGAGCGCGATGGTCCCGGCCCGCTCGCGCGCCACCAGGCCGAGCACCGCCACCAGCGCGTACAGACAGACGATCCCGTCGATGCCGGCAACGACGCGCAGCACCGCCGCCAGCGTGCTCAGGAATCCGCCGTCGCTGCTGGTCGCCGCCGCCGCGCGCTGCGGCGCCCCGCCCAGAGCGGCGACTCCATCGGTCACCGTGTCGGTGGACGCCCCCGGACGCAGGACGATGGCCAGCGTGGGAGCCAGGCCGGGGTCGGCCGCGAGCAGCGCGGCGCTGCGCCCGAAGGCCACCCGGCCATCGTTGTCCAGCGCGTCGACGACGCCGACGACGCGCAGGCGCACCTCCCGGCCGCCGGGGATTTGCGCCGCCAGCACGCCGCCCGGACCGACCCCGAGCGCGTCGGCCAGGCCCCGCCCGACCTCCACCTCGTCCCGCGCGCTGGCCCGTCGCCCGGAGACGAGGGGGGGCGCCTCGAACGGCGTGTGATCGCTGGGATAGGCGACGAGCTCAAGCGACTCGCCGAGGTCGAAGGAGTCGGCCGCCTCCACCTGATAGCGCACCCCCACTCGCGCGACACCGGGGAGCGCCGCGACCTCGGCAGCACGGTTGGCCGGCAGCTGGGCGGTGAGCTGGTAGCGCCTACCCACCGCGCCGGGGTCGTCGCGCAAGGCAACGAGCAGCCCGGAGAGGCCGAGCATCAGCAGCACCACCGCGGCAGCGGTGGCCAGGACGACGATGCTCAGACCCAGGCGCAGCGGCCGGGCGGCCATGGCCCGCACGCCGAGGGCGAAGGGGGAGCCGCGGGCCGGCCGGCGGCTCATACTCCGCCCCGCGGCCAGCTCACCCGCGCGCAGCAGGACGGCCGGGACGTACGCCGTCGCTCGCCAGGCCGGCCACGCCGAGGCGGCGGCCGAGACGCCGACGATCACCGCCCATGCCGCCCCCAGCCACGGCAGCAGAGCACTCCCGGGCGCCACCTCGTCGAGCGCGGCGAGCAGCCGTCCGCTGGGCATCGCCGCCAGCGTGGCACCGGCCGCCAGTCCCAGCGCTCCGGCCGGGGCGGCGAGCAGCGCTGCGTCGAGGGCCTCGGCCCGCACCAGAGCCCCCCGCTCGCGCCCGAGGGCCCGCAGGATTCCCAGCACCCCGAGGCGCCGCTGCACGTCGGCCTGCGCCGAGGCGACGAGCATGACCAGGGCGGAGGCCAGCGCGGCGAGCGAGAAGGCGACGAGCAGGGCGATGACGATGCCGGCGGCGTGGTCCAGGACGCTGCGAATCCCGTCGCGGGTGAGGAAGCGGAGGTCGCGCAGGCCGGCATCGGTCTCCCGGGCCTGAGCCAGCGTCACCGCCAGGCGGGAGCGATCACGCACCCAGAGCTCGAGGCGGTTGACCTGGATCGGGCCGCTGGGGCCGTAGACGCGGTGGACGGCGGGTCCGGACAGGAACACCTGCGGCGAAGAGGAGAGGGGGAACGCCACCCCGTCCGGGCTGACGGCCACTCCGACCACGCGGCTGGAGAAGCCCCCCAGCTCCAGTCGGTCGCCAGGCCGCAGCCCCCACGCGTCGGCCAGGCCGCGCTCGATCACCGTGTCGGCGGGATCGCCGGCCGTCGGCGCGAGGTCGCGGCCGGCCACGATGGCATAACCGCGTCGTCCCGGCTCGAGGAGCTGGACGAGCCCACGGTCGGTGCTGTGGGCGCCGAAGCGCAGCGCCACGTGGCGGATCTCCTGCCGGTAGGAGCGCGCGGCGACGTTGGGTAGCGAGGCGACCCGCCGATCGACCTCAGCCAGGTCGTGAGCATCGAAGCGGGCGATGACGTCGGGCAGGTCGGCGCGCGCCGCCGCGCGGTCGAACCCCTGGCCGAGGCTTATGCCGACGGTCAGAGCCGCGCCGGCCATGGCGGCGGCCAAAGCGATTCCGAGCGCTGCCAGGCGCCGGCGACGGGCCAGGGCGCGAAGACGCCCAAGCCCGACGCCACGGGTGCCGGAGCTCACGGCGCCGCTCGGAGCTGCCCGCCCTCCAGGGTCAGCCGCCGGGAGGCGGCGGCCGTCGCCGCAGGCTCGTGGGTGACCAGGACCACCGCCCGCCGGCCGCCGGCGACCAGCGCCCCGAGGAGCTCGAGGACGCGGTCGCCCGAAGCCTCGTCCAGGTTGCCGGTCGGCTCGTCGGCCAGGACCAGCTCAGGATCGTTGACCAGCGCTCGGGCGATGGCGAAGCGCTGCTGCTCCCCGCCGGAGAGCTCGTGGGGGCGGCGATCGGCCACCACGCGCAGGTCGAGCTCGTCGATCAGCCGCTCACCGCGGCGTATCGAGCCGCGGTGAGGGTTGCGGCGTAGCCCACCGCGACCGTCACCGGCCACCCGCGCGGCGAGCAGGACGTTCTCGCGGCCGGAGAGCTCGGGGACGAGGTGGAAGGCTTGGAAGACGTAGCCGATGTGGGCGCGCCGCAGCCGGGTCAGGGCCCGCTCGCCCAGGCCGTCGAGCCGGTGTCCGGCGACCTCGATCCGCCCGGCGCCGGGACGATCCAGGCCCCCGAGCAGGGCGAGCAGGGTTGACTTGCCGCTGCCCGAGCGCCCGGTGATGGCGACGAGCTCACCCGGACGGACGTCGAGGTCGGCGCCGTCGAGCACCCGGCGGGCGGCCCGACCTCGCCCGTGGTCCTTGACCAGGCCGCGGGCGCTGACCACTGGGCCGTTTGCCGCCAGCGGCGGCGGCGCCGTCCCGCGAGCCGGCGGCCCCGTGGCAGCCGGGGGAGCGAGGGGCTCGGCCATCGGACCCAGGGTACGGAGCCCGTGACCCCGGCCCCGCCAGCCTGACCCCACCGATCAGCGCGACGCCGCCGTGGTGGCGCAGGCCGTCCCTGGCGGCGGCGCCAATCCCAGCCGGCGCTTGAGGACGAGCACCCGGGCCGCCGCCTGATCCAGGCGGGCGCGGACCGCCGCGGAGCCGCGCGCCGCGGCGAGCAGTCGATCGCTGACCGGTCGGAAGCTGCCCCGGCCGGTGGTCAGCAGCAGATCCGCCCCGGCCCCCAGCGAGCGCAGCGCCGCCCCGGCGACGGGACGGGGCACGGCGACCGCCTCGAGGGAGTCGGTGAGCACGACCCCGCGGAAGCCCAACCGCCCCCGCAGCAGCCCCTCGATGATCGGCGCCGACTGCGAGGCGATGGCCGCCGGGTCCAGGGCCGGGTAGCGCGCGTGTCCCACCATGACCAGGGGGACGCCGGCCGCCACCGCAGCGCGGAAGGGCTCGAGGTCGACCTCGCCCAGCTCGCCCGCCGTCCGCGCGATGGTGACGGCTCCCGCATCGGTGTTGGCGGCAGCGGCGCCCAGACCGGGGTAGTGCTTGGCCGTCGCCCCGATCCCGGCGGCATCCAGACCGATCACCATCGCCGCTGTCCGAGCCGCGACGGCGGCTGCGCCCCCCGGGAAGGCCCGCGCGCTCAGGGCCGAGCTCGGTCGCGCCACGTCGGCCACGGGAGCGAGGTCGACGGTGATCCCGGCTCGGCGCAGCTCGCGCCCGGCCCGCCGGGCGCCGGCTTCGATCGAGGCCGGCGACCGTGCGCTCGCCGCCTCGCCGGCGGTCGGCCCGAGCCAGGGGGCGATCCGCACCGGACCGCCCTCCTGGTCGAGCATGACCAGGGCCGGGCCGCCGGCAGCGCGGCTCAGCGCCGCGGTCAGCGCCCGTGTCTGGGCGGGCCCCGTCGCGTTGTCGGCGAACAGGATCACCCCCGACACCTCTCCGGCGCGCAGCGCGCGCGCCACGTAGGGCGGCACCGTCGGGCCGTCGAAGCTGAGTACGACGGTCTGGCCCACGCGCTCGGCCAGCGGGAGGCGGGCAACGCCCTCGCACCGCGGCGCTCCCGGCGGCGCCGGGGCCGCTCTGACGACAGCGACCCCCGTTCGGGAACGGACCGGCACGCTCGAGCCCCCACCGCAACCCGGGACGAATGAGACGACCAGGGCGCCGGTGAGCAACCCGAAGGCACGGCAGAGCTGGGGGGTCAGGCGCATGGGAGACCCTTATCGTGCCGCGCGTGCCGATCGAGTGCCTGGCCACCCGCCACGGCTACGCCAACCGCTGGCTTTCGCTGCGCGAGGAGGGCATCCGCCATCCCGATGGCCACGAGGGCATCTACTCCGTGGTGGACAAGGCCGACTTCGCCCTGGTCGTCCCGTGGGATGGCCAGCGGGTGTGGCTCGTGGAGCAGGAGCGGGCTGGAGCACGGAGCCCAGCAGCTGGGCCCCGGGGAGCAGGGCCTTCGCGTTGGCGCCTTCACCGTCGCTGAGCTGGAGGCGATGCTGCTCGACGGCCGCGTGGCCGACGCGGCCAGCGTGGCCGCCTGGGGCCTGGTCGGGCGCGGCCTGCGCCCTGAGGACTGAACCTCGGGCACCGGTCCGCGCATGAGGCCACCGGTCGCGGGGTACAAGCCCCACCGATGCTCCGACGGCTGCGCCCCTCACCCGCCATGGTCGTCGCCACCATCGCCCTCGTCGTGGCCATGGGCGGGACCGGCTGGGCGCTGGCCACCCTGCCGCGCAATTCGGTGGGCCCGAATCAACTGCGGGCGCACAGCGTCCACCAGATCCACATCCTCCCCCACTCGCTGCTGCGCTCGGACTTCGCCCCCCGCCAACTGCCGGCGGGCAACAGCGTGGTCATCCGGACGGCGTCGGGCGGCCAGGTCGGACCGGCGAGCGCGGTCAGCGTGGTCGCCAGCTGCAGCGCGGGCGAGCACGCCGTGGGCGGCGGCGGGTCGTTCGCCAAGGATGCGGCGCCCAACCAGCAGGACCGCCTCGCGTCATCCGAGCCGCTAAGCGCCAACGATGACAACCACACGGGGGCCGCCCCGACGAAGTGGCGGGCCACCCTGTTCAACGGGGGCTCCGTCCCGCGCACCCCGCTGGCCTACGCGGTCTGCCTCTCCCCCTGAGCTGCCCAGAGCCCCGTGAAGCTGCCCAGCTGTCCCGGTCAGCGGGCCACCCGAGCGGCCGGCGGCTGGGGCTATCGGTCGGGGGGCTATCGGTCGGTCCCACCGTTGGGGGGCGGCGCGTTGCGCCGCAGCAGCCAGCGCGCGACGTCACCGCGCCGGCGCAGCACGCTCAGCGCGCCGGCCGCGCGGCCGGCCTCCTCGGGTGAGGCATTGGGGCCAGGCCCCGGGGCCACCGAGTCGGGCCCGTAGACCGAGCGCCAGAGCACCCCGTCGAAGAGCTCCTGGGGCACCACGTCGGTGCGGCCGTAGGGCAGGGCCGCGGCCAGGGGCCCGGCCGCGCGCGCCTGACCCAGGGAGGTCGTCTCGCTCAGCGACTGATCGGGGCTGATCGCGCCGTAGGGCGTGGTGTCGGCTCCAGCTCCCCCGCTGACGAAGGCGTCGTACATCGGCGTGGCCTGCGCGTCGAACAGGCCAAGCGGCCGCAGCCCGAGGATCAGCTCGATGGTGTGAATCATCGACTCCTGGTCATAGCGGGTGTGCACCACCGCCCCGCGCCGCGCCCACGGGGAGACGACCAGGGCGGGCATGCGGTGGGCGTCGACGTGGTCGGCGCCGTCCTGGGAGTCGTCCTCGGCCACGAAGATGGCCGAGGACGACCAGATGGGCGAGTGGCTGATGATGTCGACGAGCTGTCCCAGGGCGAGGTCGTTGTCGGCCACCAGCGCCCTGGGGGTCGGAAAGCCGCTCTGGACCCCATTGGTGTGGTCGTTGGGCAGGGTGATGTAGGTGAGGTCGGGTACAGCGCCGGCGGCGAGCTGGCGGGAGAGGTTGCCGCGGAAGTTGTCGACACGGCTCGTATAGGGCGTCCCGACGCCGCCGAGGCTGCCGTGGTCGGTGTTGCAGAGCACCACCGGGACCGCGCACCCGAAGATGGTCGGGTAGTCAGTCGGCGAGTTGGCCTTGACCACGGCGTAGGTCGACCGCCCGTCGTCGGCGGTGGGCGCGATCCCCGCGCTCTGCTCGCCAAGGTTGAGGAAGCTGATCCCCTGGCGGGCGGCCTGGTCGAACAGATAGCCCTTGGGCGGCAGGCTGACCGGGTAGCTGCCGAACTCGTCGACGCGCCCGCGATTTGAGTAGTTGGGGTGTAGCGCCTTCTGCACGTAGTCGATGGCATAGCCGCCGGAGGTGATCTGGTGACCGTCGACTGACACCTCCGAGTCGGCGAAGAACTCATCGAGCAATCCGAACGAGCGCTCGAGGGCATGGGCGTTGGGCGTGACCCCGCCGGCGGGCGTGCCCGTCCCGTTGTCGTCGAAGAGCTCCAGCGCCGGGTCGCCGTCGCCGCGCGGCTCTGAGCCGAAGAGCTGATCGTAGGTGCGGTTCTCCTTGACGACGTAGAACACGTGGCGGATCTGCTGGCTGGCCCCCCCGCCCGGGCCGACCACCGGCGTGCTCGGGGGCGGGGGCTGGGCGTTGGCCGGACGGGTCTGGGTCTCGGCCTGGGCCCTCAGCGCGCGGACGCCAACGTCGGTCGGGCGGTCGAGCACGCCGACCCGGCCGAGCAGGAGGTCGGGGGCGTAGGTCCCGTAGGGCGCGGCGTCGCTGTTGGCGAAATGGACACCGTAGTCGACGTTGGGACCAGCGCCCAGCCCCTTGGCCGCGAGCCATACGAGCTTGCGTCCATCGGGGCTGACGGCCACGGCGCTGGGGTAGGCGGCGGTGGGCAGCTTGCCCACCAGGGCGTCAGCGCCCAGCCCGGGGATGGCTCCGGTGCAGGCACGGCTCGCCGGCAGCCCGCGGCGCGCGCGCCTCAGGGCCCGGGCCAGCGTCCGGGCTCGCCGGCCCGGTGCCCGGCGAGCCCGGCGGGCCAGCAGGCTCAGCACCCGTCGTCGATAGCGGCCCACCTGACCGCGGGTGGGACCCGCGCACGCCTGGCGCGTGCGGATGCGCAGCGCCCGTCGGTTCAGCGCCACCAGCGCCCGGTGGCGCGCCCTGGGGGCGAGCCGGCGCCGGCGCAGGGCGGCGCGGGCGGAGCGGTAGCGGCGCAGGCTGGCCAGCGACGGTGCCAAGGCGACGGCGCGGGCGCCCCGACGTGGGCGGGGAACGAGGCTGATGGCCGCGACGGCGTCCTCGCCGGCATCGGCGCTGTAGAGGGTCTGCCCGTCGGGCGCCACGGCCAGGGCCACGGGCTCGGCGCCCAGGCCGTCGCCGGGCTGCACCGAGACGCGATCGACGACCTGGCGGGAGGCCTGATCCACCACGTCGACGAGGTCGCGACTGGCCACCGCGACGTAGAGCCTGTCGCGCCCCGGGTCGGCGACGATGCCCTCGGGGTGGCTCCCGCGGTCCCCGTCCGGCCCGCCCAAGCCCCCGATCGTCGCCCGGTTGGTGGCCGAGTCGAGGTCGATGACCGAGAGGGTGCCGTCCTGCTCGTTGGTGACATAGGCGGTGCGGCTGTCGCGGGAGACGGCGGCCCCGTAGGGGTAGGTTCCGGTCGGGACAAGACGCACCCGGTTGCCGGGCAGGTCGATGACCGCTGCCTGGTCGGCCTGGTTGAGGGCGACCACCAGCCGCCGGCCGTCGGGTGAGACGGCCATCCCCTCGGGCCAGTCGAGCGCCTGCCCGGCGGTGGGCCCGGGGAAGCCGAGGGTCTGGCCGGCGTGGGACTGGGCGGTGCCACCCATCGCCTTGGGCAGGGCGATGGGCGTCTGCTCGGTCGCGTGACCGCTGGCGCGGTCCACCGCGAAGACGTGGATGACATCGCCCCCGTCGCCGAGCGTCGGCCCCGTGGGGTGGCTGTCGCCCACCGGCTCACCCGACACGTAGGCCGTGCGCCCATCGGGGGCGAAGGCCACACCGACGTAGGCGCCCGGCAGGGGCAGCACCTGCGTGACGGTTCCCGAGGCGACGTCGACGATGCGCGCGTCGTCCTTGCCGTGGCCCGCGTCGACCGCCCAGTAGAAACGCCCGTCGGGGCTGAGGGCGCCGCCGGTGGGGAAGTCGCCCACCGTGCTCAGCCGGCCAGCCGGGTTCAGGTGGCGGCCGTTTCCGGTGCTCGACACCGCCGGCCCGACCGGGGCGGGCACGCCGGCACGGGGTACCGTGGCGCCGGCCGCAGTACCCGTCGCTCCCGCGACCATCCCCACCGCGGCCACGGCCACGGCCACGGCCACCGGCAGGGAGCGACCAGACGGGCGACGACGGGCTCGCTTCTCGGCGCCCGGGCCCATGCCCGCCATCATGGTCGGCCCCGGCCCTGGTGGCGTGACGGAAATGTGAAGGTGGAGAACTTGAATGGCGCCCGGCGCGGGCCCCGGGCCGAGGGCGCCAGGGCGCCGGCCCGCAGTGTGAGCTGGCGCCCGTCGGGGCATTCGGAGGCGGTCACACCTCTGCTGGCGCTCGGCGCTCAGCCCAGGTTCGCGCAGTAGGGGCGCGAGGCACGGCCGTGTGCGGCGCAGTAGCTCACGCGCTTTGTCTGGAGGTAGTCCAGGTAGCGGGACCGGTCGGCGGCGAGCTCGGTGGGCGAGGCGAGTCGCAGGTCGCTGGACGGCCGCGTCACCTGTCCGAACGCATCGGAGGCGAACAGCAGCGCGTCGCCCATGTAGGCCGACCACAGCGGCCAGTTGTGATCCCCCGTATGGACCTCGGCGCGGACGCGGGCGCCGGCGGCGGCCAGGGTCTGGGCGAAGGTCTCGCCGTCCAGTGCCCCCCGATCCGCCCCTCCGGTGTAGATCCAGGCCGACAGCGGCCCTCCGCCCAGCCGCCCGGCCAGGCCGGCGAGCTCGGCGCTCGGGCTGCTGGCCGCCAGCTGGGCCGACGAGCTGCCGGCGAACGGGCCGGTCGGCGTCTGGGTGAAGTAGCCCGACCAGCTCTCGACGACCGAGAACAGGTCGGGTCGGCGCAGGGCAAGGTTGACCGCCCCGTAGCCGCCCTCGGAGTAGCCGGCTACCCCGCGGTCGAGACGGGATGCAAGGGTGGCAAAGCGCCGATCGACATCGCCGACGATGTCGATGAGCAGGCTCCCGAACCGCCCCGCTCGCGTGTCGGCCCACTCCCCATCGGTGCGGTCGTCACCGCCCTTCCGCCCGTCGGGAATGATCAGCAGCGTGGGCCGGGCGCGGTGGGCGGCGATCAGCGCCTGCAGCGTGGTGGCCGCCCGGCCGGTGTCGAGCAGATCCTGGGGGTTGCCGGGCGAGCCGTGCAGGAGGTAGAGCACGGGGAAGCGCCGCCCGCGGCGGACGGCGCTGTCGTAGCCGGGCGGAAGCCACACCAGATAGTCCCGCGGGCCTCCCATGGCCCGGGAGTCAAAGCTCACGACCTCCGTCCGGGCGGGCTCCGCGGCCGGGGCCGGGACGGAGGGCGCAGCCGGGGCCGACGATGTGGTCACCGGGGGCGCCAGCGCGACGGTCGGGGATGGGGCCGCGACGGGCGACGCGGGCCGCGGGGCTGAGCGGCCACTCGATCCGACCAGCGTGACGATCAGCCACAGCGCCCAGACGCCGACAAGGGGCAGCGCGATCCAGGCCCGACGCCACACCCCTCCACGCTAGCGCCCGCGGGCGCCCGGCCCGGTCGCTGAACCTCGGGAGGTCGCGAGTCGTCGGTTTCCCGGGCCGCTAGCGTCTTGTCGCCAGCGCCGCCGCCGCGGCGGCCGCCCCCCGTCGCGCCCCCCGTGCCCCCCGCCACCCGGCCGCCCAGCCCCGAGCCGACAGGGACCTCCGGGGTTCGGGCTCACTGGCCGGTCGTCGCCGGCGGCGGCGCCCTGCTGGCGGTGTTCGCCGTCTGCCTCGCCGTCCCCGCCCTGCGCCACGCCCTGGCCAGCGCGGCCCACGGCGATCTTGACGGGCTGCGCTCCCGGCTGCTGGACCTGGGCGCGGCCGGGCTCGTGGTGCTCGTCGCCGTCGTCCTCATCCACACCGTCGTCCCCTTCCCGGCCGAGGTTCCGACGGCGGTGGCGGCCTTCGTCTACGGCATCGCGGTAGCCGTGCCGGTGATGGCCGCGAGCTTTCTGGTGTCGGCCCTGCTGGGCTACGGACTGGGGTACCGTGCCGGGCGCCCGCTGATCCGGTCGCTGCTCGGCCCAGCGCGCCTGGCCGGCGCCGAGCGACTGGTCTCGCGCGGCGGCGCCCGCGCGCTGCTTCTGCTCCGGCTGATGCCGCTTGCCCCGTTCGCGGTGATCTGCGTGGCCTGCGGGATCGTTCGCGTGCCCCTGAGGCGCTACGCGTGGACGACGATGGCCGGGATGCTCCCCCAGATCGTCCTGGTCTGCGCGCTCGCCTCGCGGCTGCAGCACGCCAGCGCCTCGGACCCAGTGCTGTGGGCGAGCGGCCTGGCGCTGACCGCGCTGGTCGCGGCGGGGCCGCCGGTGCTGCGACGCATGCGCCGGGACGTGCGCAGCGCCGACGCGGCGTCGCCGGCTGAGGGCTCACCGAGCAGCCCGACTGGAAGCTCGGGTGACCTTGGGGCGCTGTGAGCCGTTCAGGGGCTCGCGACGGGCACCACGCAGAGTGAACGTCACGCGTCCGGTCGATACCGTGCCGCCGCGGTCGGCTTGACCGAGGGCCCGCCACGTGGCGGGCCCTCGGATGCGGTTGATCGACGGTCCGGCGCTAGAGCCGGATGCTGCGGTCGCTGACCACCACCGGGCGACCGTCGCGCAGCACCGAGACCACGATCCGGTAGTGGCCATGGCGCAGGTGTCGGATGTTCGACACGCGGAGCCGCCCGTTGCCCGCGGCCACCCCGACGGCGACGACGCGCTGACCGCGCAGCAGCACCACCCGCGCGGTGCTCGCCCGCGCCGAGGTGAAGCGCACGGTGCACACGACCCGCAGCGGTCGCCGGCCGACGGCTGCGCAGCGCACCCGCGCGTCACGGCCATTGCGCCCGTTGCGCCCGGCCGGACCCCGCGGTCCGACACGGCCCTGGGGCCCCGGACCGCCAGCCGGCCCGGCCGGACCCTGCGTACCCGGGGACCCCTGGCTGCCCGGCGCACCGGCTGGGCCCTGAGCGCCCGCCGGCCCGGTCGGACCGACCGCTCCCTGTCCGCTCGACCCGCACACGGTGTAGCTCGGCGGGGTGTTCAGCTGCGCGAGCTGGTGCATGTTGGCGATCAGCCCGTCGGCCTGGCTGACCTGCTGGCCGGCCAGCGCCGGATCGATCGACCCGCTGGCGAAGGCCGCGCCCTCCAGCTCGGCCTGCATGGTGTGGGCCAACGCGTCACGCTGGTCGGCGCACGAGGTGAGCTGTGCGTCGAACGCCTTGTACACCGTGTCGTTGGACGAGCTCGTCGCCACCGCCGTGGTGGAGACGATCTCGGAGTCGTGGTCGAAGGCCCCGAACGGCGCGTTGAGCTGCTTGAGCGCCGCGTTGAGGTCGTTGTAGCTGCTGGTCGCTCCGGCGATCCCTGCGGGCAGCGCCGACTGGGACAGGACCGGGGCGACGACGTTGCCGTCGTGCGCGTAGTCGTCGGTCAGACCGGTGGCCGCGAGCATCGTCGGCCGCACGTCGGTGTGGTCGGTCCAGAGCCCGTTGGTCTGGCCAAGGTTCTGGATGTCGGGCCCGACCATGCCGACCCACGTGTTGGCGATCTCGGGGTTGTCGTCGCCGTGGCTCCAGGCGTGGTTGTTGTCAATGAACGGACACCCAGCCGGGCCTCCGCTCGGTCCGGTCGAGCTGCAGGTCCCCGTCCTGTAGTAGTAGTCGGTGTTGCCGAACATCGTGAACGACGGCGTGCGCAGCGGATCGGCATTGACCATGTGCAGGATGCGCTGGTCGGCCTGGTCGGCCACGTGCTGGACCGCGGGGTCGTTGCCCCCGGTGCGCGGATTGGGGATGGTGAGCGCGCTCACTTCGCGCTCGAGGCCGCGGACCTTGGGGTCGTTGGGTCCCGGCACGCCGTTGGGGTCGTTGTGGACGTAGAACGTCGGCGCCGAGTCAAAGTGGACGTCAAACGGGGAGGCGTCCCCGGTCTCCTGCTTGATGGCGTCGTTGATCTTGGTGCTGACCTCGCCGATGGCGTTCGGGCTGTTGGTGCCCGCGGTGGGGTACGTGCAGGCGGTGTGCACGCCGTCACAGGTGGTCTGGTTGGTCGCCGGACCGCCGGCGAAGTGGTCGCCCTCGTCGACGGTCACGACGAACAGGGTGTTGCTCTTGTCCATCCCGTCGGCCCGCAGACGGGTGAAGAACTTCTGGAACGACGCGTTGTACGCCTGCAGCTGAGCCTCGTAGCAGTCCTGGCCGGGCCCGAAGGCGTCGCCCTGGTTCTTCGGGGGCGCGCAGTTGGTGTGATCGTCGTGCGCGTCGGCAATGTAGGTGAACGTCACCGGGACGCCCGCCTCCTGCATCGACGCCGTGTAGCCCAACGCCTGGGACGGGCTGGGGTCGAATCCGGGGAACCCGTTGTAGCCGTTGCCGTCTTGGATCGGGGTCCCGTCGAGGTCGTTGACCGCCGGCGCCTTGTCGTTGTACCCGCTGACCGCTCCGGAGGACGTCGACGGCACGAACGAGCCGGGCGACGAGGTGAGCTGGTTGGCGGCCACCGCGCCGAACAGCGCGTTGTAGCCGGTGTAGCCGCCGGGCTCATCGGGCAGGGGATCGGGCCGGCCGCCGTTGGCCGTCGAGCACAGCCCCTGGTGGGTGCTCGAGTTGCCGGCCCCCGAGTCGCCCTGCGCACAGTGCACGGCGATGCCCTCGAGGTTGCCGACCCCGTGGTTGTTGGTGGTGTTCACGTAGGCGTGCTCAGGCGAGTTGGGGCCAAAGACGGTGTTCACGTCACCGCCGGTGTTCTCGAGCTCCAAGTCGGCCATCGAGAACGCGCCGGTGTTGCAGCCCGCCTTGGCGTAGGGGACCCAGGGGGCCGGCGTGTTCTTGCCGGCGTTGGTGATGAGGTTGGGATTGGTGTCGGAGATCGAGGAGCCCCCGCCGGGAATGAACCCGGGGACGATCGGGTCGGTCCAGTAGGTGAACGAGCTCGCGTTCGGGGTCGCCACCGAACCGTTGGTGTTGAACACCCCGTAGGAGTTGGAGACAGTCTGGCCGTTGCGGTCGGGGTAGAGCCCGGTCAGCGACGAGATGATGCCACCGGCGGTGTGGGAGATCAGCACCGTGTGATCGTTGGACAGAAGCGAGCCGTTGGAGGTGAAAAAGCTCTTGAGCGCCGGCATCTGCTCGAGGTCCGACGGCACGTTGGCCGAGTCACGGCGCAGATGGGTGTTGTCGAACTGCACGTAGATCACGTGCTGGATTCCGTGACCAAGGTTGCAGGTGGACTGCGCCAGCGTCGCCGCCGAGGCACCGCCGGGCGACACGCCGCCCGCAGCAACGATGGCCAGCGCGCTGATGGGGGCGAGGACGGCGAGCCGCCGCGCCCGAGAGGCCGGGGACAAGGGAGACGCTCCGATCGTCGGGGCCGCCAGCGTCCCAGCGTTTAGACGTGCCGTTGTTGCCGTCCGGTGTCCGACCGGTGTCCGACTGGTGACGATGCGGTTATCGCGAGTTGCCGGGCTGTGACCGGGCCGGGATGTCTGGGGGCGGGAGCCGCCCCCTCCGCCCCCTAGCGCAGCGTCCTCGCACGCTTACCGCACGCCTGGTCGCAAGACGTTCACGACGGCGCGGGTCCTGCCGCGATAGGGTCCGGGCATGGGCGAGAGAACGAAGTACGCACGGGGAACGTTCTGCTGGGCCGACCTGACGACCACCGATCAGGACGCGGCCAAGACCTTCTACTCGGGCCTGCTGGGCTGGGAGGCCGAGGACATGCCGGTGGGCGACGGAGTCGTCTACTCGATGATGCGGGTCAGCGGCAAGGACGTCGCCGCGATCTCCCCCCAGCCCCAGCAGCAGCGCGAGGCCGGCGTCCCGCCCGCCTGGAACTCCTACGTCTCGGTGCAGAGCGCCGACGCCGACGCCGCGCGCGCCAAGGAGCTCGGCGCGACGGTCCACGCGCCGCCCTTCGATGTGACGGATGCCGGGCGCATGGCGGTGATCCAGGATCCGCAGGCAGCCTTCTTCATGCTGTGGGAGCCGGGACAGCACTTCGGCGCCTCGCTCGTCAACGCCCCCGGCGCGCTGGCTTGGAATGAGCTCTCCTCGCCGAATATGGAGGCCTCCCGCGCCTTCTACAGCAGCCTCTTCGGCTGGACGGTCTCGCCGTTTGAGGGCAGCCCCGACCCCTACCTGACGATCAAGAATGGCGACGCCAACAACGGCGGCATCCGCGAGCTGACCCAGCCGAACAACCCGCCGCACTGGCTGGCGTACTTCGGCATCGACGAGATCGACCACGGCTTGGCCAACGTCCAGGGTCTCGGCGGGGGCATCTACGCGGGCCCGATCGACATCGGGATCGCGAAGATCGGGATCGTCCACGACCCCCAGGGCGCGGTGTTCGCGCTCTACGCCGGCGACTTCGAGCCCTGAGTACCAGGTCTCCACTCCGCGCGGCCACGAAAAGGAGGGGCATGGGCAGCGCTGACGCGACGCCGGCCTGAGGCCCCGGCCCCCATCACCAGCGGGCGACGAACGCCCGCAGCGCCGCCCGCCCTCCGCTGGTCAGCGGCTCCCCATGGGCAAACAGCAGCGCGTCGAAGTCCTCGCGCTCGGCCAGCGTCCCCAGCCGCTCGCGCAGCCCGGCCTTCACCGCTTCGGGGTCTCCGCCCATCAGCTCATCGCCGACGAACCCAAGCTCGCCGTCGGAGCGGATCAGCCCGTCGGCGAAGAGCAGCGCGCCGGGGCCGACAGCGACGTGGAAGGCCGTGTCCTCGGGGGTGAGCACGCCGACCTCGAGCGCGGTGACCCCGGGGGCGACCGTATCGCCGAAGGCAAAGCCCTCGACATCAGGCCCCTGTCCGTGGTCGGTGAACTCGTGCAGGCCGGCCTCGTGGCAGCGGATCCGACAGCCGAATGCCTCGGCCAGCGGCGCAGCGTCACGCAGGTGGTGGCGGTTGGAGAGCAGGACGACCGACGGGATCGCCGCCGCCGCGAGGGGGCGATATGTCAGGCGGCAGCAGCGGGTCGAACACCGCGCCCGACGCCACGTGCAGGTACGAGTGCACGGGCTGGCGGATGCGCTCATGAAACGCCGTCCAGTGCAGGACGCCATCGAGGATCTCGTCCATGAACCGCGGGCTACCCACAATCAGCCCGGACGACGCCCAGCCCCTCCGGCGCTGCGAACGTAGCCGGGCGAAATGCGGCGAACACGCTCGAGGACGGCGTCGGTGGCCGGCGGGCGCGGGTGCCGCGGCGGAACGTTTCGGCAGTACCGTTGGGGACCGCTGCAGTTCGCGCGGGAACGCGGGCGACCGTCTCCCAGCCTTCACCCACCCAGGGGCTCAAAATGTTCCCGGCTGGCGAGCTCACACGCCGTCTCCCAGCCCAGCGGGGTGATCTCGTCTGCCGCTTGCAGGAGGTGGTGGCGCTCCGGATCGCTCCGCGAGAACCAGTAGAAGCCGGGAACCTCCGCTTCTTCCCAGTAGACCACGACCTCGATCGATCGGCCCACAACCAGGACGCGTGCCTGCTCGCCCGTCTGCACCCAGAACCGCTCGGCCGGGTCAGCCACCGGGTGCCCCCTTGGCGCCTTCGAGATACGCGTCCATCGTCGCCGGTAATGGTCTCACGCCAGTCCGGGACCAGGTAGGGCCGGGACCTTCCTTCCTGCTGGCATGGGCAATACCTCCGAGTAGGCCCCGGAGGTTGACGAGTTGGCGGACACGCCACTAGGGTGCATCAGCGATGCTGGCCCGCACGCTTCGACCGCTCTTGCCCGTGCTGCTGGCCGGCGCTGTGGTTGGCGTGCTGCCGCAGGCCGCAAGCGCATCGTCGAGGCACTGCCGCGACTCGGGCCGGTATCTGTCTCAGATCCGAATCCGCGGAGGATCATGCGCGACGGCGACTCGGGTCGCCCGCGCGTTTCTCCCACTCGCCCGCTTCAGGGGGAATAGCTCGGCGTGCGGCATCCGGGACGGAAACTACGCCCCTGGTTCCGGGTCAAGTGCCCCAATGTTGCCGGCGCGACGTGCGTGGTCGGTCGACTGCTCCGCAACGGTCCCGGCTACGCCGGTGCTGCCGCCTCGGCTCAGCGCGTATTGCTTTCGAGGACCGCTTCGTCTGACCCTGGCCCGAGGGCGCCGTACGCGAGCCGTTCGCACCGGATGGGCTTCGCCCGATGCCGTCTCTAAGGGAAGTCGCGGGTAGGACTGGCCTTCAGGCCGGCCTTCGGCGGCCCTTAACAACGCGAAACCCTGCTGGTGGGGTATCCACTTGGCCGGAGTAGACCCGACGAGACTGGCGCCGGCGTTCTTGCGCCTCCGGGGCCGGGTTTCCTTTCTGGACCGGGCGAGGGCAGTTCGGCTGGCCTGAGAACGGCCCATGTGGCGCCGCTACGAGCGACAGCCTGGGACGGTCGCGCCGCGCGCTGCTCCGCTTGGATGGATACCCACAAACCCTGCTACCTGCGGGGCTTCCGGCAGTACCGCTACGGGGATTCGAAAGGTGACAGACACCCCGCCGCAATGGGCAGTTTGGCTCTGCACCAAGGGATTCGGCCCGCTGGTCACCGCTCCACACCGCTCGGGAACGGCCCCGACTGCCACCCAACTGCCACCCACACGATCACCCATCGGGCGGCTCAAAGTACAAGAGGCTGGCCAGTTCGCAGGCTGTCTCCCAGCCCTGCAGCGTGACCTCGTCCCCCTCCTGCAAGAAGATGTGGTTCTGCGGATCGGCACTGGGAAACCAGAAGAATCCACCAGGTAGCTCCATCTCCGGGACGGCCTCTTCCCAGTAGACGACGAGCTCGACCTCCCCGTCGACAACGAGCACGCGTGCAAAGAACCCCGCCTCAATCCAGAGCGGTTCCGCCTGCGGTCTTGGCGCGTTGTGGTGTGGCAGGTGGACGTCGTAGTGGTGTCCGAGCCAACGGATTTTTAGAGCCACGTCATCGTCCAGCGTCACGTCCAGGCCGGTCGCGCTCGCTTCGAACGTGACAGGCCCCCGAGTCGAGTTGGCCGAGGTCGATCGTGCGGTTGGCACCATCGAGCCAGTAGACCGTCCTCGTGTCCCCGTCAACCGGGGTCTGGTCGATTGCGAAGAACTCCTGCGCCGCGGATCGCAGCTCGCCTCCGACCTTTAGGATCGGGAAGCTCTCGGGGTGGCCTCTCCGAATCACCTCCAGCACGACGTACTCGCCGAGGTGGTCATTGAGGAGGATCTGGGCTTCGTCGCGCGTCATCAGCCGACCTGACCGGCGTCGAGGTAGGCGTCGAGCTTGGCGGCGATCACGCGCCCCGAGTTCGGGAACAGGTGGCCGTAGATCATCTTCGTCGTCCGCGGGTCTGAGTGGCCGATCGTGGCTGTGAGCTCGAGGTCGTTCAGGCCAGCCTCGATCAGGTAGCTCGCGGCGCTGTGGCGCCCCTCGTGGAGGCTGATCGGCGTCAACGGCGGGTCGAGCTGTCCGCTCGGCACCCACCTGGGCGGCTTGCCCGACTGCTTCCACCCCCACGCCTTCAGCGCCCGGGCGCGCACCGTGGAGGCGATGAATGGCGCCACCGGCGTGCGCCCAAAGACGAGGTCGTGCCCTCCCCGGCCCGTGGCGAGCTTGTGGGCGATCAGGGCCCGGCGCAGCATCGCTGCGAGCGGCACCGACCGCGTCCCGGCGTCGCTCTTGGTCTCCCCCTCCCCCTCGACGTCATCCCACGACCGCTCGACGCGGATGGCGCCGCGCTGCACGTCGAGCTCGACATCAGCCCAGCGGAGCGCACGGAGCTCGCCACGGCGCAGGCCGCCGTAGATCGCGCACGCCCACAGGGCCTGCTCGCCGGCGGGAAGCGCCTCGATCAGGGCCTCGGCCTCGGCGCGGTCAGCGATCCGGTCGCGCCGGCCACGTCCCTGCGGCATCGACAGTTTCACCGTCGGATCAACTGTGATCTGGCCGTCCTCGACCGCCTCCCGGAAGATCACCCGGAGGGGGTCGAGGTTGTTCCGGATGGTCGACGGGTCCTGGCCCGAGCGTGTCCAGTCGCGGATGAGGGCCCGCAAGCACGCACGGTCGACCGCCGCCAGCCGCAGATAGCCGACTGCCGGCAGGACGTGCAGGCGCAGCGCCCGCTCATAACGCCTGGTTGTCGCCGGCTTGTACGGCCGGCCGGAGCGATTCATGAGCGTGCGATCGCCCATCCCCGCCAGGACCGCGGCGGCGGCGTCCGCGACCGTCGTCCTGGTGGGCGCCTTGATCTCGCCGCGGGAGGCCGCACCGCGGAGCTCGCCGCGCCAGATCTCCGCCTCACGCTGCGTCGGGAAGTGCTTGCGCAGGCGCTGGCCCTCCCTGGCCAGGTAGACCTGCGCTTGATACTGCGCGCCACACCCGCAGGAGCGGCCCGCCGGACACCCCCGGCCGTGGATCTTGTAGACACCGCTCGCCTTGGTCTTCTCCCGAACGCGATCGGCCATCAGGACACCTCGGGCGTGGGCACGAGAGGCGATCGTCCAGCGGCCCGCCCGATACGCGGCGCCAAAGCCAGCAGCGAAGCGCGCACCTCGGAAAGCTCGGGGTCAAGCGTCGGGACGACGCGCGCGATGGCGTCGTAGATCGCCCCCATCGCTGCTCGATCGGCGTCGTCGGCTCGCTCGACTCGCTCGGGGCCCACTCCGGGGATCAGGCGCAGGGCGGCCATCAGCCCGTACTCCCGAGGCTAGGGAGACCGGCGAGGCGGCCAAAGTGGCTAGCGGCAACCAGGAGGTCGGTCCTGACCTCGCTCAGCTCGACGTCCAGGGTTGGCATCCCCCGGCGAAGGACGTCGTAGAGCTCGAGGCAGATGGCTCTGTCAGCCTCGGCGGCTCGACGCTGCCGATCGCTATCGAGACCCGCGACGACGGTGAGATTGAGCGTTCTGGTCGCCATCAGGAAGCCTCGGCGCCGATCAGGGTGGCCTCGTCCGGCGCGGCAGCGGGGACGTCCCTCATCCACCATTCGAGCGGGGCGACGACCTTCTGGACGGCCTCGTAGTCACCAGCTTCAATCAACCCTTCGAGGCCCTCACCGCATCTGAGGACGTATTTCCGGATGTCCCACAACAGCCCGCAGTTGATCGTGATCGTCCGCGACTCCTCAACCTGCAATGTCTCCCATCCGATTGCTTCGAGCGCGGCACGAGCCGCATCTATCTCTCGGAGGGATGCCCGGATCGTGGCGACCTCCTCCGCCTCGGAGAAGGTCTCACTGGAGCCGGGCACTACGAACGATCCGGACGCCCCCTCCAACGCCGCGTAGAGCTCCGAGCGCAGCTTTGGCATCACCGTCGCCGGCACTTCGATCGTCACATCAGCCATTGAGGCTCCTCTCGGGTTGAGACACCGAGGGGAGAGGCCGACGAGGCAGGGATGCCCCCGCCGCAGCGGATAGCGTCCCGGTCGCATCGAAGGCCCAACCTTCGGTGCCGCGCCCCGGGGCCGTTCGTAGCGGTCGCCGGGGCAATTTTCTTTACGCCCCGGATCGTACAGGTGCGGGCGGCCGCTGTCTACACCCGGAGGCGCGTCCTGTGCGCTTACGGGCCGCAGCGCGGCGCTGAGCCAGGGATGCCCACCCGTCCACGCCCCGGCCGGCCAGGAGGCGTCGTAGGCGGCCCGCCTCGGCACGGCACGGTCCCCCGCAGACCCGGGCGTCGGCGCGGTGCTGTTCGAGCGACGCCCCGCAGACCACACAGGCGCGGTCGCTCATCGCCGGGCGAGCTGCGTGTCGAAGTTGCGGATCACCTCGTGGGCAACCTCGCGCCCGTTGAGGTGGGAGTGGATGTGAATGTCGCGGCCGATCGAGGCGCCGCCGAACCCGGGGAGCGCACCAACAGCGGACCCTGGGGCGGTCGGCGCGCTCGGCACGGGCGCTGGCGTCGGCGTGTGCTGCGCGGCGGCGGTGACAGCGGCGGTGAGCGGGGTGGTCGTCACGGCGGCGCTACTCCCGGACACGGCGCCCTGGATGGCGTTAGGGATGCCGCCGATGAGGCCGGTGACACTGTTGACGGCATCCTGGAACGGGGTGACGAGTCCTTTGAGCAGGGCGGCGGCGAGTCCGGCGAGCGCCCCGAGGATTTTCATGGGGAGGTCGACGAGGAACCCGACGAGAGCGCCGATCGCCCCGCTGAACACCTGCTTGACCCCGTCCCACACCTTGGTCCAGTCGCCGGAGAAGACTCCGGCGAAGATTTTGACCAGCCCACCGATGACCTTGAGCGTGTTGCCGATGATCGACTGGATAGCTGGCCAGACATGCTCGATGATCGGGAGGGTGACGTGCTCGAACCCCCACTTCCACACGTCGACGAAGGTCAGGACGACCCTTTTGATCGCCGCGAAGATGGTGGTGAACGCGTGGCCGAGCGCGGAGATGTCCGACCCGGTGATGTGCAGGCTCCTGCCGATGAAGTGGACGGCGTTACCGATGAATCCGACGACGGCGCCGACGGCGGTCATGATCTGCTTGCGGAACAGGATGAACCCGGCGACGACCAGGGCGATCACACCGATAACGATGAGTACGGGGGCGCTCAGGGCGGCGAACACCCCGCCGATCACCCCCACGGCACCGATGACCGACCCGATGATCACGAGGATCGGGCCGAGGACCGCGATGAGCAGGCCGCCGATCAGGATGGCGTGCTGGACGGGTGGGGAGAGCTTCTGGAAGGCGTTAGCGAGCGTCATCACCACGCTCGCGACCTTGGTGATGACGTCCGCGACGGGCGCCTTGATCACGTCCCCCAGCCTGGTCAAAGCGGCCCCGCCGGCAGCCTTCGCCCTCTCCATCTTTGCCTGGGGGGTGTCCTCAACCCGCTTGAACGCGGCGTCCAACGTGCCGGTGTTCGCCCCTTGGAGCTGCCCGCGGATGTCCTTGATCTCCCCGAAGTGCTGCAGGAGTGGGAGGGCACCGGCGACCCCTCGACTGCCGCCGAAGATGTTGGACACGGCCTGCATCGCAGCGACGCCCTTGATGCCGCCCGGGAGCTTGTCCAGGTGGCCGCGGAGATCGCCGAGGGCGGTGATCAGCCCACCGGGCTTGTGCAGGTCGTTGGCAAGGCTCGTGTTGGTCAAGCCGAGCGTCTGAAGCTCCTTGGTGGCCTTCCCCCCGGGGGCGGCCATCTGGATCAGGCTGAGGCGCAGACGGTTCGCGGCAACCGACGCGGGGACGGTGTTGGACGTGGTCGATGCGATCGCCGCACCAATGTCGCGGAACCCGATCCCGACGCCTTTCGCGGTCGGCAGGATGCCAGTGTGGAACGTGTCGACGAGGTCCTGCATCCGCATGTTGCCGTGACCGACAATCGCGCTCATCACCGCGGCCGCCTCACCGGCGGACCGGATGTCCTTCGCCCCGGTGTGCATCGCGCCGGCAACGGCGTTCGTGGTGGTCTCCAGGCTGCTGTTGCCGACCTTGGCGAGCATCACCGAGCTGTGCAGCTCCTTGAGCGCCTGCGCCCCCCGCACGTTGAGCGACTCAATGTGATAGAGCGACTGGGCGAGCGCGACGGGCATCACCCCGACCTTCGGCGCCATGTCCAACAGGGCGGCGCTCATGTGGCGCACCTCGGCACCGCTGGCCCCCGCCTGGTTTTGGACCATCAGCATCGCGCTCTGAAACTGGTCGGACATCTTGATCGCCTGGTAGCCCGCGGCAAGAAGGGGCACGCTGAGGTAGCTGAGCGAGCTGCCGGCGCCCTTGATGCCCCGGCCGGCGGCACTGACCTTCTCTGAGTGGGAGGCGAACGACCGCCCCGACGCAGCGAGCCCCGTCCCGACTTTCCCTAGGCCGGTGTTGAACATGCCGAGGCTGTTGGTCCCCAGGGCGGTGGTGGCACGCATCTTCGCGGCGTTGCGCTCGAACCCACCAACCCCCCGGGACGCGACGGCGGCCTTCTCCCCCGCGCGGGCGGTCGCGTCACCAAACCCCGTGACCGAACCGGCGCTCTCGGTCATCCGTCCGACAAACGCCCCGTTGTCGAGGACGGACAGGCGGACTGCGACGCCCTCTTCAGGCATGGTCACTCACTTTCACCAGTTTCCAACCAGTCCCGGACGGACGCACGAGACCTCCCCGCGCCATCTCCTCCAGCCCGAGCCGGACTCGGTCAATCGGGACGCGGGTGGCTGCCGCCAGCAGCTCGACGCTGAGCGCTTCACTCCCGATCGACTGGCCGAGGGCATCCCTCCGCGCCTGTGTCAACTCCAGGAGGAGTCGCGCATTGACTTGGGCGTGCGCGACTAACGCCCACGCAGCACGTTCGAGCGGGGTCGGCTCGATAATCCCCGCCCGCTCTAGAGAGGTGCACTCGAGCATCACGCTGCGCTCCGGGCGGCGAGCTGATTCCGCCGGCGTCGCAGGACCCTGGCGCGGTTTGCGGGGTCACCGGCCTGGTAGCCGTTGTGGATGGCGATCGGGGACGGGTGACCCCCGATGAGGTCGCCCCACGCCTCGTCGAGGAACACGGTGCGGTCCAGGAGGTCCTGGTCCTCGTCGAGCACGTGGTGCAGGGCGCCTTGCTCCCACTCGCGTCCCCAGTCGCGGTCACGCAGCGCCCAGACGGCGTCCAGGGCCGAGGCGCCCTCTCGGCGCAGAGCCCAGAGCGCGGTGCACCCACCGGGGTAGCGGGAGTCGCTGGCCAGCGCTTGCGTGGCGCCCGGGGGCAGCTCCTGGTCGATCGGGTGGGACTCGTCGATGATCAACGTGTCAGCGTCGAGCCAGGCCACGACCGGGTACGTGTCGAGCGCTTCGCGGAGCGCCGCGACCTTCCCCCACGACGCGGGGAGTCCATCGACTGGGTCGACAACGCGGAGGTCATAGCCGTGCCGCTCGGCGTAGCTGCGCAAAGGGAGAAGCGTCACCGGCCGGAGCACCGCGTGGGGCCCGTGGTACATCGTGAGCACGCAGACGCTGGCGCCCCGGTGGACGTGGCTCCACCCGTATTGGGCTGGGCTCATGCGGGCGTCCCGGTGCCGGCGCGCTCAAGCCAGCGACGGCCGACACTGCTGATCTGCCACCCCGCGGCGTGATCACCGATGACCGACCGGCCGACGCTCTCGACGATGTCGCGGACGATAAGCGTCGGGAGGTTCGCGGCGTTCGCGATCTCCCCCTCCCGCATGGTCCCGCCGTTGGCGGCGAGCGTCTCGAGCACGTTGACCGCGGCCGGGGGGAGGCGCCCAGGGGGCCGGATTTCGTCCTCACCGAGCATCGTCAGCGAGCGTCCGCCCCAAGCCTGCAGACACGCCTGGTCGGAGAGCGTCCGGATCGCCTGGGTGATCTCAGCGCAGGGGTGACCGGTCGCCTCGGCGAGCTTGGTGTCGCTCTGGTGGGGGCGGCGTCGCAGCGCCTCGAGGATGTCGAGCTCTACCTGCGTGCGGCGTACCGGCGACTCGAGCAGGAACGTGTCGCTGCCAACGTCGGGAAGTTCGGGGTCAACGGGCATGGTGAGTCCTCTCTGGTTGGTGTCAACGGCCGGTCAGGCCGAGGCCCTGGCGGATGGCGGCCATCTCGACTGCTCCCGCCGCGGCCGCCGTCGGGCTCGGGGCGATGGGGGCCGGCGTTCCGGTGGTGAAGGCCTTCGCGGCCTGGCCGCCCATCCGGGCGGAGATCACCGCCGACACGCAGTCCTCCGCGGTGTGACCGCGGCGCTTGAACTCCCCCAGCTCCATCCACCCCTCCCGGGCGAACACCATCGGCTGCCCGGCCCGGGACATCAAGACCGGCTGACCGGCGTACGTGCGACGGCCCCCAGAGTCAGTGACGATCTCGGGGTGCGATGTGGACCCCACGCTGGGGAGCCCGGATGCGAGGCTGGCGAGCACCTGCGTGGTCTCGGCGGGGTTGTCGTCGTAGCGCTTGCGCCACGCCTGTCTGCCGGCGGCGGTGATCTTCCCTGCGGTGTAGGCCTCGTCGACCACCCGGTCACGCTCCCGGAAGTGCGCCAGACGCTTCGACGCCGCCGCGATCACCTGCCCATTCGACGCGCTCGACGGGAGGCCGAGCAGCTTCTTCGTGGCCGCGACGGTCTTCCGTTGCTCCTTGGCCTCGGTGGTCTCAGTAGCCATGATGTTCACTGCCTTTCCCGCCCTACTGGGCGAATCGGTTGGGTGCGCCGGTTGCTTGTGGGCGACGAATTGCCGCCCCGGGATCGGGGTCACCACTTCACCTGCTGAAAGTCGATGGCGCCGGCCGCGCGAGACGAAAACGACGACTCCAAGACGCGGTCGTGCTCCCGGTCCCCCTCCACCCGCTGGCGCTGCAGGATCTGATCGACCTCGCTGAGCGGCGTCCAATCCCAGTCAGCACCCCAGAACGACATGACGACCGCGTCCGCACGGTCCGGGGAGCGCACCCCCCGCGAACGCATCCGGTCCTTCGACTCGATCAGGATTTGCCCGCTGCTGTTCAGCTCCCATTTCACCGCGCCAAGCTGCGCCGCCAACAGCTCGTCAGCCGGGTCGAGATCGAGCAGACCCTGCTCGAACAGCTCCCGCACCCGCCACCAGCACTCCGCCCGGCGATTCGCGAACCGCACCGGGTTCGCCGGCCGCCCGGACGACTCAAACGCCACGACGTCCAAGCCCTGCTCATGGAGGCGGTCAAGGACCCCGGCCCCCACCCCGATCGCATCGATCACCGCCGGCACACCCGGCTGCTCACGCAACGTCTGAGCGACCCGGCCGGCCGTCGCCATCGTGTCCTGCTTCGACCCGGCCCACACCAGCCGCACCACACCGCCACGGTTCCGGTAGATCACCGTCTCATCCCCGCCCATTCGGGACACGTCCACCCCGAACCGGCCGCGCGCAAGACCAGGCAGCACCCGATGGTGGGCCGCCTCGATCCACGCCGGGGCGATCAGCGTGTCCTCCGACACCTCGGGGAACTCCCCCCGGATACGCGACTGCCACTGCGGTGAGTCCTCACCCCACTGTGCACGACGCTCCTCAACCCACTCCGGGGAGATCAACACCTCCCCCACCGCCGGCGGGACCGTCTCATCGGTGAAGTTCGGCGACTCCAACCCGTCGACGTGGATCTGGTGCCACCCCGACCCGGGTAGAAACAGCTTGCGGAAGTGCGAGGCCGGGTCAGTCGGGTTGCCGATGGCCAGCACCCGCGCGGTCGCGCTCGTCGCCAGCGAGTCGATCGCCTCCCACAGCGCCGGCTCGATTCCGCTCGCCTCGTCGACTACCACCAGGACGTGGCGTGCGTGGATGCCTTGGAAGGCGACGGACTCGTGCGGCTTGCGCCCGTAGGCGACGAGCTCCTCGCCGCCGCCGCGCGGCAGGTACCACTTCGCGTCAAGCGTGACCCGCCCCGGCAGCCCCGCAGCGTCGTGGGCCTTGCCGAGCTCGCGGCCGAGGATCGCGGTCGTCTGCTCAGCCGTCGGCGCCGTCCACACCGCGAACGCGTCCCCCACCGGGTGCGCGCCGATGTGCCAGGCGATCAGCCGCGACGCGAGGAAACTCTTCCCGGTGGAGTGCGCTGAGCGGACCGCGGTGTAGCGGTTGGCGACCACGCTCTCGGCGATCTCCCGCTGCTTGCTCCAGAGGTGTTCGCCCAACCGCTGCTCGATCCAGCCGACCGGGTCCGTCGCGAACGGGTCAGCCGCCGGGAACAGCCGCGCGATCGTCGCTTCAGCAGCCTCCTTGGGGAGCCATCCGGTCATGCGTCGGCCCCTCCCGCGGCGAGCTGCAGGTGGCGACGGACGATGGCCGGCGCCCGCTCCCGCTGGTCAGCGGTCAACCCGAGATCCTCGAACAGGCCGCCGATCATCCCGGCGAGCTGGTCGGCGAACTGCTCCGCGACCTGCACCTGGCGCTCTGCCACGCCGGCATCGACGGCCATCTTCGAGAACTTCGCCAACCGCTCGAGCGCCCCGTGGCGGGTCGCGATCCAGACGTGGAGAGCCACGGCGTGGGACGTCTCGTCGCGCAGGCTGTGGACGTCTCCGGCACGGTCGAGCTCCTCGTGGTGGCGGAGCGTCGCGACCGGGCCGACAGCGTCGGCGGGCACGAGCTTGGCGATCTGCCCGGTGCAGTAGGCCACCTCGCCGTAGGTGACCTGCACGCACCAGAGCATCGCCTCGTGCGGGTCGACGTCAACCGGGGCGCCCATGACGACCGCCGCGTCCCGCGCCTCCAGCGCCGCGGCGTGCTTGCGGCCAGTCGGGGTAGCGCCGGCATGGTGCGCGCAGCGGCCGTAGGACTGCCCGGTGCCGTAGCCCGCAGGCTTCGCGCACGCCCCGCCCGCCCGCGTCCGCGCGCCGCACAACGCCCGCTCGCCGGGCCCAATCCCGGTCACTGGACTGCCACCCGGCTGCCACCCAGCGCCGCGATCCCGCTCCTTGAGCGTAGATCGACCACCGCACGACTTCCGTATCCCCGGTGCGCCATCACGCCGCCCTCCGCCGCAACTCGGCCGCCGGCGCCTCGGCATGCTCGCCCAGCCACCGCTCCAATGCGTCGACCGGGTAGACGCGGACCGTCCCGAGCCGCACCACTGGCAACGTCGGCCGGACATGCTTATCGAAGACCTCGTCGCTCACCCCGATCGCCGCCGCAGCAGCAGGCTTCCGAAGGGCCAACAACGGCGCCAGTCGCACTCCATGGCCTCGCGTAGTCCCATGGCCTACCTCGGTCAGAGCATCGGTGCTGGCCGCCGTGGCCGGCCGAGTGACGCGTGGTGACGTCACTACGCGTAAACCTGCCTTTCCTGCGCACGTGAACCACTTTCCCCGTAGTGACGCATTACGTGTCACTGCCGGGGGGTCGGAGGGCGATTCCACGCCATTGGCGTACGCCGCCCGTGCCTCGGCGGCTTTCGAAGTCGTGGGAGGCGAGGGCGATTCCGAAGGCCTTGCGGGTCAGGGGGCGGTCTCCGTTGGCCTCAGCGAAGGCTTCGTAGCTGTCTCGGAGGTTGCTGCTGGAGCTGCTGAGGTCGGGATCGGCATGGCAGCAGGCGTCGAGCCAGTCGGTGAGCGGGTCGACTTCGGCGCGGTAAGCAGCGGTGTAGCGGACGACGGTGTCGGGAACCGAGAGGCCATGTTCGCGCCAGGCGATGGCGCCCTGGGTGGCCCAGGCGAGGATCTGTGAGCGGACGAGCTGGTCGCGGACGAGGGACTGCTTGATGTGGGGGTCGCGGCGGCTGGCCTCGATGGTCGTGGTGAAGGGGATCTGCAGGATGCGACGCCATATGGCGTCGTCCTGGGCGCTGAGCTTGGGCCGGTGGTTCGCGGCAAGCCAGAGCTTGAAAGCGGGCGTGAACTCGAAGTAGTCGCGGTACATGAAGCGGGCCGTGACGGTGTCGCCGCCGGTGATCTGCTTGAGCAGTGCCTCGGCGATCCGTTTACCCTGGTCGACCTCGCTGCCGATGACCAGTCGGGCGCCGGCGAGGCGAGCGATGTCGTTGCGCATCCCGGCGTCGCGTTTGGCGACCAGGGCTTCAAAGTCGATGGTCCGGGCGTAGTCGCCGAGCATCGCTTTGAGCGCTTCGAGGGCGGTGGACTTCCCGCTGGCGGTCGGGCCGTGGAGGAAGAACAAGACCTCTTCGCTCGTGTGACCAGTGATGGTGTAGCCCACGGCGCGCTGGATGAAGGCCTGGAGCGCATGGTCCCCGCCAGTCATCTGCTCAAGCCAGACCTGCCAGAAGCCGGTGGAGGCATTGGGGTCGAACACGGCCGGGGCAAGCCGGGTAATGAGGTGCTCGGGCTCGTGGGGCATGAGGACCCCGGTCAGCAGGTTGACGATCCCATTTTCGACATTGAGGAGATCCGGGTCGGCGTCGAGGTCCGAGACTTCGACGACCAGCTCCGCTTCGGTTTGGGCGAGCGTGACCAGCGCTCGGAGACGCGGCTCTGACTCCGACCGTCGAGCGTGGGCGGCAAGCGCTTGCCGCGCGCTGTCGTCATCCAGGGTCCCCGCTATCCGGTACAGCTCGCGAACGGTGGACTTGGCGCGGCGTTGGACTTCGCCGTCCTCGTCGCGGCGCCACCGGCGGCCATCCCATGCGAGCCAGCCGACGCCAGGCGCGTACCGCAGCTCCCGGCCGTGAGCGGCGACCAGGCGCTCCGCGTTGCCCTGATCGGTCAGCGGGAAGTCGGCCTGCGTGGCGCCGAGCTCGGGGCGAATCGGGTCGACGCTGGTCGCCACCGTCACCCGCCCCCCAACAGCTCGGCGCGGAGCCGGTCGCGGAGCTCGCGGAAGTCGTCGCCACGGGTCCTCAGCCCCCAGATGTGGGCGGCCATGTCATAGATCGTCCCGCCGCGAGAGCACCCATGGCAAAACCAACCTTGGGTAGGTTCGGCGTAGACCATGCAGCTCGGCCGGCGGTCGTCGTGGTCGGGAAGGGGGCAGTGCACCATCCCGCCGTGGTCGGGAACGTCGGCGTCGGCGAGCGCGGCGACGTACTCGGGTGGAGGGATCGCGCGCAGGGCCACGTCGACGTCGTCGGGCTGCGCCAATCGGCGCGGCCGACGCGGACGGGGAGTGGCGGCCGCTCGGTCGGCGGCGCGCTCGGCGATGAGCTCGGCCACCGCGGCGATCGCGGCGTCGCTCATGCGGCCACCCCCTGGTCCTCGAGTACCGCCCGCCAGTCGCGGCGGCGGTGATCGGCCCAGTCGGCGGCGAGAGCGGACCAGGCGCCTTCCTGCAGGGCATCGGGCAGCCGGTCGAACACCTGGGCGCGCACCGGCCCGTCGAGGGCCCGTGTCTGGCGCCGAAACTCCGCCAAGGTGAGCGGCGCGTCCATCTCAGAACAGGTCGACTTCGACGATGGAGCCGACCTGGGTCACCGGGGTGGAGCGTTCGGCGACGCCAAAGGCACGCTCTCCCGCCCCGCACGCCGCGATCCGGTAGTCGCCGGGCATCACCGTCTCACCCGAGAGCACATTCGGAGTGTCGATCTGCAGCTTGTCGCCGGCGATCTTCACGAACTGCCCTGCGAGGACCGGCGCGAAGGCGAAGCCCGAGACGCGAAGCCCGGGGGTGTACCGCGGGGTGAGCTCCGTCGGGGGAGCGGGAGGGGCGGGCGTCATGGGAAGGCCTCCGGTTGAGGGGAAATGGGCGACGAGCGCCCGCAGCGAGCCGCCCCCGCGGCGCTCCACGCAGGGGGGCGGCCCACCACAGGACTCGCCGGAGCGGTGGATGGTCTCCGGCGTCAAGCCCTCGACCAGGCGCGACGAACCGCCGATCGAGGGCTTGAGCCCGGGGACGATCACGCCGGGGCTCCAGCGCTGGCTTCGAGCTCGGCCAGAGCCGTCGCCTCGGTCAGCGCGATCGACACGACACGAGCGGTCGCCGGTTGCGGCCGGACCCCCTCCTGCTCAATCGCGAAGATGGTCCGCGAGGAGACCCCGGCCAAGGCTGCGAGCCGATCCCGAGAGAGGCCCAGTCCGTCCCGCAACTCCCGCAGCATCCGTCCCGTAAGGCAAGATTCGCTTGTGTTCTCGAAGGGCTGCGACATGGCGCCGTCCAAGCTGCCAGGGCCCGGAGCCGGCGGCCAGTACTCGCGGGAATCTCCGCAGGAGCCGTCCCGACAATCCATCGGGCAGGCGCTCGAGAACCTGAGCGACAAGCGAGAGGCGATCGATGCCTGGCATAGAGGGGTCCAGCACCCTGACGTGACCGTCCTCTACCTGGCCGCCCTCACACACTGGTCGGGCTGTGGTCGAGACCGTGCGATTGGTGTGACGACCGCCATATGGCGCCATCTCGCCCTGATCACGCGGCTAGCGGACGGCGCTCAGCGAGCCGGCGCCCACCTCGTCACCGGCAACGAGCTGCGCGCCCTCGGCCAGAGCCAGGCGCAGGCCATCGACCAGATCATCCCGCTCATGTGGACGGGCCTCGCCGCGAGGCTCGGCTCGTCGCTGATCCCGCCCCCCGTGCATCTGATGACGTGCTCGCTCGCTGGCGGCCCTGCCAAAGAGTCACAACCCGCGTTCCCAGTCTCGATCCGACACCGCGGGGACGTCGCCGACTGGCAGGCGTGGCAGATCGTGGACGGCGTGCTCGCTGCTTTGCTCGGATGCGCCGACTGGTTCCGAGGAGTAAGGGAAGATGGGTGCCCGAAGCTCCGGGTCTGCAACGGATGCACGGCGGTCTTCGAAGCCAGCCGCAAGGACCAGCGTCATTGCACCCTCTGTAGATCCCGCCGCCCGGCGCCGGCGCTGGCATTGTCGCGAGTAGCGCCGCCGGGTCCGTCCGACCCGCGCGGACAACTGGTCTGGGCACCCACTGCGAAGGGTCAGCGGGCAACGGTCCGGGCGCCGATCGCCAATTCCGGCGGCGGCCAGAGCGCCTGGGCGGCTGTGACGATCGGCTTGTCGACGGAGTCTGGGGACGCCTATGCGGGTCGGGCCGACAAGCGCGGAACAGCTCGCGACCGGAAGCGGCGATCGCGACGCGCTGTCTAGGAAGTCGCGCGCAGCGCGTCTCGGCGAGCCTTGGCAAGACCTGCGCGTACGGTGGCCGCCTCCGCGTCCAGTTTGACCGTGGAGTCCTCGCTGATCTGCCAGCCGACGGCAGTCTGGACCCAGCCCACTAGGGCGCTCTGAGAGTCAGACATGTCGGCTTGCCAGTCGCTGATCGCCTGCGGCTCGTTGTCCGCCGTGAAGATGTGGTCTGCGCGGGTGAACGCTCGCTGGAAGCTGAGGTCGTTCTCCGGGTCGGGGCGTTTGCGGTAGTCCCGGAAGCGGCTGGCCGCGGAGGCGGGATCGGAGTATGCCGCGAGCCCCTGAACACCGTCCGCGTAGGGCTGGGTCCCGAGGATCGCCTGACCCAGCTCAAGCAGCCGCTGGTAGTGGTCGACGCTCGCCAGCAGGATGTTCCGCGCGCGGCTTCGCTGAAGCGCCGATGGCGGGGGAGCTGGTCGGCCGATCGGCGGTGGGGGAATCGTCGCGTGACTGGCGGGCTTCGACGGGTTGGTAGCGCCGCCGATCGCGCCGAGCACCACGAAGACGATGATGCCCGTCCAGACCTTGTGCGCCTTCACCCAGGCTTCGGCCCGTTGGACGCTCATACGCAGGCGAGCGTCGCCGAGGGGAGGTCGATGCGTCGCACGCGGCCAATCATCGCCGATTCGTGTACCGCGTCGCTTCGACGGGGGTCATCACGCCGCCAGCGCCGCGTAGGACCACAGACTGCAGGACAGTTCGGGGCCCCTCGTCGGCGCCCTGGTACCGGCGGAAGACCTGCACGTGACCGATCTGTCCGTCGTCGCCGAACAGCAAGCCGTTGAGCGCGTCCAGCTGGCCTTTGAGGAGGTTGTCGACATCGGGCTTGCCACACGGCCAGGCCGGTGCCGATGGCTTGAGCTGGCCGGCGTTGTGCCCTGTGCCCCAGTGGACGGCTGGGCGCTCGAGGTAGAAGTCGGCGCGGACCGCGAGCACCTCGCCGGGGGGAAGCCGAGGGCGGCCTGCCTGGAGCCAAGAGGCTCGCACCCGTTCGGCGTACTCGGCCTGTGCCAGAGCCGTGAAGTACCGGCCACCGCGCCGGCGAGCTCGCGCCCAGGCCACCGGTGGACCGGGCACAACGAGGTGGACGATGTCGCTCATCGACGCCTGTCGGGTGGCTGCGCCAGCGATTCGCTTGGACATCAGTCGCCGTCGTCCGGACGGGGTAGCAGTCCCTCGCCGCCAAAGCTCACCGTCCAGTTTTCGAACGGGCGAAGTACGTCAGCGGCTGTGGCGCCGTCTATCGCCTTGAGCCGGATCGCGTTCTCGATCACCTCGGCGCAAGCGTGAGCGATGCCGACGCGAACGCCTGCCTCAGCCGCCTGCGTGATGGCGTAGGCCACCCATTCCCCGCTCTTGGCATCGAGATCGACGTGCTCGCGAACGTCCTGCATGACGCGCTTGACCTCAACCCCAAGGGCCGTTGTGAGGTCGTTCTTGTCGCTCACGCGTGGGCTCCGCCCCGGCCGGCGGGTACACGCCGGCGCGGCCGAGGCCGGCCTCGACGAGGGGCGTCGTGGCCTGACTGCCACCCAGGATGCCACCCGGAGGGCCCAGAAACGTGAAAACCCGCCTGTTTGGCGGGCTCTCTGAGTACCGCTACGGGGATTCGAACCCCGGTTTCCGCCGTGAGAGGGCGGCGTCCTAGTCCCCTAGACGATAGCGGCGCGGCGGCCGAATCTAGCAGCGGGGGAGCGCCTGTAGGCCTTGCCGCCGAGGCGTCGGGGGAGCCTCGCGCCCGGGTGGCTACCGCCTACTCGTGCCCGTGTTCGCCGGCGTCTCGCGGCCCTTCTCGCTACCTTGTCGCTCGCCCGCGGCTGTGGCGGAATTGGTAGACGCGCAGGCTTCAGGTGCCTGTGGGGTTCGCCCCGTGGAGGTTCGAGTCCTCTCAGCCGCACCATTTGGATCACGTTTGAACCCAGGCCCCGAGATTCGGGGCCTGGGCTTTTTTCCGCTTGAGCGAGCTACGCCACTCGGAACTCAAGGGCTTTCGGATGCTGACGAATCCGGGCCGCTTCCAACGGTGGACGGCAGGTTCTTCATGGCCACGTCTCTCGGCGCAAGCAACCTCCAGCCGTGCGGCTCCTCGTATACCTCCCTTTCCGCACTTCTCGTCGTCTATTTCTCCCCCCAGCCTTCGGCGTGCTCGGCGGCCTGCAGTGAGAGCGTCTCGAGCTCGTTGATGAGTTCGCGCAGGCGGCGGTTGTTGTCGAACCAG